>Ga0157380_10000754_pt1 | contig 20176 bp, 16 predicted proteins | sample S35metaG_FD_119757 | JGI IMG/M metagenome (GOLD analysis project Ga0157380, IMG submission 119757) | Switchgrass rhizosphere microbial communities from Kellogg Biological Station, Michigan, USA - S3-5 metaG | ecosystem: Host-associated > Plants > Roots > Rhizosphere > Soil | place: USA...
ATCCGGCGTCTTTCCCGACAGGATCTCGGCGAAGTCGGCGTTCGGTGTCTTCACGCTCAGCGGCGCGAACTCGGTGATGTTGATCGGGCCGGACCAGTCATCCTTGTGCTTGATCAGCAGCCAGCTGTTCGGCGCGCCGCCGTAACCGTGCGTCTTGACGATGACCCACGAGCCCTTGAGCTTGTATCCGTTCAAGCGAAACTTCAGGTCGCCCTTGCGCAGCGCGAAGTCGACGTCTTCGCTCTCCGGTTCCCATGTGCCGTAGTCCCACAGCATGACGATGCCGGCACCGTAGCCTTCGGGGATGACTCCCTCGAACATGCCGTAGTCGAACGGATGATCCTCGGTCTGCATTGCGAGGCGCTTGTCCTTCGGATCGATCGACGGGCCCTTGGGCACCGCCCATGACAGCAGGACGCCGTTCCACTCGAGGCGAAAATCGTAATGCAGGTGCGACGCGAGGTGTTTCTGGACGCAGAAGAAGAGCTCGTCGCCCTTCGTCTTTTTCTTCAGCGGTGCATCGCCGCTCGGTTCCGGCGTTTTCTTGAAGTCGCGTTTCTTGCGATAGTCTTCGAGAGCCATCGACGCCTATTCTCTCATCCCTGAGAGATACAATAGCCGTCGATGGCCACGACCTCCGCTCAGGATCGCGCATTCTTCGGACACCCGCGCGGGCTCTCCACATTGTTCTTTACCGAGATGTGGGAACGGTTCAGTTATTACGGCATGCGTGCGCTGCTGCTGCTGTATATGACCGCGCCGCTCAGCGCCGGCGGCCTCGGGTTCGATGCCGCACAGGGCGGTGCCGTCTATGGCCTCTATACCTCGATGGTCTACCTGGCGACGCTGCCCGGCGGATGGATCGCCGATCGATTGATCGGGCCACGCCGCGCGGTACTCTACGGCGGACTGCTGATCGCCGCCGGCCACTTCAGCATGGCCTCGTCGGCGCTGGCCATGTTCTATCTCGGCCTCTTCTTGATCGTGATCGGCACCGGACTGCTGAAGGGCAATGTCAGCGTGATTGTCGGCAAGCTGTATTCGGCGGACGACAACCGGCGTGATGCAGGCTTTTCGATCTTCTACATGGGCATCAACCTCGGTGCGTTCATTGCGCCGCTGGTGTGCGGCTACCTCGGTCAACAAATCAACTGGCATCTCGGGTTCGCGGCGGCCGGCGTCGGCATGACGCTCGGCGTGATCCAGTACGTGCTGGGCGCGCGCATGCTCGGCGACGCCGGAGCCCAGCCCGCCCCCGCGACCGCCGCAGAGCGCGCCCGCTGGCGGGGACAGGCGGCGATCGCCTTCGGGATCCTCGCGGCGCTCGTGGTGATCGTCGGCGGAGGCGGCTATACGGGGTTGATTCCGATTTCCGCGACGCAGGTTGCGGACGCGGCAGGCGTCCTGTTGCTCGTCGTGATCGTTGGATTCTTCGGGTGGATGTACTCGTCGAGCGAATGGACGGCGGACGAACGAAAGCGGCTCTACGTGATCGGCGTGCTGTTCCTGGCGGCGGCGCTCTTCTGGTCAGTGTTCGAACAGGCCGGGTCGACCCTGAACCTGTTCGCCGATCGCAACACCGACAATACGTTCCTCGGCTTCGCGTTTCCGAGCAGCTGGTTCCAGTCGATGAATTCCTTCTTCCTGATCATCTTTGCGCCGATCCTGGCGTGGGTATGGGTGAAGATGGCGGCTGCAGGCAACGAGCCGTCGTCGCCGACCAAGTTCGGCTGGGGCCTGGTACTCGTCGCACTTGGTTTCGCGATCCTCATCGTGCCGGCGCAGCAGAGCGGACTCGCGAGCCCGATGTGGTTGACGGCGACGTACTTTCTCCACACCATCGGCGAGCTCGTGCTGAGCCCGGTCGGACTGAGCGCGATGACGGTGCTCGCGCCGCCGCGCATCGGCGGATTGATGATGGGGATCTGGTTCCTCGCGACGTCAGTGGGAAACTTCATCGGCGGCCGTGTCTCCGGCCTCTACGAATCGTTCGCGCTGCCGTCGCTCTTCGGCGCAGTCGCGGGGTTCGCCATGATCGCAGGCATCGTGCTGCTGGTCGCCGCGCCGTCGATGCGCAGGCTGATGCCCGCGAAGGCCACGGGAAAAGCCGCATAGTGTTGGCTACGCCGTGAACGCCGTCCTCCTCAGCACTTACGATCTCGGGCGCCAGCCCTTCGGGTTGGCGTCTCCGGCCGCGTGGCTTCGTCGCGCCGGCGTCACCGTGGACGCGATCGATCTGTCGCGACAACCACTTCCGGTGAATGCCGTCACCAACGCGAACGTCATCGCCTTTTACCTGCCGATGCATACCGCGACGCGGCTCGCGCTGCCGGTGATCGATCGGGTGAAGGCGATGAACCCGACGGCGACGATCTGTGCCTACGGTTTGTACGCGCCGCTCAATCAGGATCTGCTTCGACAGCACGGCGTGTCGAATGTGCTCGGACCCGAGGCGGAAGCCAATCTTGTTGAGATCGCGTTAGGCACCCCCACGAAGGCGATGCCTCCACAACGGTCCGATGCCACGATCCTGCCGCGACTGAATTTCATCCAGCCAGATCGGGCCGGGCTCCCCGCACTCGATCGTTACGCATCGCTCGAAATGCCGGATGGTACGCGCAAGATCGTCGCCGCGACCGATGCCACCCGCGGATGCAAACACCGCTGCCGGCACTGTCCGATTGTGCCGGTCTATGACGGCCAGTTCCGTGTGGTCCCGGTCGACGTGGTGATGGCCGACGTTCGCGCACAAGTGGAGCAGGGCGCGACACATGTGTCGTTCGGGGATCCCGATTTCTTCAACGGGCCGACTCACGCGCGCAGGATCGTGGAAGCGCTTCACCGTGAATTCCCTGGCGTCTCGTACGATGCGATCATCAAGGTCGAGCACCTGCTCGAGCATCGAAAGTTGCTGCCGGTCCTGGTCGAAACGGGCTGCCTGTTCGTCACGAGTGCGGTCGAATCGGTCGATGACGATGTCCTGGCCAAACTCGAGAAGGGGCATACGAGAGCCGACTTCAGGGCGGCGGCCGGCGAGTGCCGATCGGCCGGACTCACGTTCGTCCCGACTTTCGTCGCGTTCACGCCGTGGACGTCAATCGACGGCTACATCGACTTGCTGAGCGTCGTCGAGGAGCTGGATCTCGTGGCGCACGTCGCGCCGGTGCAGTGGGGCATCCGGCTGCTGGTCACCTGGGCATCGCGGCTGCTGGAGCTCGAGGACATCAAAGCACGCGTCGGTCCCTTCGATGCGAAGACCTTGACGTATCCCTGGCAACACCCCGATCCACGCATGGATGCCCTGCAGCAGCAGGTCATGGCGCTCGCCGGGACCTCGACGAGTTCCCGGTTCGGCGTGTTTGAAACAGCCCGTGAGCTGGCGCACAGGGCCCGAGGCCAACGAAACGCTTCACGATCGATTAAACTTGTCTTACCCTCGAGGTCGGCCATCCCATATATGAACGAGCCTTGGTATTGTTGAGCTGAGCCCACAGCAGAGCAGTTGGCTCTGTTATGAAGCGCGTCCTTCTCCTCGCCACAACGACCGGCTATCAGACGCGGATGTTTGCCGAAGCCGCATCAACGCTTGGCGTCGAGCTCCTCTACGCCACTGATCGCTGCGATCAACTCGACGACCCGTGGAGCGACGGCGCCATTCCCGTCCGTTACCACGAAGAATGGCGCTCGGTAGACACGGTGCTGAAGGCCGTCGACAAACGTCCGGTGGATGCCGTTCTGGCGGTTGGCGACAGGCCCACGGTGATGGCCGCCTACCTGTCACGGCTCCTCGGGCTGCCCGGCAATCCGCCGGAAGCGGCGGCCGCTTCGCGCGACAAGCGCCTCCTGCGCCAGAAACTCAAGGCCGCCGGACTGCCGACGCCTTCTTTCATCACCGTGCCGGCCGCGACCGATGCGATGTCGTTGCTCGATCGCCTCTCGTTCCCGGTCGTCGTGAAGCCGACGGTGCTGTCGGCGAGCCGCGGCGTCATTCGGGCCGATGACGCCGTCAGTTTTGCGACCGCATTCGATCGCGTGCGCCGGCTCCTGGCCTCGGGCGAAGTGCGGGAGTTGCGCGACCCCGAGGCGGACGTTGTCCAGGTCGAGGAGTACATCGACGGTCCGGAGTATGCGCTCGAAGGACTCCTTGAAAACGGCCGGTTACGGACGCTCGCGGTGTTCGACAAACCTGATCCGCTGAGTGGCCCGTTTTTCGAGGAGACGATTTACGTCACCCCATCGCGCCTGTCACAAAGCGTGCGGCGTCAGCTCGAAGCGGCTGTTGCGACGGCGGTCACCGCGCTGGGGCTCTATCACGGCCCGATCCACGCCGAGTGCCGCATTTCCGCCCACGGCGTGTTCGTACTGGAAGTCGCGGCGCGCCCGATCGGCGGACTGTGCGCGAAGGCGCTGCGCTTCGAGTCGACGGAGGCGCAGCGGACCGGATTCTCGGTGGCGACGACGATCTCGTTCGAGGAGTTGTTGCTGAGAAACGCGCTCGGCGAGCCGGCGAGCCGGTGGACCCGCGAATCGCGCGCATCGGCGGTGATGATGATTCCGATTCCACGCAGCGGCGTCTACCGCGGCGTCGACGGCCTTGCGACCGCCTGCGATGTGCTGCACGTCGAGGAAATCCGCATCACGGCCAAGGCCGATCAGCAGCTGCTGGCGTTGCCCGAAGGATCGAGCTACCTGGGATTTATTTTTGCGCGGGCGGATGCGCCGGCGTTCGCCGAGCGCTCCCTTCGAGAAGCGCACGCGCGGTTGCGGTTCAAGATCGACCCGCTTCTAGAAATGGCAAATACGAAATAAAGAATAAAGAAGGGCCGTCCTGTTTCTATTTCGTTTGCTGCGGCACGTAATCCGGTGGAAGCGCGGATCCTTCGCCGAAGAAAAAGTCTTCCATCTGCTTGCGGATCAGTTCCTGGCCTTCCTTCTGCCAGGGCATCAGGCGGTATTCGTTGAGGATCATTTTCTGGCGCTCTTCCCATAGCTTCCAGGCTTGCGCCGAGACGCTCTCGTAGATGCGCTGACCGATCTCGCCGGGCCACGGCGCCGAATCCAGACCTGGCATCTCCTTCTGGAACTTGACGCATTTGACGGTGTGCCCGCTCTTGTTGGTAATCGGTTTGTCGTCAGGGCTCGGAGGCCCGCCACACATTGCCATAATCGGATTGTACCTCGGTTAGAATCGCCTCGTGGACGCGGAAGAACGACATCGCAATTGCTGGTACGCGCGCCGCACGGCAAACCTGCCCGACGATCTCGGCTCCCACACTATCATCGACGGCCAGTTGGTTTTCTGCGCCCACCCAATGTACTGGCCGGTTGTCGGCTACGAATTCGATCTCAGGAACTGCGAAGACTGTGACGTCTTCAAGTCGAAGCGACGGGACGCCGACCCACCCGGCTAGCTAGCGGGGCGCGTAAAAGTCGTCCTGCTTGTAGCTATGGACGCGCCGATAACCCTTTTCTTCAAGGAATTTCAGCAGATCCGAGCGCTTCGGTTCCTCGTCGTTATGTTCGATGGCCATGGCGCCAAATCGATACTTGTCGAAGGGAACGCCGCGAAGCGCCTCGAGCTCGGCGCCTTCGATATCGAGGCTGAGGAAATGAATGAACGACGGGGCATTGGCGCCGTCGAGCACCCGGCCGAGCGTGGTGGTGGTGAGCTCCACTGCGGGACTCTTCTCAGCCTCGGCCTTCCACTTGCCAAGACTGTCGGCAATGCCGCCCAGACCCGAGTGCGTGTGGAACTTGACGGTCCGGCCCGCGGCACTCGAGACGACGACCCTTTCCATCCGGCAGGTCCGTCCTTCCATGTGGGAGGGAAACGGATCGACACAGATGCCGGTCCAGCCGAGCTCTTCGAGGGCCTTGGTATTCGAGCCGATCGTGCCGTGACCGGAGCCGACGTCGAGGAAGAATCCAGTCGAGACGCCAGGAAACATCCTGCCGATCACCCACTTGTCCTGGCCGATCTCGGAGGGGTAGGTGACGCCGCCAATCGCTTCGCGCGCCGTCATCCGCAGCATCTGTAACGGGCTGAAATCGCAACACTGGCGATTCACCGTCAGTTGCTTGCGCGCCTCCACACCGCGCGGACTGATCGCCACGACCAGGATCACGGCGCAGACGAAGACGAGAATCACGAGGCGTTTAAGCATTGGTAGGTGAGTAATTGAGTAACTATTGTATTGATCCTCCCCCTCGCTTACCCCGTCTGTAAGGAATCCATACACGTCAGGCCGTAGGCGCGAAATTTGTATCTAATTGTAACTTTATAACCATCTATTTATCAATAGTTTACGGTGTGCAAAAGTCTGATGAGCTGGCACACAATTCGCTAGCAGGAGTGCAGGTATTGGCGCACTTCGACCGATGGGAGGTCACCGTGTTTGAGATTCGAAAGGCACGCCGAGGTTTTGCCTCAATGTCAGCAGAGAAACAGCGCGAGATTGCCAGCAAGGGCGGACGCGCCGCTCACGCTAAGGGAACAGCGCATGAATGGTCGGCGGAAGAAGCCCGTCGCGCCGGCCGCAAGGGCGGACAGGCGAGTCGTGGCGGACGTGGCAAGTTGCCGTCGGTAGCTTAGAAACACCCGGGTCGAAGCGAGAAGGGTGACGAAACCCCCTTCAAACTTCTCGCTTCACTTCTTGACCCGCGGCCTTTTCGACCTGTACGCGCGCGTCATTAAAGCACGCGCCTCCGCCCAGATCCGACAGCGAGTCCGGCACCATGGCGTTCGATGTGTAGCCGTTCTTCGTGTTGCGGCGCCACACGCCCTTCGGTACTGCGACGGTTCCGCGCTTGATCAGCGGGGAGATACTCGCACTGATCCGCATCTCGCCGAGCGCGTTCCAGGCCCGGATCGCGTCGCCCTGCCTGATCCCGCGCGTGCCAGCATCCTCGGGATTCATTTCCAACCGCACCTCGGGCCGTGACAGCTCGCCGAGCGTCGAGCTGATCGTGCGCTCGCTCGCCGGCGAAATCAGCGCGAGCGGAAACTCTGTCGTGGCCGGGTCGGGCTGATACCCGTAGAGGCCGATCGGCGCCTGGGTGTCGAGGTCCGCGGGAAACAGATTGACCTTGCGATCGGTCGTCTTCGGGAACACATCGACGAACTGGATCGGACGGCCGCCGTGCGGCGGTTCGGCCTTCCAGCGGTCGCGTAGGTCGTCGCCGACCTTTTGCGGCAGCTCGCCGAGCACGCCAAGCATGGCCTCCAGCTCGTCGGCGGGATCACCGTCGACGCTCAGATCGAGCCGGCGCGCGAGGTCCATGAAGACGTCGGTGTTCGACCGCGACTCGCCGACGACGTCGATTACGGGCTTGCCGAGCTGCAGCGTAATCGGCCCGTAGCCGCGCGCAAAGTCGTAATGCTCGAGGAACGTCGTCGCCGGCAGCACCACGTCCGCGTACATCGCGGTGTCGGTGAGGACCTGATCGAAGACCACGGTGAACAGATCTTCGCGCTCGAGGCCGCGGATGACGCGGCGCTGGTCGGGCAGGATCGCGACCGGGTTGCAGTTGTAGACGAACAGCACGTTGACCGGCAATCCCTCGGGCTCGGTGAGGATGCGCCCGACCTTGTTCATGTTGACGGCGCGCGTCGGCGGTTCCTGATCGGCGAGCCACGAGCGCTCGATGTCCCAGGCGGTGGAGTTGCTCATCATGTAGCCGCCGCCCCGGACGCCGAACTTGCCGCCGACCGCGGGCAACGCGAGGACCGCCGCTGCGGCACTGCCGCCGTTGCGATTGCGTTCAAGGCCCCATCCGCACTTGACGAGCGCGGGGGATGTTCGGGCGTAGCGCTCCGCGATGTTGCGCAGCTGGGCCGTGTCGACGCCGCTGACTTCCGCTGCGCGCTCGAACGTCCATGGGCGGGCCTTCTCGCGCAACGCGGCGGCGCCGTTCGTGTGCTCATCGAGAAATGCCTGTGCGGCGTGTCCTTCTTCGAAGAGATAACGATGAATCGAGAGCGCGACCGGAAGATCGGTGCCCGGCCTCACGGCCAGATGCACATCAGCCTGCCGCGCCAGCGGCGTGGCGCGCGGATCGATCACCACGATGAAGGCGCCCTTGTCGCGCGCCTCCTTGATGAAGGGCATGATGTGAATGCCCGACACGCTCGGGTTCACACCCCAGACGATGATCATCTCTGCGTCGGGAACGTCCTCGTAGCTGACTGACGACATCTTTCCGTAGAGGCCAAGATTTGCGGCCCCGGTCGGAGCCGCGCACACGGTGCGAAGCAGTCGCGACGTCGCAAACCTGCGGAACAGAATCGCGTCTGCGTAATCCTGTGTGAGAAAGCCGTTCGATCCCCCGTAGCACAGCGGCAGGATCGTCTCAGCACCGCCGCTCGTGCGCGCCGCCTGGAACTTTTCGGCGATGAGCTCCAATGCGTCGTCCCATGCCACGCGCTTGAATTGTCCGGCGCCTTTCGCGCCGCGCCTCACGGCCGGGTAGAGGAGGCGATCCTCGCCGTAGACGCGCTCGTGGAAGCGGCGCACCTTGGCGCAAATGTAACCGTTGGTGATGTGGTTCTCGGTCGACCCGTCGATCTTCGTGACGCGGCCGCCACGGACGGTCACATCGAGCGTGCACGCGTCGGGACAATCGAGCGGGCAGGCCGTCGAAACAGTGGATTCGGGCGGCGCGACACCGGGCTTGGGCATGCCCCTCTAGAATAGAGGAGATGGCAGGGCTGCCCCAAGTGATCATCATCGGCGGCGGATTTGCCGGGCTGGACGCCGCCCGCCGACTCCGTAAAGTCCCATGTGACGTGACGATCATCGATCGACACAATCACCATGTCTTTCAGCCGCTGCTTTATCAGGTGGCTACTGCCGGGCTCTCGCCAGGAGACATCGCGTCCCCGATCAGGTGGATCCTCCGCAAACAGCCGCGGGTACGCGTCCTGCTGGCCAACGTTGAGCACATTGATTCGACGGCCAAAACCATTCAGCTCGACCATGGGCAGACGCTCGCGTACGACTATTTGATCGTCGCGGCGGGCGCGACGCATTCGTATTTTGGTCACGACGACTGGGCGAGGGCCGCTCCGGGTCTCAAGACCCTAGACGACGCGCTCGCGATCAGGCGGCGGCTGTTGCTGGCGTTCGAAGAGGCCGAGCGCGAACCGAACCCCGTCTATCAGCGGCGGCTGTTGACGTTCGTGCTGATTGGGGGCGGCCCGACTGGCGTTGAACTGGCCGGTGCGCTCGGCGAAATTGCGCGGCAGGCGCTGCGATCGGAATTCGACGCCGTCGATCCCGCGATCGCCCGGATCATCCTCATTGAAGCCGGGCCGTTCATCCTTCCGTCATTCCCCACCGACCTGCGCGAGTCGGCCAGGCGCGCCCTGCTGCGGCTTGGCATCGACGTCCGCGTCGGCAGGGCCGTCACCAGGATCGAGGAGGGTGCGGTGTGGATTGGCGATGAGCGGATCGAGGCGCACACGATCCTGTGGGCCGCCGGCGTCGCTGCCGCGCCACTCGCCCGCGACCTCGGGCCGGGCCTCGATCGTGCCGGACGCGTGATCGTCGAGCCCGACCTCTCCGTGCCCGGTCATCCCGGCGTCTTCGTCGCCGGCGATCTCGCGTCGTTCTCGCATCAGACCGGAAAACCGTTGCCCGGTGTCGCGCAGGTCGCCAAGCAGGAAGGGCGGCACGCGGCCGCGAACGTGGCCCGCTTGATTGCCGGCCAAAAGACCAAAGCCTTCCGCTACATCGATCCGGGCAACCTGGCGACCATCGGTCGCAACGCGGCGATTGCGGACTTTGGTTTCATGCACGTGTCCGGGTATCTCGGCTGGCTGCTCTGGCTGTTCGTGCACATCACGTTTTTGATCGGCTTCCGCAACCGGGCGTCGGTCATGCTTCAGTGGGCCGCGGCGTACCTGACCTATCAGCGCAGCGTCCGCCTCATCACGCGTAATCCGGATGAATTGTGAGTGGGGTGTGGGGTGTGGGCAGTGGGGAACAACACACATGACCATCCCCACGCAGCACTCCCAACTCCCCACTCCCAACTTGCAGGTTAGACTGTGCGCGAAAGGACCAGATGCTTAAGCCCCTGTTGATTGCCGGTGGCCTCGCCATGACGATGGCTGCGGTGTATGCCCAGAACGTTCCCACCGCGACGTGCAAGGGATGTCCCGCCGCGTACATTTCAAACGAGGAACTGCAGGCGTATCTCAAGCGCGCGATCGCACGGAATCAGATCGACCAGCAAGTGCGATCGGTCGACATCGGCAAGAGCGGCGTCGCGGTCGGCATGGTCCATCGCACCAAGCTCGACGCGCCCCAGCCGAATTCCGTCGCCGAGCACGATCACGTGAGCGAGGTGTATCACATCATTTCGGGATCGGCGACGCTCGTCACCGGCCCTGATCTCGTCGACGCCCAGCGTCGCCCGGCGACGAATGAAAACGTCCGGCTCTTGAACGGCCCGGGCTCGAATGCCGCGTCGATCCGCGGCGGCGTGACGCATCAACTGAAAGCGGGCGACGCCATCATCATTCCGGCGGGCACCGGCCACCTGTTCACGAAGATCGACGATCAGATCACCTACATCATGATCAGGATCGATCCCGACAAGGTCGTGCCGTGGAAGGATGAAGCGGCGTCGAAGACGTATCTCGCTCAGCAGTAATCGGCCGCTCGAGCGGGCCAATTGGGGGTGCCGGCACCGAGGCGAGGAATGCTATCCTCGCGGCTGCCTCATCAGCTAGCGCCGTGCAAATTGGAACGTCAGTCGGCCCGTATCGGATCCTGAGCCACCTTGGCAGCGGCGGCATGGGCGAAGTGTGGCTGGCCGAAGACACGCGGCTGCAGCGCCGGGTCGCGCTCAAGATGGTTCGGCCAGCCAGCGTCGAGAATCTGGCGTCGCGCGAGCGGCTGATGCGCGAGGCACGCGCCGCGGCTGCGCTCAATCATCCTCACATCGCCACCGTGCACGACGTCCTCGAAGCAGACGGCGAAGTCGTGATCGTGTTCGAGTACGTCGAAGGGGAGACGCTGCACAACCGCATCGCGCGCGAGCGCATTCCCGTGGAGCAGGCCGTCGACATCGCGTTGCAGATCGCGAAGGCCCTCGCCGCCGCCCATGCGCAGGGCATCGTGCATCGCGACCTGAAGCCGGCCAACGTCATCATCGGCGCCGATCATCACGTCAAGGTGCTTGATTTCGGCATCGCGCGGATTCTGGCCCTTGGCTCGACCGAGACCGTGGGCAAGGCGCCGGCGGAAACTGTGAGCGGGCCCGGGTTCATCGGCACGGCCGGTTACGCGGCGCCGGAGCAAATGGTGTCGTCGGCGGTCGACGAACGCGCCGATCTTTACGCGCTTGGTGTGGTGTTGTTCGAGATGATCAGCGGCAGGCGCCCGTTCCCGGGGAACGATCGGGTGCAGCTCGCCTCGATCAAGCTGGGCACTGTTGCGCCGCCCTTGTCGTCGACAGGGCAAGTCGTGCCGCAACCGATCGAACACCTCGTCGCATCGCTTCTGGAGCGCGATCGCGACCTCCGGCCGGCGACCGCACATGATGTGCTGACCGAGCTGCGAGCAATCTCCGGGGCGACGACCACTGGCACACTGCCGCTCAGAAACGTGCGCAAGCCGTGGACTGCAGCGGCCGCGGCCGGCTTGATCGTCGTGCTCGGCGGTTTCGGCATGTGGGGCATGCGTTATTTCACCGCCACGCCATCCGGCAACACCTCGGCGCCGCCCGTCGTCGCCGTTCTTCCGTTGACGAACATCAGCGGCGATCCGTCGAGGGATTTTGTCGCGGCCGGCATCGCGGAGAGCCTGATCTCGAGTCTTGCGGCCGTCCCAGGCGTCACCGTGCTGTCGCGCGCATCGGTGGCGGAAGCGCGCAGTCGCACCAAGGACAGCGCCGCGCTTACAAAAGACCTGGGTGCGACATACCTGGTCGATGGCAGTGTCCAGGAGTCGAGCGGAACGCTGCGCGTGTCGCTGAACTTGATTCGAGCGGATCGATCGGTAGCGTGGGGCCAAAGCCTCGAAGGAACGTTCGACAAGATCTTTGAGCTGCAGTCCCAACTCGCGTCAGCATTGACCAACGCCCTCGTCGTACGTGTGTCGGCGAGTGAGCGAGAGCGGATGAATGCGCAGCCGACGAACAACCCACAAGCGCTCTCGGCATACTGGCGCGGCCAGGCGTTGTTTGAACGGCGTGATGTCAAGGCCAACCTCGAGGCGGCCGTTCAATCCTTCGAAGAGGCTGTCAAGCTCGATCCCCGGTTTGCGCTGGCCTACGCCGCCTTGGGCGAACTGTATTGGGCTCAATATCGCGAAACTCGCGACCCAGCCTGGGCCGAAAAGGCCACTGAGGCTGGCGTCACCGCATTACGGCTCGATGCGAACGAGCCCGCGGTGCGCTACGCCCTCGCCGTGACCTTCGCCGGCACCGGCAAACTCGACGAATCGGTAGCCGAACTGCGGCAGGCGCTGGCCATCCAACCTAATTACGACGATGCACGACGCCAACTCGGCGAGGTGCTGGCGACACAAGGCCGCATCGACGATGCGGTGATTGAGTTCCAACGGGCGATCGCCTCGCGCCCAGCCTTTTGGGGCCACTACAGCGCCATGGGACGCAGCCTTTTTGCGGCCGGCCGCTACCAGGAAGCCGTTGCCGCGTTTCAAAAGGTCACTGAGCTTCAGCCGGACAATCAGGTCGGCTACCAGCAGCTAGGCACGGTGTATCAGCAACTCGGCGAAAAGGATTTGGCCCTCGCGAACTACGAAAAGTCGACCGCGATTCAGCCAAACGGTCCCGCCCTGTCGAACATCGGCATGCTGTACCACCAACGGCGTGATTACGCGAAAGCAGTGGAGGCGTACCGAAAAGCGATCGAGTTGAGGCCAAACGTCGCCGCCACCCATCGCAACCTTGGGGACGCGCTGGTCAAGCTGGGACGGCCGCGCGAGGCCCGCGTTGCTTATCAACGGGCGGTCACGCTGACCGACGCCGATCTGAAGGTCAATCCGAGCGATGCGCTCGCCCTCGCATCGTCAGCGGTATTCCTCGCCAAGGCTGGCGATGGTGCTGAAGCGGAGCGTCGCCTGTCGCGGGCATTGTCACTCGCGCCGAAGGACAACCGCATTCATCAACGCGCGGCAATCGTGCATGTATTGGCCGGCAAGAGTGAACAAGCCATCGACGATTTGCGCTCGGCCGTTCAATACGGCTACAGCAGCAAGGCAATTGCGGAAGATGACGAATTCGATCCGCTCCGTGAGATGTCCGGTTTTGCTACCCTGGTTGCGCCCCCTGGCGCAGGAAAGAGTCCACGATGAACAGAGTGATGCGTTTATTGATTGCAGCCTTGACCATTGGGAGCCTGGCGTCGTGTGGTACGCAACAGGACAGGCTGGGAGTAGGAGCGACGAGGAAAATCGTTCCGGCGGTGATCTTCATCACACCGACAGGAGTTGACTCGCCCAAGTGCGCGGCGACGTCCTTTCCGTACAGCATCCAGGTCAAGAAGAACGAGGATGTCGAGTGGTCGGTCGTCGACTTGTGCGGAATCACCGTGGGCTACACCAAAGATTTCGAGCTGAAATGGAAAGCGTCAAACAAGCCATGCCAGGGTGGTTCGACATCCCCGCTGGACAGTCCTGCCACGGGCAAGCTTCACGCGAAGCGCAAGATCAACCAGAGTTGCAATGCTGGAATGGTGTTCGAATACGAGATCTGGGTCGACGGTGTGAAGCTGGCTGATCCCGAGCTCGAGATAGCGAATTGATTACTTTCGTTCCGGCCGCAGCACGCGGCCGGCAAGCGCAGACGTAAACGTTCCATTGCGCCGCGCCAGCTCGCCGTTGACGATGATGTCGTCGATGCCTTCGGAGAGCTGGTGCGGTTTCTCGTAAGTCGCCGCGTCATTCACCTTCGACAAGTCGAAGATCAGGATGTCCGCGAACGCGCCGGCACGTAGCTGCCCGCGGTCCTTCAAGCCGAACACCGCAGCCGGTAGTGTCGTCATCGTGCGCACAGCGTTGGCAACGTCGATGGTGCCGCGCTCGGCCACATACTTCTTCAGCTTCCTGGCAAACGCACCATAGGCGCGCGGATGCGGAACGCCCTCGCCCATGCGCACCAGGTCGCCGTCGGTGCACGTCATCGTCCATGGCTGCTTCATGATGCCTTCGATGTCGCCCTCCGACATGTTGAACGACACCAGGCTCGCATCGCCCTTCTCGAGCAGCTGCAGGGCGTATTCCTCGGGAGCGACGCCGGCCTTCGCCGCCAGTACCGAGAGCCGCTGGCCTTCGAATGATGGATTCGCGGCATAGCGGCTGATCATCAACGTCTCCGCGCCGCCGCGTCGGGCGATGTTGGTCTTGACCTGCTCGCGGATCTCGCCGCGCAGCTCGCCGGTGACGCGCTTCATCATCGCCTCGCGGCCGCCGACCTGCGCCGAGCGAGGCATCAGTGCGCCGACGATGCCGGTGCCGCTGGCTTCATAGGGATACTGATCGGCGAAGACCTGGACGCCGCGCTTGCGGGCGGCGTCGATCCGCTCGATCAGCGTCTTTGACAGGCCCCAGCTCGCCGGACCGAGCGCCTTCATGTGCGACACGACGCCGATGACGCCGCCCTGTTCCGCGATGTCGATCACTTCCTGCACCGCCGCCACGACGCCGATCGTGTAATCGGCTTCGTCGCGAATGTGACTCGAATAGACGCCGCCGTACGGCGCTGTCGCTTTCGCCATCGCGATCACCTCGGCGGTCTTCGAATAGCTGCCGGGCGCGTAGTACAAGCCGCTCGACAGGCCCACACCGCCGTCGACCATGCCCTGGCGGGACAGCTCGACCATCTTCGCGAGCTCGCGCTGGCTGGGGTCGTGATCGGTCATGCCCATCACCTCGCGGCGGATCGACCCGTGCGGCACGAATTGCGCGACGTTGGTGCCGATGTGCTGCTTCTCGAACGTGGTGCGCTGCGCCGCCAGATCGATGGGGCCGCCTCCGTCCGGATTGATGAAGACGGTCGTCAATCCCTGCGCCAGCAGCGGTTGCCCGTGCTTCAACTCCTCGGTCGCCAGCCCCGGCCCGGCGTGCGAGTGCACGTCGATGAACCCCGGCGTGACGTAACGATCGCCTGCGTCGATCACCGTCCGGGCCGTGGCATTGCCGAGCGAGCCCATGGCGCGAATGCGATCGCCAGTGATCCCGATGTCGGCCCGATACCATGGGTTGCCGGTGCCGTCCAGGATCCTGCCGTTGCGAATCAGGACGTCAAAGGAATTGGGTGCCTGAGGTGCCTGGAGTGCCTGGAGTGCCAAAGGCGTGAGCGCCAGGAGTGCCAGCGCCAAAAGGCGAGCGCGCATAGCGCGCATTCTACTCACAGTGGTAGGACGTAGCGGATGTATTCGCCGCCAAAACCTTTACGTTCGTACAGGGCTCTCGCGCGGGCGTTCGTGACGAGCGCGCTCAGCGTCAATCGATCGGACTGCCGCTCCTTGGCCCACGCCACCGACCGATCGAGCAAAGCGGAACCGACGCCTCTCCCCTCAGCCCATTTCTCGACCGCAAGCACCGACAAGTGCGCATGTGGCCGCTCGTTGAAGTAGTCGATCAGCGTGACGAGGTAGGCGCATCCTGCCGGCTTGCCCTCGAGCTCGGCGATAAACATTGCCTCGCCCTCGGAGCCTGCCGCGCCGGAGCCTCGGCGTAGGCGAGAATCGAACCATTCACGCAAGGCCCGCCGATCGCCTTCGACGAGCTCGGCTTTCTCGCGATGCCGTGGCACGTCGAATGCGACCAGGCGCTCCGCCAGCTCCAGGACGAAGGTGCGGTCACCCGAGGTTGCTGATCTGATCGTGACTGCCAAACTGAAGATTCTCGACTTAACTCTTAACTGTCGACTCTTGACTGCCGACTTTCGCGTAGTTCTTCTCGACGTAGTCGTCGAGCAGCTTCTGGAACGCGACGGCGAGCTCCTCGTAGGTGCCCTTGAGCGTGGTGGCGTGGACCCCGTCGATGAAGACCGGGCAATTGGGCGCTTCGCCGGTGCCCGGCAGCGAGATGCCGATGTTGGCCGCCTTCGATTCGCCGGGCCCGTTGACCACGCAGCCCATGACCGCGAGCGTCAGCGTCTCGACGCCGTCGTATTTCTTCTTCCACAACGGCATCTGCTCGCGGATGTAGCCCTGCACGGCTTCGGCGAGCTCCTGGAAGGTGGAGCTAGTGGTCCGGCCGCATCCAGGGCACGCGGTCACGCTCGGCGCAAACGATCTCAGGCCGAGCGCCTGCAGCAGCTCGCACGCGGCATACACCTCTTCGCGGCGATCGCCGCCCGGCCGCGGTGTGAGCGAGACGCGAATGGTGTCGCCGATGCCCTCGGTCAGCAGCACGCCCATCGCCGAGGCCGACCACACGAGGCCCTTGGTGCCCATGCCGGCTTCCGTCAATCCGAGATGCAGTGGCTGATCGGTTTCCTTCGCGAGGGCGCGATACACATCGATCAGATGTCGCGGTCTCGACACCTTGCACGAGATGATGATTTGATCCTTGCGCAGGCCGGTTTCGACGGCGAGCTCGGTCGACTGGATCGCCGAAAGCACCATGCACTCGTTGATGATGTCGTCGGATTCCTTGCCGAGATTCCGATCGGTGTTCTCCTGCATCTTCGCCATCACCAGCTCCTGGTTGAGGGAGCCGCCGTTGACGCCGATGCGCACAGGCTTGCCATGGTCGATCGCCACCTGGCAGATGGTCGCGAATTGCTCGTCGCGCCGTTTGCCGGTGCCGACATTGCCGGGATTGATTCGGTATTTGTCGAGCGCCCGAGCGCATTCCGGGAAACGCGTCAGCAGCAGGTGACCGTTGTAGTGGAAGTCGCCGATGAGCGGCGCAGTGCAGCCGGCATCGAGCATGCGACGCTTGATCTCGGGAACCGCAGCCGCGGCTTCCGGCAGGTTGACCGTGACCCGCACCATTTCCGATCCGGCCTGCCATAACTCGATGCACTGCTGCGCGGTCGACGCCGCGTCCGCCGTATCCGTCATCGTCATCGACTGCACAACGACGGGCGCGCCGTCACCGACGATGACGTTGCCGACCTTCACACCAACAGTGCGGTGACGTTTGTTTACGGTGAGCAACTAATCTTCCTTCCAGTCGTCGGTGACGAGCGAGCGCTTGATCTCGTCAGCTCGAAAGAGCGCAAGCTCCATCGTGTCGTAGTTCTCGACCCGGTCCATGGCGTCGTTCGCGAAGACGGCCAGGGTAAATGGCGGTCCGCCGGGCAGGATGACCGCGTGCGAGCGATCGCCCTTCGCAGGGCCGTCAGCGCGATACAGCCGCCACAGCACCGTCGAACCGGCCGCCTTCATTTATTGAGAATACATTAGTAGCCGCTTCTAGCCCTCGCCGAGTCGTATAACGCGGCGAGGGTTGCAGCGGTCCGGCGGCTTTCGGCCAGCGTGACGACGGTCGGGTGGCCGTCCAGCACTGAGGCCTCAAAGTCCGCGATCTCCCGGACGAAAATTTCCGGCGAGCCGACGACCTCGATGTGCCTGATCGCGCCGTTGCATTCGAGCTCGAGCGTCTCGGTCGGTCCCGGCCGAAACGGGTTCGGAACCGTCAATGTGCCGTGACTGCCGAGGATCTCGAGCCACGTGCGATACGGGCTGCGGAATCCAGCATAAATGCTGGCCGTCATGCCGCCCTCAAACCGCAGCATGCCCGTGAACTCCTCATCGACACCCGATTGGTGCCACTGCGCAGAGCCGAACACCATCTTGGGTTCGTGACCGGCGATGAGCTGCGTGTACGTCACCGGATAACTGCCCACATCCCACAGCGAGCCGCCGCCCAGTGAAGGATTGAGCCTGATGTTGTGGTCCGTCTCGAGCGCAAATGTGAATCCCGACAAAACCGCGCGGACCGTGCCGATCGCGCCGTCATTGACGAGTGACGTGACCCGCCCGGTCAGCGGCTCGTGGCGGTACATGAAACCCTCCTCGACGACCACCCCGGCCGCGGCTGCGGCAGCGGCGATCCGATCCACGTCGTCGGGATCGAGCGCGAGCGGTTTCTCGCAAAGGACGTGCTTGCCTGCGGCGATCGCGGCAAGGGTCCACGGGACGTGATCGGTGTTGGGCAGCGGAATGTAAACCGCGTCGATGCTCGAGTCATCGAGCAAGGCCTGGTAACCGGCGATCGGGAGCGGCACCGACCATTCGCGCGCATGGGCTTCGGCCCGTGCGCGGTCGCGGCTGGCCACGGCGACGAGATGGCTGCGGCGCGCGAGGCCGAGCGCCGGGATCACCCGACGGTTGATGCGCGCGGTGCCGAGAATGCCCCAGCGAAGCAACATCAGGCCGGCAGGCCGACAAGCGAACAGGCCATCAGGATTCAGCCTTCAGTTTGGCGAGCATACGGCGATTGAATTCCTCGGACTGGCCGCGCGGGATCGAGAGGGTGTTCCATTTCGGCCCCTGCAGGTGCTTGGCGAGAAACAGAATCTGGTAGGCATGGCCGGCGTAGTGCGCCACCTGCCGGGAGATCGCCTTGTAAACCGAGTGCGCTTCGCCGCGTATCATCACCGGCCGCTGAAGATCGGCGTCGGTCAACGGCGTCAATGCATCGAAGACGCACTTCCAGCCGTGCTCCCATTCGGCAGTCAACTCGGCGCGGGACTGGCCGGGATCCTCGAACTCGCGGTCGCGCATGCGATCGGGCTTTTCACCGTCGCTCGTCAGGAAGTTGATCCAGCGCGAGCGCATGTTGCCGGCCATGTGCCGCATCAGCACCGCGACGCTGTTGGCGCCGGAATCGATCATGACGTGCAGCTGCTCGTCGGAGAGCTGCTCGATCGACTTGTCGGCGAGCTTCTTGATCTTCTGCAGCTCGTCGATCGCCGCGGTGAGGATAGGAGAGTCAGTAGACATGTTCGATTCCCAGCAAAGCTACGGCAACGATGGCGAGGCCCCAGGCCGCCGTAGTGACCTGCCGCGGCCGACCGACGACGACGTGCAGCGCCGCGTGCAGGATGAATCCCCACAGGATACCCTGCGTGATTGAAAAGGTCAGCGGAATGAGGATCAGCGTCGCAAATGCCGGCACCGCAATCTCGAGGCGATCGAACGGCACTCGCGTCACGGCTTGAAACATCGAGGCGCCGACGAGGATCAGCACGGCGGAGGTCGCGTAGCTCGGGATGGCCGCCGCGATCGGCGCGATGAACAGGCACGGGAGAAAGCAGAGCGCCGTGACGACCGCAGTGAGTCCGGTCCTCCCGCCCATCCGGATGCCGGCGATGCTCTCGACGTATGCGGTGCCCGACGAGCTGCCGGCCAGCGCCGCGCCGAATGTGGCGAACGAATCGACGATGAGCCCCTGGCGAAGGTTCTTCGGTTCACCCTTTTCGTCGACGAGGTTCGCCGCCTGCGCGACACCGATGAATGTGGACAGCGAGTCGAACAGATCGGTGAGCATCACCGTGATCATCGCCGGCAGCAGCGAGAGGCGGAGCGCGCCCCACACATCGAGCTTCAGGAACACGCTCGAGAAGTCGGGGGCGCTGAACCAGGAAGCGGGCGGCGCCACGTACCCGAACGCCCACGCCCCGCCGGTGACAAGCGCAATGCCGGCGACATATGCCAGCGGATTTTCGCGCCTCGCCAGCCATACGCTGACGACGAGCGCGGCAAGCACGAATAGCGCGCGGTGATCGAGCGGCCCGACGCCGACGAGCGTGGCGGAATTCGCGGCGACGAAGCCGCCATTCCGAAGGCCGATGAAGGTCAGAAGGAGTCCGATGCCTGCCGCGGTCGCGGCGCGCAGGTGCACCGGAAAGGACATCGCGATGCGCTCGCGCAGCGGCGTCGCCGAAACCAGCAGAAATGCCACGCCGGCCCAGAAGATGATGCCGAGCGCGACCGGCCAGGGGACGCCACCGGCGATGATCACCGTGTACGTGAAGAAGGCGTTCAGGCCCATCCCAGGCGCGACGCCAAACGGCAGTTTCGCGTAAACGCCCATCAAGAGCGTCATCGTGAAAGAGACGAGCACGGTCGCCGTCAGCGCACCCGAGAAGGGAATGCCCGTGCCGGGCGTCGAAAGAATCGCGGGATTCACGACGACGATGTAGGCCATCGTGAGGAAGGTCGTAACGCCGGCGACGATCTCACGCG
>Ga0157380_10000757_pt1 | contig 20134 bp, 18 predicted proteins | sample S35metaG_FD_119757 | JGI IMG/M metagenome (GOLD analysis project Ga0157380, IMG submission 119757) | Switchgrass rhizosphere microbial communities from Kellogg Biological Station, Michigan, USA - S3-5 metaG | ecosystem: Host-associated > Plants > Roots > Rhizosphere > Soil | place: USA...
CCTCCGACGCGTTTTCCATCGGCAGTTTCTCCGATGCGCGCCGCAACCTGATCGATCTCGATGCGGTCAAGACGGTCGAGATCATTCGCGGCCCCGCCTCGGCGCTGTACGGTTCGGACGCCATCGGCGGCGTGGTCAGCTTCGTGATGAAGGATCCACTCGACTATGTCGAGGCGGGCAAGAGTCGCTTCGTCTCGGCTCGCTCCGGCTATCAGAGCGACGATCGCGGCTGGTTCGCCGGCAGCACGCTGGCTCTCGGCAACGAAACCTTCTCGGGCCTGCTGACGTACACGCATCGCGACGGCGAGGAAACGCAGAACCGGGGTAACGTCGACTCGCAGGATCGCACGCGGACCGAGCCGAATCCGCAGACGTACGATTCGGACAGTGTACTGACTAAGTTCCTATGGCGGCCCGCTGACGATCAGACGTTGCGCCTGACGATCGACGCCGATCGCGGAGGCACGCAAACCAATGTGCTGTCGAATGTCGGAGTGTCTGGAACGGTGAACACGCAACGGCAGTCCGGCGATGACGAACAGAAGCGCACGCGTATCAGCTTGAGTCACGAACTGCTGATCAAGACGCCAGTGTTCGACACGATCGAATGGCAAGCCTATTGGCAAAAGTCGGAGACGGAGCAGCGAACCTCCGAGCAGCGCTTCACCACCACCACGGGGCCGATCTCGGCGGTGACGCGCGATCGCGTGTTCGAATTCGACCAGACATTGAAGGGTCTCGACCTGCTACTGCGCAAGGACATCTCTGCCGGCGGCGTGGACAATCTGCTGACCTACGGAATCGAAACGTACTGGACCGATACCGAACAGCTGCGCACCGGCATTCAGCGCAACCTGGCGACCGGCGCGACTACGTCGAACATCGCACCGGATAATTTTCCGGTGCGCGATTTCCCGAACACGCGGACACGACAGCTGGCGCTGTATGTCCAGGATGAGATTTCTTTCGGAGGTCAATGGCGGCTGATACCGGCATTGCGTGTGGACGACTATCGCCTCGATCCGAAGCCCGACGCGATCTTCCTTGCAGACAATCCCGGCGTAGCGACTTCGCGCATCAGCGAGACGAGCGTGAGTCCGAAGCTCGGCGTGGTCTGGAACTTCGCCGAGAATCTTGCGGCGTATGCGGAATACGCACACGGATTTCGTGCTCCACCGTACAACGACGTCAACATCGGCTTCACCAACCTGGCCTTCGGTTACACGGCCATTGCCAATCCGGACCTCAAGCCCGAGAAAAGCGACGGCTACGAAGTCGGGCTGCATGGCAGCTTCGGCAAGAGCGATTGGTCGCTGGCGACCTACTACACGGACTACGACGATCTCATCGATTCGTTGGTGACGGTAGGTGTGCAGAATGGCCCGCAGGTGTTCCAGTCGCAGAATCTGTCGTCGGCTCGCATCTACGGCGTCGAGCTGCGCGGGCAGTTCGATCTCGCCAGCGCTGCCACTGGCCTGCAAGGCTGGCAACTGCGGTCGAGTATTGCCTATAGTCGCGGCGACAACCGGGTCACCGACCAGCCGCTCAACTCCGTCGATCCGCTCAAGGGCGTGCTGGGCATCGCTTACCAGCCGAATGTGGGAAACTGGGGTGTAGAGCTGGTGGGAACGGCGGTCGAAGGCAAGTCGCGCGTCGACGAAACAGTCAGCCCACAGTTCCAACCCGGTGGCTATGTCACGCTCGACCTGCTGGGGCATGTGAACTTCGGCGAGCGTGCGCAGGTCAATGTCGGTGTGTTCAACCTGACCGACAAGAGCTACTTCGACTGGAGCGATGTGCGTGGCCGGCTGCCGACCGACACGACGATCGACCGCTACACGCGGCCCGGTATCAATGCCAGCATCAGCGGGACGCTACGTTTCTGATCGTCCGAAAGAGGATCGCCATGCTCAGTACGCTGCAACGTTTCAGCCGCCCGGTGTCCTGCGCCGTAGCATTCGTGTGCTGTTCGCTGGCGATGGCGGACGATTATTCGGGAAAGCCCGCCAGCGCTGCGCCGAGATATATATTCTCGTGGCGCATCGAAGGCGATGCATTGCAGCCCCGCGGCGGTACTACCAAAGGCGCACCCGTGACGCTCGACGTGGAACCTTCCGACGCCTGGAAGGCACTGCAGGCCAGCGGTCTCAAAGACAGCGAGCGCGATCGCCGCGCTATCGTGGCAATGGCGGGAATGTATCGCGTGACGTTCGATTTCCTGGAAATCGTACCCTACACGGCGCAGGCGAAATCGAATGCGCCGTATCAGTCCTGGGGCACCGAGAAAGTCTACGTCGATACCGATCGGGACGACGCGGTGAGCCTGGTGCACATCCTGGAAATGCGCGTGGTGCAGAAAGACGGCACGCTCACCGAACCGATGGTGACCAAGCATTGGCGCCAGGATTGGAGATATCAGCCCGCGGACATCGTCGAGTATCGCGGCCGTGATCGCTGGGAGCGCCGCAAGCTGGCTGCAAGCGAGAGCAAAGGCACCTGGTCGCAGACTGTCTATCAGGTCGACGAGTCGCCTCGCTATGCAAGCATCGGCCGCTGGCAGCACTCCGCGAGCATGTCGACCTGGATCAGCGGCGACACCTGGCGTCCGCTGCCGCGTCGTGAATGGAGCGTACGCGATGACTATCAAGTGCTGCTCGGAACCAATCGCCACAGCATCGGGCCCACCGGTTGGGTGCAGGAAGAGAACAATCTCAAGACCGTGCTGGATGCGACGCGCCAGATCGATACTGCGAAACCCTACGTGGCTCGTGAGTATGGGGTCGCTCGCTACGAGCGCTTGCGCGACACGGATTTCACGGCTGCCGATCACTACTACGAGCACACTCGCGCCTTCTGGGACCAGGTGCGGGATACCTGGTCCGATGTATTCGCCAGGCAAGGCAGCGTCACCCTGCGCGGACCGGTAGACAAACTCGGACTCTTCGCACCGCTGTTCGAGCGTGCGGATGAAATAGAAACAAAAGGCCAGACTTCGGCAAGCGCCGATGCCAGCCTGATTCGCGATGCGCTCAAGAACATGGGCGCCGTGAAATAGAAATAGACAGCGTGCGGATGTCGCGACGCGAAGACGCCGGGGAATTTCTTACCCAGCGATAACTGTCAAATGGCGATTTGACACTGCCATAAGGCCAACGCCTAACGGCAGGTTAAGGCCATCTCCGCCCAGCCGGTTTCTGGCAGGTGCGTCACACAATCGAGCCGAAAAATCCCTGTTCTAACGTTGCCCACGAGCGTTGAACATAGTTAACTGCGCTCACTGAAATGCAGCGTGTCTCCCGAACCGACGATCCGGGGGATGCACCGACATTTCGAACATTGGCAAACCCGCCGCGAGGCGGGGACGCAAAGCCTCCGGTCTTCGAGACGAAGATAGCGGGGTTGCCGAAACGCTCCTCAACTGAGTGTTTCGTTCGGTCTGCTCCGCCGCTTCTCCAGCAGCGCGAGCACCGTGCGTCCATTGCCTGGGATACAGCAATTGCTGCCGACTTGGCAGCCGAGGACGACGCACGATGTTCCGCACCTCTCGCTCGGCACTTTCTTCTCTCGCACTCGTCGCTTGTGTGGCCGCCATGGTTGGCTGCAAAGGCGGCGGCGGTGGCACTACCGACGCGGTTGCGTCCTCTTCGTCAGGCGGCGCTGCGATTGCTACGACTCCTCCAGCATCTTCCAGCCCCGGGAGCGCGACGACGCCTGTAGAGACGAATGCCGCGCCGCAGATCAGCGGCACGACGGTGTCTTCGCTGAAGTCCAACGAGACTTTCTCCTTCAAGCCCGCGGCGAGCGACGCCGATGGCGACCAGCTGAGCTTCCAGATCCAGAACAAGCCGTCCTGGGCGACATTCAGCACCGTCACCGGCCAGCTCTCGGGCACGCCGACGACCGCCAACGTCGGCACGTTCTCGAACATCGTGATCAGTGTCAGCGACGGTACCGCGACGGCCGCGATGCCCGCATTCTCGATCGCGGTCAGCAAGGCGGTCGTCAACACGGCCACCCTTGCTTGGTCTGTGCCGACCCTGAACACCGACGGCACTGCGCTGACCGACCTCGCCGGCTTCACCGTCGTCTACGGCACCTCCGCCAGCGCTCTCGACCAGAGCATCCGCATCGACAACGCCACGGCCAGCACCTACGCGATGGACAACTTCCCATCGGGCACGTACTACTTCGCGATCAAGGCGTTCACCGCCAGCGGCATCGAGAGCTCGCTGTCGGGCGTGGTGAGCAAGGTATTCAACTGAGGCAATTAAAACGGGGCAGATTTATTTACGGTGGCCACCGTAAATAAATCTGCCCCTTTGATCATTTACACTCTGGTGATGACCGAGCCCAGATTGCAGGTCCTGCTGGCGAGCGCGAGGTGAGCAGGGAAGCACTGCTCGTCTAGGCGCGGCGCACACGGCCAACGCAGTAGGAATTCAAATTGCGAGTGCGTCGCTCGGACTCAGCGCCATTCCCAGTCTCGTGGGAGTGATGGCGGACAAGGTGGGCTATGAAGCGATTCCTGCAGCGCTGCTTACGCTGGCGCTTGCGCTCACCGTCTCGCATCGGTGGCTGGCGCGGACAGCGCCCATCCATTGAACATTCATTCAGGGGCGATGCCTGGGTCCGATGCCGGTGAGGCAAACCCCCACCGGCATCATCGACTGGACGTTGGGTCCTTGGCGATCGAGAGGCAACGCATTCGATCGCGTCTCATTTGGTCGCTACGCGTACGGCCGCCATGCTGCTGCCGGTCCTGGCGGCATGCACGCTGGAAAGCTGAGGCTTGTTGACGTCGTCCACGGCATTCGCCAACGTTTCGCTGACGCAAGCGCGGAATTCCATTTTCTGGCGGAGCATCCCGCCGTTGACCGGTTCGCAGACCTGCTTGGCGACGGCAGTCAGCTTCTGGTACAGCTGTTCGGCAGCGGCAGGCTGCGTCATATCGAGCTGGGCAAAGCTGACGGCCTGTTCGAGCGGTGCGCTGGGAATGTCGCTTGCGAAGGCACCGGCCGACAGGCCTACGAGAGCAATCGCTACAGTGGTTTTGAGAGTGGTGTGGAAGCTTTTCATCTCTATCTCCGGGTTGATCGTCATGTGTTGTGGGACGAGAGACAGAGTACGCGCGCCGGAAATTCAAGCCATGACCATGCCCTGACCAGTTCCTGACTTGTTTCTGACTTGGGCGGAAAACCTGACTGAAGAGATATGACGAAAGTCAGCGGTCATGCCTTTCGACAGGTGCCGTTCGATACATGCAAGCCGCGACCTGCGAGCCGATCGCACTCGCAACGTAGACCAGCTTATGGTTGTTTGCGATCCGGGTGAGCCAGTCGAACGCGCCACCGTCGATCAGCGGCAGCGAGTGTCCGTTCGAACTGCGGGCGCCGATCTTGAATTGCAGTCCGTGATAGTAGCCGTGCTCCAGTGCTGCACGTTCGATAGTCACGCCTTGCAGCGCCGCGGCGATGCGCTCCCGCAGATGCTCGCAATCGGGAGTCGCCAGCAGCTTCACGCTTCGCTCTGGAAAGGCGTAGCCGTGCGATTGGAGCAGATCCAGGCCTCGCAGATACGTCCGAATGTGATGGAGCACCGCATCGGTCAGGAACATCCGATCGCCTCGCTCGCGACCGGCTGTGGTCATGCAGAACATGCGGAAGTGAGCGGCGAAACCTGGTAACGCGGGAACCTCCTGCGCGCGAACGCAACGATGACTGGTGGCAAGCCGGACGACCGACTGACCTTTCGCCAGGCGCTGGGCTGCTTCGAGCGCGAGCACGTTGGTCGGATCGGAAACCACCTCGGTCCCGCGCATGGTGGAGACGATACGATTCTGAGTTGTCTTCGCAACCGCGCTGCAGGTACCCAGGGGAGCCAGCGGCGACAGTTCGATAGCCTCGAAATCCGCCGCGGCCGCCAGTAATTGGGCATCGATTGTGTTGAGGGTGCGTTGATCGACGGCACTGGTCGTGACGAATCGATCGGACACCCATTGTCGAAAGACGGTGGCTGCAGTGCGCTGCGAGGCGCGGGCTTCGGCTACTCCCAGCAGCAGCGACCAGAGTTGAGTCGCCGGCAACTCACTGGCGAGCGCGGCGTATCCAGGGTCATCGAGTCCTGCGTGGGTCCACTGGCGGTCGGTCATGGCGATGCAAGCGTTGCCTGAGCCCTGAGGTGAGCGTGTCGGCAAGGCTAGCAAAAGAAAAGGGGACAGTCCTCGCCGGAGGACTGTCCCCGTGCAAGCAGTCCTGTTTACTCCTTCAGGACGCCTTCAATCGCTTTTTCCAGCGACGACGAACTCGGCGAGGTCATGCTGCCGAAGTGTTCGACCACCGTGCCGTCGGGCTTGACCAGGTACTTGTTGAAGTTCCAGCTGGGCGCCTTGGTCTGCTTGGCGAGTTCCTTGAACACCGGGTTGGCGCCGTCGCCTTTGACCGAACTGGCCTGCAGCATGGTGAACTTGACGCCGTAGTTGATGTAGCAGACGTCGGCCGTCTCCGCGTCGTCCTTCGATTCCTGGTGGAAATCATCCGAAGGGAAGCCGATCACGACCAGGCCGCGATCCTTGTACTTCTCGTGCAGCGCTTCCAGTCCCTTGAACTGGGGCGTGAAGCCGCAGTGGCTGGCGGTGTTGACGATCAGCAATGGCTTGCCGGCGAATGCCTCGCAGATGTTGATCTGTTCGCTGGAGCGCAGTTTCTTGAAGTTCTGGTTCAAGTACGCCGGGCATTCGGCGGAAGCGACCGTGGCCGATCCGGCAAGCACCAGGCCCGCAGCCAGGGCCCAGGAAAACTTGGAACGTCCGTGAAACATGATATAGCTCCCAAAGTGGCTCGTGACTCCAGGTACCACATACGCGGCGTCCCTCACAACGGATTCGGGATGCCGCTCGCTTCCGGGTCGCTGCAGTTATCGATGGCGTCGTCCAGGTAGGGCTAGGAAGGGCTGCCGCGTCTGCGACTACAAGGATGAAAGAACCGAGCGACCCTATGAGTGATCGTCAATCCCGCTTGCGTGCCTGGGCCCGGACCTGCGCCTGCACAGTCGTAGGCATCGTCGTTGCTGCGACCGCGTGGTCGCATGGCACCGAGGCGCGTTACCTGGAAGTGGTGAACTGGAAGAAGGATCACTTCGCGAAAGTATTCTCCACCGATCGCAGCCACATGGGCTCGTTGCCCAATCGCCCCGCTGCGGCGACGGCCGGTACCGTGCCGATCAGTCCCCGTGCGAAGAACATGCTGCAGGCCATGACCATCGAGGGTCAGTCGTGCATCTTCAACGACATCGTCGCCTTCGATGTCGAGAACCAGTACGCATTCGATATCGACGAGCCCGTTACCTTCGCCATCACCTATGTGCCGGAGCTGTCGTCGCCGTTCGTGATCGCCTGGGAGAAGAACGGCGGCACCGGGCAGGGACAGACCGAAGAGATCACGCCGGAGAGCACTCCCGGCAACGGCACCAAGATCCGCACGCTGTCCGTGACCATGGACCGGGCGAGATTGTCGGGGCAGGGCATTCAAGGCTCCGATATCGCCATCGCGGCCCGCAATGGCATCGCACTGTGCGATGTCCAGATTCAACGTAGCAACCAGACTGCGCCGCGGCCGGCTTTCGGCACAGTGAAACTCACCATCAAGGAAGCAAAGACAGGAGCCATGGTCCCAGCGCGCGTCGGTCTGTATGACCCGACTGGCCGCGCTCCGCTGGCTTCCGACCAAGCATTGATGCTGCAGAGGTTCGCGGACGACCTGCGCATGCTGCCGGTCAACGATCGCACGTTCTGGCCGTCGGAAAACCGCACTGCGTTCTATGTCGACGGCAGGTATGAGAGCAAGGTGCCTGCGGGCACCTATGAACTCGTTGCGACGCGCGGATTGGAATATCGCGCTTATCACGGAACCGTCGAGGTGAAGGCGAACCAGACCAGCAACGTCACCATCGCGCTCGAGCGCTACGTCAACATGCCGGAAAAGGGCTGGTATTCCGGCGATTCGCACGTGCATCTGACACGCGACAAGGTTGCCGATCCAGTCGTGTGGGGCATGGTCGCCGCTGAAGACGTGCACGTCGGCAACCTGCTGGAGATGGGCAATATCTCCGGCACGCATTTCAAGCAGCCCAAGGAATGGGGTAAGGCCAGTCGCTTCGAACGCGACGGGCATTTCATCGTATCCGGGCAGGAGGATCCGCGCACCTGGTTCCTGGGCCACACGATTCATCACAATCTGCAGACGCCGATCCACTCCCAGCCGGACGAGTATTTCCTCTACGACAAGGTGTTCGAGGAATCGCATCGGCAGGGTGGCGTTTCCGGCTTCGCCCACACGGGTTGGGGACAACGCGGCGCCGATCCGGCGCAGATGGATCGCGGCATGGCGTTGCTCGCGCCCTTCGGCATGATCGATTTCATCGAAGTGCTGCAAGGAGGCCGGTTGGGCAGCGACGGCTGGTATCGATTGCTGAACCTGGGGTTGCGAGTGAGTCCCGCTGCAGGATCGGATTGGCCGTACACCGACTTTCCCGGCGTCGTACGCAACTACGTGAAGCTCAACGGCGCGCTGAACCTGGACAAGTGGTTCGATTCGTTCCGCGCCGGACATGTCTACGTGACCAACGGGCCGCTGCTGGAGTTCAGCGTCAACGGACGGCAGATGGGCGAGGAGCTGCGGGTAAAGCGCGGTTCGAAACTCGAAATCGTGGCGAGCACGCAGCTCAATCCCGATGTAGACAAACTGGATCGTCTCGAACTGGTCGTACTCGGCGATGTAGCTGAAACCGCGACCACCGCCGGTGGCGAGACCGCGGCAATGAAGAAGCAGATGGTCGCCGATCGCAGCATGTGGATCGCCGCGCGTGCCTACGGTTCGCGCCAGGATCCGAGGAACACCGTCATTGCTCACTCGGCGCCCATCTATGTCGTCGTCGATGACGAGCCCACCTGGAAACGCGAGGCGGTGCCGACCATCGTCGCCGATGCCCGTACGCAATTGCAGAAGCTGCTGGTCGAGCAGATCGATGCCACCAACGACCTGGAATATTGGGAAACCCGCAAGACGCTGGCGGACGAGTGGCTGCAGCAACGTCCGATGCTCAAACCGAGAGTGGCGGCTGCGGACCAGCGCTATCAACAGATTCTGGACCATTTGAACACATTCCAACAGGGCGGCGGCGTAACCGGCGGAGCGCACTAGCAGCAATCGCATAAATGTCGGAAACGCGCTAACGTCCCATCCCAAGGCGCTCGATAGCGTCGTTCGGGGGGGGGTGATATGCGTGCATCCGGTCCGATCGCCATCCTGGTCCTGCTGCTGATCGCGGGTTGTTCGCAGGAAGCGAATCGATCGTCGGCGGAAGCCGTCGTTGACGACCGGGGGAGCGGTGGTCCCGCAGATCAACCATCGGTCGGATCGTCGGATGAGCGTGCTGCCCATTCGAAGGACCTTCCTTCCGCGGCAAAAGGCAAAGCGAAAGGCCTGCCACCCGGTGCATTACGGGTGCAGATGGTGGAAGTCATCGACTCGAACGGATTCGAGCGGCCGCTCGCAGCGAGTTACGGTTTCATTCCCGTCGGTTGGCTTGCTACCGGCGGCGTACAGTGGGGCCGGCAGTTCGCTTGCACGAATGGCTACAACGTCGATTGGTTCGCGCAATCGCCGGACGGCCTGCAGGCAGTTGCGATTCTTCCGCAACAGAAATGGGAGACGAACAACTACGGCGGCAATGCCAGCACGCCGGGATGCGCCAGCGCGGCGATCAGTTCGGTACAACAATACCTGCAACAGCTGGTCGTCGATCTGAAGCCCGGCGCGCGAGTGACAGGCATTCGTCCGCGTCCGGATCTCGCCGCGAAGTTCCAACATTTGAACAGGGCTACGCCGAGCCCGATGGGCGACATGCGCACGTGGGTGGAATCGGGCGAGGCGGCTTTTGCTTACAACGAACGGGGCCGTAACATGCTCGGCATCGTCGACGTCACTGCCGTGTTCTCGCTCATGCGAACGGATACGGGGATGGGAAGCACGATGAATGCGCTCACCGGCTTCGTATTTCCAGGCTTCGCGGCCACCGGGCCCGAAGGTCAGTTCAACCCGCAGTTCGCCGAGACCATCCGGCAGTCCTTCCTCCCGAATCCCGCTTGGGAAGCACGCATCTCCAACCACAATTCCGCGATTTTCCGTAGCGCGCAGGCTGAGATTCGTAAACAGAGCCAGGCCATCACCGAAGCCAACGACTACGTGAGTCGCATTCGGCAGGAGACCTACACCATGCGTGCTCAAAGCGATGAGCGTCGCCAGCGCGAATTCGGCGAGACCATCAAAAGCGTGGAAACTTACAACGATCCCGCTGCGGGCGGTGGCCAGGTCGAGCTGTCGAATCTATACAACCATGCGTGGCGGTTGAACGACGGCAGCTATGTACTTTCCAATGACGCGGCGTTCGAGCCGTTCAGGGATATCGGCGTGGATGGGAAGCGGTTGGAGAAGACGCAGTAGCCGCTCGTTACTGTCCCTTCGCCACCGGTGGCGGTTTCTAGAATGCGCTCCAGGTCGCTGTGGGTACCGAAGCCCTTTCACCAGACCAGCGGTATGAATTTTTTCACCCGCGCCGAGTAATCTATATAGTCGTTGGAGAATGCCGCACGCAACACCTGCTCTTCGACACTGATTCGGTACAGGAATGCCGGAACGGTCAGCACGCCGAGCAGCGCCACTGCAATCCAGTTGTTCAACGCCAGCCCTAGACCGGTGAATCCCAGCCAGCCGCCGAAATAGCCTGGATGCCGCACCAGCCGGTACGGACCGCGAATGACCAGCCGCTGATCTTTCTGGACCGCAACATTGGCCGAGAAGAATTTCCGCAGCGTCCACATTCCGGACCAGCGCATGGAGAATCCTACGATCATCAGGGACACGCCGATGAACTGTACCGGCGGCGGGAGCCCTGCGCCGGCGATTCCGAAGAAATAGCAGGCGATGGAAAGCGCGGGCGCCAGCATGTTGCTCGATGCCAGCAACAGCATCGACCGGCGATCCACGTTGGAGCCGCTACGATCGCGGGCTGGCCGCAGGACGACCAGTTCCGAGACCAGCCACACGCAGTAGAGAGCGAGGGCGATCCATTCGATGTTCATGTCACTGACTCGCACCGCCGGATGACTGTAGAGGAGCCTGGGAGATCCTCGATCATCCGTGGCGGATCGTCAATCCGTTCAACGCGCGGCTGTGTTGCGAGCTGCGTCGATCTTGCCGAGCAGCCATTGCAGGCCGGACAGGTGTTGCTGGTCATGACTGCATAGATAGTGCACCAGGCTACGCAACGTCAGCGGACCATAGCCTTCGAACACCGCAGTGCGGTTGTAGTTGTGCTTCGGTAAGATTGGCGATCAGCGCCAGCGTTTTCTCCCGCGCAATGCGCAACGCTGCAAAGACATCGTCTACATTCGCTGTGCCGTACGAGCGCTCGACTGCGAGTCGCTCGCTGTCCACCGAAGGCAGCAACGGATTCGGTTCGTGCAGCGTGCGCTGGAAGCGGACCTGGTAGCCCTCGATCTCGATGTCACGCACATGGCAGATCTGTTCGATCGCCGTGAACGGTTCGCTCGGCACGCCGTCCCAGCCAGTGGGCGCCCAATGCCTGAATTCCGCCGGAATGGCGCTCGGTCGGCAATGGCGCGAGGCGTGGTTGGAATTCGGCGCCGGGCTGAGCCGGCCAGAACAGGGAACCTACCTGAAGCTGGTTGACGCTACACGGCTCGCGTCGATTCCAGAAGTTCGGTCGCGAGCGTTCCTTCTGCGACTTTTTCTACGGGGCCCAGCATGTCGATCGAGAAATCGGGCTTTACGCCGATCTGCAGCGTTCCGCCCGGCATCGATACTGTGACATCGTCCGAGCAGTATCCTAGCTTCACCGACGCCGCTGCCGCTGCGCAACTGCTGCTTCCAGAGGCAAGCGTGTAGCCAGCGCCGCGCTCCCAGATCTCGATCCGGATGTGGTGCTGGTCCAGTACTTTCACGAACTGGACGTTGGTACGGTTTGGAAACAACGCATGCGTTTCGATCAGCGGTCCCAACCGGCGCGCCAGCGAGGCCGATATCTCGTCACGATGAATCACGCAGTGTGGATTGCCTACGGTCAATGCCGTGAAGCGCAAATGCTCGCCGCCAACCTCGAGAGTTTCACCGATGACTTCACGATGTGGCGGTCCGTTTACCGGGATGACGCTGCTGTCGAAGCTCGCCCGTCCCATTTCCACGAACACATTCCGGCCCGAGTCGCGAACCTGGCAGGCGACGTTGCCACCCTTGGTCGCGACGGTGAAATTGCTTTTCTGCACCAGGGCACTGTCCCACAGGTAGCGTGCAAAGATGCGCAGCCCGTTGCCGCTCTTCTCAGCTTCCGAGCCGTCGGGATTGAAGATCCGCAGATCGAACTTATCGGCGCCGAGCTGAGCTCCGACCAGGATGCCGTCCGAGCCCACGCCGAAGTTCCGGTCGCAAATACGTTGTACCAGCGCTGTGTCGACCGGCTTGGAGGCGGGCCATTCGACCACCAGGTAGTCGTTGCCCAGGGCCTGGTATTTATGGAATTTCATGACATGGATGACGGTATACGGGACGCCGGATTCTACGCGATCCGCAGCAATGCCTTCACGAGATGCTGCTTCACTAGTGCGGCAGATGCTCGCCACTCCACGTCTGCGGCGCGATGCTATGCTGCGCGCCGGCGGCCCGATCGGCCGCCATGCAGTCATGGGAGCAAGGACTAATGGCATTCGATACCGGACGGGTGGGCGGTTGGGCGCTCAAGGCGTTCCTGGGTCTGGTTCTTCTGGTCCTGCTGGCGGTTGGCGCCTGGACCTGGTTCTCGCTGTCCTGGGCCTACTCAGAAGGTGAGCGGGCCGGCACCTTGCAGAAGTTCTCCAAGAAGGGCTGGCTGTGCAAGACCTATGAAGGTGAGCTGGCTCTGTATGTAGTCGGCGGCGTGGCGCCACAGATCTGGTACTTCAGCACGCGCGACCAGGAGTTGGCCAAGCAGCTCTCCGGAGCGGTCGGCCAGAACATTCAATTGCACTACACCGAACATCGCGGCATCCCTTCCAACTGCTTCGCCGAGACGTCGTATCTTGCCCAGGGGTTCCGCATCGTTCGGGATCTCGGCTCGGTGGCGCAACCGGCACCGCAGCCCGCGAAGTGATCGGGCGGCTCCGTGACGACCGTCTTCATCAGTCACGCGAGCGAAGACAAGGAACGTTTTGTCGTCGGCTTCGCGCGGCGTTTGCGGGAGAACGGCGTCGATGCCTGGCTCGATCAATGGGAAATGCAGCCGGGCGATAGCCTGGTCGACAAGATATTCGAGCAGGGACTGAAGAACGCGCAGGCCGTCATCATCGTGATCTCCGCCAAGAGCATCACCAAGCCGTGGGTGCGGCAGGAGCTGAACGTCTCGGTGGTGAAGCGCATCGACCAGGGCATCAAGCTGATTCCGGTGGTGATCGACCAGTGCGACATTCCAGAGAGCCTGCGGGCGACCATCTGGCAACGCATCGACGACGTGAACAACTATGACGCGGCATTCGAGCGCATCCTCGCCGCAATCTTCGACACATCGAGCAAGCCGGCGTTGGGGAAACGGCCGGAGCGCTTTGCGGCTGCCGCGCCGCAGATAGCCGGCCTCAATCGCACCGACGAGTTGGTGCTGCGCGAAATAGCCTGGCGTGAGGTCGACCAGAATAATTGGCCTGTGACCTGGCAGGAACTACGCGAAGACCCGGATCTCACGGCGATACCCGATAGCGAAGTGCTGGACTCGCTGGAAATTCTCGAACAGAAGCAACTGCTCGTGGTCGATCGCGTGATGCCGCCGATCGCGCATGCACGCCTGACGCTCGCCGGCTTCCGTCAGTACGCCGAGCATTTCGTGCCTGATTATTCCGACGCAATGCATCAGGTCGCCGGCCTGCTGGTCAACGAAGGCGTGGCAGAGAATCAGCAACTGGCGACCCGCACCGGCAAGTCGCTGGGGCTGATCGACTACATTCTCGACGTATTCGAAGCCGACGGACACATCGTTCTGCAAAAGTATGGCGGCGGTCTCTGGGAGGTCACCGGCATCTCCCCATCGCTCAAACGTTCGCTCGCCTAGCCCCGTTCCCCCGCGTTATTAGTGGGCGACAAGAACATTACAGTCGCTTTATATTCCTCGTAGGGTTGGGCCGCAGGCAGCCGTCTGCGTCTGACAGCGGCCGGTTCTTCGCCCTGCCGGTTTCATATCACGCCACGCTTTTCGCCATGCTCACGTCATGCCCACATTGGGGAGGCTCGAGGTTCATATGCCATCATCATTCGACACGCGTGCGTCACGCAGAGACATCATCAAAGGCGGATTGGCCGCCAGTGCCGGCATCGCCCTGGGTAGCCTGGGGGGCAGTTCTTCGGCATGGGGTGCGGATAGCGCCTCGTTGCCGCTCATCACCAAGGCCATTCCGGCGAGCGGCGAGAAGTTGCCGGCGATCGGACTGGGCACGAACCAGTACAGCGTCACGTCCACCGACGACCTGGCTGCGAGGAAAGAAGTGCTGCTCAACATGCCGAAGCTCGGCGGCAAGCTGGTCGACACGGCCCGTGGTTACGGCGAAGCGGAAGTCGTCATCGGCCAACTGGTGAAAGAGATCGGCAATCGCGACAAGCTGTTCATCGCCACCAAGACGCCGATGCGCGGCGACCTGTCGAATCCCACGGCGGTGCTCGAAGAATCGTTCAAGCGCCTGCAGGTCGATCGCATCGACCTGCTGCAGATCCATAACTTCAATGGACTGAACGAACTGTTCCCGGTGCTGAAGGAATTCAAGCAGGCCAAGAAAGTCCGCTACATCGGCGTGACGACATCGACCGACGACCAGTATCCGCAGCTCAAGGATGCGATCGCGAAGCTGCCGCTCGATTTCATCCAGGTCGACTATTCCATCGACAATCGCGGTGCAGGCGATGAAATCCTGCCGATGGCGAAGGACAAGGGCATTGCCGTGCTGATCAACGTCCCGCTCGGTGGGCGCCGCGGCAGCGTACTTGCCAAGGTGGGCGACAAACCGTTGCCGCCCTGGGCGGCGGATGTCGATGCGACGAGCTGGGCCCAGCTATTCCTGAAGTACAACATTTCGCATCCGGCGGTGACGGCGGTCATTCCCGGCACGACCAAGCTCGCGCATCTGGAAGACAACCAGCGGGCTGGCCGCGGCCGGCTGCCTGATGCAGCCATGAGAAGGAAGATCGAAGAGTTCTGGACGACGGTCTGATCGTCGCGGCCGTCCGGGCCCTGCAAGGCGCAGGGCCCGGGGCGGTAATCGGCAGGATCATCGGTGGCTTCCATCCGACTCCTGCCGGGACCGTCTGCCCCAGGCCCCACTATCGAAACTCGATCAATGGTGCGATATCAATGGAAAAGGTTGCTGACCACCGCCACTACCGCACCGGTTGCCACCGCTGTCAACAGCACGTCATGGTCGACACGCACCCAATAGTGGCCTCGCGGCGGCGCATACAATCGATAAGCGCCGTAGTCATTGATCACGTAGCGCGTCGAGTAGTAGGGCCGCGGTAAGTATTCACCGCGATGCCACGAGCGAACGGCATAACCACGCGGAGCAACATAGCGGCCCACGTCGTAGCGATACTGGTCGCGGCGGCCTTCGACGTAGCCTGAGCGATAATGGCGGGCGTCATCGAAGCGGTCATGGCCTCGATCGTTACGCCAGTCACGACGGTCATCGCGACGCGAGTCGTGACGATCGTGGTAGGAATCGTTGCCGCGCCATTCACGACGGTCATGGTCGTTGCGATCATTGCGATCGTGCGCGTAGACGGGCGTGATGCTACCTGCGATCAGGGAGAGCGAGACTGCAGCAGCGAGAAGCGATTTCATGATGGCCTTTCCTCAACGACATCGGGCGAGCCGACTTGGGATGCACTATGGGCCCGGGCTGCTGATCCGAAACTGAACGATTTTCGTCAGCTTCCGTTCAGCTTAAAACCCAGTAACGGCGCGGCTTCCAGCCCGATTTGCCCCGGTTTCACGCTCTCCGCCGCCAACGAAATTTTGACTGCACCCAGCCGTGCCATTAGCCTGCGCGCTCCCCAAGAAGTCGCTGAGCATGTAATGAACTGGACCGAGCGCGATCGAGCAGTTGTCTGGCACGGTTTCACGCAGATGGACTGCTACGCCGAGAACGCGCCGGTGATCGTCGAACGCGGCGAAGGGCGCGAACTGATCGACGTCGATGGACGCCGTTATCTCGACGCGTTTTCTTCGCTATGGGTGACGACGCTCGGCCATCGCGTACCCGAACTGGATCAGGCATTGCGCGAGCAGATCGATCGCATCGCGCATTCGACATTGCTGGGTAACGGCAGCCGCATCGCAGTGGAGTTGGCCGAAGCCCTGGCTCGCGTCGTGCCCGTCGACTCGCCGCATTTCCTGTTCGCCTCCGATGGCGCCGCCGCGGTCGAGCAGGCGCTCAAGATCGCGTTCCAGTATTGGACCAACTCGGGAGTCAAAGGGCGCAATCGGTATCTTGCCTTCGGCGGTGCGTATCACGGCGATACGGTGGGATCGCTTTCGGTCGGAGCCGGCGGCTTCGGCACGGATGTGTTCGATCCGCTGCGATTCCCCGTGATTCGCGCTCCCTCGTTTCATGAACCGCGTGCGTTCGAAATGGCGGCGCAGTTGATAGAGCGTCATCGCAACGAACTGGCTGCCGTCATCATCGAGCCCTTGGTGCAAGGAGCGGCGGGCATGCAGTTCGCAGCACCCGACGAAGTGCATCGCATCGGCGAGGCTTGCGCCCGCAACGATGTCCTGCTGATCTGCGATGAAGTCGCCACCGGCTTCGGCCGTAGCGGAACCCTGTTCGCATCCGAACAATGTCGCCTGCGACCGGACCTGCTGTGACTCGGCAAGGGCATCACCGGCGGTTACCTGCCGATGTCAGCGACGGTTGCGGCGCAGCGAGTGTTCGCCGCGTTCCTCGGTCCCGATCTGAGCGAACGCACGTTCTATCATGGACATTCTTACGGCGGAAATGCATTGGCCGCAGCGGTTGCACTGAGGCACCTGCAGCTGTTCGAAGAACAGAAGGTCCTCTCGAACGTGTTGGCGCGATCCGCGCAGCTGCGAACTGCGTTGCATGCTCTAGCTACAGCCAAACGATGTATCGAAGAGATCAGGCTGGTCGGCCTCATGGGCGCGGTTCAGATCACGGAAGCTGCCGGCGCCTCACGGACAGCACGAAAGATCGCTGCTGCGATGGTCCGTCGCGGCGTGCTGACGCGATCGTTGGGAAATGTCGTCACGCTGGTGCCGCCGTTGACCATCACCGGCGCCGAGATCGATCGCATCGTCGAGACGCTCTCGGCAGCCATCGACGAGGTGGTCGCGTGAGTCACTGGAATACCTGGGTTGAGGATCAGCTGGATCGCGTACGCCGAGAAGGCCGCTGGCGCAAGCTGATTGCTTATGACGGTGCGGACGTGACGGGCCGGGTGAACGGCCGCGACATCGTTACGTTTGCGTCCAACGATTACCTGGGATTGGCGAATCATCCGCAGGTTCGGGCAGCGGCGCATGCGGCTATCGATCGGTGGGGAACGGGCGCGACCGCATCGCGACTGATCGTCGGCACGCGGCCGGTCCATCTGGAACTCGAGTCCGAAATCGCGCAATGGAAACACACCGAACGTGCGCTCGTGTTTCCGAACGGCTTCGGCGCGAATCTTTCCGTACTGGCGACGCTCGGCGCGGCAGGTACGATTTTCAGCGATGCGCTGAATCATGCATCCATCATCGACGGTTGCCGGCTGGCCGCAGCAAGCGTGAAAGTGTATGGCCACGGCGATGCGTCGCATCTCGAAGACCTGCTGTTAAGTACGTCGGGCCCGAAGATCGTCGTTACCGATGCCGTGTTTTCCATGGACGGCGATGTGGCTCCGCTGCAGGACATTGCGGCACTGTGCGTGCGGCACGATGCATTATTGATCGTCGACGAAGCACATGCGGTGTTTGGATTGGACATGCCGACGATCGCCGGGTTGCAATTGCTACGTGTCGGTACGCTATCGAAGACGCTCGGTGCGCTCGGTGGCTGGGTAGCGGGATCGGCATCGCTGATCGACCTGCTCATCAATCGCGGACGCGCTTTTATTTTCACGACCGGCCTGAGTCCGGCGGACACTGCTGCAGGACTTGCGGCGCTGCGTGTCTATCGGAGCGAAGAAGGGGCCGCGCTGCGCGAGCGCCTGCGGCAGCTCGTCGACCAGCTCATCGTCGGTCATCCATCGCCGATCGTTCCCGTGATTCTCGGCGAAGAAGGCGTAGCCGTCGCCGCGGCGCAGAAATTACTCGACACCGGACTGTGGGTTCCCGCTATTCGTCCGCCGACCGTGCCGGTGGGCACGGCGCGATTACGCATTGCGTTGTCCACTGCCCACACCGACGCGATGGTGCAGAGATTGAAGACAGCCCTGCTCGACCAGCTTCCGGGGAATTGCGAGTTTCTGCATGCCATCCGTTGATCGTCCCGCGCGTCTCGTCGTCGTCGTCGGAACCGGCACCGAAGTCGGCAAGACCTGGTCGTCGTGCAGATTGCTGGAGCATGCACGCTCGCAACAGCTGCGAGTGGCGGCACGCAAGCCGGTGCAATCGTTCGATGCCGATAGCGCTGAGCCTACCGATGCGGATCGACTCGCCGCGGCGACGGGTGAGCCGGTGGAGTCCGTGTGCCCTCGTCATCGCTGGTATCCGGTAGCGATGGCTCCGCCCATGGCCGCTGAAGTTCTCGAGAAGCCGGTGCTGTTGCTGGATGCATTGACCGAAGAGATCCGCTGGCCCGCGGGAATCGATCTCGGGCTGATCGAGACGGTTGGAGGACTGCGGTCGCCGGTCGCCCACGATGGCGACAGCCGCGACCTGGTGCGGCGCATCGAGCCCGACGAAGTGCTGCTGGTGGCGGATGCCGGTTTGGGCACCATCAATGCGGTGCGACTGGCGACCGAAGCGTTGTCTTTCGCCAAGGTGACCACGCTGCTCAATCGCTTCGATGCCGACAACGAACTGCATCGTCGCAATCGCGAATGGCTGGAAGTTCGCGATTGCCTGCGCGTGATCGTGGATCCCCGCGCTTTCTAACTCGTCAACGCAAGCACCCAAGCCGCCAGCACGGTCGCTGCCGTCAACACGCCCGCAATGAATTGCCCGAGTCTGCCGTCGAGCACCGGCGTTCGCACGTGGCCATGAATGACGCCCAATAGAGCGCCGGCAGCGAAGCCGCTGAGGTGTGCGAACACATCCGTGTTCTCACCGCCAGCGCCCGTGATTCCGAGCAAAGCGATGCCTGCGACGAGCGGGGCCCAGCTGTGAACGGAGCGCTTCGAACCACCTGCTCTCTTGCCGGCCCCGCGGCGCCACGCATACGCTGACACCAGGCCGAGCATGGCGAATACCGCGGTCGATGCACCGATGGTCTCCTGGTGGTCCGGCATCACCGCGCTGTCCAGCAGGTTGCCGCATACCGCGGCTACCAGAATGCTCAACCAGGCGCGACCGTTACCAAGCAATTGAGCCGCGAAGAAACCGAACGGAACGCCGAATGCCAGGTTGCCCAACAAGTGGCCCAGGTCGGCGTGCACAGTGAGCGCCGTGACCGCTCGCCACCATTGATGGTCCACCGTGGCGGCGTGCGTCAACGCTCCTGCAGCAAGCCAGTCGATGCCGCCGTAACTTTCACCGACCAGCCAGGCGATGCCGATCAGCATGACGACATAGGCGAATGAACCTATCCAAGCACGCGGATGTACCGGCAAGGGAGCCGGGGGAACCACGACCACGCGGCTTTCTTCGTCGTAACTCTTGAGGTGGCCGATGGCGGCGCCGACGAGTTCTTCGGGAACCAGCAGGGCAAACAGGTCGTCGGGCGACAGCACCGAATAGGTGAACAATGCATATTCGATGCCGACGGCCCGCAGCACGAAGGCGCGTTGCTCGCAATCCGCCAGCCGGTGGGAACGGTAGATTTCCGTCAGCGCCATGATGCGGCCTGCATGGGGGCCCGCCCGGCCGGTTGCAATGGCCCCTCTTCCCA
>Ga0157380_10000758_pt1 | contig 20128 bp, 12 predicted proteins | sample S35metaG_FD_119757 | JGI IMG/M metagenome (GOLD analysis project Ga0157380, IMG submission 119757) | Switchgrass rhizosphere microbial communities from Kellogg Biological Station, Michigan, USA - S3-5 metaG | ecosystem: Host-associated > Plants > Roots > Rhizosphere > Soil | place: USA...
TCACTGAATCGCAACGTGGAAATCACCACCAAGGATGTCAGCCCCGACGGCAGCCTCGAGGTGGCCTTGGGCAATCGTTGGTTTCTCGACCAGCAAGACGTGTGGCGGTTCGGCACCCTGGCCCTGCTGTCGTACGACAACTCGTGGCGCAATCGCGAGCGTATCGAACGAGACGTCACCGATCCCGAGACGCTCGTCGAAACCAAGAATCGCAGCATCAATCAGGTCTCGACGACGGGCGTCCTCAACTTCGGCTTGAGCTACACGGACGACCACGAGATCTCCACGAGCAGCTTCTACATACGGAACACGGAAGACGAGGCCGCGATCTCGACACGGACCAACAACAACTTCCAGCTCGCCGACGGTATGCAGCTCCGCGACTACGACATTCGCTACGAGGAACGCGAGCTCGTCGCCAACCAGATTCGCGGTCATCACGCGATCGGCCTCGACACGCGGCAGAACATCACCCAGCTCGACCGAGACTGGCTCGACGGGCTGACGCTCGATTGGTACGTCTCCGACGCCACGGCCGAGACCGACATTCCGAGCGAGATCAAGTTCTCGGCCGAGGACCAGGTCGATCCCACAACGGGCGAAGTGCTGCAAACGGCCCTCCGCGCCTCCAACTCGGCGGCCGACTACCGCTTCACGTTCCTCGAGGACCAGGTCCGCAGCACCGGCTGGGATCTCATGAAGCCGTACACGTTCGAGCACGTCGACGTCGAGATCAGCGGCGGACAAGACGTCTCGGACAAAGCGCGTAGCTACACCCAAACGCAATTCGGCCTCGGCACGACGACGAACGCGGCGTTGCCGATCCTCATCGGCACGCCCGGGCAGGTGTTCACCGACGAGAACATCCTCAACCCCACCAACGGCTTCGCCTTGAGCGTCGGCGGCATCGGCACCGAGAGCTATCTCGCGGCGCAGACGACCGACGGGGCCTATGTCAAAGCCGACGCGCTCGTCAACGACAAGTGGCGGTTCGCCGGCGGGCTGCGCTGGGAGGACTTCCACCAAGCATCGCTGCCGATCGACACCCTGCAATACGACGTCAATCGCGGTCAATGCGCGCTGGTACCGTGCGATGCCGCGGCGCTCGAGCAAGTCGTGTTTGCCGAGGACGACCTGTATCCGGCGCTGACCCTGACCCGCATCATGCGCGACGTTTGGGCGCAAGACTTCCAGATCCGCCTCGGCTTGAGCGAAACGGTCGCGCGGCCCGATCTGCGCGAGATCTCGGGCTCGAGCTTCATCGATCCGCTGACCGAGACGCGCATCCGCGGCAACCCCGACCTCGTGACCTCGGCCATCAGCAACATCGACCTGCGGGCCGAATGGTTCTTCGCGAGCGGCGACAATTTCACGGTGTCGCTGTTCTATAAGGACATCGAGAACCCGATCGAAACCGTGCAAGGCGCCGGCACCGACGACAACATCTCGCTGACCTTCATCAACGCGGAGTCGGCCGATATCTCGGGGCTGGAGATCGAGTGGCTCAAGGACCTGTCGTCGTTCGGTTGGGACTTCCTCGATCCGTTCTTCTTCTCGGGCAACGTGACCTTGAGCGACTCCGAGCTGACGGTCGGCGACGTCGCCTTCAACCTGACCAACGATGTACGGCCGATGTCCCAGCACTCCGAGTACGTGGCCAATCTGCAGGTCGGGTTCGACTCGGACAATGGCGCTCACACCTTTACGGTGGCGTACAACACGTTCGGCGAGCGCTTGTTCTTCGCCGGTCGCGACGGCGCGCCCGATGCCTACGAGCAGCCGTTCAACTCGCTCGATTTCGTTTACTCGTTCTTCCCGACGGACCGCCTCAGCATGAAGTTCCGCATCCAGAACTTGCTGGACGAAGAGCTGACGATCGAGCAGGCCGGCACCGAGGTCATCACCCAGACGCTCGGCACGACGGCGAAGATCGACGTCAAATGGGATCTCGGTAATTGAGCGTAATGCGGCGCGGCGTCAACGCGGCGCCGCGAATACCTGCGTCCAGTAAACCGCCGGGTTCTTGCCCGGCGCCAGGGCAAACGCGATCCCCGTCTCCGTGAACCGCGCGTTCATCAGCGTTGCGCAATGGCCCGGGCTCTCGAGCCACCCCGCGACGACGCGCTCCGCATCCGGCTGCCCGGCCGCAACGTTCTCCCCCGAGGCTTGCCACACGTAGCCCGCGCGCGTGATCCGGTCGCCGGACACGCTGCCGTCCGAGCCTTCATGGCCGAGCGAGCCGCGCCCTGCCATGTCGAGCGAGTGCAACGACGCCGCGGCCATCAACGTCGGCGACAGCGACAGCGGCGCCGCCGCCGCGAAACCGTCGCGACCGCACTCTCGCGGCGCGCCGCGCGCGGCATTGACGAGCTCCAGCACGCGCTGTGCAACAGCGGCGGGATCCTGCAGGGCGGCAAACGGCTGCGGCACGCGGCTAGCCATCACGATCCACGTCTCGGACCCGCTTTGATGCACGCCGAGCTCGGTGAACGTCGGATCGTTCACGTTGGCGCAGTAGCGTTCGGCGAGCATACGGCGGATCACCGCATCGTCCGTCGAGCCCCGCAGATGAAAGGACGTCGAGCTCGCCACGGGATAAGCGACACGGGCTAGGGCATCGCCGAGCTTGGCGTCGCGCGCGAGCTCGCGGGCTGCGGCATCGAGCACGCCCACGCGGCGAGCAGGTGCAACGAGACCCGTCGCGCTGCTGCACCCCTCGGCGCGCAGCGCGTTGACGACGGCAGCCGGATCGGCGCGCACGGCCGCCGGCAGAATGGCGCACGCCGCGATCGCGGCGAGGATTCGCGCGCTCAAGTGACGAGCATACCGAGCTTGCGTCGCAGCGGCGCTTGGCATGCGGCTCATCATACAAGCGAAGGGCAGTGCCCGGCTGCAAGTCGGCGCCTACGCCGACGCGCGCTCTTACCCCGGCGGCCACGCCGTGGGAGCGTAGCCGTTAGGGCATTTTCGGCGCCATCGCAGAGTCTCAGTCCCGCCGCGAGAGGATCCACTTCGGAATGACGCCGGCGTTCGACAGCAGGTGGTCGCGCGCACCGGAGAGCCGATCGAGCAGCCGCGGCAAGTCGATGCGCACGAGCTGGCCGTTGTGCTTGACGATGCGGCCCGCGACGAACACCGTGTCGATGTTCGACGTGTCCGCGCAGATGACCACCGTCGCCACGGGATCGACGACGGGCGCGACGTTCACTTGGTCGGTGCGAATCAGGATGACGTCGGCCTGCTTGCCGGGCTTGATCGTGCCGATCTTGTGATCGAGCGCGCAGGCGCGCGCGCCGTCGATCGTCGCAAACTCGAGCACGTCGCGATGCGTGAGGGTCGGCGCGAATGCGATGTCGGGCGTGTCCGTGAACGCCTGAATACGCTCCTGCACGAGCGCCGTGCGCATCTGCGTGAACATGTCGCCGGGCACGCTCGAGACGACGTCGATGGAGAGCGACGGCCGCACGCCGCGCGCCACGAGCCGGCCGGTCGGCGGCACGCCGTGGCCCATCAGCATCTCGACGTACGGCGCTACCGACGTGGCGCCGCCCGTCTTCGCGATCAGATCGAGCTCTTCGTCTGTCGAGTCGGTGCAATGGATGTAAGTCGTGTCCGGCCCCATGAGGCCGAGGTCGTGCAAGTTCTTGATGTGGTTGACGTGCACGCCCGTGAGACGCATGCCGACGTGCACGCTGATCCGAATCCCGAGGTCGCGTGCGAGATTCCAGTCGTGGGTCGCGACCTCCGGCGTCGTGTTGCCGGGCGCGCGCGCTGCGAGCGCGAGCGTCAGCAGCTGATCGTCCGAGTTGAAGTATTGCTTGCGGATCCGCCGCACGTCCTCGGGATGCTCCTTCGAGCTGTAGGCCCACCACGTCGACGCACCGACCGGCGGTCCATGCGCGTACACGGCGCGGATGCCGGCCTCGGCTAGGCCCGCGATTGCGGCGTCGGCATGCTCCGGCGTGTTGTTGACGTGCGACCAGTCGAGCAGCGTCGTGATGCCGCCGCTCAGGCACTCGAGCGCGCCCATGAGGTTCGCGATATAGACGTCTTCGGCGCGGTACTGAATGCCGATGTTGTCGAGCATGCCCGAGAAGTACTGATCGAGCGTGCAGCTCGGCAGCACGCCGCGCACGGGCGTCTGCCAGGTGTGGCGGTGCGTGTCGACGAAGCCCGGCATCACGATGCGGTTGCGCGCGTCGATGACGTTGGCGTTCGGGCTCACCTCGAGGTTCGGGCCGACGGCCGCGATCTTGTCGCCGTCGATGAGCACGTCGGTGTGCGGCAAATCGCCGAGCTCGGGGTCGAGCGTCAGAACGTAGCCGCCTTTGATGAGAGTCGTGCGATCCGTGTACGGGCGTCCGCCGATCATCGTTGCCTCCTCGCGCTCAAGGCGCCGCGCTTCTTGTCGTTGGTGTAATCAAGGCCACGCGAAGTCCGATCGGCCGCGCCGATCGCGTCGTCGTTCGATGCTACCACGCGATAGGGCCTCGTACGGCTAACGACCCTACCGCGGCGGCGCAAAACGTCCCAGCCAGCCCGGACGAGGCGACTAGGTTCGGGGTTGCGAGACCGCTACTGGCGGGCGCGGCGCAAACCGCCGCCGCACGGCGTCGCTGGCGCGCGAAGTCCACACGAAGAACAGCGGGATGAACAGCACGGCGATGAACGTTGCCGCAAGCATGCCGCCGATGACGCCCGTGCCGATCGAGTGCCGGCTCGCGGCGCCGGCGCCGGTGGAGAGCGCGAGCGGCAGCACGCCCAGGATGAACGCCAACGACGTCATGACGATCGGCCGGAAGCGGAGCCGCGCGGCTTCGACAGCTGCTTCTTTGAGACCCATGCCCCCTTCGCGATTCAGATGCGAGGCGAACTCGACAATCAGGATGGCGTTCTTCGCCGCCAAACCCACGAGCGTCACGAGGCCCACCTGCAAGTAGAGATCGTTGTAGAGGCCGCGTAGCCACACCGCGAGAAACGCGCCGAACACCGCGAACGGCACTGCGAGGATCACGGCAAACGGCAGCGTGAGACGCTCGTATTGCGCCGCGAGGATCAAAAAGACCATGAGCACGGCGAGCGCGAAGATTCCGAGGGTATTCTGACCGCTCGCCTTCTCCTGGTACGACTGGCCCGACCACGCGAGCGTGTACCCGTCCGGTAGCACCTCCGCCGCGACTTCCTCCATCGCCGCGAGCGCCTCCCCCGAGCTGAAGCCTCGCGCCGGCTCGCCGGACAGCCGCGCGGAAGGAAACAAATTGAAGCGCTCGATGAAGTCCGGTCCCGTCACCTGATTGACCGTGGCGAGCGCCGTCAGCGGAATCATCGCGCCGTCGGCCGAGCGCACCGAAACGTCGCGCAGATCCTCCGGGTGCGCGCGGAACTTAGCATCCGATTGCATCTGCACGCGATACACGCGGCCGTCGCGATTGAAATCGTTGACGTAAAGCGCGCCGAACGTGCTCTGCAGCGTGACGTTGACGTCATCGAGGCTCACGCGCAGCAACTTGGCTTTCTCGATGTCTATCGCGACATTGACGCGCGGCACCTGCGCCGAGTACGTCGTGGCGACGTTGTAGCTGCCGTCTTCGTTCCTGAACTCCGGGCGCTCGGCCGCCGCGGCAATCAGCGCCTGCGTCACTTGCTCGAGCGCCGCATAGTCGTTCGAGCGTGACTGCACGAAGCCCTCCAAGCCGCCCACGTTCGACATGCCTTCGACGGAGGCGGCGACAGCGAGAAGACGAACGCGTCCCGGATAGCCGCGCCGGCTCCCATCAAAGCGCCCGCCACGGCGTCCGCCGCGAGCCCGGGCCCGTGACGCTCGGACCAGTCCTTGAGCAGCACGAAGCTCACGCCGGCGTTGCTGCGTTGCCCCCCCGTCTGCACGTCGAAGCCTGTGACCGTGATGTTGTCGAAGAATGCCGGGTGTGCGAACGCCGCCTGGTCGACCGCATCGAGCGCGGCCTTCGTTCGCTGCATCGACGCCGCCGGCGGCAGCCCGGCGAGCACGAGCACGTAGCCCTGGTCTTCGCTCGGCGCGAGCGCGCTCGGCACGGAGCGCTCGAGCCACACGATTGCCGCGACCATGAGAAGCATCCCCGCCCCCGCGACGTACGCGTGCCGCATGGTCCAGCGCACGCCGGCCGTGTAGGCGCGCGTGAGCTTCAAGAACCCGGCATCGAAGCGCGCGAGCAGCCCCGTCGGCTCGACCTCGCCCGCCTTCAGCATCGCTGCGCACATCGCCGGCGTCAGCGTGAGCGCCACGAAGCCCGAGATCGTGACCGACACGGCGATCGTGATCGCGAACTGCCGGTACATCTCACCGACAAGCCCGCCCAAGAACGCGACGGGCAGGAACACGGCGTTCAACACGAGCACGATCGCAATTACCGGGCGGCTGACCTCGGCCATCGCACGGCGTGTGGCCTCGCGCGCATCGGAGTGCTCGTCGCGCATGTGCCGCTCGACGTTCTCGAGCACGACAATGGCGTCGTCGACGACAATGCCGATCGCGAGCACCATGCCGAATAGCGTAAGCGAGTTGATCGAGAAGCCGAGCAAGTACATGCCCGCGAACGTGCCGACCAGCGACACGGGCACGGCCACCGACGGAATGATCGTGGCGCGCAGGTTATAGAGAAACACCCAAACGACGAAGAAGACGAGCACGAGCGCCTCGACGAACGTCAAGGCAACCTCGCGCATGGAAGTACGGACGTACTTGCTCGTGTCGTAGGGGATCGACCACGCGAGCCCCTCGGGGAAACCTTGCTCGAGCTCCGCCATCTTCGCGTAGACGGCCGCCGCGGACTCGAGCGCGTTCGCGTCGGGTGCGAGCTGAAGCGCCGCGCCGATGACGGGCCTTCCCAAGCGCGAGAGCGCGAACCCATAGTCGCGTGCACCGAGCTCGATGCGCGCGACGTCCCTGAGCCGGACCACCTGGCCGTCGTCGCCGACGCGTAGCACGATGCGCTCGAACTCCTCGGGATCCGACAGCCGGGACTGCGTGGTGACGGAGAGGGTCAGATCGACGCGCTCGAGGATCGGCTCTTCGCCGAGCCGGCCGGCCGCCGACTGGGCGTTCTGCTCACGCACGGCGGCGGCAACGTCGGCCGGCGTCAGGCCGAGCTCCGTGAGCTTATCCGGTTGCAGCCAGATACGAATCGAGTAATCGCGCGCGCCGAATACCTGCACGTTACCCATACCCGGAATGCGGCGTAGCTCATCGATGACATTCAGCGTCGCGTAGTTCGACACGAACAGATCGTCGTAGCGGCCGTCCGGCGAGTCGAACGACAGGATCATCAAGAAGCTCGGCAGCGCCTTCTGGATCGATACCCCTTGCCTCCTAACCTCCTCGGGCAGGAGCTGAATCGCGCTCTGCACGCGGTTCTGCACATTGATGAGGGCGATGTCGGGGTCCGTGCCCACCGCGAATGTCATGGCGATCGTGAGCGAGCTCGCCGTCGACGAGTTGCCCGAGAGCATGTAGAGCATGTCCTCGACGCCGTTCAACGCCTGCTCGAGCGGCGCCGCGACGGTCTCCGCGATTACTTCCGCGCTCGCACCGGGGTAAACCGTCGTGACGCTGATCTGCGGGGGCGCGACGTTCGGATACATCGCGACGGGCAGCTCGCGGAACGCCGCGAGGCCGGCGATCACGATGAATGCCGAGACCACCGTCGCGAACAACGGCCGGTCGATGAAGAAGTTGGAGATCATGGTGCGCTGCCGGGCCCGCTATGTTGTGCCGTGCTCGTCGTAATCGGCACTGCGTTGACGGGCTGCCCCGGCCGGAGCTTGAGGAGCCCGTCGACGACGACGCGTGCGCCGGCTGCGAGACCGGAAGTCACGGCGACCTCGTTACCCGCGAGCGCACCGAGTACGACCGGCGCCGGCGACGGTTGCCCGCTAGCGTCGACGGTCCAAACGTACGCGCCTTGCGCACCGTGCATCACGGCACGTTTCGGGATCACGAGCGAGCGCGGAATGCTGACGCCTTCGATGCGCGCACGCACGATGCGGCCCGGCACCACGCCGTTCGGATTGTCGAGCACGGCGCGAATCGCGACGGTGCCGGTCGCGTCGTCGACGCGCGGCGAGACGAACTCGATCGTGCCCATGGCTCCAAGCGACTTGCCCTGCACGTCCGCGATGGTCACGCCGACCTTGCCGGCCTCGTCAGCCGCAAGTGCCGCGCGCACAAGGTCCGCATCGGTGTCGGCGACGGCGAGATCGATGTACAAACGATCCGCTTGCACGATGTAAGTCAGCAAGCTCGACTCGCCGCCGGCGGTGACGAGGCTGCCTTCGGAACGCACCTCGCGGCTCGTCAGGCCGGCGATCGGCGCGCGAACTTCCGTGTAGGACAGCTCGAGCTCGGCCGTGCGCAGCGCGGCACGCGAGGCGGCCACGGCCGCCTCGGCGCTCTCGAACCCAGCGAGCGCCGTGTCGCGATCACGCAGGCTGGCGAGCTTCTGGTCGTAAAGCGGCACGATGCGGTCCCGCTCGCGGCGAGCCTGACCGAGGTTGGCCTCTTCGACGCCGAGCGCAGCACGCGCTTGCGCCACCCGCGCCTGAAACGGATCCGGATCGATGCGGAACAGAACCTCGCCGGCCTCGACGCGCGCACCTTCGTCGTAGCGGCGCTCGAGCAAGATGCCCGAGACACGCGCGCGAACCTCGACCTCGCGCACACCTTTGAGTTGCGCCGGGTACTCGAGCGACAGCGTCAGCTCACGCGGCTCCACATCGATGACGCCTACCTCGACCGGAGGAGGAGGCGGCGGCGTGGGCGCCTCGGCGCACGCGGCGAGCAATAGCGCCGCGAATAACGGGGAAAAGCCGAGACCACGTCGCGCTTGGCGGCGACTGCTCTGCGTTGACACGTGACAGACTCCCTTCAGGAACGGACGGCGCCGCGATCCTCGTAATAGCCGGACCACCGGCGTTCGGTTGGGGCAACCGAACGGACGCCGGCAATATGCCAATTGTAACGGTATCGACCACCGGCTTTCGAGCCGCGGCGGCGAGGATGGCATGCCGCGCAGACACGGAATGTCATGTTTGCGCCCGTCCTGCCGGCGCCCGGCTGGGACCGGCAGCGCCCTAGAGCCTCAGCCGATGGCGCTCGGCGCGGGCACGGAGCTCGTGTCGTCCTCGTCGGCGCGGCGACGGAAGCTCGACAACCACTGCTGGAAGTCGTCGACGACCGTGAACATCGCCGGGACGATGAACAGGCTCATGATGGTCGAGACGAGCAGACCGCCGATGACGGCCACTCCCATCGGAGCGCGGAAACTCGGGTCCCCGGCCCAGCCCATTGCGATCGGCAACATCCCGGCGATCATGGCGATCGTCGTCATCACGATGGGCCGCGCGCGCTTCGAGCAGGAGTCGATCAACGAGTCGAACCGCGACATGCCTTGATCGCGCTGCGCCATGATCGCGTACTCGACGATCAAGATGGAGTTCTTCGAGACGATGCCCATCAGCATCAGCAAGCCGATCAACGAGTTGATGGCGAGGCTGTAGTCGAAAACGAGCAGAGCCACGATGGCGCCCGCCGCCGACGGCGGCAGCGCCGCCAAGATCGTGACCGGTTGAATGAACTTGTGGAACAGCATCACGAGCACGGCGTAGATCGACAGCACGCCGATCGCCATCGCGAGAGCGAACTCGCCGAAAATCTCCCTGATCCAGCGCGCGTCGCCGGTGGGCACCAGGCGCACGCCGTCGGGCAGGTTGCGCACCGACGGCAGCGCTTCGATCGCTGCGAGCGTGTCGCCGAGCGCCGATTCGTTCAAATCTACGTTGAGCGTGATGTTGCGGCTGCGATCGACACGAGCGATTTGCGCCGGGCCTGCGCCCAGCGAGACATCGGCCACGTTCATGAGCGGCACGGCGCCATTCCTGCCTGGCACCGACAACAGCTGCAGGCGCTCGAGATCGGTGCGCGACTTATCGGTCAGCCGCACCCGAATCGGAATCTGGCGGTTGTCGAGGTTGAACTTCGAGAGGCTCGTGTCTATGTCGCCGCTCGTCGCGATGCGCGTGACGAGGCTCAACGTTTCTGTCGTCACGCCGAGCTCGGCTGCACGTTCCGGCTGCGCCCGAATCACGATCTCGGGCTTCTGCAGCGCAGCGGTGCTCGTGATCATGCCAAGCCCGGGCATGGCGCGGATCTCCCGCTCGACATTCGCCGCCGCCAGACTTAGCCGATTTGGCTCGTCGCCGGCCAGCGTAACCTGGAGGCGGCTACCGCCACCGCCGCCGCCGAATTGAAACCGCGCACCGGGAATGTCGCGCAGCATCTCGGTCGCTTTGCGCTCGAAGATTTGCTGCGCCCCGCGCGTGCCGTCGGGGTTGTCGAGCTGAATCACGAGCGACCCGCGGCGAACATTGCCCGCAGAGCCGCCGCCCGTGGGGCCACCGCCACCGCCGGCGGCTCCGACGGTCGTGTAGACACTGCGCAACTCCGGCAACGCCTCCAACCGGTTGCGCGCTGCTTCGGCCGCGTCGAGCGTGTCCTCCAGCGACGCACCCGGCGCAAGCACCACGCTTAACGTCGTGAAGCCGTTGCTGCCGGCCGGCGAGAACGCCGTCGACAAGAATGGAAAGAGACCGAGCATCGACCCGATCGCAACGGTCGCAACACCGAGCGTGGTCCAACGGTGCGCGAGACACCAACGGACGCGGCCCAAGTACCAGTCCATGATGCGCGAGGGTTGCTCTGGCCGATCGTGCGGCTTCAGGAAATAAGCGGCCATCATCGGCGTCAGCGTGCGAGCGACGAGCAGCGAGCACAGCACGGCCACGACTACGGTGAAGCTGAACGGGCCGAAGAACTCGCCCGCGATGCCGCTCATGAACGCGACGGGAACGAACACGGCGCAGATCGTGAGCGTCGTCGCGACGACGGCGAGGCCGATCTCGATCGCAGCGTCCATGGCCGCCTCTTTCGGCTTCTTGCCCATGCGCAAGTGCCGCACGATGTTCTCGACCTCGACGATCGCGTCGTCGACGAGGATGCCGACGACGAGCGACAGGGCCAGCAACGTCAAGATGTTCAGCGTGTAGCCGAGCGCCCAGATCGCCCAAAACGTCGGAATGATCGACAACGGCAAAGCCACGGCGGAAACGGCCGTCGCACGCCAGTCGCGCAAGAACAACCACACGACGATGATCGCGAGGATCGCGCCCTCGACGAGCATCTCCATCGACGCGTCGAACGACTCCTGGATATAGTCGACCTGCGAGCTCGCCTCAGCGAACGTCACGTGCGGATACTCCTGCTGGAGGCGCGCGACGACGGCGCTAGCGTCCTTGGCGACGTCCAAAGCGCTCGCTCCCCACGAGCGCACGATCTGAAAACCGATGACGGGCTTGCCGTCGAGCAATGCAGCCGAGCGCTGCTCGCCCGCCTGATCGCGAACCTCGGCGATGGTGTCCAGTCGCACGCTGCGGCCGTCGGGCAATGAGATCGGCAACGCGCGCAAGTCGTAGACGGAAGTGATGATGCCGGTCGTGCGCACGGTCTGCTCGAGACCGCCGAGGCGGCCCTCGCCGCCCGGGTATTCAGCCTGGATGCGACGTAGTTGTCGCGATACGTCGCTGGCCGTCGCGCCGAGCGAAGCCATGCGGTCCGGGTCGAGGTCGACGCGAATCTCGCGCTCAACGCCGCCGACACGCGTGACACGGCCGACGCCTTGGACAGACGAAAGCTCGCGCGTCACCGTCAAGTCGACGAACCACGAGAGCTCAGTGTCCGTCATGTTGTCGGACGCCACACTCCAGGTGACGATGGCCCCGCCCGCGGTCGTGACTCGCGACACAATCGGCTCGTTGGCGTCGAGCGGCAAATCCGAGCGAATGCGCGTCATCGCGTCGCGCACGTCGTCGAGCGCCGCGGAGAGATCGGTGCCGAAGCGGAATTCGATGCTCGTCGTCGAAGCGCCCTCGTCGACGGTCGACGTCATCTGCTCGATGCCTGCGATGGTCGCGACGGCGTCCTCGACCTTGCGCGTGACCTCGGACTCCATCTGCGTCGGCGCGACGCCTGGATACGTGACCGTGACGACGACGGCGGGGAACTCGATGTCGGGACGATCGAGAACACCGAGCTTCGGAAAGCTCAGGAGACCGGCCGCCGTCAGCGCAATGAACAGGACGATGACGGGAACGGGGTTGCGGATCGACCAGGTGACGAAGTTCATGAGCCGCCCACCGCGTTGCTGACGTTGACGCGGTCGCCGTCCTTCAAGAAACCGGCGCCCTTGTCGACGATTCGCTCGCCGGCCTCGACGCCGGAGATGACCTCGATGGATTCCTCGTGGATGGCGCCCGTCTCGACCCGCCGGCGAGCGACGGTATTGTCCTCGCTCAAGACGAACACGTAGCTGTAGCCGTCGGAGCTCACGATGCTCCCCAGCGGCACCATGTAAGCAGGTCCCGTGCCGATTTCGATCTCGCCGCGCGCGTACATGCCTGGGCGCAACCGATCGTCGGCCGGCAGATCGACGTAGATGAGGGCCGTGCGGTCGTTGGACGAGATCGTCGGCGAGACGACCCGGATCTTGCCGTGGAAGGGCGTGCCGTCGGCAGTCATGACGCTCACGCCCTGCCCCGCGACTAAGTCCTTGAGGCGCGTCTCGGGCGCCTCGCCGCGCCATTCGATGCGGCCGTTACGCAGCAAGCGCAGCATCTCGTTGCCGGCCTGCGCGATCTGGCCGACGGTCACCGTGCGCGACGTGATGACGCCGTCATCGGGCGCCGTCACGTCCGTGAACTCGAGCCGCAGGTGCGACGTATCGAGGTCGGCGCGCGCGGACTCGAACCGCGACTGCGACGCCATTTGCTCCGAGATCAGCCGATCGAGATCGGCTTTCGACAGGAGGTTCATCGTTGCCAGGGACTGGCCGCGCTCGAGCGCCGCCTGCGCGTTCACGAGCTCGGCTTCGCGCTGCTTCAGCGTCGCCTGCTTGGTCGCGACTTCCGCTTGCAGCAGCGCCGTCGACAACACGACGAGCCGCTGCCCCTTCTTCACGTGATCGCCAACGTCGACGAATACGTCGGCGACGCGGTAGCCGCCAACCTCGGACGCAATGATGACGTCCTGCCATGCATACACGGAGCCGGTCATCGCAATGGTGCGCGTGAGCTCGACGCGCTCGAGCGGCGTCGCCGTCACGGTCATGACGGCCTGACGCGCCTCGGAGGCCGCGGAATCACGCTCGGCTGCATCGCCATTCGATCGGCCGCACCCAGCCGCGGCCAAAGCGAATGCCACTAAACCGAACGAGGCGGCAGCATGGAGCCGCCCGCGCGATGCCTGGAAAAACATGTGAAGTCGTCCTTGATACGTATCAGCTTGCTGATATGATATCAGCTATCTGATAACTGGCAAACGGTATCGATGCCCAAGAAACCTGAATCGCTCGGTGACGGACTCAAGCTCAAGAAGCCGGAGCACATCGGCTTCTTTCTGAAGTCGTTGCACCACACTCTGCGGCAGACATTCGATGAATCTCTGCGAAAACAAGGGGTTGAGCTGTCCTTCGCGCAGTTCTCAGCCCTGTTCAACCTGCATTGCGACCCCGGGGTCACCGGAGCGCAGATTGCCCGCCGCGCGATGGTGTCCGCGCAGACGATGAACTCGGCGCTGCACGGCCTCGAGCTCGACGGCTATATCGAGCGCCGGCCGCACCCGCTCACCCGCCGCGCCGATAGCTGGACCTTGACCGATGCCGGGCTCGAGGAGCTCGCTCGCGCGCGGCAAGTCGGGACCGCCATCTTCGCGCGGATGCTCGGCGGCTTCGAAGCCGAGGAGATCGACGCGTTCGAGGACTACCTGCGCCGCTGCATCGCGGCGCTCGGCGGCGACTCCGCGACCATCGGCACGGACGACCGGCCTCAGCGGCGCCAGAACGCCGGCGTCAGCAACACGAGAAACGTGTAGATCTCGAGGCGGCCGAACAGCATCGCGACCGCGAACATGATCTTGCTCTGGGGAGTCACGTTCGAAAACGTGATGGCCACGTCGCCGAGTCCCGGGCCGAAGTTGTTGATCGACGACGCCACGGCGCCGAACGCCGAGACTTGATCCATGCCGTCCATCATCGCCAGCAACATGAAGATCACGAACACCACCACGTAGACGGCGAAGAAGCCGGCGACCGCTTCGACGACCGAGTCCGCCACCGGCTGGTTTTGCATCTTGATCCGCCGAATCGCCTGCGGATGAATGAGACGGTCGATGTGAACGCCGACCTGCTTGTACAACACGACGAAGCGGACGACCTTGATGCCGCCCGAGGTGGATCCTGCGCAGCCGCCGACGAACCCGGCGAACAACAATAGGACCGGCAGCGCCAGCGGCCAAAGCGAGAAGTCCTCGACCATGAAGCCCGTCGTCGTGATCACCGTGACGACCTCGAACACGGAGTAGCGCACCGTCTCGGCGAGCGAAGCGTAAGTACCCGCCGTGTAGAGGACCAGCGTCGTCACCACAATGAGCACGAGGATGATGACCAGGTAGGCGCGCGTTTGCGTGTCCCTGCCGTAGCGGCCGAGCTGCAGCGTTCGCCAGGCGATGAAATGCTCGTTGAAACTGATGCCGCCGATCAGCGTGAACACCGTCGCGACGATTTCGATCGGCACACTCGCGAAGAACGCAATGCTTTCGTCATGGGTTGAATACCCGGCCGTAGCTAGGCTGGAAAAACTGTGGCAGATGGCATCGAACAACGACATGCCGGCCAACCAAAAGCACGCGGCGCAGACTGCTGTCAGCAGGATGTAGACGACGCAAACACTGCGCGCCGTACGCGTGATCCGGGGCGTGAGTCGCTCCTCTTTGAGCGGTCCTGCCGTCTCTGCTTTGTACAGCTGCATGCCGCCGATGCCGAGCATCGGCAGCAAGGCGACGGCGAGCACGATGACGCCGATGCCGCCGAGCCACTGGATCTCTTGGCGGTAGAACAGAATCGACTTCGACATCGCGTCGAGCCCCACCAGCACCGTCGACCCCGTCGTCGTGTAGCCCGAGACCGATTCGAAGAAAGCGTCTGGGAAGCCCAAGTCGAGGGCCAACATGAACGGGACGGCGCCGAGCAAGCTCATGGCGGTCCACATGAGCACCACGATCACGAAGCCGTCGCGGCTGCGGATCGCGTGCGAGTGGCGGCGAAACGGCAGCCACAGCATCAACCCGGCAGCAAGCGCGATCGCGAAGGTGACCGAGAAGTGCTGGAGGTCGCCATCGCCGTAATAAAGCGAGATCCCGATCGGCGGCAGCAGCGTCGTGCTGAACAGCAGGAACAGAACACCGAGCGTACGAATGATGACGGTGAGTCGCATGTCGTGGACTCTACGGGGCGTTCGGCGTCGTGGTTGCTAAAGCTAGCGCGGCGGCACGATGACGGCCGCTGCGGTCGAAGTCACATCAACCGGGGAAATGAAACACGTTGAGCTTGTTGCCGTCGAGATCGCGGAAGTAGCCGGCGTAGAACGTGCCCCATCGAAGACCCGGAGGGCCTTCGTCTGTCCCGCCGAGCTTCAGCGCCGCGTCGTACAACGCTTGGACCTTCGCCTGCGAGTCGACTTCGAGCGCGACCATCGCGCCGTTGCCGGGCGTCGCGGCTTTGCCGTCGTAGGGCTTGATGATGCCGAGGCCGGGCCCTTCTGCCCCCGCCGACCAGGTGACGAAGCGCTCCGACTCCAGGGTCCGTTTGGCGCCGATTTCGCCGAGCAGCGCATCGTAGAACCTAGCGGCACGGGCGAGATCGTTCGTACCGAGCGTGACATAGCCGATCATGGACAGCCTCTCTGGTAGGACGAGCGCATTATGCCTCGCAGTCCAACGATGACATAAGCCGCCGCCCGTCGATGCCGGAACTCCGCGGTGCTATGCTTGCGCCCGGCTCGACGCCGGCGCGAAGGCCTCGCAGTTAGAACGACAACGCGCACGGCCGAGCCCTACCATCCGATCGCTCGAACTCTACAGGTGCACCGTGGCCGCACAACTCAGTAATTTTGCCCGCTCATTGTCCGTCGAGACGGCGTTCACCGTCCTCGCAATGGCGCGCACTCTCAGGGCGGCCGGCAAGGACGTCGTCGAGCTCGAGATCGGCGACAGCCCGTTCGACAGCACGGCGGCGGCACGCGCGGGCGGTATGGAGGCGATCAAGAACAACCAATCGCACTATTGTCCGTCGCCGGGCATCCCCGAGTTTCGCGCGGCGGCGGCGGAGTTCGTCCGCGAGGAATTCGCCATCCCGGCCGAGGCGAGCAACATCGTGGCCGGCCCCGGCGCCAAGGTATTCGAGCAGTTCTTCTGCGAGGCGTTCTTGAATCCCGGCGACGGCGTGCTCGTCTTCAGCCCGTACTTTCCGACGTACCTGCCGAACATCGAGCGCCGCGGCGCGCGCGCCGTGCTGACACCGTTGCGCCAGGCGAACGGCTTCCGGCCGACGGCTGCCGACGTCGAGCGGTTCCTCGACAACGATCCCTCGCCGCGAGCCATCTTCTTGAACTCGCCGCACAACCCCACCGGCGGTGTCACGACACAAGACGACTTGCAGCGCATTGCCGACGTCGTGCGCGGACGCGACGTCGCCGTGTTCAGCGACGAGCCCTACTGCCACATGATCTGGCGCGGCAGCCATCACTCGATCCTGAGCCAGCCGGGTATGCTCGCGCAGTCGGTCGGCGCCTACACGTTCAGCAAGTCGTACAGCATGAGCGGCTGGCGGCTCGGCTTCGCCGTCGCATCCGCCGAGGTCGCCGATGTCATCGGCAAGATGATCAACACGACGTTGTCGTGCACGCCACCGATCGTGCAGCTCGCCGGCACCGCGGCCCTGAAGCGCGACAAGAAGGAGCGCGACGAGGTCATGCTGAAGTTTCGCGAGAAGGTCGTGCTGCTCACGCAAGGGCTGAATCGCATCGAGGGCTTCCGCACGCTCGATCCGACGGCCACGTTCTATGCCTTCCCGAACGTCGCGCGCGTCTGCAACAAGCTCGGCGTTACGAGCCACGGCTTCGCGCTGTACATGCTGCAAGGCGCGGACGACAAGTTCGGCATCGCGTGCTTGGGCGGCGAGTGCTTCGGCCAGGCCGGCGCCGGATACCTCCGCTTCAGCTGCGCCGAGCCCAACGACCGCCTACAGCAAGCGCTCGATTTCATCCCGAAGGCCATCGCGCGCACCGACCGCCTCGCGGCGTGGCTCGACAAGAACCCGCAGTACCGGCTAGCGAGCCCCTACACCGTCGAATAGCGCGCGGAAAGCTCGACGCCGCGCCCTTTCAGTTATGTCAAACCTGTGATGGCCGTCACAGGTATTCCCGTTCCCGGGGTGGATACTATTCCGCAAGTTTCGGAGATTTTTGCTCCTGACGGTTTCCCCCTGAACTTGCCCGGCCTTGTGCCGGGCTTTTTTTTGCCGCGGGGGCGTCAATCGCAGATGAAATCGGCTTCGCCCAGCGGGCGGCAGAGATCGGGCCAACCGCGGTCACGCCAAAAGCTCACGAGGCCCGCGTCGCGCGCGAACGATTTGAAGTGCTCCATCCGGCGCGCGGGGGCCCATGCGGGGCTCCAAAAAGTCGACTGCGTGATGACGTTGCCGGCCTTCAAGCCACGCTCGGCGGGCTCCATGAGACGGCTCTCGGCGCCGATGTAGGCATAGACGAAGTTGAGATCCCCGAGCGCGGCTAGACTATCCGGCGATTCGCTGGCGCGCGGCATGCGGATGAGCGCAGCTGCGGCTTCGATCGCCTCGGGGCTCGCCTGCGGCTCGCCGCGCAAGGCTAAAAGCGCGGTGGCGGAGTCGGCGAATCGACCCGTCGCCGCGTAGGCCCTGGCGAGGTATAGGTTGCGAAAAAAGCGTGCCGGGCCGTCATCGGGCGTCCCCTCGAGGATCGCGATCGCCGTCTGATTTCGGCCGGCGATATACATCTGCGAGGCCGTCTGGGCCTGATAGATGGAAACCAAGGGCTCGAGCGCTCGCAGTTGCTCATAGACGCGCAACGAATCCGCGACGCGACCAACCATGTTCAACGTCTGCCCGTAGCGGTACAAAGCCTCGGGGTTGTTGGGGTCGATCGCGAACGCTTGCGCGAAAAGATCGATGGCCCCCGGCCACTCACCGCGTGTGGCCAGGATCGTGGCAAGCGCGGCGTGGCCCCCGTCGTAGCGCGGATCCAGCTCGATTGCACGGCGGGCCGCGCGCTCGCCGCGGTCGAGCGCCGACTGCACGAAGCTTCGCGCCTCGTCGAGGGGAACATCGGTGCGCCGCGCGAGGCCGCTGTAGTCGAGTAGCGAGCGATAAGCCTGCGACAGCATTGCCCACGCCGGAGCGAAATTCGGGTCGCGCGCGACAGCGCTTTCGAGAGTGGCGATCGCTTCGTCAATGATGCGACCTCGCACGAGGGATCGACCACGCAAGTAGTCCTGATAAGAATCCACATCGGTGCGATTCGATACGAGACGCTCGCCCTCTACCAAACCGAGCGGCGCGCGCAGCGCCCCCGCAATGGCCTGCGCGATGTCCTCTTCGATCGCGAACACGTCGGTGAGCTCGCGGTCGTAGCTGTCCGTCCAGAGGTTGATCCCGTCGTCGGCCTTGACCAGCTGCGCGGTTACACGCACGCGGTTGCCTGCGCGGCGTACGGAGCCGTCGATGAGATAGGTGGCACTGAGCGCTTCGCCGATCGCGCGCAGATCCTTGCTCTGGTCCTTGAACTGAAAAGCCGACGAGCGGCCGACGACGCGTAGGTTCGGCACCTTCGCGAGCGCCGACGTGATCTCGTCGGTCATACCGTCGGAGAAGAACTCCTGGGCCTCGTCGCCGGATAGATTGGCGAGGGGCAAGACGGCGATTGCGATTCCGTTCCCTGAGGCGACAACGCCCGACACTGGCAATGGCGCAGCATCCGCGTCGCCGGGCGACCCGCCCACGAGCTGCGCGACGAGACCCGCAACCACGAGCACGAGTCCGCCCGCGAGGACCCAATCGAGCTTGCTCGCAGCAGACGGCGTGGCGGCCGCTTCGGCCGACGGCAGGCCGTGGATCCACGCGAAGATCAGCACGATTGGGAAGGCTACGAGCAGCAGCACCAGGACGAACGACCCCGCCCACTCCGGCAACCGCAGCATCGGGGTCAGATTGCCGATGAGCTGGATCAATACCCACGCAACGACGGCGTAAACAGCGGCCACACGGTAGATGTGGCGGCGTTTAATATCCGCGACGAATCGACTGAACCCCCCGCTCATCGTGGGGTAGCTTGCACGAAAGTGCCTGGGGGTGACAGCATTCGCGCGCCGCGACCCCTCGCCGATCTCCTCGCCGCCTCGACGCAGATCTCCGCCCGCGACAGAACGTCGGCGCTCCAGCTTCGACCTATGAATCGGAGACGAGCGGTGGCCGACGCTCTGCGCAACGCGTCACCTGCTCGAAAGCCCGCGCGAGCGCCAGCACGTCGAGATCGCGAGCCGGGCGGCCCACTATCTGCAGCCCTACCGGCAAGCCAGCGGGCGAAAAACCGCACGGCACGCTAATCGCGGGCACGCCCAGGCAACTGATGGCGTAACAGCTCGCCATCCAATCGACATAGGTGTTCATCACGGCGCCTTCGATTTGCCGCACCCATTCCACCTCGATCGGGAACGGCAGCACCTGCACCGTCGGCAGCACGAGGAAATCGAAGCTCGAGAAGAACTCCGCCGTGCGAGCAGCGAGCGCCGTTTGAAGGCTCGCGGCGCGCTCGAGATCCGCGGCGGTAAGTTTGAGCCCCTGCTCGATGTTCCAGATGACGGTGTCCTTGAGCCTGGCGCGTTGCTTGTCGAGATCGCGGCCGTGGGCCGCCGCGTACGCCGCCGCCCGCAACGTTTGGAATAGCTCGTCGACACCGCTCAAATCGGGCTCGGCGTCGCTGACCTCGCAGCCGAGATCGACGAACGAGGAGCGCGCGGCGTTACATACGGCGGTGACGGCCGGCTCGACGGGATAGCGTCTTAAGCGCTCGCTCCAGGCGATCCGCGTGCCGGCGAAATCGCGTGCCGCGACAGTTCGAAACACGCTGCCAGGGTCGGGTAGCGACAACGGATCGCGCGCGTCGGGACCGGCCA
>Ga0157380_10000759_pt1 | contig 20127 bp, 20 predicted proteins | sample S35metaG_FD_119757 | JGI IMG/M metagenome (GOLD analysis project Ga0157380, IMG submission 119757) | Switchgrass rhizosphere microbial communities from Kellogg Biological Station, Michigan, USA - S3-5 metaG | ecosystem: Host-associated > Plants > Roots > Rhizosphere > Soil | place: USA...
CGACATCTACCTCGTCGGCCGGATGGCATTGGAGTCGGTCACCTCCCACGAGGTCGACCGGATTCTCGGCCAGGTGCTCGAGGCCGTCGACTCGGACTTCAACACGTTGCTGGAGTTGGGTTTCCGGTCGTCGATCCAGAAGGAGTGGGAGTGGCGGGTGGCGCGCGGCGAGTCGCTGAAGAACCTGCAGGCCTTCGCGCACCTGATCGACGACCAAGACGAGTGATCGGCCGCGTGAGAGGATCCCACCATGACTGACTCGACGCTGATTCTTCTGCGCCACGGCGAGAGCGACTGGAACGAGAAGAACCTGTTCACCGGATGGGTCGATGTCGACCTCACCGAGAAGGGCAAGGCTGAAGCGATCCGCGCGGGCGAGCTAATCAAGGAGTTGGACCGCCAGCCGGACGTGCTGTACACGTCGCTGCTGCGGCGCGCGATCAACACCGCCAACCTCACGCTGGACAAGGCCGACCGGCATTGGATTCCGGTGCACCGTAACTGGCGGCTCAACGAGCGGCACTACGGTGCGCTGCAGGGCCTGAACAAGGCAGAGACCAAGGAAAAGTACGGTGACGAGCAGTTCATGGCCTGGCGGCGCAGCTACGACACCCCGCCGCCGCCGATCGAACGCGGCAGCAAGTACAGCCAGGACAGCGATCCGCGCTACGCCGACATCGACGGCGGCCCGCTGACCGAATGCCTGAAGGACGTCGTCGAGCGATTCGTGCCGTACTACGAGGGCACGATCGTGCCCGACCTGCAGGCAGGCAAGACGGTGCTGATCGCCGCGCACGGCAACTCGCTGCGCGCGCTGGTGAAGTACCTCGACGGCATGTCTGACGAGGACGTCGTCGCGCTCAACATCCCGACCGGGATCCCGCTCCGCTACGACCTGGACGGCGATCTCAAGCCGAAGGTCATCGGCGGCGAGTATCTGGACCCCGAAGCGGCCGCAGCGGGAGCGGCGGCGGTGGCCGCCCAGGGCGCCAAGTAGGCACCCGGCGCCGAGCGCCGAAAAGGGGGGATGCGCAGTGCCATACGGCAAACACTGGGTAAACGGCTACCGAACACCTGCGATTGGCCGTGTGACATGTCCCGATTTGGCCGCACGCTGCTGGGATGACGTTCACCGGATGCGTACGATTTTCGCGTGAGTGTGATATCGGCGCTCCTTCTCGTGGGGATCGTGGCGCTGCTCGCACTGGTGATCGGTGGCGGGTTGGGGGCGGCGCTCACCCCGCGCATCTTGGAACGCAGGCGACGGCGCGCGACCGAGCAGTCCGGCATCACCGTCTCGCAAATGCTCGACCACATCGTCTCGGGCTCGCCGGTGGGGATTGCCGTGGTCGACACGTACCGTGACGTCGTCTACACGAATGACCGGGCCCGCGAACTCGGACTGGTCCGTGACCGGTTGCTCGACGACCGGGCCTGGCTGGCCGCGGAGCGCACGCTGGCGACCGGTGAGGCAGGGGAGGTCGACCTTTCGCCGCGCAAACGCGCCAACCCCGGCCGGTCCGGGCTGTCGGTCCGCGGCCAGGTACGACTGCTGACCGAGGAAGATCGCCGGTTCGCCGTGGTGTACGTCGACGATCAATCCGAGCACGCGCGCATGGAAGCGACTCGCAGGGATTTCGTTGCGAACGTCAGCCACGAACTCAAGACTCCGGTCGGCGCGATGGGGGTGCTCGCCGAGGCCCTGCTGGCCTCCGCTGACGACCCCGACAACGTGCGCCGCTTCGCCGAGAAAATGGTCGCGGAATCGAACCGGCTGGCCAACATGGTCGGTGAGCTGATCGACCTGTCGCGGCTGCAGGGCGGCGAACGGCTGCCCGATCTGGATGCCGTCGATGTCGATACCGTTGTGTCCGAGGCGCTTTCGCGCTACAAGGTGGCCGCCGACAACGCAGATATCGCCATCACCACCGACGCCCCGACCGGCTACCGCGTCATGGGTGACGGGTCGTTGCTGGTGACCGCGATTGCCAACCTCGTGTCGAACGCAATCGCCTACTCGCCCAACGGTTCTTCGGTGTCGGTCAGCCGGCGCCGGCGCGGGCCGAACGTCGAGATCGCGGTCACCGACCGCGGCATCGGCATCGCGCGCGAGGACCAGGAGCGGGTGTTCGAGCGGTTCTTCCGCGTCGACAAGGCGCGCTCCCGCGCGACCGGCGGCACCGGTCTCGGCCTGGCGATCGTCAAACACGTTGCCGCCAATCACAACGGATCCATCCGGCTGTGGAGTCAGCCGGGAACGGGATCGACATTCACCCTGTCGATTCCGGCCTACCCCGAACACGAAGATGATCCGGACGAGCGAGAGGACTAGCCAGACAATGACCAGTGTGTTGATCGTGGAGGACGAGGAGTCCTTGGCCGATCCCCTGGCCTTTCTCCTGCGCAAGGAGGGCTTTGAGGCCACTGTGGTGGCCGACGGGCCGTCGGCCCTGGCCGAATTCGAACGCGCCGGTGCCGACATCGTCCTGCTGGACCTGATGTTGCCCGGGATGAGCGGCACCGACGTTTGCAAGCAATTGCGTTCTCGCTCAAGCGTTCCCGTCATCATGGTGACGGCACGGGACAGCGAAATCGACAAAGTCGTCGGGCTGGAGCTTGGGGCCGACGATTACGTCACCAAGCCGTACTCGGCGCGCGAGCTGATCGCGCGCATCAGGGCGGTGCTTCGTCGCGGCAACGACAACGACGACTCGGGCGTCGGCGACGGCATCCTGGAGGCCGGCCCGGTCCGGATGGACGTGGAGCGCCATGTCGTTTCTGTCAACGGCGAGGCGATCACGTTGCCCCTCAAGGAGTTTGACCTTCTTGAGTACCTGATGCGCAACAGTGGTCGAGTGCTCACCCGCGGGCAGCTGATCGACCGGGTCTGGGGCGCAGACTATGTCGGTGATACCAAGACGCTCGATGTCCACGTCAAGCGGCTGCGGTCCAAGATCGAGGCCGACCCCGCGAACCCTGTGCATCTGGTCACGGTGCGCGGTTTGGGTTACAAGCTCGAGGGGTAGCTGTCTCTGCTCGCGAAAACCTGAGGACCGTTCTCGAGGAGCCCGTCTAGCCTGGGCGGCTTGCGAGAACACAGCTCTGCCGGTCGACGCAGGTTTCAGCGCCCGATGACGGGAGGGCGGCGGCTTCACGGTCGGACATCATCTTCGATACCGCGCCGATTGCACCGCATCGCACCAGGCCAAGGGTCACCAGTGGCCACACCGCGCCCGCCAGGCCACCGTGAAAACATGAGCCACGACTCGGTTGCCGCTCAACCGTGCCGGCCGGGCTTGCCGGTACCGCCGTGCAGGCTTCCGGTGGTGCCGGTGCCCTGTCCGCCGACGCCCCCGTTTCCGCCGGGCGCGCCGAGACCACCCTTGCCGCCGTCACCACCGATGCCGCCGAGGGCGTCGCCCTTCTTGGTCGACGCGTTGCCACCCGTGCCGCCGTCACCGCCACGCGCACCTGGCGCACGGCCGTTGCCGCCGACGCCGCCTGGGCCGCCGAGCGCGGTGCCGTCTTGTGTCGAGCCTGCGTTTCCGCTGCCGCCCATACCACCATCGCCGCCGAAGAGTCCACCGTCTCCGCCGTTGCCGCCGAGGCCACCGCTCGATCTGCCTTTGGTGGACGAGCTGCCAGTGCCACCCGAACCGCCGTGGCCGCCCTGACCGACTCCGCGAGCGTCTCCGCCGTCCCCACCTTTGCCACCGGTGGAGTCGCCATTACTGGTGAGGCCCGATCCGCCGTCGCCGCCGGCACCACCCGCGCCCATGAGTCCGCCACCCGCACCACCGGTTCCGCCATTGCCACCGGTTGCGTTGCCGCCCGCGGCACCGATCCCGTCACCGCCACGTCCTCCCGCCCCGCCGTGACCCATGAGAAGGCCACCGGCGCCACCGTTCCCGCCGTTGGCGCCCTGGGCAGGGGTGCCGTTGCCGGTGCCGAGACTTGCGCCCGCGCCACCCGCGCCACCGTTGCCCAAGAGGCCGGCGTCGCCGCCATTCCCACCCTTGCCGTCGAAACCGTCGCCGCCGTTGCCGCCGTTGCCCATCAGCAGGCCGCCGCGGCCGCCGTCCTGACCAGGGCCGCCGTCGGCGCCGTTGCCGATCAACAGGCCGCCGTTCTCGCCCGGTTCGTCGCCGTTGCTGACGAACACCGCGAACGCGGCACCGAGGATGCCGATCGGATTGACGGCAGGCCCGGCAGCTGTGACGAACGTAGCCGGTCGGTCGCCGACGACGGCCGACGTCGGATGGCGGAAGATCCTTGATGGGTCATCGTTTCCGCTGACCCGTACTGGCGCCACGCGCTGTGGAACAGCGGGACGCGACTGCGCCTCAGGTACGGCTGACGGGCCGGCAGGTCGCGCGACTGCGGCGGAATTCGCCTGGGCCGCAGCACCCGTCGATAGCGCCGGGTGGCCGGTCGCCGCTTCGAGGAGGCGGTTGGGCGTCGCGAACGCACGAGGCGACGGTGTCGACGCGACCATGGGCGCCATCGAGGTGGACTGGGCTGCAGGCGGGACCGCCTCACTGAAATAGCTGACGCCGGTCGCCGCTACACCTGTCGCCACGGCCGCGGCGAGCATCGTCTTCCTCGTGACAATCAACACTGTCCGTTCCTTCCGATAAACCGCGCATTCGCGCACCGGAGAGGGGTAGGGAAGGTGGTTACACCATTACCTGGCGCCGGTTTGGGCTACAAGCTCGAGGGGTAACCCCGGCCGAATGTGGGTTACCGTCACGCATTCCGCCGCGAGAGCGTGACATAACCCCACACTCGGCGAGGTAGTTACTCGCCAGACCAACTCCCTGAGAGTCGTTTACAACTAATTCGTCTACCGTGGGCCCCTTGTGTCAACGAGCCCACGGTGAATGACGAGTGATAACGCAGACCACGAAAGATATGGAACACACCAACAGCATCAGCCCATGGGTGCGTCGCGGCGGCCCCGTCGTCGCGGTAACGGCCCTGGTCATGTACCTCGCGGTGTACGCGCAGTGGCCGACGCTGCGGATGCAAGTCGACCTGATGGTGTACCGCTTCGCCGGGGAACGCCTGATGGAGGGACTCGACCTCTACTCCATCGGCCTGACAGGCAAACCCGGCGAGTTGTTGTTCATCTATCCGCCGTTCGCCGCGATCTGCGCCGTGCCGTTGGCCCTGCTCAACGATGCCGACGTGCGCTTGCTGTGGCTACTCGGCACCGTGGCCGCGTTGACGTACGCGGTGGTGCGGATGCTGAAGTCGATGGGCATGCGGACCGGAGGTGCTCTGGTCAGCCTGGCTGCGCTGCTGATCGGGGTGATCGCGTGGCTGGAACCGATGCGTCTCACGGCCGAGCTCGGTCAGATCAACGTCGTCCTGCTCGTCCTCGTAGTAGGTGATCTATTGGCTACCGGGCAGAGCAAGTGGTCGGGGATCGGGATCGGACTGGCCGCGGGCCTCAAACTCACGCCCGCGCTGTTCATCGTCTACCTCGTGGCGACTAGACGGATCCGCGCCGCCGTGGTGGCCACGGCAACGTTCGCTGGCACGGTTGGACTCGGATTCGCCGTCGCTCCAAGTGATTCCACAAGCTATTGGCTGCACGGCCGATTCGACGACGTCAACCGGATTTCACACGACCCGCTCGCCAACACGAGTGTGGCCGGATTGGTGTTGCGCTTGCACGGTTCGGCCACGGCAGCCACCATCGCCGGGGTGGTTGTCGCCGCCGCTGCCGTCGTGATCGCCGCAACGGCGTATCGACGAGGTCAGGCAGTGTTGGCGGTTGCCGTTGTCGGATTGGCATCGGCCGCCGCGTCACCGTTCAGCTGGAGCCACCACTGGGTGTGGTTCGCGCCGTTGGTCGTTCATCTCGGATACCGGGCGTACGTCGCAGGCAGCAGGACCGCCGCCGCGGCAATGTGGCTGCTGTGCGCCCTAATCGGGGGTTGGATCGTGGCGACTGCTGGCGATACCCCGCAGGCGGGCATTCTGTCGCTGCGGCCCGGCGGCATCTGGACCGACATCCTGCCCGGCGCTTATGTTTTCGTGCTCCTCGTGATGCTGGTCGGCACGGTGGTCTGGCTCTGGCGTCTCCGCGACGACATGCGCCTAGCCTGTCCGCCCATCCATGATCTCGAACACCTCGAAGTTGTTGACTCCGGCCACCACTGAGGGGTCGCGTTCACCGATCGCCAACACCTCGGCCCGATCGGTGGCCCGCAACACGCCCATTCCCCATACGCCTTCGGGGTCGGCGACGGGACCGTAGACCACGACCTTGCCGTCGTGCAGCAGCTGTTGCCAGTACGCGATGTGTTGCGACATCGCCTGCTGTTCTTCGGCTGTCATCGTCTGCGCGAAGTCGGCGCGCGGCGGAATCAGCCGCAAGAGGAAGAGGCTCATTCGGCCAGGCGCGTCGCGGGGTGCACGGCGATCAGCCCTAAACCGCTGCGCCGCTTGCATATTGCGGCCAGCTCGGCGTACGCCTTCTCACCGAGCAGTTCGGTCAGTTCGGGGGCGTACGACTCCCACACTTGCTTGGCGCCGACGTGCGCGTTGGGGTCGCCGGTGCAGTACCAGTACAGGTCTGCGCCGCCCTCACCCCAGCCGCGTCGGTCGTACTCGGTGATCCAGGTCTTGAGGATCTCCGAGCCGTCCGGCCGCTCCACCCACTCCTGGGTGCGACGGATCGGCAGCTGCCAGCAGACGTCCGGCTTCATGGTCAACGGCTCGACACCCAGCTTGAGCGCCTTGCTGTGCAGTGCGCATCCGATCCCGCCGGCGAAACCGGGCCTGTTCAGAAAGATGCAGGCGCCCTTGTACTTTCGCGTACGGAGATTGGGTTTGTCGTCGTACTCGTCCCACTCCAGGTAGCCCTTCCTGCCGAGCCCCTTCTCGCGGAACTGCCAATCCTCGTCGGTCAGCTGCTTGACGGCGTCGTCCAGCCGGGCGCGGTCGTCCTTGTCGGACAAGAACGCGCCGTGCGAGCAGCACCCGTCGTCGGGGCGACCCTCGACCGTTCCCTTGCACGCGGGTGTGCCGAACACGCACGTCCACCGCGACAGCAGCCAGGTGAGATCGGCGGAGATCATGTGCTCAGAGTTATCGGGGTCGTAGAACTCCACCCATTCACGGGCGAAGTCCAAATCCACTTCACCTGGATGCGATGCGCTCACAAAACTCAACGGTAGACCCATTAAGTTGGGGACGTGCGATTAGGCGTGCTCGACGTGGGCAGCAATACCGTCCACCTATTGGTGGTGGACGCGCGCCGCGGCGGGCATCCGACACCGATGAGTTCCACCAAGGCGTCGCTGCGACTCGCCGAGGCGATCGACGGCTCGGGCAAGCTGACCCGCAAGGGTGCCGACAAGCTCATCAGCACAATAGACGAGTTCGCCAAGATCGCCGCCAGCTCCGGCTGCGCCGAACTGATGGCGTTCGCCACCTCCGCCGTGCGCGACGCCAAGAACTCCGAGGACGTGCTCGCGAGAGTGCGCGCTGACACCGGCGTGGCGCTGCAGGTGCTAAGCGGGGTCGACGAGTCCCGGTTGACGTTCCTGGCCGTCCGCCGCTGGTACGGCTGGAGCGCCGGGCGCATCATCAACATCGACATCGGCGGCGGCTCGCTGGAACTGTCCAGCGGGGTCGACGAGGAGCCCGAGGTAGCGCTGTCGCTGCCGCTGGGCGCTGGCCGACTGACGCGCGAATGGCTGCCGGACGATCCGCCCGGCCGCCGCCGGGTGGCGATGCTGCGCGACTGGCTTGCCACCGAGTTGTCGGAGGCCGGCGCCACGATGTCCGAGGCCGGAAGTCCCGACCTGACGGTGGCGACGTCGAAGACATTCCGCTCGCTCGCCCGCCTCACCGGCGCCGCCCCCTCCGGTGCGGGTCCACGGGTGACCCGGACCCTGACCGCCGCCGGCCTTAGGCAGCTCATAGCTTTCATCTCTAGGATGACCGCGGCCGACCGTGCGGAGTTGGAAGGGGTGAGTGCCGAGCGGGCGCCACAGATCGTGGCCGGAGCTTTGGTTGCTGAGGCGAGTATGAAGGCTCTCAATATCGATAGTGTGGATATCTGCCCCTGGGCATTGCGAGAAGGGCTGATTCTGCGGAAACTCGACAGCAAAGCCGACGGAACGGCCTTGGTGGAGACGTCCGTGCGGGAGGCTGGACGAGAAGTAGCTAGGCCCAAAGGCAACACACGATGACAGGACCAGAAGAAAGCCCCAGCAGCACGCGACCGATCTCGGTCGCGGAGTTGCTGGCGAAGAACGGCACGATCGGTGCCCCGCCCGTCGGCGGCAGGCGCCGGAGGCGCCGTGGCAATAGCGACTCCGTCACAGTCGCCGAGCTGACCGGCGAAATCCCGATCGTTTCCGGCCACGACGTCCACGACGTCCACGACGTCCACGAGACCGAGACCACCCGGACCATCCCGGCGGTGGTCGACGAGGAGCCGGCCGCGCCGTCGACCAACGGCGTTGTAGACCATGACGACGAAGTCGAGACCGAAACGGTCGACGAAGACGAAACCGCCGAGGACGAGTACGAAGACGGCGACGACGATTATGCCGACGCGGTCGCCGACTACGCCGCCCATATCCAGGACCGCGACGTCGACGACGACCCGGTCGACTTCTTCGCGCCGCCGCCGCGCCGCCCGCGCTATACGCCTGGCCAGCGCAGCTTCGCGCCAGTCGGTCGGGGCGCCGAGCAGATGAGTCCCGATCCTGTCGACGAGGACGACGACGTCTTTGACTCACCCATCGACCTGGCCGACGAGCCGGAGATCGAGGACGAGGACACCCAGGCTGCGTTCGACGAGAAGGATAAGGACGAGCTGCCGTCGTACCTGCAGTCCTCGGCGGGCACCCTGTTCGGCGGCCAGACCGTCGCCGACGACCTGGCCCGGCGCGGCGCATCCCCTCGCCCGGAGGACATCGACCTGGAAGACGAGGACGAGGACACCGCCACGGCGTCGTCCGGCATGTCGTCGTTCTTTCGCGGCGCCTTGATCGTCGGCCAATGCATCGTCGCGGTCGCGTTCGGCGCAGGCCTGTTCATCGCGTTCGACCAGCTGTGGAAGTGGAACAACATCGTCGCTCTCGTGCTGTCGGTGCTGGTCATCCTCGGCCTCGTTGTTGGTGTGCGCGTGGTGCGCAAGACGGAGGACATCGGCAGCACGCTGATCGCGGTGGCGGTTGGGGCTCTGGTCACGCTCGGACCGTTGGCTTTGCTGCAGTCGGGCTAAGGCGACGACCGGACGCCGATAGACACTGTGCGCCCCGCCATCAAGGTTGGTCTGTCGACTGCCTCGGTATATCCGCTGAGGACCGAGGCCGCCTTCGAGTACGCGGCGCGACTCGGCTATGACGGCGTCGAGCTGATGGTGTGGGCTGAGACGGTCAGCCAAGACGTCGACGCGATCGAGGAGATGGCCAAGCGCTATGACATGCCGGTGCTGTCGGTGCACGCGCCGTGCCTGCTGATCTCGCAGCGAGTGTGGGGTGCCAACCCGATCCCCAAGTTGGAGCGCAGCGTGCGCGCGGCCGAGCAGCTCGGCGCGCAGACCGTCGTCGTGCATCCGCCGTTCCGGTGGCAACGCCGCTACGCCGAGGGGTTCTCTGCTCAGGTCGCCGAGCTCGAGGCGTCCAGCGATGTGATGGTGGCGGTGGAGAACATGTTTCCGTTCCGCGCCGACCGGTTCTTCGGTGCCGGCCAGACCTCGATCGAGCGGATGCGTAAGCGGGGCGGCAAGCCAGGGCCCGGCATTTCGGCGTTCGCACCGTCCTATGACCCGCTCGACGGCGATCACGCCCACTACACGCTCGATTTGTCGCACACCGCGACAGCAGGCACCGACGCGCTCGACATGGCCCGCCGGATGGGGGATGGGCTTGTGCACCTGCACCTGTGCGACGGCAGCGGCGCCTCCGCCGACGAGCACCTGGTGCCGGGCCGCGGCTCCCAGCCCACCGTGGAGATCTGCGAGATGCTGGCGGTCGGCGACTTTTCAGGGCATGTGATCCTGGAGGTGACCACATCGGGCGCGCGGACCGCCATCGAACGCGAAGCGTTGCTGTCGGAATCACTGCAGTTCGCCCGCAAGCACCTGCTGCGCTGACGCTACGAAGGAATACGCATGCCGGGATCAACGGCGTTCACCGACGCCATGGCGCTCACCCCGGAAGGGGACGGCGTATATGAAGGTGAGCTGAACGAGCATTGGACCATCGGCGCGAGAGTGCACGGCGGCGCGATGCTGGCGCTGTGTGCAAACGCGGCGCTGAAGGAACATGGCGAAGGGGCAGTCCAGCCGATCGCAGTGGCAGGCAATTTCCTGTGTCCGGCCCGATGAGGGTGGTGGCCACCGTGCGTAAGCGGGGGCGGCGGGTCAGCCTCGTCGACGTGGAGCTGAACCGAGGTGATCGGACTGCGGTCCGCGCGGCGGTGACGCTCGGCGACCCCGAGCACCATGTGCCGCCGCTGTCCCCCTCGCAAGCTGGAGGCACCCCCAGTCGGTCAATCCGGTGATCCCCTGATGCAGCCGGAGCCGCCGCCGGGACTCGAACCGATCGGTCCGGGGCATCCGATGGAAGACATCGTGTATCTGGCGCACGGTTGCGACATCCGGCCGTCGCTGACGACATTCGCGCCGCGCACCGACGGCGGTCCACCCGTCATCGAATACTGGGTGCGCCCGAAAGGCGTTGCGCCGGACGTGCTTTTCGCGCTGTTGTGCGGCGACGTGTCCGCGCCGGTGACGTTCGGCGTGAACCGAATGGGATGAGCGCCGACGGTTCAGCTCACCGCGTATCTGCGCGCGCTGCCCGCTGGCGGCTGGCTGCGGGTCTTGTGCACGACGGTGCAGATCGGGCAGGACTGGTTCGACGAGGACCACATCGTCGTCGATTGCGAGGGCCGCATCATCGTGCAGAGCCGTCAGCTGGCGATGGTGCCGCCGGGGTCGTGACGCCGGAGGCGTCGAATCAAAGCGTCGATAGGCAGCATGCGATGCTTGCGCGCATGGCCAGAATCGCGATCGTCGGCGGTGGAAGTATTGGCGAGGCACTGCTGTCCGGGCTGCTGCGCGCCGGACGGCAGGTCAAGGACCTCGTGGTTGCCGAGAAGCACCCCGATCGTGCGAAGTATCTGTCCGACACGTATTCGGTGTTGGTGACCACGGTTGCCGACGCGGTCGACACCGCCGCCTATGTGATCGTCGCCGTCAAGCCCGCCGACGTCTCCAGTGTCGTCGGCGAGATCGCCGACGCGGCGGCGAAGGCCGAAAGCAATACCGCCGAACAGGTTTTCGTGTCGGTCGTCGCGGGCGTGACCACGGAGTTCTACGAGAACAAATTGCCTGCCGGTTCGCCGGTCATCCGGGTGATGCCCAACGCGCCGGTCGTCGTTGGTGGGGGCGTCAGTGCGCTGGCGCGCGGCCGCTTCGCGACCGCCGATCACCTCAAGGAGGTGTCCGCGATCTTCGATGCGGTCGGTGGCGTGCTGACGGTGCCCGAGTCGCAACTCGACGCGGTCACCGCGGTGTCGGGCTCCGGCCCGGCGTACTTCTTCCTGATGGTCGAGGCGCTCGTCGACGCGGGCGTCGCCGCCGGGCTGACACGTTCGGTGGCGACCGATCTGGTCGTGCAAACGATGGCAGGCTCGGCTGCGATGTTGCTGGAGCGCCTGGACGAGGCGCAGCCTGCGGGCGACGCGGCGATGGGCACCGCGATGGACACCACCGCGGCCCAATTGCGCGCCACGGTTACCTCGCCGGGCGGCACTACCGCTGCTGGGCTGCGGGAACTCGAACGCGGTGGTTTGCGGGCGGCGGTCGGTAACGCCGTCGAAGCCGCAAAAAAGCGCTCTGAACAGCTCGGAATTACATCTGAGTAGTTAATCAATTTCCCACTGATTAGCCCACACCCGTCGCAGTAACCCCATCCGCCACGCTATTCTCCCAGTGGTAAGCACGGGTTGGCGCCAGCGGTGGGGAAGCCGCTGGAACTGCCCTTGCCTGATGGATTGGGTTGCGATGACGTCTATGAACGGGCCATCGGCGCGGGACTCGGCTAGTGCGAAGGCGGCGCGTGACGCCGGCCAGACCGACGGCCAGCCGCCACGAGCTCAATTTCTCACCGTCGCGGAGGTCGCGAGCCTCATGCGCGTCAGCAAGATGACGGTGTATCGCTTGGTGCACAACGGCGAGTTGCCGGCTGTCCGCGTTGGACGCTCGTTTCGGGTGCATGCCAAGGCTGTCCACGACATGCTGGAGACCTCGTACTTCGACGCGGGCTAGCTCACACTTCGCGCGACCGTCACGTCAGGGCGTCACCTCGCGGATGTCAGTGTCGGCGTCGGAGCCGTTTTCCGTTTAGCTAGGCTGCACAGGTAAAGTGTGCGGGTCAAGAGGCTCGAAAAGCCCCCACAGGCTAGACAGTTCTAGGTAGCGGAGTTCATGGGTTCAGTCATCAAGAAGCGGCGTAAGCGCATGTCGAAGAAGAAGCACCGCAAGCTGCTTCGTCGCACTCGGGTGCAGCGCAGAAAACTCGGCAAGTAGCTTTCAGGCTGGGCCGCTAGTCTGTCCGAATGGATTCTGGGGGGCAATCGAACGGGTCTGACTCGCGCGACACTGTCCACTATCCGAAGGTCGTCCTGGTCACGGGGGCGTGCCGGTTCCTCGGCGGGTATCTGACCGCCCGGCTGGCGCAGAACCCGCTGATCAACCACGTCATCGCCGTGGACGCGATCGCGCCGAGCAAGGATCTGCTGCGCCGGATGGGCCGCGCGGAGTTCGTCCGTGCCGACATCCGTAACCCGTTCATCGCCAAGGTCATCCGCAACGGCGACGTCGACACTGTGGTGCATGCCGCGGCGGCCTCCTACGCGCCGCGCTCGGGTGGACGCGCGGCGCTCAAGGAGCTCAACGTGATGGGCGCGATCCAGTTGTTCGCGGCCTGCCAGAAGGCGCCGTCGGTGCGGCGCGTCGTGCTCAAGTCGACATCCGAGGTGTACGGCTCGAGCGCGCGCGACCCGGTGCTGTTCACCGAGAGCAGCAGCCGGCGTCGGCCACCGGGGGAAGGCTTCGCCCGAGACAGCATCGACATCGAGGGTTATGCCCGCGGGCTGGGCAGGCGCAGGCCCGACATCGCGGTCAGCATCCTGCGGTTGGCCAACATGATCGGCCCCGCGATGGACACCGCACTGTCGCGGTATCTGGCCGGGCCCGTCGTGCCGACTGTCGTCGGTCACGACGCGCGGCTGCAGCTGTTGCACGAACAGGACGCGCTTGGCGCCCTGGAGCGCGCGACGATGGCGGGCCGGTCGGGCACATTCAACATCGGAGCCCCCGGCATCATCATGATGAGTCAGGCCATCCGGCGCTCGGGCAGGGTTCCACTGCCCGTGCCGCGTTCTGCGTTGTGGGCTGTGGATTCGCTGAGGCGCGCAACTCGCTACACTGAACTCGATCGCGAGCAGCTTGACTACTTGAGCTACGGCCGGGTGATGGACACGATGCGAATGCGCAATGACCTTGGCTACAGCCCTAAGTGGACAACCGCGGAAGCATTTGACGACTACGTCAGAGGTCGCGGATTAACTCCGATCATCGACCCGCGATGGGTACGCTCAATGGAGAGCGGCGCCGTGGCTGCGGCGCAACGCTGGGGACGCTAGAAACAACATTTCAAGTCGGGTGGGGAGAAGGTAACAACGTGGCGGGCGAGTCCAAAGCCAAAGTTATTCCGCTGCACTCTAATTCGGGCCGTTCCTCGGCCCAACGGCGCGCCGCCGCGGCGCGCGCGGAAAGCTCGCGCCGACATCCTTCCGTGCTGACGGATACCGGCGGGCGTGCTTCTGCCGAGCAGATCGCCGCCGTCGTCCGCGAGATCGATCAGCGTCGCAACGCGGTCGCGGGCACCACGACCGTCGAGGAGACGCCGACCGAACTCGCCAAGCGGATCGCGGCGGTGGCCGAATTCATCCGCAAGCGGATGATGGGCGACTACACCGTCGACGAGTTCGGGTTTGACCCGCACCTCAATAACGCTATCTTTTTGCCTTTGCTGCGCGTGTTCTTCAACTCGTGGTTCCGAGTTGAGGTCAGCGGGATTGAAAATCTGCCGCGCGACGGCGCGGCGCTGGTGGTGGCCAACCACGCGGGCGTGTTGCCGTTCGACGGGCTGATGACCGCAGTGGCGGTGCACGATAAGCACCCGACACATCGAGACCTTCGACTGCTCGCCGCCGACATGGTATTCGACATGCCGATGATCGGTCAGGCGGCGCGCAAGGCAGGTCACACGATGGCGTGCACGGCCGACGCGCACCGTCTGCTGGCCGCGGGCGAGCTGACCGCCGTATTCCCCGAGGGCTACAAGGGCCTGGGCAAGCACTTCAAGGATCGCTACAAGTTGCAGCGGTTCGGCCGCGGCGGCTTCGTGGGGGCGGCGCTGCGGACCAAGGCGCCGATCGTGCCGTGCTCGATTGTCGGCTCGGAGGAGATCTACCCGATGATCGCCGACGTCAAGTTGCTGGCCCGACTGTTCGGGCTGCCGTACTTCCCGGTCACGCCGTTCTTCCCGCTGGCGGGGCCGGTCGGTATGGTTCCGCTGCCGTCCAAGTGGCACATCCAGTTCGGCGAGCCGATCCCGACCACTGACTACGACGAGTCGGCCGCCGACGATCCGATGATCACGTTCGAGCTGACCGACCAGGTCCGCGAGACCATCCAGCAGACGCTGTACCAGTTGTTGGCGAACCGCCGCAACATGTTCCTCGGCTAAGGTTTAGCTCCCCTTAGAGTTTTGCCCAGCAATCATTTTCGCGATCGCGGCATCGCGGGCGGCGGCGATCTGTGCGCTCACCTCGTCGGCCTCGCTGTCTGATGCGGCCTCGCCCATCACCGTCACAACGCTCGTCAACACCGGCTTGCCGGCGGCGTCTGTCACCTCGCCGCGGATCTCGGTGACCACTGCGCCGTGCGACTCGGTCACCGAATCCAGATAGGAATCGAAGTACAGCTTGTCGCCGGCGAGGATCGGGCGATGGAAGACGATCTTCTGGTCGCGGTGCAGCACGCGCTCCATGTTGATCGGCACGTCGAACTGGTTGAAGATCTCCAGCTGCACCTTGCGGCCTGCGACCGCGAGGAAGGTCAGCGACGCGATCAGCGCGTCATAGCCGCATTCCTTGGCGGCGTCCTCGCTGTAATGGGCCGGGTGGTCGTCCTTGACGGCCTTCGCGAACTCACGGATCTTCTCTCGGTCGACCTCGAAGTGGTCGGGGTACCGGTAGTGCGTTCCGATGATGTTTTCAGCGATGCCCATGCTGGCTCGGTCTTCCGTTCTAGGTGTTAGCGCGCGAGCCTATCAGCGCCGATTCAGCTCACTTGGTGGCGGCGCGGACGCTGCTCAGCCGCCATCCTGGCGACGCGACACGATCGCCGCCAACGCCCCGCCGACCGCGCCCAGTGCCAGCGCCGACGGCACACCGATCCTCGCGGCCTTGCGTGCGGTGCGGAAATCGCGGATCTCCCAACCCCGCTCGCGGGCCAAGTCGCGCAGGTCGGCGTCGGGATTTATCGCCACCGCGGTGCCGACCAACGACAGCATCGGCACGTCGTTGAAGCTGTCGGAGTACGCGGTGCAGCGACGCAGGTTCAGCCCTTCGCGGATGGCCAGCGACCGTACCGCGTGCGCCTTGCCCGTGCCGTGCAGGATGTCGCCGACCAGTCGGCCGGTGAACATCCCGTCGATGGATTCGGCGACGGTGCCCAGCGCACCGGTCAGCCCCAGTCTCTTGGCGATCGTCGCGGCCAGCTCGCACGGCGTCGCGGTGACCAGCCACACCTGCTGGCCTGCGTCGAGGTGCATCTGGGCCAAGGCACGGGTGCCCGGCCAGATCTTGTCGGCGATGATCTCGTCGTAGATGTCCTCGCCGAGCGCCTCCAGCTCGGCTGTCGAGCGGCCTTCGATGAACGCCAGCGCCTTTCGCTTACCGGCGGCCACGTCGTCGCTGTTCTCCCGGCCGATCAGCTGAAACTTCGCCTGCGCGTAGATGAAACGGCCCAAATCGCCGTAGGTGAAGTACTTGCGGGCGGCCAGGCCGCGGGCGAAATGCACCAGCGACGACCCGTGCACCAGCGTGTTGTCGACGTCGAAGAACGCCGCGGCGGTCAGATCGGGCGGTGGGGCAGGCGGGGAGGTGGCTGCGATCTGGAGTTCGGTGACGGCGGCCTCGGCGCTGGCCTCGCCAGCCAGCGCCTGTTCAGCAGCCTCGACCTCGGCTTCCCCGGTTTCGGACACGGCATTAACAGTAAGTCACCGGGGTGGCGATACTTGCGGGGTGAAGCGGCAGGTGGAATTGCTCACACGTGAGGGCTGCACGATCTGTTCGGGCGCGGCGACGCGGCTGCGGCAATTGGCTGACGAATTGGGCTTCGAGCTCAAGATCACCGACGTCGACGCCCTCGCCGCGGGCGGGAATTCCGCGCTGCGTGCGGAGTTCGGTGATCGGCTGCCGGTGGTGCTGTTGGATGGTGCCGAGCACAGTTATTGGGAGGTCGATGAGTCCCGGCTGCGCGCGGATCTTGCGAAGCGATAAAGAGGTGAGCAAATTTGGTAGCCCAGCTGGTCAACGATTACCTTGGATGACGTGGTGATGAAGCCGTGAGCGTGTTGCTTTTCGGGGTTTCGCACCGCAGCGCGCCGGTGTCGGTGCTGGAGCAATTGAGCACCGACGAGGCCGATCAAGCCAAGATCGTCGACCAGGTGCTGCAGTCTTCTTTGGTCACCGAGGCGATGGTGTTGTCCACCTGCAACCGCGTCGAGGTTTACGCCGTCGTCGAGGCGTTCCACGGCGGCCTGTCGGTGATCGGCTCGGTGCTGTCCGAACACTCGGGTATGTCGCTGGGCGACCTGACGAAGTACGCATACGTGCGGTACGCCGAAGCGGCCGTCGAGCATCTCTTCGCGGTGACCAGCGGGCTGGACTCCGCGGTCATCGGCGAGCAGCAGGTGCTCGGCCAGGTCCGCCGGGCGTATGCCGCCGCCGAGTCCAACCACACCGTCGGCCGCACCATGCACGAGCTGTCGCAGCGCGCGCTGTCGGTGGGCAAGCGGGTGCACTCCGAGACCGGCATCGACTCGGCGGGCGCCTCGGTCGTGTCGGTGGCGCTCGGCATGGCCGACACCAAGCTCGGCGGCCTGGCCGGCCGCAGCGCGGTCGTCGTCGGGGCGGGCTCTATGGGCGCGCTGTCGGCCAAGCATCTGGTACGCGCGGGGGTCGAGCGCGTCCACGTCGTGAACAGGACCTTGCCCCGCGCAAAGAAGCTCGCTCAGAAGATCCGCGAGCTGGGGGTGACCGCCGATGCTTTCCCGTTCGACCACCTGACTCCTGTGCTCACGGACGCCGACGTGGTCGTGAGCTGCACCGGCGCGGTTAGGCCAGTGGTTTCGCTCGCCGATGTACACCGCGGCCTGGCCCACGGTCACGAGCCGAAGCAGCTGGTGATCTGCGACCTCGGCATGCCGCGGAACGTCGATCCCGCGGTGGCCGGTCTGCCCGGTGTTTTCGTGGTTGACATGGACCGCATTCAGCGGGAACCGTCGGCTCGCGCCGCAGCGTCCGACGCCGAGGCCGCTCGCAGCATCGTCGCCGCAGAGGTTGCCAGCTACCTGGCCGGACAACGGATGGCCGAGGTCACGCCGACCGTGACCGCGCTACGGCAGCGTGCCGCCGATGTGGTCGAGGCCGAGTTGCTGCGGCTGGACAACCGGCTGCCCGAGCTCGATGCCGCGCACCGCGAGGAGGTCGCCAAGACCGTCCGCCGCGTCGTCGACAAGCTGCTGCACGCGCCGACGGTGCGGGTCAAACAGTTGGCCAGCGCGCCAGGCGGCGACAGCTATGCCGAGGCTCTGCGCGAGCTCTTCGAGCTCGACCAGCAGGCCGTCGATGCCGTTGCCGCAGGCGAATTGCCGCGTGCGACAAAAGATCTCGACAAGACCGAGTAGCGCTTGACTGGAAGTCACGAAGTAATCCGGATAGGCACCCGGGGCAGCCTGTTGGCGATGACGCAGGCCGGTGTCATCAAAGACGCCCTCGCGGCCAACGGGCACGCCGCCGAGCTGGTCATCATCTCCACCGAAGGCGACCGGTCGACCGGGCCGATTGCCGATATCGGCGTTGGCGTGTTCACCGCCGCCCTGCGCGAGGCCATCCACGAGCGCCGTGTCGACATGGCCGTGCATTCCTACAAGGATTTGCCGACCGCACCCGACCCGCGGTTCAACATCGCGGCGATACCCCCGCGCGAGGACGCCAGGGATGCCTTGGTGGCGCGCGACGGGCTGGTGCTGGGAGAGTTGCCCGCAGGGTCGGTGATCGGCACGTCAAGTCCGCGACGGGCCGCGCAGCTTAGAGCATTGGGTCTCGGTTTGGAAATCCGCCCCCTACGAGGCAACCTTGATACCAGGTTGAACAGGGTAAGCAACGGTGATCTCGACGGCATCGTGGTCGCACGGGCGGGACTGGCCCGCATCGGACGACTGGCGGATGTCACCGAGACTCTCGAGCCGGTGCAGATGTTGCCAGCGCCGGCTCAAGGTGCGCTCGCGGTCGAGTGCCGCGCAGACGACACCGAGCTCGTCGCGCTGCTGGCGGAGTTGGACGACGCCGACACACGCGCCGCGGTCACCGCTGAACGAGTCCTGCTCGCCGAACTGGAGGCGGGCTGTTCCGCGCCGGTGGCGGCGATCGCCGAGGTGGTCGACTCCATCGATGAGGACGGCCGTGTCTTCGAAGAGTTGTCGCTGCGCGGCTGTGTGGCGACGCTGGACGGATCCGACGTGATCCGCGCGTCCGGAATCGGGACACCCGATCGGGCACGGGAGCTGGGGCTCTCAGTGGCCGAGGAGCTGTTCGAGCTGGGCGCGCGCGATCTGTTGGGCGATGCTGGGAGAGAGAGATGACTGGGCATTCCGGGCGAGGGCGTAAGACAAAGCCCGGCCGCATCACCTTCGTCGGCTCCGGGCCGGGCGACCTCGGCCTGCTGACGACGCGGGCGCGGACGGTACTTGCCAACGCCGCGCTGGTGTTCACCGATCCCGACGTGCCAGAAGCGGTGCTCGCCCTGGCGGGCTGTGAACTGCCGCCGCCGTCGGGACCTGAACCGGCCGAGGCGGCCAAGGCGGCTGACACGGACGCCGACGCTGACAAGGACGTGCCGCGGGCGTCGGTCCCCCGCGAGCGGGAGGTGCCCCCAGTCGCCGCCAGTGCGGCGACGAGGATTCCCGGCGGCCCCGACATCCGGCCCGCGCTGGGTGATCCCGCGGAGGTTGCCAAGACGCTGGCCGCCGAGGCCCGCACGGGCGTCGACGTGGTCCGGCTGGTCGCGGGCGATCCGCTGTCTGTGGACGCGGTGATCACCGAGGTGAACGCGCTGGCCAAGACCCACCTGAATTTCGAGATCGTGCCGGGTCTGCCCGACACCACAGCGGTGCCGACGTACGCGGGGCTGCCGCTGGGGTCTTCGCACACCGTCGCCGATGTGCGCGGTGATGTGGACTGGGCGGCGTTGGCCGCAGCGCCCGGCCCGCTGATCCTGCACGCCACCGCGTCTCGCCTGCCTGAGGCGGCGCGCACGCTGATCGAATACGGGCTGGCCGAAACCACGCCCACCGTTGTCACCGCGAATGGCACGACATGCCAACAGCGTTCGGTGGAAACCACACTGGCCGGTCTGCTCGACAAGAACACGCTTGCGGGCACGGATTCTTCCGGCCTGCCGGCCGGACCCTTGGCGGGACCGCTGGTGGTGACCATCGGCAAGACCGTCACCAACCGCGCAAAGCTCAACTGGTGGGAGAGCCGCGCGCTGTACGGCTGGACCGTGCTGGTGCCCCGCACCAAGGACCAGGCGGGCGAGATGAGCGAAAAGCTGGTCAGCCACGGCGCATTGCCGATCGAGGTGCCGACCATCGCCGTCGAACCGCCGCGCAGCCCCGCGCAGATGGAGCGTGCGGTCAAGGGTCTGGTCGACGGCCGGTTCCAGTGGGTGGTGTTCACCTCCACCAACGCGGTGCGCGCGGTGTGGGAGAAGTTCAACGAGTTCGGTCTGGACGC
>Ga0157380_10000760_pt1 | contig 20113 bp, 16 predicted proteins | sample S35metaG_FD_119757 | JGI IMG/M metagenome (GOLD analysis project Ga0157380, IMG submission 119757) | Switchgrass rhizosphere microbial communities from Kellogg Biological Station, Michigan, USA - S3-5 metaG | ecosystem: Host-associated > Plants > Roots > Rhizosphere > Soil | place: USA...
TAGACAGTGCACCCGTGGTCGTTCCGCCGGCAGAAGAAATCGCTGAACCCACACCGGACACAAACACTTTGGCCGATGAAGAACCCGAAGTAACTGAAGACGATTTTGATGAAGCCGACATCCCGGATGCGCATGATCCCGCAGGCTTTGTGAACTTTGCCATGTCAATCGCGTCGAATGCGGCGTCTGCCTTGGGAATGATGGAACACCCCGTCACTCACAAACGCGAAATCGATCTCGAATTGGGCAAACACTGGATTGATGTGCTGGGCATGTTGCAGAAAAAGACGGCCGGCAACTTGTCCGCAGGGGAAGCGAAGATTCTTGAAGGCTGGCTTGCAGATTTGCGCATGCAGTTCGTCTCTCTCAGTACATCTGCCGCGTCCAAGGCGGCGCCCCCGTTCACCGGCCGCGACATAATTGGGGGCAAGTAAATAAGTACCTTGTTCCTGGTTCTTTGTACTTAGTTCTTTGTTCTTCCATCGGGCGTTGAAGGAAAGTAGTAGTTGTTGATGAGACAAACAAAGTACAAAGAACAAAGAACTAAGAACGGTCTTTTATGAAATTAACCTTTCTCGGCACGGGTACATCAACCGGTGTCCCGTCAATTGCGTGCCAGTGCGAGACCTGCGTCTCAGATGACCCCCGAGATAAGCGGCTGCGAGTATCGATAGTCATCGAACATGATGACCAGACCATCCTGGTTGACACTTCTTCAGACTTCCGTCAACAAGCACTACGTTTTGGATTGAAAAGACTCGACGCAGTTTTGATCACTCACTGTCATGCTGATCACATCTTCGGCTTAGATGACATCCGGCCTTTGAACTTCCGTTACGGTGCGCTGGGCGTGTTTGCGAACGAGCGTGCCTGGCCCGATATTCGTCGCATCTTCAAGTACATTTTCGAGCCCACTTATTTTGGTGGAGGGCTACCGCAGGTCATCGCGCACACCGTCTACCCGGGCGCTGCTTTTTGTTTGGGGAAAAACCTCGAGGTGACTCCGCTCGAGGTTATTCACGGTCGTCTTCCAGTCATGGCCTATCGCTTTAATGACTTTGCCTACGCGACTGATTTGAGCGAGATACCACCAGCAACGATGGAGGCATTGCGAGGACTTGATGTGTTCGTGCTCGATTGCTTGCGATTCAAGGAACATCCAACACATCTCTGGCTCGATAAGGCGCTCGAGTTTGTCGATGAGTTGAAGCCGCGACGGACTTACCTGACTCATATCGCCCATGACGTAAAGCATGAACGCGACTCTGCAAAGCTACCGGCGGGCGTAGAGTGGGCTTACGACGGTCTGGTGGTGGAACAAGAAGGTTGAGGCACAGGTGTTTAGAGTTCAAGCTTCAGCTTGGGCATTGGTCCAGCCACAACCTGAAGGTTGAACTCTAAACACCTGTAGCAACACGATGAGACTCTTTCACGGAACTGACAACGCTGAGATCCAACGGCCGACCGTGTTAACGCTTGGCGTATTCGATGGGCTTCATCTCGGGCATCAATTGATAATGCGTACCGTCAGTGAGCGGGCGCGCAGCACCGGCGCTATTCCCACTGTCATCACGTTCGATCCCCATCCGCGAGCAGTTCTTCATCCCCAGTCGGCGCCGCCTTTACTGCAAACCTTGGATCAAAAGGTCGAGGGTTTTGGCGTGCTCGGCATCGAACAGACCATCGTCGTCAACTTCACAAAAGAGTTCTCAATGATTCGAGCCGAGGATTTCTTGAGAGACGTAGTAAAGGAACGGTTGCATGCGAAGGAAGTTTACCTTGGTCGCGGCTTTGCCTTTGGACATGATCGCGAAGGTCACATCGATTTGTTGCGCAGAGTAAGTCAGGAACTCGGCTTCTTCGCCGACGAAGTTCCGGAAGTTAGACTGCGGAATCAACGGGTCAGCTCGAGCAGGATTCGCCAGCTGCTCCTCGATGGCAAAGTAAACCTGGCTCGACGAATGTTGGGCCGGCCTTATGGTGTTGAGGGTTTGGTGCTGCGCGGCGCGGAACGCGGACACACGCTCGGTTTCCCTACGGCGAACCTGCATCCACACAACCGCGTCATACCGCGTAATGGCGTTTATGTGACCGGAACGCTAATTGACGGGCAGTGGCGGCGAAGTGTTACGAATGTGGGTGTGCGACCCACCTTTACTAACGATGCGGAACCTTCGGTTGAGACTTACGTACTGAATTGGACAGGCGATCTTTACGGAGACGTCGTGAGAGTCCGATTTCTACACCGGCTCAGAAATGAAAAGAAGTTTGGCTCAATTGACGAATTGAAAGCGCAGATTGAGCTGGATGTTAACCGGGCACAAAGTTACTTTGAGCGCAGCGAAGTGAAGAATACATTATCGATAGTTTGAACCTGGAATGATCAAGACTGAACAAGCATTGGTACCTGTAAAGACCGGCGATCGAGCCTCAGGGACGGGCTCGCGCATGATGAAGTCTGACTCATCAACTCATTTCAAGCCGGAGCACCACATTCCTGAGTCCGCGCCGGTAGCTCCATTGACTGATGAGCTCGTCAGGACAACTTTGAAAGGCCGAGGCCTACGCGGCTGGCTGAGGGCCGTGAACATCGGGCGAGTGTTAGGTCTGCTCTCGCTTTATCTTTTTCTCGAAACCTACGAGGCTCGAGCAAACTTCAATCGCCGCACTGCCGAACGATTACGCAAAGAAGCACTCGCTAAGGGTCGCAGGGCACAATTTCGGGAGTGGAGTCGCGACCTGGATCGGCGCTTCGTGGATAGGTTTATTCGCGCCTTGAAGTTCCTGGTTTTTCGCGGAGCTGATGGTTCGAGCCGAAAGGAAGAACGTCTCGCCAGGCAGGCAGTGTGGCTGCAAAAAAGTCTGATCGAACTCGGACCAACTTTCATAAAGATCGGGCAGGCGCTGGGAACACGTGCTGATTTATTGCCGCTTGCGTATGTCAAAGAGTTAGCCAGCCTTCAAGACCAGGTGCCGCAATTTCCAACCGCGGAAGCTTTTCAGCGTATTCAAACTGAGCTGGCGATGAGCTTGCAGCAGGCGTTCGCTGAAATCGATGCCGAGCCGATCGCCGCTGCATCGCTAGGTCAGGTTTACCGGGCGCGACTGCATTCGGGTAAAGAAGTCGCCGTCAAAGTCCAGCGTCCGAATCTTGCTGAGATTCTGAGCTTTGACATAGCTGTTCTTTACCGCCTGGTTCAAGCCATGAATCGGTTCTTTCCCAAAGCGAATGAAAACGCCGACTGGGAAGGGATGCTGCGAGAATTCTACACGACGATTTTCGAAGAGATCGATTATGTGAAAGAAGGACGGAACGCCGATCGCTTTCGTCATAACTTTCGCACCTGGCGGGTCATTCGCGTTCCTTTGATCTACTGGAGCCACACCAGTTCGCGAGTGCTGACGCTTGAGTTTATTCGCGGTACCAAGGTCGTCGATCTCGAAGCCTTGCGCGCGCGGCGCATCTCGCCAGTGAAGGTCAACAGACTTCTCGTTAAGACTTATCTCAAGCAACTGCTCGAAGACGGCTTTTTCCATGCCGACCCGCATCCGGGAAATTTGCTGGTGATGGACTCAGGTCATTTGGCGTTTTTCGATTTCGGTATGGTGGGACGGATAACCTCCAAGCTGCAATCGCAGATGATTGATGCGTTCTTTCATGTGGTTGGAAAGGACGTTCACGGGCTGGGTCAGGACATCATCAATCTGAACTTCCTCAAGCCCGGTGTCGATCCCGAGATGGTACGACCCGTCGTCGAAGGTTTGTTCCAGCACTATCTGAACTTGAAACTCGGGGAAGTGAATTTCAAGGAATTGACGTATGACCTCGCTGAGGTGGTCTACGAATATCCATTCCGATTGCCCGCCAACTTCACTTATGTGATGCGCGCGTTGATGACGCTCGAGGGGATCGGCATTGTTACCGACCCGGGCTTTAGTTTCTTTGAGACCGCCAAGCCATTTGCAAAAGAGTTTATGCTGCGGCGCGAAGGAAAGGTCTTCCGGGAAATGATCTTCAACAAACTCACCGGTCGCGAAAACGGCAATTCCCGCATTGAATGGTCCAAGGTTTGGAAACTCACCAAGATGGCCGCCAAGATGTATTTGGATAGCTGAGACCACCTTTAGTCTGCTCATAAACCACCACCACCAGAGGTACTTTTGATGGCAAAAGTAGTTGTTGGTGATTTTGAGTGGGACAGTAAGAAAGAAGCACTCAATCGACGAAAACATCGTATCTCGTTCGTTGAGGCTATTACCGTCTTTGATGATCCGTTATTCGTAATTTACTACAGTTCGGATCATTCTAAGAGACGAACGGTATGTTATTATCGGGCAATCGGGCCGCAGCAGGTTACTTATCGTGGCTTACGAAGAGCGGCAACAACGAGTAAGGATAATTAGTGCGCGGCGAGTTACGCCTGAAGAGAGACGAAGCTTTGAAGAAAGCGAAAAAGAATACTAGTGCTTCCAAAGATCCGCTCGATCCTTTGGCGGAAGAGCTTGACTTTAACAAGCTTGAGCGCGCCAGGCTGGGTAAGGGATGGGAGGAAGTGCCAAAACGACTTCGTGGTCCAAAGCACTTGCGCGAGGCCAGAGCATGGCTGAAGCGTAAGAATGCCTCGCCAAAAACAAATCGGCGCGCGGCGTAGTTGAGGAACCCTTTCACTGTCGCGAGTTTTCTTCGCTCTCTTTCATGGGTTCGAGAAAGCGCCTTGCCATCCTTCCTCAAATCTCACAAGAATTAAACCGTTCCATTAGCGGACAAAAAATCGGCTGCCCTCCGGAAGGAGAGCAGCCGATTGTAGTTTGGTAATAATTAGTGTTTACCTACCCAACTCCTTTTCGCCGTTCGGAGCAGGCAAGTTCATTTGGTTGCGGAACAGATTCAGCAGTAACAGCGTCCCAATCCCGCCGCCACCATCAGTTCCACCGCCGCCCGAGGCCATGATGTCCGGGGTGATACGCACGCCCTTTTCACCGATAACCTTCAGCACTTCGACGAGAGCCACGCCCTGAGCACCGAGCGCATTTACTTGTTCGTGATAGGCGACGCCCTGGGCTTCACCCATTAAGCGAACCTTCTCAGCCTCGGCCCTACCAGTTTGCAGAATGTAGTGAGCTTCACCTTCGCCTTCTGCCCTACGTTGCTCGGCGCGTTTGCCGGAGATCTCGACGCCTACCGTCGCAGCCATCAGGTCTTTCTGGTTGTCGGCTTGCGACTTGGTACGTTCCAGTTGAATGCGCTTCTCTTCAGCCTCGCGCTGCGCGTTGTACATGCTTTGTCGCTGCTCTGCGAGAATCTTCTCGGTCTGAGTCTTCATCAACTCTTCGGGCAAGTGGATGTGGCAGATCAGCACGTTCACGACATCGACGTGATACTTCAGCAGGTGCGCCCTGACTCGAGCTTCAGCGCGTTCCTGTTCTTCGTGACGATTCTGCAAGTACGCCATCGCCGACGATTCCGAAGCCTGGTTGCGAAAGATGGAGTCGATTAGCGGATGCATCACGTTTTGGATCAGCCGTTCGATGCCACCAATCTTTGCGACCATGAAGGGCGCATCCTCAGGCTTGACGCGAAAGACCACTCGTACTTCCAACTGCATGGTGAAGCCGTCTTTGGAGATCACCTCAAACGGATTGAAAGTGTTGACGACTTCGCCTGACGTCCATTCAACGGTTTGGTTGGTGGTCGGAATAATAATCGGGCTGATGGCCAGCACGTTAACGTAGTAGCGGCCTGGGCCAACGACCGTTTCCTGAATGCCTCGATACCCTTCGGGGACCACGTACGCTTCATGGGCGCCTTCATCGAGGCGCCGGTCAGCCGGATCGCCAGTCATCAATTCGACCTGAATCTCGGCGGCAGTACGACCGTCGTCGATCTTGTCGAGGATGGCAGCCGATTGTTCGGCCTGCTCTTTTTCTTCCCGTTCCATGCGGGCGCGTACTTTCGCGGCCATCTGGCGGCGAATATCATCTGATGGATCTTTGCCGGTGTTGGAGACAATGACGGCGACCTCACCGGGCTTTACCTCTTTAGCTGATTCGAGAATCACCTTGAAGAGCACAGGGTTGATGTAATAAGTACCCGGCAACAGAATGTCCTTTTGCGGACCTCGCTGGCCTTTGCCATCGATGAACTCATGTCCATCCTGGAAGTTGTCGTGACCCGCGACTGACTCAGCCACATAATCGCGAGGATTCAATGGCGAGCCATCCAGGGCTTCGACTAATCCAATCTGATTTTCATTGATCACCGTAGCGTCAAAGAGTCTGACTGTGAACAAACCCGGCTTCACTTCAGTGCCACCTTCAATCGGAACCGATTGGCTCAGGATGCGGTAGGTTCCCGGCGTCAGGATATCGACCTGTGGCCCACGTTGGCCGCCCGCTGAGATGTAGAGCTCGGAGTTCTGAAAACTGAGGTGTCCCTGTACTGCTTTACCAAGTAGTCTGCCCGGATCGAGTGGCGCACCGTCCGCTGCGGTGACGACACCCACTTTGCCCTGGGGGATAACGGTCGTCTTGCCTACTGAAACGCGGAACAGGTACGGGTGAATCGGCCACAGACCTGGGGGCAAGGTCCGCAGTTGAATTCCCTTGACGCCGCCCTGTTTGATAAAGGCAATCGGATCCTGAAAGTTGTTGTGCGCATTCTGCGCGCGGTCTGGCGCGAAAATTCTTCCCGGCGCCATGGGTTCACCATCGATTGCTTCGACGATGCCGAGTTCATCAGCGCCGATTTCAATGAGTGGAACTTTGCGTACGACTTTTTCAAATGGAAAGCGAATCAAGTGCAGACCGGGTTTCAGCACGTCTGCCTGAATACCAACCTCACCTTCGGTAGCAACTACGCGGCCGGGAGGCATCTTGGATCCGAGGTACCGTCTTTCCTTAATCGCAATTTCGCGAGGGCCAACGTTGACCAGAATGCGTCGGAGGATGATCATTAGCACTATTAGCCCAATAAACCCGATCACGACGATGGGTAGAAATTCAAACGGATCGAAACTCATGATTTATTAACCTCACCTTTCAGAGGATGGGAGAAGCAGGTCATTTAGTCGCGGCTTCTAATTCGCGACGCGCTTTTGCGAGGGCATGCTTCATTACGAAGCCGGCTCCAGAACTTCTTGTTTGGTTTGATAGTACCCAGTACTCGCCATCTATTACGGAACGCAATTCAGCGGCTGAGACGCCTGGCAGCGATCCCTGCCGCCACAACCGCAAACACGATTCGACCAGACTTTGATAGAGCTTTGCATCATCAGCGAGGGCTGTGATGTGCAGCGTTCGTGGCGTTGAAGCGCGATCGGGAGAGCTTTCCCACGATCGAATTGCAGCTTGCGCCAACTGCAAACTTACGGGTAACTCGTTTCGGGTGACATGGGTTAAGACTGATAATAGCTTCGTGTCGGAATCGGCGTATTTTACCAGCGCGGCAAGTATCTCATCATAAACTTTACGATCAAAGTTTTTATGGGCTTCGTCAGCAGCGCTGTGGTCGCCTGTTGCAGCTCGTTCTATTAAAAGTTCGCGTGCGGCGCGGGAGTTCGAACCAGTCAGTAAATTGCTTTCTTCTGGATTCGAATGATTCTCAAAAAGACCGGCATGTTTAGCCTGTGGAAGAGGTGAATAGTCTTCAAAAGCGCCGAGTTTTGATTGATTGCGTGGCTTTTGCCAGAAATAAACTACTACAAGCAGAAAAGTCAGGATGACGATTGAAGTGAAAAGAAGGGTGACCATTCAGGCCTGACGACGGCTATTGTTCATTTTGTCCGACGTCGTGCAGTTCTTAATACGTTGTCGGACGCGAGAAGGTTCAAGACCAACTTCTGACTCTCCTAATTAATAGCATTGAAGAAGAGTTGATACGTTGCGAGCGATTGCGCGCGATACTGTGGTCGAAAACCAAACAGAATAATCTTCCCCTTGCCGAGCAATACTTCGACCAACGCTGCCTTTCCCTTTATTCGGTTACCACCCAAGAGCCAGCCGGAAAGAAGTGGATTCTCGTCTTTCGGATACCAGGCGATGATGTTTACTTGTGGCAACGGAGTCTCGCCGGTGTTGTGAACCTTCACAGGCGGGACGCCCGCTTCAAACACAGGGGAGTCTTCAGCCCATGCGATCGATTCCTTTGGCATTCCTGAAGCAAGCGGATTAGTTGTGTCCAGTTCAATGCGTAAGATCGATCCCGGTACGTAATAGTCTGTTCGCGGCAAGCCGACGGTAACGTCACGCAAGGGAAGCTTGAATTGCTCAATTGCGAAATCGGACGCGCGGTTCAGTAGAACTAGTTTGCCGCCGGCTTCAACAAATTCGCGCAGAGCCTTGACACCTTTTTCGCCGATGCCGCCGGTTAATTCAGGGGGCATCGAACCTGAGCGATGACCGTTGAGGATGGCGCGGGCCTGCTGATCAGGAATCAGGATCGTTTCATACTTTTTGCGCAAGTTTCCGTCGCGAATCTCCTTATCCTCAATCGACGCGTATGTCATACAGCCTTGCTTATCGAGAACCCATCTCGTCCACCCTTCATCGATGCTCGGCACATGCGAACGATAGATCGCGCGCACCGGCGGATAAGCATCGCCACACCCGCCATTCTTACCGAATGGTTCCGGTCGAAGCTTCGCAAACCTTAATGGAGCAAACAGCTCTTGGACTTCAACTCCCATCAATAACGAGAGCGTGTGAGCGGTTACATCGTAAGGTGCAATTGGACGACCGGCAGCATCGCGAAGATCAGGATAGTGTTGTGCTTCGAGCAGAGCTTTGGCGAAAGCCCCGTACGGCTGATTCATGCGAATGACTTCGGTAGCATCGGGATATTTCTTTCCGTTGACGATGAAGTGACGGGCCGGCTCAACTTCGACGTCAGCAGTCTCGAGAATTCCCAATAGTTCATCAGAAGCCCTCGTTCCAAGTGAATCGGTGAATCGCTGCTCAGATTTAGAAGGCAGCACGAGCAGCGCGTTTAGCTCTCCTCGCTTTCTGGGTCGCACCGCTTCTTTACCAATCTCATAAAAGCGTTTCATCCAATGCTCGCGATTTTCAGCAGCATGTTTCAGCAGCAGAAACGCCGCCGTAGTCATGTAGCGAGTGATGTCACCCAATCCCCATTCACCACCTCGCCAAACCGGACCAAAGTTTGCGGTCTCCTTGCGGGGGTCATAGCCTTCGCGTGACTGCAGATCCTCAAACTTGAGTTTGATCGGCGTAGCTATTCGACAGGACGCAGTCTCAGAGAGGACACGAACCCCTCCGTGATAGTGAGAATAGGCTCGAGCCGGTGACCACGCGTCGTAGGTTGAGTCAGTTGTGATTCCCTGGAAGCCGGCAGCCCGCATTTCACGAGCCAGGTAGTTTCCCAGTTCGGTGTAGCCTTCGACAATTTGTTTCGGCACGTTCGGTTCGACCGGTTTCATGTAAGGCGGCAGGAACAGTCTCGAGCCAATCGAGCCCTGCTGATGGATGTCGTGCACGATTTGTGGGTGCCAAACATTATGGATTTTCTCGACAGTTAGTTGCGTCTCGACTTGAGAGAAGGCGTACCAGTCGCGATTGTTATCGTGTCCTGTGTATTTATGATAGAGCTCTGGAGGATCAGTTCCTTCGTAGGGTGTGCCCAGGGTTTTGTCGTACCACTTCTTAACGATGTCGACGCCATCCGGATTGAGCGACGGAACCAGCAGAATGATCGTGTTACGAAGAATCTCCTGAACTTCAGGATCGTTTGAAGAAGCTAAGCGATGGGCGATGAGCATGCTCGATAGAGTTGAGCCAACTTCCGTCGAATGAATCCCGCAGGTAATCAAGACCACGGTCTTGCTCTTTTTGATGAGAGTGGCAGCCACCTTATCGGGGTTCCGACCAAGTTTCCGTGGATCGGCTAGTTGGTCTTGAATGCTTCGGTATTCATCCAGGCGAGCGAGATTCTCGGGTGAACTGATGGTTGCCATGACAAATGGAGCGCCCATGGTGGTCTTGCCCAACTCAGTAAATTTCACCCGGTCGCTTGCTGCTGCAAGTTTCTGGAAGTACTCGACTACGCGCTTCCAGCTGGCGAGTTTGCGGTCGTCGCCCGGATGGAACCCCAACACATCTTCGGGAGCAGGAATAGATGACTTAACAACCGGATCGGCAGAGAGCAGGGCTCGCGAGTGTGAAAAGGGCAGCGAAGGAAAAGCTAAGACTGTGATTAGCAGCGCGATTAATCGTTGAGTTCGCATTGAGTCGCTTTCCGTCCCTGAATTATTCTTTCACCGCGATTAACGGAGTATGGCCACTTAGAGACCTGGCCCAGTTAATGTCGGTGCTTACAACAATGACGTTGGGAATAGCGTCACTCATGTGCAAGCCGGATCGATTGACGAGATTGGGTAGTTTCTGAAAAGTCGGTTCGGAATTGAGAGTGAAATGATAAATCCCACGTCCAGTCACTGCCCAATAGCCCTGGCCTTCCGCGACCAGATCAAAAATGGCTTCAGTGCTATTGTCGACGAACACAGTGTCTACGTTTGCGTCTTTTTTTGAAGAGATATCTCGATAGGATTTGCTGAAAACAACTGAAATCGATTGATTGCAGACTCGAACGAGACGGCCGTGCTCAAGAAAGTGACGCAAGCCGATGCTTGCGATTACACAGGACGGGTTCTCTGGATCTCTGATGACTCCCGTTACCGGATCGCATTCAGGATTTAGGGGGCCCTCGCATGATTTAGGTTTGCCTACTTTCTTCAGTTGTTTGACTTCGCCGCTCTTGAGGTTGACTTGGAAAAGTCCGCCACCCCACTCGCCTCGATTAATGCCGACATAAACATAGCCATCATCGGTAACTGCAAAAGCCGTCTGATATGCTCCACGTATTTCTCCTTTGACAGCGATGCTGCGCCACTTGTCAGGACCTTCCTGAAGATGAATCTCGCGGTCCGTTAAGACGAGCAAACTGTCACGATACTTGTGTAGTCCGAGCACTGCCTCGCCCGGACCTATTGGAATCTCGGTTACTTTTATCCAGGTGGTCTCGGTTCTTCGCCACACATGCATTCGCGAAGTGTCTCGACTGCCGCCGGCGAGGACATACAACTGTTTGTCAGGGTCATGATAAATGTCGAAAACAAATTTTTCAGGAGCAACCTCTTGGGGCCCGCCCTCCTTCAAATTGAGCGACTGTAGTCTTCCGTTCTGGTTCAGGATCCAAAGACGGTTTGCAGCGAAAACGATTTTCTGAATTCTCGGACTCGATTCGATGTCCGCAGCCTCAAGGGTCGCTCGGTTTGAAAACGGGTCACTGCTCGACGGAACTGAGATGCAGAGCAGAATAAGTGTCAGAAGCACTTTCATTGGGTGACTGTTGATGGGAATCGCAAACGGAAAATGAAAACGAACGCTTAGTTTAGTTGGAGATCAAGGTTCTGAAAAGCCTATAGAAGTCTGCTTGTCACTTCACCTGTGGCCGTGTAAAGTAAGCCACGATTATCGCAAACCCCCGCTCTCCCTGCTTTAAAAAATTCTATCGGAGGTCACCTGATGTCTTCTGAAAGCATCCCCGGAGTAGAGTATCCGGACAAAGTTGGATTCAAACCCGACAATCCATATTTGGAGGATTTTCGTCCCTACATTCCGGCCGGAGTGGAGTTGCGAGAGTTGACCGTGTTGCCACTGGTGATGGGCACGCTGTTAGGAATAGTTTTCGGTGCCTCGTCACTCTACCTCGTTCTAAAAGTCGGCCTGACCGTGAGTGCGTCAATTCCCGTCGCCGTCATCTCGATCACTCTGTTCAGAGTTCTTTCAAAGTTCGGTCTGCGTGATGCCACCATCCTCGAAAACAATATCGTGCAAACCGCCGGGTCGGCTGGCGAGTCCATAGCCTTCGGACTGGGCGTGACTATGCCCGCGATCATGATCCTTGGGTTTGATTTGGATTTCGCGCGCGTCATGCTGGTCGCGGTGCTTGGTGGCTTGCTGGGGATTCTGATGATGATTCCGCTGCGTCGAGCCTTGATTGTTGCCCAGCACGGCTACTTGAAATATCCCGAAGGCACTGCTTGCGCCGAGGTCTTGAAGGCAGGTGCATCAGAAGAGTCGAGGGCCGCGGCTTCGTTTGGAGTGGAAACCGCCACTACTGACGAAGCGACCACGGGTGGTAAAACTATCATCGCTGGATTTGGACTGGGCTTTGTTTATTACGCTCTGGAACAAGTGTGGAAAACCTGGAAAGAATATCCCACCAAGGAGTTCGGAAAACCTTTCGAAGCGGCTTCGATTTCAGTTGAGAACAACCCAGCCTTGCTCGGTGTCGGTTACATCATCGGGCCCCGCATCGCCGGCATCATGTTTGGTGGTGGCGTACTTTCGTTCCTAGTTTTGATTCCGGCGATTAAGTATTTCGGTGGCGGTTGGATGACACCCCTGGCGCCTGAGACGACGCACTTGATCAAGGACATGACCGTCTCGCAAATTCAGAAAGGTTACGTACTCTACATTGGCGCCGGCGCTGTCGCTGCCGGTGGAATCATCAGCCTGTGCCGTTCTTTGCCGGTGATTTGGAGTGGACTTAAAGGCGGCCTCGCCGACCTTCGCGGTAGCAAGGCTGCGGCGGCAAATGCTCCACGCACGGATCAGGATCTTTCGATGAAGTGGGTGGTCGGCGGCATCATCGTGTTGCTCATCGCGATCATGCTGGCGCCTCAGCTGAATCTTCGCTTCAACATTCTGGGGGCGATATTAATAGTCGTCTTTGGGTTCTTGTTTGTCACAGTCTCGTCTCGGCTGACCGGGGAAGTGGGATCTTCTTCTAACCCAATCTCGGGCATGACGGTCGCGACGCTCCTGCTCACCTGTTTGGCTTTCCTACTAATTGGTTGGACAGCGCCGCCTTATTTTGTGACTGCACTTTCAATTGGCGGCATAGTGTGCATTGCAGCATCCAATGGCGGCACGACATCGCAGGACTTGAAAACAGGATTTCTGGTTGGCTCGACACCGAAGGCCCAACAGATAGCAATTCTCGTGGGTGCGCTCGCATCTGCGCTGGTGCTCGGCCCAATTCTTCTTCAGCTGAATCAATCGGGAACGGTTTATGTTCCGGTCGCTCAGAACAAGGACTTCAAGTTTGGAGAATTCAAGCCGAATCCTGCAGATTATGAAAAGTCGGGTAGCGTGCCGAAACGTGAGACGGCGGTGGGAACCTCAGACACCACGCAGTATTTCGTCTGGCATAAGACCACTACTGAATATGGTCCGGCAGGCCGCTACCTCGTAAACGATCAAGGCGTTCCGGTCTACCTTTCCGATCCGGGCATTAACGGTGTCTACGACAAACGTCCGGACACTGGTCAGAGTGTTGCTAAGTTCACTGCACCCAAAGCAACACTCATGTCTTACATTATCAAAGGCATTCTCAGTCGCGAGTTGCCGTGGGGCCTCGTTCTACTTGGCGTGATGATCGCGATCGTGTTGGAGTTGTCGGGAATTCCTTCGCTTGCTTTTGCTGTCGGCGTGTACCTGGCCATCTCGACTTCGGCGCCGATCTTTGTGGGCGGCATGGTCCGTTGGCTCATCGATAAATACACGAGTCGCAAACCTCAAAACCGCGGTTTGTCCGAAGAGAAACTAGCTGCCGAAGGAGACAAGAGTCCCGGAGTGCTGCTCGCTTCCGGTTATATCGCAGGCGCAACGCTCGCTGGCGTTGTCTATGCTTTCCTGAATTTGAGAGAGGGCGTCAAGGTGAAGCTAAACGGATGGGAACACTGGGCCACGACGCATAATCCGTTCTTTGAAGGGAAATACGCCGATTTACTCGGGATCATTCCTTTCGTACTAATTACCATTCTGCTTTATATGGTTGGCCGAGAATACTTGCTGAAGCCAAGCCCGTTCGAAAGCAGACGTGAGTAGCAGCAAGTCTGCGCATCAACTGATGACTGTTGTAAGATAGAGGCGCGTCGCTAAGGCTGGGGCGCGCCTCAGTATTTTTTCGGGAGGATTCGCAGTGTTTGTTTATTCAAAAGTAGCAGTACGTTCTGTTTTGTTGATGTTACTCACTATTCCACCAGGATCGGCTTTCATAGTCGCGCAAACTCCGGCTCGCACACCGTCAGACACCGTACGTGAATTTTACAAGGCAATGCGCGAGAAGCGCTTTCGCGAAGCGTTCGCGCTTTCAATCTACAAGGTTGCAATTGATGGTTTAAAGCCCGAGCAATTGGAAGACCTGCGCCCGGATTTCGACAACATGGCAGCTGCCATTCCCGACCAGGTTGAGATTAATGGGGAGCAGGTTAGTGGCGATACAGCGTCGGTGTTTGTAAAAGTTCCGGGAGCTGACGGTACTCAAGGGCAGCTTGAACCGGTGCCGTTGCTAAAGGTAAACGGCGAGTGGATTGTTGGAGACAGCGAAAACCAGGCGGCCGTAAAGAAGGCCGGTAACAATTTCTTTTTCAAAGCCCGCATCGATACGCATCACCAGGAAGTAACAACGATGCTGCAGCGCATCAGCGTGGCGGAATTGATCTACTCGCAACAGCACGCCGGCTTCTATGGTGAATTGACTGCGTTAACCGGCGCCGGCCTCCTGCCGAAAGACGTCGAAGGCACCGAGTCAACTGGATACAAGTTTCGCGTCAATCTCGGGAAAGACTCGAAGTCATTCACCGCCAATGCAGAGCCGGCTCAATACGGGCGAACGGGACTCTTATCATTTTTCATGGATCAATCAGGGATTCGCAGTGGAGACAACGGCGGCAAGCCGTTGAGCGTCAAATCTCAACCTTAACAAGTAGTCTGCCTCTCAAAAAGACGCGAACACTTTCGCAAAGGAGAGTCCATGTATTCCTCTCTATCAAAGGCGAAACTACCGTTCCTCGCGATGCTCGTCATTCTCCCGGCGATCTCCACTTTCGCCCAGTCCAACACTTCCAACACTTCCGACACTTCCGCATCCGTAATCCAACCGGTCGTTCGCAGTAAGACCGTCATTAGGGGCCGAGCGATTTATGACGACACCGGTCTCCCTGCAGTTGAGGCCATGGTGCGTTTGATTGATCCAAAGAGTCCCCGGCCAATGGGCGGCATGCTTACAAACGAGCGCGGAGGGTTCGGATTAGGAGGCATTCCTCCCGGTGAGTACTACCTCATCGTTCAACCGAAGGATGAGTTTCTTCCGTGGCGTCCCTCTTATGGGTTTCCACTGCGGACGGGAGACGAGGCGTTTGATGCCGCGCGAATGGAAGAATTCACGCGCGGTTTTCCGAAAGTCACCGTCGATGGGATCAACTCGATTCAAATTGAACTTCGCGTACCCAGGCGGCATGGCGGAGTGATTTCCGGCCGGATTACTGGTGCGAGCTCTGTTCCTGTTGCAGAAGCTTCAGTCACCGTCCTGCGCCAGTTATCCACTAAATTGGCTATCGTTGAAGGAGGACGCACTGATGCGGAGGGAAACTTCAGAATAGCGAGATTGCCGGCTGGCGATTACCTGGTACGTGCGGTTGGTCTGGGAGAGAACGAGCACATAAATTCAAAAGACGAACCTTCGGATGCCGTTTACTTTGGTTCGACTAACGATGTCAAAGAAGCTGTCGCAGTTACGGTACTGCCCGATCAGGAAACTGGCTCGATCAACATCTCGCTTGCAGCGCATCAATTTGCGACCGTGTCAGGAGTACTAAAGACGCCAGGCGATGGTAAGCCCTTAACAGATGTAATGGTAAGGTTGAGTGGTGGCAAGACGGATCACATGATCACTTCGGCCTCCGACGGACGATGGTCCTTCTCGCATGTAGCCCCTGGAGAGTACACCCTATTTGTCGGCACGGTTAACAATGTTCCGTTTCCCGGCGATCCCACAACTTATGAGCCCTTCGTCCATCGGTATCAGAAACTTAAGGTCGAAGAGAGTGATCTCAAGGACATTGTGGTTGAACTTTCAAAGGGCGGACGGATCTCGGGAAACGTAACGCTTGAAAGTAATGCGATGGAGAAGCCGAGGACCATTCTGGTGCGCGCGACTGGTGTTGAAGGTGACGGTCAGGGCTCCGCCGGCGCTCAGGTAATTGCGAATGGAAGCTTCAGCATCGTCGGAGTTCCGCTTGGCGAGATTACGCTTCGTGTCGACGCCTTTCCCATGAAGACCTACATCACTAAAGCCATCATGTGGAACGGTATTGATCTAATGAAAGAAAAGATCAGGATTGATGATGGCACCGAGATCAGAAACATCCAGGTAGTGCTGGCACCCATCGCGAAACCTCAATAACCGCTCGAAGTATGCCACGGGCTTGACCCGTGGTGATTAACGTGGGCAGCTACCACAAAAGCTACAAAAGTTCTTTCCGATGCCACGGGCTTGACCCGTGGTGATTAACGTGGGCAGCTACCACAAAAGCTACAAAAAGTTCTTTCCGATGCCACGGGCTTGACCCGTGGTATTTCACGTTTATTGCTAAAAGACTAGCGAACCCCACTGAAAATTGATGAGCCACGAACGGGAGTCTCCACGGTACGAGCCCGTGGCATCTTCTCGTCACAGATAGCGTGCGATTAGCAGCCAACGTTAGTTACCACGGGTCAAGCCCGTGGCATTATTTCGAAACGTACCAATACCCGCCGGAACTTAATCATTGCGCCGTTGCGCTTCCATTCTCTAGAATGGTTCTCTGATTTCGTTCCCGACGAATTGCCCTCCTCAGTGACTTTTAGCAGGGTCTCCCAAGCTGCGCGGTGCTAATGTCAGAACTCGCTCGCACTATCGCTTCAAGACTGCGCCATCTTATTGGCGATCGCAGACGTGCGGAACGATGCAAAGCAAATCTTCAGGTTGAAATCACTTTACTCGAGGAAACTCACGATCACACTTTGCGCCGCGGCCAATCGACGCGCGCTCATACGTTGGATATCAGCGCTACCGGACTCGCGTTAGTTGTGCCGGTCATTCGCATTGGCGATCATTATCTTGCCGGTGAGAATCGCAGGCTGGTCTTGGATGTCAGCTTACCGGATGGGCCAATCGAGATCGAGGTCGCTCCCGTACGATACGAACGGCTGGATGAGGATGCTTCTGAGATTGGCTACCTGATCGGTGTTTCGATTATCGCGGTGAGTGACCAACATCGCACACAGTACGACAAGTTTCTAAGCGGGCTATTGCAACGCTGATGGTACGACAGGCTACCAGCCTGTCGTCGCGTGATTAGCACTCACTTTGCCGAGAACGTCAGCCCACCAGCCAGTCCTAACCAAATCGCAGCCAGCCGAATGCTGCCGGCACATGAAACGCCGGCTCCGGAGCAAGTGTCGGTCTCCAGGCCAGGTACCCGCGAGTCTTACCACTTCCGACACAGCGAAACAAATTTACTCGCCAACGCTCGCCCGATTGAGGTTTGTGAATCCAGTGGTCCCAGGGGATTCGCATCCCGATAATCACTCGATCCTTTTCGATTCGCGCCGCCGCGCTCATCCCCGAACGGAATTCCCAGTCAGTCTCACGCTTGTCCGGCATCGTGTGGATGGCCAGGTCGATCCATTCCCCGGTAGGGGCAGCTTCAAACTCGAAGTAGCGTTCCGGTACATTCAAGTCGGGTGCGAGAAAGATTTCGCAGACATCACGGTCCCACAAACCAATTGTCTTCTTGTCGAGGATCGGCTTGTCACTGACAACTAGCGGTTCTTTTTGATTGCAGACGTAGCGGACGTGAATTGCGTCTTCAGACCACAGCATTCTGGCTTCGGCGATTCTGCCTTTGGGAGCCTGAACACCCGACCAGTAGCGATTGATCTTGATCGCTTGCGCCTGTTTCCACGTGGGATGATCTAGTTTATTCGCAGCAATATCCTTGGCCACGTGCGTAGCTGTGACGGTTTCGACTGGTTTTTCGGGTTCTTCGTTCACTCGACGTTATGTCTTTTCTGAGCTTAAGCACCGACGTCGTCTACTGATATATCTCTATTAGATAAGGAGAAACATAATCGGGATTATGCTTCGGATCGCTGTCGGAATAGTCATGAAAGAAGAAAATCAGCCGGACCGAAGCTGGTGCATTGCGAGGCTTAAACCTGGAGATTGACGCAGCTTGGCGGGCATTTTGCCGCAACAACTCTGGTCCAGCTACAATGACCGTGTCGGTAACTTTACCAGTGGTACCGACCGTTACATCAATTAAGACGGCGCCACTGACTCTGTTGATTCGGGCCAACGTAGAATAAGCCGGCACAACGAGATGTGCGGGGGTAGGGGATCCAGATTCGTCTTGCACATCGATAGCAGATGACGAAAGTGTTAACCCAGAAAATAAAAGGATACAAACCAAAGCATTCATTACAGTCACCATTTCAAATGCCGCACTCGGCGTTAGACATTTAGTACGTCCAGGCAGGCCGCCAGTAATTGCTCCGGTTCCGAGTGCAGAAAAACCTGAGCGCCCGTGGGCTTGGAAAACTTCTCCAGAAGATATTCAACCTCGTCAGCTACGCCACCGGTGTCGGTCAAACATCCAATCACTTTAGCTTCATCATGAGCGATGGTGAACTCGTTCAAAGATCCCATCGCACCGGCGATAAAGAGAACTATGTCACACGAGCGGACGAGTACTACGTTGCGGCCTTTCAAACCAAAGCCCGTGTAGATCAGCACATCGCAAGCGTCAGTTGGTAGCTTGTAGTTTTCGACATGCTCCAGCTGATTGCCGGCCGGGGAGATGCCGACATGAAAAGCTCCGGCAGCCTGGGCCTGTTTGCCCACCGCGTACACAACTCCAGTCGTAGCGCCGGTGAGTAGAATCACATTGCGAGTGGCGATTGCCCTCGCCAGTGAGTCTGCCTTGTTTAGGAGAACCTCGCTGGCCTCACTTGCCGATCCCATGACTCCAACTTTGAGTTTCATAATATTAAGAAGGTCTTGGGTCTTAGATCTTTGTACTTTGAAGTTGTCAGTTGTTAGTGGTCAGTAGTCAGTTGTTCGCTGACTTTAGACGCGTGGTGCAACTAACAACTCACTACTGACAAGAACTAAACACAAAGAACTAAGCACCAAGAACTAAGTATCTAACGCAGTTTCAAGCTTTTCCTTTACCTGGATGACAGGCTCCGTCTCCTTATCCCATGCGCCTTTCGTGATGAACCAAAGAATTCCCGGCACGAGAAAGAAAGTACCGATGCCGATCGTCACCAGGCGTGGCGACAGCAGCCAGTGATCAAGCAACTCGCCTGTTACATAGTTCGAAGCCGCCATCGTCAGCGTGAGCAACGCCAGCTCGGCTGCGAACACCCGCCCGCGAAACTGATCTTCAACTCCTCGTTGCAACAGCACCGTTGAAAATACCCACAGGATACTCCCACCGGTATGCGCCAGGCCAAGCACGAGCAGAGCAAACAGGAAACTCGAGGTACTCCCGAAGGCGATGTAGAAAACGCCGCCAATCAGGAAAGAAATTCCAATCGAAGCCTGCATTCGCAGACGACTGTCGCCGGCTATTCGTCTGGCGACGATCGGTCCGACCGCTGTGCCGATGCCTCTCGCTGCGAAGAGTACACCGATACCAGTAGCAGGGCTGTGCCCGACTGGAAAGATCTTTTCTCCGAAGACTGCCAGCAGGGTAAGTATGCCACCACCAAGACCCCAGGCCGGCTTGACCATGAGAAATGCCAAAACGCGCGGCCGGTCTTTCACATAACGTATGCCTTCAATGGTCTGAGTAATGCCCAGCACTTTGCCGATAGACAGTTTCGCCTTCTCGCGCGGCGGTCGTTTGGGAAAGCGAATGCTCGCGATGAACACCGCCGACAAGACATACGAAAGGGAATCGAGCACAAAGGCTGCGTTCGTTCCAAACCATCCCGTGACAACGCCACCAATAGCAGCGCCCAGTGTGAGCATTACCGACCAGGTTACGGACGAAATGGCATTAGCTGGCAACAGCTCTCGATCGGTGACGATGGAAGGAACTGATGCGGTCCGAGCCGGCTCGAAGAAGGTCGAGAAGATCAGTTGCAGGACTGTCAGGACGTAAACCATCCACAACTGATCCGGCCGGCGCACAAATAGAAAGCCGAGCACCACAAACGCCCTCAGCACGTCGGAAAGAATCATGATCGTGCGCCGGCTGAA
>Ga0157380_10000761_pt1 | contig 20105 bp, 21 predicted proteins | sample S35metaG_FD_119757 | JGI IMG/M metagenome (GOLD analysis project Ga0157380, IMG submission 119757) | Switchgrass rhizosphere microbial communities from Kellogg Biological Station, Michigan, USA - S3-5 metaG | ecosystem: Host-associated > Plants > Roots > Rhizosphere > Soil | place: USA...
GAGCCACGCGCCGATGCGATCGCCGAACATGAAAGCCGTGGTGGGTGGATCCATCCAGCGCAGCGCCAGCACCGAGCCCACGCTGACGACGAGGAACGCCAGGATCGATGCGAAGATAAAGCGTAGCAGGCGGCCGAAAAATGAGCGCTTCGCGGTCATGGGAGCGATCGCTGCGGCGAGGACAACCGCCGCAGCGATCTGGCGAACCTCAGGCGGGAGTCTTGTCCGGAATTTCGGTAACGGCTTCGATGGTGATGGCCTCGACGGGTACGTCCTGATGGCCCCCCTTGTTGCCGGTCTTCACCGCGACGATGGCGTCGACCACCTCCATACCCGAATCGATGCGACCGAACACCGCATAGCCGAAGCTGCCCGGCTTGTGATCCAGGAAATCGTTGTCGGCCACGTTGATGAAGAACTGCGAGGTGGCGCTGTTGACGTCGTTGGTGCGGGCCATCGACAGTGTGCCGCGCTTGTTCTTCAGGCCATTGGTCGCTTCGTTCTTGATCGGTGCACGCTGGCCGTCCTGCTGCTTGAGATCGGCCTTCAATCCGCCGCCCTGGACCATGAATCCGGGAATGACGCGATGAAACACGGTGCCGACGAAGAAGCCATCGGTGGCGTACTTGCGGAAATTTTCCGCGGAGAGGGGCGCCTGCTTGTCGAACAGCTGGACCGTGAATGTGCCTTTGGATGTCTTGAATTCGAGCATGTGTATTCGCCTGGGGTTGGCCGACGGTGATGCAGGTGTCGGGCTGGATGTCTGGCCGGGCTGGCGGGAGGCCAGCGACAGCATCAGGGAAGGCACCCTTCGGTGACGCGTTCGTGGCCTGCCAGATCGGCGTGAGAGCGTACGTGAGCGAACCCGTTACGCACAAGCAGGTCGCGAACCTGGGCTCCTTGTTTCCAGCCGTGCTCCAGCAGCAGCCAGCCGCCGGGACGCAGGTTACGCGGCGCTTGTCGCGCGATGGCCGTCAGGCTTTCGAGGCCGCGATTGCCTGCGAACAGGGCTGCCGCAGGTTCGAAGCGGCGTACTTCAGGAGCGATGTCGCGATCTTCAGGCGCAATGTAGGGAGGGTTCGAGACGATCGCATCGAAGCGCCGTTCGCCCAGCGGCGCGCACCAGTCGCCGTGCAGAAAATTCACATTGGCGATCTGCAATCGTCCGGCATTGCGGCTCGCCACGGCCAACGCATCGTTCGATGCGTCGGTGGCGACGACCTGTGCCTGCGGACGTTCGCTTGCAATCGCAAGGGCGATGGCGCCGCTGCCGGTGCCGAGATCGGCCACTGTTATCTGTTCCGTAATGGATGCGTCGTTACGCAAGCGCGCGAGCGTGAGTTCGACCAGCAGCTCCGTCTCCGGTCGCGGAATCAGCACGGCCGGCGTCACTTCGATCAGCAGCGACCAGAATTCCTGCTGTCCGCGGATGTATGCAACGGGTTCGCCTTTCATGCGCCGCATGACCAGCTGCTGAAACGACCATCCCGCCGCTGTCGGCAACTCGCGCTCGGGCGCCGAGCGAAAGCTGACACGCGGCAGGCCGGTGACGTATTCGAGCAGCAATTCGGCATCGAGCCGGGCGGACGATGACATCCGCGACAACATGGTCGTCGCCGTGTGGAGCGCATCGGAAACGGTTTGGGAGGAATTTACGGCGGGCATGGAAGAGGGCGAGTCACGTACAATGAGGGCCTCGCCAGCTTAAAGCGCCAGGGTCGGTCCATGCACGTCTATTCCAACGCGCTCGAAATGATCGGCCGTACGCCGATGCTCCGCCTGAGCCGCCTGGACACGGGGCCGTGCGACCTGTTCCTCAAGCTGGAGATGATGAATCCGGGCGGTTCGATCAAGGATCGCATCGGCTTGTCGATGATCGGGGAAGCCGAGAAACGCGGCGAACTCAAGCCCGGGGGCACCATCGTCGAGGCGACCGCGGGCAATACCGGCCTTGGCCTGGCACTGGTCGCCGCACAGAAGGGCTACCAATTGATCCTGGTGCTGCCGGACAAGATGAGCCAGGAGAAGATTTTCAACCTGCGTGCGCTCGGCGCCGAAGTCGTGTTGACGCGCTCCGATGTAGGCAAGGGCCATCCCGAGTATTACCAGGATCTCGGCGCGGCGATCGCGAAGCGCACCGGTGGGTACTTCATCAACCAGTTCGCGAATCCGGACAATCCCAAGGCGCACGAACTGACGACGGCGCCGGAAATCTGGGAACAGATGGAGCAGCGGCTCGATGCCGTCGTGTTGGGTGTCGGTTCCAGCGGCACCATCGCGGGTCTCGCCGCCTATTTCAAAAAGCAGGCGCCCGGCGTCGAACTGGTGCTCGCGGATCCGCAAGGGTCCATTCTCGCGGAGTATATCGAGACCGGCAAGATGACTCAGAAGGGGTCCTGGCTGGTCGAAGGTATCGGCGAGGATTTCATTCCCGACATCTGCGATTTCTCTTTGACCAGGCGCGCCTACAGTATTCCCGACGCCGAATCGTTTTCCGTCGCACGCGAACTGCTGCAGAAGGAAGGTGTGCTCGCGGGGTCCTCGACCGGTACCCTGCTGGCGGCAGCGTTGCGATTCTGTCGGCAGCAGACCAAGCCGCTGCGTGTCGTGACGTTCGCCTGCGATACCGGGGCGCGGTATCTGTCGAAGCTCTACAACGATTTCTGGATGGAAGACCAGGGCTTCATCCAGCGCGAGAAATACGGCGATCTGCGCGACCTGATCGGCCGTCCTCACGGCGAGCGTGCGACAATCACGGTCGGTCCGAACGACGTGCTCACGACTGCGCACAATCGGCTTCGCAATGCGGGCTTCTCGCAGTTGCCCGTGATGGATGGCGATCGCCTGATCGGCGTCGTCACCGAAGACGATATCCTGCGCTTCGCGTTCGGTCGTCCGGAGTGCTTCAACGAACCGGTGAAGCAGGCAATGACGATTTCGTTCCTGCGCGTCGACAAGAGCACCTCGATGAACAACCTGGTCGCGATGCTGGAAGTCCGCTCGTCCGCGGCAGTGATGGACGGAGATAAATTTCTCGGCCTGATCACGCGGTCGGATGTGTTGAATTACCTGCGGCGGCAGGTGAACTGCGGGCCTTAGCGCCCCCTGCGCCCACCCTGGCCCTCCCCGCATTGCGGGGGAGGGGAACGATGATTTCAACGTAGATGAATATTCATGTCCGACTCCACTCGCTCCCAGAAATTCTCCACGCGCTGCATCCATGCCGGCCAGAGTCCGGATCCGACGACCGGCGCGGTGATGCCGCCGATCTACACGACATCGACGTACGCGCAATCGAGTCCCGGCGTGCACAAGGGATACGATTATTCACGCACGCGTAACCCGACCCGTGGCGCGTGGGAACGATGCATCGCGGACCTGGAAAGCGGCACGCACGGATTCGCTTTCGCATCCGGCATGGCGGCGACCAGCACGCTGATCGAACTGCTCGATGCGGGCAGTCACATGATCGCGATGGACGATCTCTACGGCGGCTCGTATCGCCTGTTCGAGCGCGTTCGCCGTCGCAGTGCGAATCTAGATACGACGTTCGTCGATCTATCGCGCATGGAAGCGCTCACCGCGGCCGTTCGTCCCGAGACGCGCATGATCTGGATCGAGACGCCGACCAATCCCACGCTGCGGCTGGTCGATATCGCCCAGGTCGCGGAGTTCGCCCGCAAGCGGGGCATCCTCACCGTAGTAGACAATACCTTCGCCAGCCCATGGTCGCAGCGTCCGCTCGAACTCGGCGCCGACATCGTGATGCATTCGGCGACCAAGTATCTGAACGGCCATTCCGACATGGTCGGCGGCATTGCAGTGACAGCCAGCGCCGGCCTCGCCGAACGCATCGGCTTCCTGCAGAACGCCGTCGGCGGTATCAGCGGCGCATTCGACAGCTTCCTGGCGCTACGCGGATTGAAGACACTCGCATTGCGCATGCGGCAGACGAGCGAAAACGCCCAGCAGATCGCCGAATGGCTCGAACATCAACCGCAGGTCGCCCGCGTTCTCTATCCCGGCCTGCCGAGCCATCCGCAACACGCGTTGGCGAAGAAACAGATGACCGGCGGCTTCAGCGGCATCGTGACGTTCTTCGTCAAAGGCAACCTGCCCGAAGCGCGGCGCTTCCTCGAGAAGCTGCGCATATTCACCATCGCCGAAAGCCTCGGCGGCGTCGAGAGCCTGGTCGATCATCCGGGGTTGATGACGCACGCGTCGATTCCACCCGAGAAACGCAAGGCGCTCGGGATAGACGACTCGCTGATCCGGTTGTCGGTGGGAATCGAGGACGTGGGGGATTTGATCGACGATCTGCGGCAGGCGCTGCAGTGAGTTTCCGGGCTTGGACCGAGTGGTGACTTTGCCGGTGCTCCGGAACATCTCCGCAGAGAAAGGCAAAGTCGATGTTCCGGAGCACCGACCACTACTCACGTGCCACCAACGCCGCGTCCGCGCTTTCTCCTGGACGCGCTCTACTCCGTGACTTTAGCCAACTGCTCCGCCTGAAACTCCTGCTGCAGCGGCTGGATCACGTCGTCGAGATCGCCGTTCATCACGTTGGCTAATTTGTACAGCGTCAGGTTGATGCGGTGATCAGTCACCCGACCTTGTGGGAAATTGTAAGTGCGGATGCGTTCCGAGCGGTCGCCGGAGCCGACTTGCAGCTTGCGCGATTGCGCTTCGGCCTGGTCGCGCTTTTCCTGCTCCGCCGATAGCAGCTTGGCTTTCAGCAAGGACATGGCGCGCGAGCGATTCTTGTGTTGCGAGCGTTCGTCCTGGCATTCGACCACGATGCCCGTAGGCACGTGGGTGATGCGGATGGCCGAGTCCGTCTTGTTGACGTGCTGGCCGCCGGCGCCGGAGGCGCGAAACGTGTCGACTCGAAGGTCGGCGGGATTCAGCTCGACCGATTCGACTTCGGCGACTTCAGGCAGGATGGCGACGGTGCACGCGGATGTGTGAACGCGTCCCTGCGCTTCCGTTGCCGGAACGCGTTGCACGCGATGCGTGCCCGATTCGAATTTGAAATATGAGAACGCGCCGCGACCGACGATACGGCTGATGATCTCCTTGTAGCCGCCGTGTTCGCCCGGACTTTCGGACATGACTTCGACCTGCCAGCCGCGATTGGCGGCGTAGCGCGAGTACATGCGAAACAAGTCGCCTGCGAAGATTGCCGCTTCGTCGCCACCGGTGCCGGCGCGAACTTCCAGGTAGATATTGCTGTCGTCGCGCTCGTCCTTCGGCAGCAATAGTTTGGCGAGTTCCTGTTCTTCGCCCTCGACTCGGGACACGAGCGAATTCAATTCCTCCTGGCCGAGTTCGCGCATCTCGGGATCGTCGCCGTCGATCATCTCCTGCGCCTGCACGCGTTCGGAGATCAGGTGTTGATAGCCGTTGTAACGAGTGACGACGGGCTCGAGCCGGGAGTACTCCATCGACAGTTCGCGGAACTTATCGTTGTCAGCGATGATGCCGGGATCGGAGAGCAGTGCGCTGACTTCCTGATGACGTTCGACCAGCTTGTCCAGTTTGTTGCGAATCGACTCTTTCATGACACCTTGTTCATTGGCACATCCGCCGCCGTCACCGGCGTCTTTGCCGGCGCGTCGGCCTTATCGTCAAGTGCAAACAGTTCCTGCGCGGCGCGGATGATTTCCGGCTCGCCGCGTTCGGCGGCTTCACGCAGGCGCTGGCTGGGCGAATGCATCAACCGGTTGGTCAAGGTCATGGCGAGAAACTCCATCACTTCGGCCGGATTGCGTCCCGTCGCCAGCATTCGACGCGCCTGTTCCATTGTCTGCAGCCGCACCTGGTCCGCTTCTTCACGCAGCTTGCGGATCGTCGGCACGGCGTCGAGCATCTTGAGCTGCTGCTCGAACTGCGCGATCTCGGCGGCGATCATCTGGTTCGCGGATCGGGCCGCATCGCGCCGCGATTCCAGGTTTTCGTTCACCACGTTCTGCAGGTCGTCGATGGTGAACAGGTAGATATCTTCGAGCTTCGCGACTTCGGCTTCGATATCGCGCGGCACCGCGATATCCACCATGAAAATCGGCCGCCGGCGTCTCGCACGCAATGCGGCACGAACCGCATCGTAGGTGATCACCGGCGTCGGGCTCGCTGTCGAACTGATGACGATGTCGGCTTCAGGCAGGTGCGCCGCCAATGCGTCGAGGCCGATCGCGAAACCGTTGAACTCGTTGGCCAGCTCCTGCGCCCGCTCGATGCTGCGATTGGCCACGATTACGCGTCGCAGGCCGTTCGCATGCAGGTGCCTCGCGGCAAGCGCAATCGTTTCGCCTGCACCGACCAGCAATGCCGTGTGTCCTTCGAAACGCTCGAACACCGTTCGCGCCATCGACACTGCAGCAGAGGCGACCGAGACTGCATTGGCGCCGATGCGTGTCTGCGTGCGTACTCGCTTGGCCACCGAGAAGGCCGTCTGGCACAGGCGGTTGAGATAGGGGCCGGTCACGCCTTCATCAAGCGCCGCACGGTACGCATCTTTCAGCTGGCCCAGGATCTGCGGCTCGCCCAGCACCAGGGAATCCAGGCCGCATGCGACGGCGAACAAGTGCTCGACGGCCTCGGTCCCCTGCATTCGATACAACGATCCCTGGATGTCGAGGTTATGAGCGGTGAGGTCGTGCCATGCGGCCAGCCACTGCGCGAGCGGTTCGGTGCCGCTGTCGGAGTAACAATAGAGTTCCGTGCGGTTGCACGTGGAGACGATCAACGACTCGCGCACGCCGGCGACTGCGACCAGTTCTCGCAGCGCTTCCGACAACTCCTCGCTCGCGAACACGACTTTCTCGCGAATCTCGACGGGAGCGGTGCGGTGATTGATTCCTATGACGACGAATGGCATGCGGGGGTGCTGCGCGAAGCCGCGGGATTCTCCGGGAAGGGGCGGAAGATGACAAGCACGTGAACTGCCGCACCCTGACTGGAACCTATCGGGATGTCGTGGAATCTACCGAGGGTGGAGCCGGATGCCGCCTACGACCCACATATACGACCCACCTCACGCCCGATGAAGGGTCCTGACATCAATCATATAGCTGCTATAGTGCCCCAACGATGCTCTCCCGCGCAGTTTCCTTTGTAATCCTTGGTCGCGGCGTATTGCCGCTGGTTATAGCCGGTCTGCTGGCGGGCTGTGCCGCGCCCCGGACTGATCCAGGGGGCTCCTCTCCGGCTATCGATTCCGCGACCGCCGGGCTGCCGACCGACCCGAATGCACTGGTCCTGGGGGCCGAAGTCGCCCTGCAGCGTCAGCAGTACCGCGAAGCAGCGCAAGCTTATGTCCGCGCCGCCCGGCTCGCCACTGACGAATCGCTGGCGGAGCAGGCAACTCGCGTCGCCTACGAACACCATCAATGGACCCTGGTCCTCGACGCTGCGGAACGCTGGCTCGAATTGAATCAGACCAATGAAGAAGCGCGGCGCTTCGCGGCCTTCGCCGCTTTGCATCTGTACCAGATCGATCGTGCCGCCGGGCATTTGAGCTTTCTGCTCGATACCGCCTTCATCAATCCGCAAGCCGGATTCCTGGCCCTGCTGCCGCAGCTGAGCGACGAAGGATCGGCGGCCGCGACCACGGCGGTGATGCAGCAACTGGTCCTGAAGTTTCCGGACCTGACCGAAGCTCACTACGCGCTCGGTCGTGCAGCGCTGCAGTCGGATAATTTTGCCCTGGCGCTGACTCACGCCCAGAAGGCGCATGAACTCGGTCCGTTCTGGTCGCCTGCCGGATTGCTGCTCGCCCAGGTACAGCTGATTCGTGGCGATGCGGATGCGGCGCTCGCTACCGCACGCCAGATCGTGCAACAGGACGGCCAGGATTCGTATCGGCTCGAGTACGCGCTGATGTTGTTGCAGGCCGGCAAGGACAAGGAAGGTCGCGCTGAACTCACATCGCTGGCCAACAGCGAATCCGCCGCCGCCATCGCCGAGCGTGCCTTGGCCGACATCGATTTCCAGATGGGCGATCGCGAAACGGCGAAGCAGCGGTACAGCACCCTGCTGTCGAGCGGTCGCTTCGTGTACGAATCGCTCTTCTATCTCGGCGCCATCGCCGAATCGCGCGAGTCCTGGGATGAAGCCGCCCAGATCTACAGTCGCGTGACGGGCGGCGAACTCGCTGTCCCGGCCCAATCGCGGGCGGCGCAGATCAAGATGAAGCAGGGTGGAGGAGTGAAGGCGGGCCTCGCGCATCTCGAAGAGTTCGGCGCGACACGTCCTCAGTACGCGCTCGATATCGTCACCGCTCGCGCCAACCTGCTCGCGAACAGCGGCGATAGAGCTGGAGCGTTGTCACTGCTCGACGCTGCGTTGAAGGAATATCCCGATTCGTCCGAGCTGCGTTTCGCCCGCATTTTCCAGCTGGAAGCGGCGGACAAGGTGGACCAGTCGATTGCCGAACTGCGCCGACTGGTAGCCGATCGTCCCAACGATCCAGCGGCGACCAATGCCTTGGGCTACACGCTGGTCGATCGCAAGAACAATCATCGCGAAGGCTTCAAGTACATCTCGCAGGCATTGGCGCAGACACCGGATAACGGCGCGGTGCTCGACAGCATGGGCTGGGCATTGCATCGTCAGAAGAAGAACGAGGACGCGCTCGAACATCTCGAACACGCTCGCCGTCGCATCAACGATCCGGAAGTGGATTTGCATCTCGCCCAAGTGCTGCTCGCTCTCGGCCGCAAGGACGAAGCCGTAGCGACGTTGAAGGAAGCGGACGAGCGTTTCCCGGATAATCCGAAGGTGCAGAAGCTCCTCAAGACGTTCCCGAACTGAGATCGTGTCGGTGCAGCGCGCGGTCGCTCTCGTCTTCCTGTTGATTCTCGCCGGCTGCGCCGGCAACGCGCCTCGCCGCTCCAACGCTCCGTTACCTTCCGATCTCCAGCAACTGGATCGCTGGAGCGCTCACGGTCGCATCGCGGTTTCAGGTCCGGCCGGCGGCGGTTCCGGTTCGTTCGATTGGCAACCGCAGGCGACCACCGCACAGGTCCAGATTCGTGGACCGGTTGGCATCGGCAGCGTTCACCTGCAAGTCGACGGCGATGCCGATCACCCGCAGCTCAAGCTCCAGACGGCTGACGGCAAGACACTCGAATCCGACGCCGCCTGGAACGAACTCGAAGCACGGCTGGGTGCGCCGGTGCCTGCAGGAAACCTGCGTTTCTGGATGCTGGGCCTCGCTGCACCGGGGGAGCATGAGTGGCGCGAACAGGATTCGGACGGTGTCACGCGCCTGATGCAGGATGGCTGGCAGATCGACTACCAGAACTATTCCACCGATCCCGGCCTCAAGGTGCCCATGCGAATTCGCGCCAGCGGCGGTGAAGCTCGCGTGCGCATCGTCATCGATCGCTGGCAGCTGGGCCAATGAGTGCCGGTGATTTCGGAGAGCGGCTCGGCGCCGAGAGTCCCTGGCCGGCTCCCGCGAAACTGAACCTGTGCCTGCACATCGTCGGCCGTCGTGCCGACGGCTATCACCTGTTGCAGTCGGCCATGCAGTTCATCGATCTCACCGACGAGCTGCGTTTCTATCGCCGTCCGCCGGGCCGGATCGAGCGCGTCGCTGGACCTGCGGACATTCCGTCCGATCAGGATCTCGCTGTTCGCGCAGCGCGCTTGCTTGCAGAGAAAACCGGCATCGAGCGGGGCGTGGGCATCGAGCTCAACAAACGAATTCCCGTGCAAGGCGGCCTCGGCGGCGGTAGCTCCGATGCGGCCACTGTGCTCGTCGCGCTCAATCGCCTGTGGGGTGCAAATCTAAGTGTCGATGCACTGGCGGAGCTGGGTTTGCGGCTCGGCGCCGATGTACCGTTCTTCGTTCTCGGCCAGGCCTCATGGGTGGAAGGAGTCGGTGAGCGCCTGACGCCAGCAGTGTTCCCCGAGGAGGTTTTTCTGGTCGTCAAACCGGCTGCGGCGGTGAGCACGGCCGCGATCTTTCAGGCACCTGAATTGACACGTAATTCCCCCATCACGACAATACGCGCCTTCCTCGCGGAGGGGGGACGCAACGATTGCGTGGCGACCGTCCGCAGCCGTTACCCTGATGTTGCAGAAGCTCTTGATTGGCTTGGGAAAGTATCCGATCCCCGGCTGACTGGAACCGGCGCCTGCGTGTTCGCTGCGATGCCTGATGCGGACTCCGCGGCGGCCATTCGGCGCACTTTGCCTGCGCGCTGGTCCGGCTTTGTGGCGCGAGGGCTGAACCGCTCGCCATTACTGGATCGCCTCGCGCAAGCTTGAGTCCGGAGCTGGACTTGCCGGGCGCGGGGTGGGGCCGGAGATGTTGCCGGGATATTTTTGGTGCGTCGCCAAGTGGTAAGGGAGCGGGTTTTGATCCCGCCATTCGGAGGTTCGAATCCTTCCGCCCCAGCCAGTTCGTTCTGACAGTGCCAGTTCTTCGATAGCGGGTGCGGCTGATGGATAGTTCGACGTCGACGTCGATGACCATGACGATGACGGTGTTTGCGGGCAACGCGAATCCGCAACTCGCTCACGACATCGCGCGTCACCTGATGGTTCCGCTGGGCCGTGCGTCTGTCACGCGGTTCAGCGACAGCGAAGTGACGGTCGAATTGCTCGAGAACGTTCGCGGGCGCGATGTCTATATCGTGCAGCCGACCTGCTCGCCGGCGAACGATCACCTGATGGAATTGCTCATCATGGTGGATGCCTGCCGACGTGCATCGGCGGCCCGCATCACGGCGGTGATTCCGTATTTTGGCTACGCTCGCCAGGATCGCCGTCCCCGCGCCACGCGTGTGCCGATCACGGCGAAGCTGGTCGCGAACATGATTACGAGCGCCGGAGTGGATCGCGTGCTGACGGTCGACCTGCATGCGGACCAGATCCAGGGCTTTTTCGATATCCCGGTGGACAACGTGTATGCGTCGCCGGTGCTCCTCGGCGATGCGTGGAAGCGCAAGTACGAGGACCTGATGGTGGTATCGCCGGACGTGGGCGGCGTGGTGCGTGCCCGGGCGATGGCGAAGCGGCTCGACGATGCGGATCTCGCCATCATCGACAAGCGCCGTCCTCGCGCCAACGAGTCCGAGGTGATGAACATCATCGGCGAAGTGAAGGGCAAGAGTTGCGTGCTCATCGACGACCTCGTCGATACGGCAGGCACGCTGTGCCACGCGGCGCATGCGTTGAAGGATGCCGGCGCCAAACGTGTCGCTGCCTACATCACGCATGCCGTGCTGTCGGGTCCGGCGATCGACCGCATCGAGAAATCGGAACTCGACGAGCTGGTGGTGACGGACACCATTCCGTTGAGCGACGCCGGCAAAGCGTGCAAGAAGATCCGAACCTTATCGGTTGCGGAGTTGCTCGCGGAGACGATGCGCCGCATCCGCGATGAAGAGAGCGTGAGTTCGCTTTATATAGATTAAGGCGCCGCGGGTAACCGTAGCGCAAGTGGCATTGCCTGCATCTGGTCGCGGTTCAGGCAATGTCGGTTCCGACGCTTGGGATGAATCCAAGCGTCAGTTGTGAGTTGGAGAGCATCATGAAAACTTCTTTCGATCTCGTCGCCGACGAGCGGAACGCTGGACAGGGGAAAGGTGCGAGCCGCCGCCTGCGTCGTTCCGGAAAAGTGCCGGCGATTCTTTATGGCGGTAAAGACAAGCCCAGGCAGATCATTCTGGATCACCAGAACCTGCTGACCCTGCTGGTCAACGAGAAATTCTATTCCACCATCCTGTCATTGAAGGTCAATGGGCAGGTGCAGCCCGCGATTCTCAAGGACGTGCAGCGCCATCCGGCGAAGAACCAGGTCCTGCACCTGGATCTGCAGCGCGTGCTGGAGAATGAAAAGATCCGCATGACCATTCCGTTGCACTTCAAGGGCGCCGCCGGCTCCCCTGGCGTGAAGACGCAGGGCGGCATCGTGTCGCACTTGCTCAACGACGTGGAAGTGCTGGTGCTGCCGAAGGACCTGCCGGAATATCTCGAAGTCGACATGTCGGCCATGAACATGAACGACATGAAGCGGCTGTCGGATATTCCCCTGCCTCCAGGCGTGGAACTGGTGGACCTGATGCATGGCCGCGACGAAGCGGTAGTGTCGATCCATCACGCTCGTGCCGAGGAAGCGGAAGCCCCGGTCGCTGCCGCAACTGCTGCTGCTGCCGCTGCACCTGCTGCGGGCGCTGCTGCACCGGCCGCCGGTGCGAAGGCGGACCCGAAGGCAGCTGCCGCTGCTCCGAAGGCCGCTGCTGCGAAGACTCCGGCGAAGAAGTAATCGTCGTGTCGAGACGGCATGGCAGCTGTGTGTGCTGCCATGCCGTCTTTCATTTCAAGCAAGCATTTCCCCGCACCGCGATGCCAGGCAATCCGCTCAAGCTCATTGTCGGTCTCGGCAATCCCGGTCCCGAACATCAGCTCACTCGCCACAATGCGGGCTTCTGGTTCGTGGACGCGTTGGCGTCGCGATTGGGAGGACATTTTCGCAATCACGCTCGTTTCCATGGCGAGATCTGCCGGGTGCAGTTGTGCGGCTCGGAAGTGACGCTGCTGAAGCCGATGACTTTCATGAATCGCAGCGGGCTCGCCATTCGCGCCGCTACCGATTATCACAAGGTGCCTCCCGCCGAAACGCTGGTGGTGCACGACGAGATGGACTTGCCGATCGGCGAGGTGCGGTTGAAAGTCGGCGGCGGCGCCGGCGGTCACAATGGCATACGCGATACCATCACTCACATCGGTCCGGAGTTCTGGCGCCTGCGCGTCGGCGTCGGCCATCCTGGCGATAAATCGCAGGTGATCGATCACGTGCTGCGTCGTGCGAGCCGGGACGAAGAGGATGCGATCGTCGACGCGATCGGCAGGGCATTGGACGCACTGCCCATGTTCATCGAACAGGGTGCGGAGAAGGCGATGAACGGACTGCACGCGAAAAAGCAGCCGTGACCGCGGCACTGCTATCACCGCCAATCAGGCAATCACAGCGAATTAGACGGAACATATGGGCATCAAGAGTGGCATCGTGGGCCTGCCGAACGTCGGCAAGTCGACACTGTTCAACGCGCTGACCCGCGCACAGATCGCAGCGGAAAACTATCCGTTCTGCACCATCGATCCGAACGTAGGCATTGTGCCGGTGCCCGATACGCGGCTCGCGGCGCTCGCAGCGATTGCGAAGCCGGAAAAGATCCTGCCGGCGACGGTGGAATTCGTAGACATCGCCGGCCTCGTGGCGGGTGCATCCAAGGGCGAAGGATTGGGAAACAAATTCCTCTCGCACATTCGCGAGACGGACGCGATCACGCACGTCGTGCGTTGTTTCGAGAACGATGACATCGTGCACGTCGCCGGCCGCATCGGCCCGCTCGACGACATCGAAGTCATCAACACCGAACTCGCGCTTGCCGACATGGATACGGTCGAACGCGCATTGCAGCGAGTGGAGAAGACTGCGAAGGCCGGTGCGGATAAGGATGCAGTGAAGCTTCGCGAGCTGCTCAAGAAAGTTCGCGACCATCTCGACGCAGGCAAGCCGGTGCGATCGCTGGTGAAGGAAGCGGACGAGCGCAAGCTGCTGCAGGAACTGCACCTGATCACCATCAAGCCGCAGATGTACGTGGCCAACGTCGCCGAAGACGGCTTCACCAACAATCCCTATCTGGAAGCCGTGCGCGAACGCGCTGCCAGCGAAGGATCGGAAGTCGTTCCCGTGTGCGCCGCCATCGAAGCGGAAATCGCACAGCTCGAAGAAGCGGATCGCGCCGATTTCCTCAAGGAACTGGGACTCGAAGAGCCTGGCTTGAATCGCGTCATTCGCGCCGGCTACAAACTGCTCGGCCTGCAGACCTATTTCACCTGCGGCCCGAAAGAAGTCCGGGCGTGGACGTTGAAAGTGGGTGCCACCGCTCCGCAGGCAGCCGGCGTGATCCACACCGATTTCGAGAAGGGCTTCATCCGCGCGGAAGTGATCGCGTACGATGACTTCATTGCAAACAAGGGCGAGCAGGGCGCCAAGGAAGTCGGCAAGCTGCGGCTGGAAGGCAAGGAGTACATAGTGCACGACGGCGACGTCATGCACTTTCGCTTCAACGTCTGAGCGAGATCACTCCGTCAGCAGAAAATCCTGCAGCACTGCCGTGTATTCCGCTGCACGCTCGATATTCGATAGATGCGCGGCGTCGAGCGTCACCAGCGTCGACTCCGCAATCTTCGCGTGAATGTGCTCCGCCTGCGCCACCGGCGTTCCGGAATCGCGCAGCCCGGCGATCACCATGGTCTTCGCCGTGATCGAGCCGATCTGTTCCCGCAGATCCATGTCGCGGATCGCCGCACAGCAAGCCGCATAACCCTTCGGATCCGTCGCTACGAACATCTCCCGGACCCGCGCCACCTGGTCCGGTGACTGCGCCCTGAACTGCGGCGTGAACCATCGCTCCATCGTTCCGTCCGCGAGCGGTTCCATCCCTTGTTTGGCAACCGTCTCGATGCGCGACTGCCATGTTTCCCGCGGCGGCATATAGGTCGTAGTATTCGACAGCACGAGTTTCAATACGCGATCCGGAGCCTGTAGAGCGATCTGCATCGATGTCATGCCACCGAGCGACAACCCGCAAACATGGGCTCGCGCGATGCCACACGCATCCAGTACAGCCAATGCATCGTTCGCGAGTTGTTCGAGCGTGACTTCGGTCTGCGCCCCGGTCGTCGATTTTCCGTGCCCGCGTGCGTCGTAGCGAATCAGTTCGTAGCGGCTGCTCAGCGCCTCGAACTGGTCGTCCCACATGCCCAGGGCGGACCCGAGCGAGTTGATGAGCAGCAACGCCGGCGCCCCGGGCCGCAGCGTATGTTCGTAGTGCAGTTGGACGTCGCCCGACACAGCCATCTTCATCGACCAGCCCTCGCTCGCTTGCTCAACAACCGATCTCGGCAAGGATTTCCGCGGCATGCTTCATGGCCGTGTTGGCCGCCGGCACACCCGCATAGATCATGCTCTGCAGGATGACCTCTTTGATCTCCTCTCGCCCCAGCCCGTTGTTGACCGCGCCCCGCAGGTGACCGCGAAATTCGTCCCACCTCCCAAGCGCAATCGTGGTCGAAAGCACCATGCACGACCGGGTCTTGCGATCGAGCCCCGGTCGGCTCCAGATCTCGCCCCACGCATAGCGCGTGATCATTTCCTGGAATTCCGCTGTGAGTTCGGTGCTGTTGGAGAGGGCGCGATCCACCCACTCATTCCCCAGCACCTCGCGCCGGGTCTTCAGGCCGATCTGGTAGCGGTCGTCTTCGTTCATGGGTGGGGTTCCGGGGCGGGACGGAGTGCCATATTAACCTCCCGCGCAGCGCCCAACCTCCCCGACAGGAAGCAGTCCCGGCTCGCCCGTGCATCATTTTCCCGACCGGGCCGGGCCGGCTTTACCCACTTCCACCCGAATTCTTGACACGGCCCCCTCAGGTCCAGACAATGCCCGCCCTCCGGCCGGCATCTCCTTGCCCGCCGACCGAATTAGGCTAGGTAGCTCAGCTGGTTAGAGCGTGGCACTCATAACGCCGAGGTCGCGGGTTCGATTCCCGCCCTAGCCACCAATTCAACGACTTACGGCTTTCTTTTTCTCGGGCAATTCCACTGTGCCACTTTCTGTGCTCGGCGCGGGCCCGATGGCCGATCGCTCGGCATACTGCGTCAGGTGTCCAGGCGCCAGGTGTGCGTAGCGAAGCGGCATCTCAAGAGTTGCCCAGCCGCCCATCTCCTGCAGCATCTTGAGTGGTGTCTCGGCTTGCACCTGCCAGCTCGCCCAGGAGTGGCGCATCGTGTGGAAGGTCACGTCCTGCAGTCCGCATGCCTTCACGACTCGTCGCCACATCTTCGTCGCCACCTGCGTAATCGGCGCGTGGCCCCGGTAGCAGAAGACATAGCGCTCGTGCCTGCCCTTCCATTGCTCCAGCACCGCCATGGCATCTGAGTTGAGTGCCACCGGGATTGCGGTCGTGTTTCCCTTCACGCTGATCGTCGGCACGTAGGCCACGCGGCGCTTCAGGTCGATGCGATTCCATTCCATGTGCGTGACGTTGGATCGGCGCAGGCCGGTGGCGAGCGCGAAGAGCATCATGCCGCGCGTGTGCTCAGGAAACTTGCCGAGCAGCGTGTGTGCTTGTTCGCGCGTGATCCACACCGGGTCAACCTTCGGCACGCGGAACATCGGCACCTTCGGGCAGGCATCCAACATCTTCCACTCATCTGCGCATCGCTTCAGGATGGATCGCAGCGCGCACAGATCTCGATTGATCGTTGCGTGACTGAGCGGCTTGCCTCGGTAGGTGTGGCGAGTGAGGGCCGAGCGAATCTTGAGGATGTTGTCGCGCGTGATCTCGGCGAGTGGTGCACCGGTGAGAAAGCGATTGAGCCGCTCGATGCATCGCTCGGTGCGCTCCCAGGAGCTCTGCCCGCTATCCTCTTCCTTGCACTTCTCTACGGCCTGGTCCCAGGTGAAGTGTTTCTCGCCGAGTTCGATTTGCCGCCAGACAGCACGGCGAAGCTGCTCCTCGAGCTCTTCGGCGGCGTGCTTGTCGGTTGTGCCAGAAGAGCGTCTAACCTTTCGCCCAGCGAGTTTGAATTTAATTTGCCAATATGGGGAGCCCTTGCGGCGTTTGACTGGCATGGCTGGGTGTTCTCGCGTGTCTTGTTTTGGAGCCACTCGCGAAGCGTAGTCTCATCGAATTTCCAGTCGCGGCCAAGTTTCACGCCGGGAACGAGGCCAGCGGCCGCGAAGGCACACACTGTTTTCGGTGCGCAACCGAGGAAGGCAGAGGCTTCTTTGCTACCCCATGCGCTCATGATTTCGGCACCAATCGGATCGTCTCACCCTTCAGCAGCTTGATCGCCCGCTCTGCCGCCGGCCCCGAATGGAAATGTATAACCACGGACACGCCGCGCTTGATGCGAGTGTTGCCGGCGACCACGCCCTCGGTGCCGACATCCTTGTGAAAGCCGATGCGGCACTTGTCGTTGCAGAAGTCCTGCCGCTTGCGCTTCGGCACGAATAGCACCTGGTCGTAGGGACACACGCGCGCCTCGATCTGGTCGGCGGTTGTCATGACAGTCCCTCGATATGATCCGCCGCGCGCCGAAACAACGGTCGTAACACATGCAGCGCCTTGCTGAATCGCCGCTGCTTTTTGCGCGTCCCCGCCATGGCCTCGGATACAGACCGCGGCCGTGCCAGTTGCCAGGTGAGTCGATCCCCTCGTGCTTGGTTGCACTCGAAGTGCGTCAGGCGCATATTGCACCAGGCATCGGATCCGCCGTGATTGCGCGCCACGATGTGTTCGAAGGTGGCGCCGCCGTAGCTGCACGGCGGCAAGAACAGATCGAGATGCTCGCCGCACAGCCAGCATAGGCCCTGCTGCTCGCGGTACATGCGAAGCCGGCGGGCGAAAGGTTTGAGCCAGCGACTGCTCATTGAATTGCTTCAAGCCCCTGATCGCGCGCTCGGTTGATTCGCGCCATCTTCGCGGTGTCGCCGCCGCGGTCTGGATGGAACTCCATGGCGAGCCGGCGATGCGCAGACATGATGTGGTGCTCGGTGGCGTTGGGCCCGGAGAGTCCGAGCACCTGCCACCAGCTCTCCGGAGCGGCCAGCGCCGTGAAGCCCTGGAATGCTCGGTCGAGGATGGATGCGCCGCCGTGTCGATCGATGGCGCGCATGGCTTCAAGCGTTGCGGCTACGGCAGCCAGGTTGTCTTCGACGCGGTCGTAGCGGTCGATCGCCATGCATCGCGTCTCGATGCCTCGCCCTCGGTGCCATGACCAATAGACGGCAACGCCGGGATCATCAGGCGCGCGGCGGCCGCTCCTGGGCAAGCCGTCCAGGCGCAGTTCGATGTTGGTGGAAATGACAACGTCCTGGCGGTCCATGCCCATGCGCTCCAATTCCTTGAGCACTCGCGCGGTCGCGTCCGACACAGTGAGATCGACGGATCTGTCGAAGGCGTGCACTCGCTTCGAGACTCCGTTCTCGATCACGTCGCGATACTGAGGCACCTTCTTGTTGAATTGTGCACGCTCGCGCTGACCGGATTCAGCGCGCCGCCAGCCGGCGGGCCACTGCAGCGGGTAGGCCTGGATCGCGTCGGTCATGGCCCCACCAGTTGCCGCGCACGGCCGAGCCAGGTGTCGAGCGTCTCGATATACGTTCGATCATCAGTGCTCGGAATCGAGCCATCGCTCAAGCTCGACGACACGAACGCACTCTCGCGCTGTTCTTCAATCAACACGATCGCCACCTCGATGCAGGCTTTGTAGTCGGGCTCGCTCATGCCCGCAGCGCCTTCTGCCAGTACTCATCCCCGGTGACGACGTCGCAGCTAGATAAGCACCAGCGGATGTAGCCGGGGTCGATCTTGCGCACCTCGGCAATCGGCACGCCCTGCTTCGCGCCATCCTTGGGGCCGTACTTGCCGAAGGTGAAGTGCGTGGGCACGCGCGCCTTCTCGCTCATCTCCCACAGGTGCGCCCAGTCGCGCGGCTGGTAGATGTCGACGAGCGCGGCAAGCAGCCGAGCGCACAGCTTCACATCTGCATCGGCAGAGTGGGCGTCCTGCAGTAGCTCACGCGCCTGCGCTGGCGGATACAGGTAATAGATCAGCGCGCCGAGCGAGTGCGAGTCGATGGAGAGAAAGGCGCGGCGGGCGAGCGCGAGCGTGCAGATGCGCTTCACGCTCGGCTGCCCGATCGCCTTCCAGTCGAAATCTACGTTGTGCCCGACGAGGTAGTCGACACCCTGCGGCGGCGTCCATGAGCCAGGCCACGTCACGCAGTTCACCAAGTCATCGGGGATGATGTGGTGCGTCGCCATGGCGCCGAGCGAAATCGGCTTTGAGGGCTGGAATAGATACGAGTTATCTATGTCCGCGTACTCGCGCGGCGTTGCCATCTGCGTGCTGAAGGCCAGCTCGATCACCTCCGGCGCATCCACGCCGGTGGTTTCGGTGTCTAGGATGATCGCGCTCATGGCTCAGGTCTCAACGACGGGCCGATACAGCTCGGGGCGCGCGAAGGCAAGCGCACCATCGGGCAGCCGCCAGGTGGAGGCCATCGCCGCATGACAGTCCTTTGCCGCAAGCCCTGCGTACGCATTCGGATCGACTCGCAGCAGGTACTTCTTGATCGACCCATCGGGCTCAGGCGTTGAGTTATCCACCGCAATGGTGATGATGTCTTCATCGCCGGGCTGTTCCTTCCGTAGCAGCTGAGCGCCGGCCAACCCCTTGATGAAATAATTGGAAGGCAGTTCGTGCACCACTCGCGCGCCCGATTCCTGCATGTAGCGCTTGAGCCCGAACACCTCGATCATCACTCGCCGAACTTCTGCGTTCTGCTCGGAGTCGATGCGCGAGACCGACAGTTCCTGCGGCCGCTTGATCACGTACTCAGGCACCTGCACGCCGTGCCAGTGATACAACCCCCAGCCCGACGCGTAACCGATCGATTGACCGGTCGCGCCATGCAGCCGGCCGCGATCATCCAAGGCGATGATGCTCGGTCGCTCGGAGGCGAAGCACACATCATCGAGCGTCCAGTAGAAGCCGCTCGACTCGCACAGCTCGAGGTAGTTGCGATCGATGGAGATGCCCAGCACTTCATTGAAGTAGTCAGCCCATGCGGGGTAGCCCGCCCACAGGCTGCCGCCAAACCAGGACAGGCCCGCCTCGCGCATCGCGCTTGAGATTGCTTCGCGCGTTTTTTTGTCAGTTGGAAACACGGCCGAGCCGACGGCCGAGCGGACGGCCGAGCCGACGGCCGAGTAGACGGCCGAGCCGACGGCCGAGCGGACGGCCGAGCCGACGGCCGAGTAGACGGCCGAGTCGACGGCCGAGCGGACGGCCGAGCCGACGGCCGAGTCGACGGCCGAGCGGACGGCCGAGCCGACGGCCGAGTCGACGGCCGAGTCGACGGCCGAGCCGACGGCCGAGTAGACGGCCGAGTCGACGGCCGAGCGGACGGCCGAGCCGACGGCCGAGTAGACGGCCGAGTCGACGGCCGAGCGGACGGCCGAGTAGACGGCCGAGTCGACGGCCGAGCGGACGGCCGAGCCGACGGCCGAGTCGAC
>Ga0157380_10000764_pt1 | contig 20081 bp, 14 predicted proteins | sample S35metaG_FD_119757 | JGI IMG/M metagenome (GOLD analysis project Ga0157380, IMG submission 119757) | Switchgrass rhizosphere microbial communities from Kellogg Biological Station, Michigan, USA - S3-5 metaG | ecosystem: Host-associated > Plants > Roots > Rhizosphere > Soil | place: USA...
ATCGCGTGCGGCGGCTGGAGCAAGCGGCGTACCTTGTTCGGCAGCGATGCACGAGCACAGCGCGATGCAAGCGAACTGGATCCTCGCGTCGATGCCGCCAAGATTCGCGCCTTCTTCGTAGACTCCGCTTACGCTCGCCGCGGCATCGGCACTGCGTTGCTGGACCACTGCGAATCTGCAGCGCGGGCGCATGGCTATACGCGTTTCGAATTGATGGCTACCTTGCCCGGCGTGCCGCTCTATACGGCCAGAGGCTATATCGCCGATCCCATGCTTCACTATTCACTCGGTGGCGCCGAAGCAGAGGCGTCCGCACTCTCCATCCAGTTCGTGCCGATGAAGAAAACTGTAGCGTGAAACGGCAGGTTACTGCCGTTAGTATTGATTGTGCATCGCCACGACCCCCGAAGAGTGCAATCTAGATAGCAACTGCACCACACCGGCCCGCTTCCACAACGCGCCTTTCTAGAGCAGCCGTCTTGCTGACGCAACAGCGCCGCCCACTGTCGACGCCAGCTAAATCTGCGGCGAATCCCTGCAAAACAAGCGTATCCGCAGCTGCACCTGTCTTGGTGCAGTCACCTTGGGTCGGCGTCGCGACGCCGGCCTGGACAGCTGGCAGAGTATTTGCAAAGAAGCCAATTGCTACGTCCTGAGATAGCGCGGGCGAGTCCTGTCGGCATCGGATGACGTCATCGGATCAGCGCTGCTGAGTTCGCGATGCTCATTCTCGTGTCGATCGGGTTTGCATGGGGTCTTGTCTGCGACTGTTGGAGCAGCGGACACGCGTGGATGAAGGGTCAAGGACGCAGCGTGCCGTCTAACATCAGTTCGGCCAGTTCGGGCCCCGTTCGGGAGAGACACGCCATGAAAATGCAGAACAAGAGGGATCGCAACGTCGCGCTCCGCTGGATCGTAGGATCGACACTGGCAGCCGCCGCGGCTGCATCGCCCGTTTACGCACAGACGGCGGCCGAATCCGCTGCGACTGCGCTCGATGAAGTCGTCGTTACTGGCACGCGCCGTACCGGGGTTGCCGTCGTAGACAGCGCAGCGCCCATTCAAGTCCTGGATAGCAGCACCTTGCAGAAGGTCGGACAACCCGACCTGATACAAGCGCTCGCACAAAATGTTCCTTCGTTTACTGCACAGGCGTTCGGTGGCGATACTGCCAACCTGACGTTGTCGGCCAAGCTTCGCGGCCTCAGTCCCAATCATGCGCTGGTGCTGGTCAACGGTAAGCGCCGCCACACCACGGCCAATCTGGCCGTGCTCGGTGGACCTTATCAAGGTGGCGCAGCTGCAGATTTGAACTTCATTCCCGTCGGCGCCATCGAACGCGTCGAAGTGCTACAGGACGGCGCAGCTGCGCAATACGGCACCGATGCCATCGCAGGCGTCATCAACATCATCCTGAAAAAGAATGCGGAAGGCGGCGCGCTGGGCGCGACTGGCGGCGGCTATTTCGACGGCGGTGGCGATACCAAGGATGTCTCGGGTTCGATCGGCTTCGGCAGCGGTTCCGACGGCTATTTCACGATCGCTGGCGAAACGCGGGAACACGATCGCAGCGATCGCGGCGGCATCGATCCTCGCGTGGTCGGCGCTGCGAACATCGCTCTTTATCCTACTGTGGTGAATCAGCCCGGCTATCCGCACGTCAACCTGATCCAGGGCGACGCCGAGTACAGCCTGCACATCGCCTCCTTCAACGGCGGCCTGACGCTCGGCAACGGCACGGAACTCTATACGTTCGGCAGCTATGGCAAGAAACACGCGAAAGCCTACGAAAACTATCGTACGCCCAACCGTATTCCCGCGCTTTATCCCACGGGCTTCAACCCGCAGGAAGAGATCAAGGAAGACGACTTTGCCGCCACCGTCGGCATCAAGGGCATGCTCATGGGCGAGTGGCGCTGGGATCTCGGCACGACGTACGGTAAGGACGACGCCGAAGTGAACACCATCCACTCGGGCAACGTCTCGTTGTTCAACGATACCGGTTCGACACCCACCAACTTCCACGCCGGCGACTTCATCGCCAGCCAGTGGACCACCAACCTGGACGTTGGCCGGGAGTTCGACGTCGGCATGGCATCGCCGTTGAACGTCGCCTTCGGTGTCGAACATCGTCGCGAAGAATACGAGATCAAACCCGGCGATGCGGCCTCCCGCTACAAGGAAGGCTCGCAATCGTATCCAGGCTTCGCATTGACGGATGCAGGCAAGCACGATCGCGACAACAACGCAGTCTATGTCGACTTCGCGCTGTCGCCAGTGGAGAACCTGCAAGTGGACGTGGCCGGACGCTACGAAGACTTCAGCGACTTCGGCAGCACTGCGGTCGGTAAGCTGACCACGCGCTATGATTTCACGCCGACATTCGCGTTGCGCGGCACGTTCAGCACCGGCTTCCGTGCACCAACGCTGGCGGAAGAGTATTACTCGGCCACCAATGTGTCGCCGACTTCCGCTTTCGTGCAACTGCCGCCGAATGCGCCCGCCGCGAAGCTGATCGGCGTCAATGGATTGAAACCCGAAGACTCGACCAACGTCAGCGTCGGCCTGGTCTTCCATCCGGCGTCGCGGTTGTCCCTGACCTTGGATGCCTATCAGATCGAGATCACCGATCGCATCGTAGGCAGTGGCTCGCTGTACGGCAGCGGTGGCGATGCCAACTCTCCATCGGTCGCGGCTGCAATCGCCGCCAACGGCAACGTGCTCGATCCGTCGGTCACTACCACCGGCGTGAATATCTTCTCCAATGGACTGGATACGCGCACCCGTGGCGCAGAGTTCGTCGTGAGCTATCCGTCGGACTTCGGCGCGGCCGGGCGCATCGACTGGTCGGCAGCGGTCAATCTCAACGAAACAGAGGTGACGCATATCAAGCCGACACCGGGCCAGCTGAAGCCCGTGGAGCCAGGCAAGACCGTGTCTCTGTACGATAAAACCGCCATCGCCGATCTCGAAGATGCGTTCCCGAAATACCGCGTGGTGTTGGGTGCATCATGGTCGCTGGATAAGTTCTCGGCGACTTTGCGCGAGACGGTCTACGGCGAAGCGTCGAGCCTGGAAAGCCGCGACGGCGGTACGTACTACGAGAACAAGGTCGGCGTCACGCCAATCACCGATCTCGAAGTGGCGTACGCCTTCACGGATTCGATCAAGTTCACCGTGGGTGCCAACAACCTGTTCAACGAATACCCCGACCAGAAGAACAGCACGCTGTTGAACGACTACCGGTCGCACAACGACAACTCGGCCGTGGCAATCTACCCGAGCTTCTCACCGTTCGGCATCAACGGCGGGTACTACTACGGAAAGTTGAGTTTCACCTTCTGATCGAAGCACGGTAAAAGGGGACGTTTGTTTTTCGAAGAAAAAATAAAATCTGTCCCCTTTTACCCCGCCCCTGTCTCCGAGCAGCGCTACTTCTTCTTCGCCAGCTGCACTTCGATCTCCACCAGCATTCCAGGTGCCACCAGGCTCACGACCTGCACCGTCGATCGCGCCGGCAGGTTCGGCTGCGCTGCGGTGCCGAACTGTTGCGAGTACGCTTCCATGAAGCCGTCGAAATCCATCTTGCCGCCTTTGGCCGGATCGCCCACCAGGTAGACGGTCATCGCCACGACATCGCCGAAGCCCAGCTTCAGGTCGTCCAGCGATTCTTTGATCTTCGCGAGCGCACTGATGGTTTGCGTCTTGGTGTCTCCCCAATATGCAGCCGAGCCAGCTGGAGCTTTCGGATCCTTCGGCGTGGGTGTGATGCCGCTGTGGAAAATCAGGGTCGTGCCCGCGGGTACTTCCACCGCCCGCGCGATGGGGAATTTAGATCCGCCGGCGAGTGGATAACGGACTACCTCGGCCGCGTGCGAGGGTGTCGCCAGGTTGACCAACGCCGCGATGGCCACGGAAATCTGACAAAAACGCCGAACGCGCGCGTAAGAATCCATGGTGAAGTCCTCGGTGCTTGGCTGCTTCAGCGCAGCGTGTTGATATAGGCAACGACGTCGTTGACCGTCGACGCGTCAGTCAATGTGGAAGCGATCGCCCGCATTTGCGCTGCCGGTGCGTCTGCAGCGTCACCGCCGCGAATGCCGGACGCGAAATTCCTCAATTGAGTGACCAGGTACCAATCGGTGCGTGCGGCCAACGCAGGTGCATTCAGCGCAGCATTGCCTTCACCTTTGGCGCCGTGGCACGCAGCGCAAGTAGCATAGACAGTTTTGCCGCGTGACGGATCGCCGTCAACGGTGACCGCCGGCGCAGTCGCCTGGAACGTGCCGACGAATTCGATCGCCTTGTCGGTGATGCCAGCTTCCTTGAGCCTGAGTCCCACCGGCTGCATTTCATGGCCCGACTCGTCCGCCGGATTCACCCCGCGACTTCCCGCGGCGAATGCGTCGAGCTGGCGTTTCAGATACCACGGTTCCATGCCGGCAATCTTCGGCGCACGAATCGCAGGATTGCCGTTGCCGTTGGCGCCGTGACAGGTAATGCAGTACGACAGGTCGAGCGGCTCGGCGCTGGCACTCGCAAAGGGACTGAGCATCGCGACCAGCGCACAGATCGCGGCAGCCAGGCGAATCGTGCGCCTCATGACGCCACCATCTGCGGCGACACGCCCCGCACGCGTTGATCGATATCCTTGATCGCATGGAACGCCGAATGGATCGCGCCTTCCTGCCAGCCCGGATGAAAACTGACCTGGTCGCCGATCAGGTAGTGGTTGCCTACCGGCGTCTGCAGAGTCTTGAACCAGCGTTCCCACAGCGCCTGTGTCCATTGCGCTGCACAGCCGAGCATGTGGTTCATGCGATGCCACGCAATCGTCACGCCGGTCTCGACATAGCCGCCATAGCCGGGATGAATCTTTTCTCCCTGTGCGATGGCCAGCTTGACGCGATCGGCCGGCGTCAGCCGTGCGAACTTCTCGCCGACATCGTCGCCGAATGTATAGGCCGCGAGGACCACACCCTTCTGGCGATGAATGCCATGCGCGGGATACCAGATCTGCTGGATGTCCTGCATGGTCCAGGAGATGCCGCCGTAAATGGCTTCGCGCTCCCAGAAGCGCTCCTTCATCTGCAGACCGATCTTGAACAGCTTGCCTCGCGGCACCTGCGTGAATCCCGCCGAGTACTCGCGCGGGAAATTGTTTTCGATCCCGGCCAGCAAATGCATCGGAATGCAAGTGAGACAGTAGTCGGCTCTCACGGTCTGGGATTTGCCTTCGCGCCGGTAGGTCACGTCGACGCCGCCTTCGCGTAGTTTAATTGCCTGCACCTGCGAATGCGTCTGCACCAGCGAACTGACTTTCGACAAGAATCCCGCGACCACGCGATCCATTCCGCCCACCGGCTCCATCATCATCGCCGATTGATCGTCCGACTCGCCGAAGCTCATCAGGTTGACGAAGCCGGATCGCAACATCGCAGCCGGATCCATGGGCTTTTTCATCTCCTCGGGCGCGGTGTAGTCGTGCGTCGCGAATCCTGCCCGGCCAGAGCCCTTGTACTGGAAGGTGCTATCGAGCTCGCCGAACTGGCGTACATAGTCCAGCAGTTGTGTGTAGTCGGCCCGGGTGAACGGTGCCATCATCTGTTCGGGCTTGAGCGATTTTGCCAGCAACTCGGCGATGAAGCCGCGCGTGTCGGTGATGTACTCGCGATTGCGAATCGGCTTGCCGCCGAACATCGCATCGTCCTGCACCCATGCATTGCGGTTCTCGTTGATGAACGGAGCGAGTTGCACACCCAGCTCCTTGCAGTAGCCGAGCAATGCCGAGTGCATTCCCGGAATACGTGCCGGGCCTGCGTTGAAATACAGGTCCGGATCCTTGTCGAAGCGGCATACCTGCGGATAGCCGGATTCGTCGATGACATCGCCGGAACGCAGAGTCATGTTGCGGCCGCCGGCGCGATGCGATGCCTCGAGCACCTGCACCTGGTAACCCTTGCGGCTCAATTCATACGCTGCGGCGAGTCCGGAGATGCCCGCACCGAGGATGACGACTTTCTTGCCGCGATTGGCGCCGAGCGCTGCGATCTCGGGCCGGTCGGCTTTGGCGACGGTGGGAACCAGTCCCATCCCCATAGCCGCCTGGTAGACAGCGGCCGATCCACCCATGGCTCCGACCATGTGCAGAAATCCGCGGCGCGAGACCGATGTATTCATTGTGCGTGCGATCGTGCCTGTGAGGCGAGTCCGTTTGACTATTCAAGTCGTGTGCCAATCACATCAGGTACTGGGCCGGCACTGGCCGACACTGGTGATCCTTCACACCGCGCCACCGTGACAGTTCGCTGACATTGCCGCCATGCACTGCGAAAGGTCGCTGACGAATGCCCCTGCATCAGTACAATGCAGTTCCCGTCCATCAACGCTGGGAGCCGTCGATGCAATCGTTGCTTACTGTGCTGACATTGCTCGCTGCCGGCGCCGCCGATCCCGCCGTTATCTATCTGGCCGGCGATTCAACCATGGCGGAGAAAACCGCCGAGGTCCGGCCAGAGACCGGTTGGGGAGAGAAGCTCGGGAAGTTCTTCGACGACAAGGCGATCCGTATCGAGAACCGGGCGGCGAACGGCCGCAGCACCAAGTCGTTCATTGCCGAAGGACGCTGGGACAAAATCGTCGCGGCGCTCCATGCGGGCGACTACGTGTTCATCCAGTTCGGCCACAACGATGCCAGAGTAGCGGACCAGAACGTGTTCACCGCGCCGGACGACTATGGCAAGAACATCGCGAAGTTCATCGCCGATGTTCGTGCGGCCATGGCTACACCCGTGGTACTCACGCCGGTCATGCGCCGCAGATTCAACGATCGCGGCGAGCTGCAGGATACTCACGGCATCTATCCTGAGATCGCCCGCAAAGTGGCGGCGGATCGATCCGTGACCCTGATCGACATGCATGCCGACAGTGGCCGCGTGCTGCGTGAATACGGACCGGAGGAGTCGAAGAAACTGTTCCTGATCCTGGCGCCGGGTCAAAGCACGAACTATCCGCAGGGCATTACCGACAACACTCACTTCTCGCCGCTCGGCGCCGAAGAAATGGCCGCCATCGCCGTGGACGATATTCGCGCACTCATTCCCGACCTGGCGAAGCACCTGAAAGACAAGCCGACGAGGGCGACGCAAGTGATCGAGGATTCGCGGCAGTTTCGCGTCGAGCTGACGCCGTGACCCGCTTCATCGGTGCGATCGACCAGGGGACCACCAGCACTCGCTTCATGGTCTTCGATCGCGCCGGCAACACGATTGCATCGGCGCAGCAGGAGCACGCACAGATCTATCCGCGGCCCGGCTGGGTCGAACATTCACCGCTGGAAATTCTCCACAATACCGAAGCGGTCATCGCGAAGGCATTGGTCGATGGGGGATTGACCTCCCGCGACATCGTCGCTATCGGCATCACCAATCAGCGCGAAACGACGCTTCTCTGGGATCGGCGCAGCGGCGAACCGCTTCACAACGCATTGGTCTGGCAGGACACACGTGTAGACCCTCTCGTAGCCTATTTCAGCGGCGAGAATTACAGCGGCGGGGCCGGCAAGGATCGCTTCCGTTCGATCACCGGCTTGCCGCTCGCCAGCTATTTCAGCGGGCTCAAGCTGCGTTGGCTGCTCGACAACATTCCGCAGGCGCGCGAACGCGCGATGCGTGGCGACTTGTGTTTCGGCACGGTCGACAGCTGGCTGGTGTGGCATCTCACCGGTGGCGAGCACCTCACGGATGTCACCAATGCCAGCCGCACGCAGCTGATGAACCTGGCCACCCTGCAATGGGACCAGGAAATGCTGACTACCTTCGGCATCCCGCGCGAAGTGCTGCCGCGCATCGTCTCATCTAGCGAAGTCTACGGCGTGGTGAAGAGCGGCGTGCTCGCAGATGTGCCGGTTGCCGGCATTCTTGGCGATCAGCAAGCCGCTCTCACCGGGCAGACCTGTTTCAGTCCGGGTGAAGCGAAGAACACTTACGGGACCGGCTGTTTCCTGTTGATGAACACCGGCGAGAAACCCGTTGCCTCCGCCGCGGGCCTGCTGACGACGGTCGCGTATCAGTTCGGCAAAGCACCGGTGCACTACGCTCTCGAAGGGTCAATTGCCATCGCAGGCGCGCTCGTGCAATGGCTGCGCGACAACCTGGGTATCATCGCTTCGAGCAACGAGATCGAAGCGCTGGCTGCGAGCGTCGAAGACAACGGCGATGTCTATATCGTGCCGGCGTTCTCCGGCCTGTACGCGCCCCACTGGAAGGATCACGCACGCGGTGTGATCGCCGGTCTCACTCGCTATGCGAACAAAGCACATCTCGCGCGTGCGGCACTCGAAGCGACGGCATATCAGACGCGTGAAGTGATAGCGGCCATGGAACAGGATTCTAATATCCGGCTGACCGCGTTGCGTGTCGATGGCGGCATGGTCGTGAACGAACTGCTGATGCAGTTCCAAGCGGACATTCTCGATGCCCAGGTCGTGCGACCGCGAGTTACGGAGACTACAGCGCTCGGCGCCGCCTACGCCGCCGGGCTCGCCACGGGGTATTGGCTCAACATCGACGAATTGCGCAGCAACTGGGGCGTGGAGAAAACCTGGTCGCCACGGATGTCGAAGACGCTGCGTGGCGAACTCTATTCCTCATGGCAGAAGGCAGTGACGCGATCGTTCGGCTGGAAGGAATGAGCCCGCGTCATCTGCTAGGCTTTGCGCACCTCATCGTTGCCTGTTGCGAGCGCTTGCATGCCCACTCTTCGCGCGGTTCTGTTCGATTTCGACGGCACGCTCATGCCGTCGTTGCCGTTCTGGCTCAAGGCATACCAGGCGACGCTGCACACCTTCGGCATCGACATCTCCGACGACGAAGTGCTGCGACGCTGCTTTTTCCGCGACTGGGAACACGTCGCAGCGGAGTTCAATGTCTTCACCGCTGAGCAGTTGCAGACGCAGCTGGCCATCGGCCTCAAGCAGGCATTCGCGGAGGCGGAGTTGTTTCCCGTGGCGGAAGACGTGCTCAAACATTGCCGCGACCACGGGTTGCGAGTTGCACTCGTGACGTCATCGCCTCGCGCACTGGTCGTCGACGTCATCGGCCGCCTGCTGATTCACGAACTGTTCGACTACGTCGTGTGCGGCGACGATGTGAAGAACTACAAGCCCCATCCCGAACCGGTGCTGGCGGCACTGGCGTCCTTCAATCTCGATCCGCACGAAGCCATCATGATCGGCGATTCGCACGTCGACATCCTGGCCGGTAAAGCTGCGGGTACGCGTACCGCACTGTTCCTACATGAAGATCACGGCCGTTTTCACAGCACGGAGAAACTACGTGCGACAGGTCCGGATCATATTTTCACGAACCATGCGGAATTGCCGTCACTGCTGGGATTGCCGGAGCTGCGCATCAAGGTGGGTTAGGGTCTTTCAACCCGCCACCGATTCCCTCGGTGCGCAGCCACTGCGTCACCAGCTTCGTGCGTTCTTCCGTTACACCCAGGCTGAGCAAGGCGTAGTTCGTCATTTCCAGCGCCAGTTCGAGTTCGCCCATTACGGCGCGGTCGACGCCTTGTTCGATCAAGTAGGTGAGTTCGCTCGAACTGTGCGTCCGCACGACCACGGCGATCTTTTCGTTCAACGACCGGGCCAGCTCCAGGATGCGCCGGGCATGAAAGCCATCGGGCGACGCGATGACCAGCAATCTCGCATGCTCGATGTGCGCGGATTCCAGCACGCCATTGGCGGTGGCGTCGCCGTAAATCGTGGAGATGTGCTGCTCACGCAAATGGTCGACGATACGCCGATTCATTTCGACGACGACGAACTTGAGCCCCTGAGCATGCAATGCATGCCCGACGATGCTGCCGACGCGGCCATAGCCGATGATCACCGCATGGTTGCGCAGGTTGGCAGTGTCCGCGCCGGCCGGCAGTGACGCTCGCGTACCGCGTTCCAGCATCGCGAGTAGACGCGGATGACGATTGATCCAGCGAGCCAGCGGTTCAACCGTTCGGAACGCAAACGGATTCAGCGTGATCGATAGCAGTGCGCCGGCGAGGATCAGGTCGCGGCCTTCCGCCGGCAGCAGTTTCAAACCGACACCCAGGCCCACCAGGATGAAAGAGAACTCGCCGATCTGCGCCAGGCTGGCGGAAATCGTGAGTGCGGTGCGCACCGTGTATTTGAATGCCATCACTATGACGAAGGCGGCCAGCGTCTTGCAGATGACGACGACGAACAGGACGCCGAGCACCGCGAAGGGCTCTCTCACCAGCACCGAAGGATCGAACAGCATGCCTACGGAGATGAAGAACAGCACGGCGAACGCATCCTGCAGCGGCAGCGAGTTCTCCGCCGCCTGATGACTCAGATCGGATTCTGCGAGCACGACACCCGCGAAGAAGGCACCGAGCGCGAACGACACATCGAACAGATGTGCCGATCCGTACGCAATTCCCAGCGCAATCGCGAGCACCGCCAACGTAAACAACTCGCGCGATCCGGTTCGAGCAACTTGATTCAGCACCCACGGCACCGCTCGTCGCCCACCGGCAAGCATCAACACGACAAAGACCGCGACCTTGAGCGTGGTCACGCCGAGACTGAGGGCAATCTCTCTACCCGAGATCGATTCACCTTGCGTTACCGCCGCCAACACGGGCAGGAACACCAGGGCCAGCACCATCGCGAGATCCTCGACGATGAGCCAACCCACCGCGATGCGTCCCTGCTCGGAATCCAGTTCGTTGCGCTCCTCCAGCGCTCGCAACAGCACGACCGTACTCGCCACCGACATCGCGAGCCCGAACACCAGCCCCGCGGGTAAATCCCAACCCCACCACACCGCCAGGCCTGCACCGATCGCCGTCGCCACGATGATCTGCGCCACCGCACCCGGCAACGCGATCGACCGCACCTTCAACAGTGTCTCCACCGAAAAATGCAGTCCCACGCCGAACATCAGCAGGATCACGCCGATCTCCGCGAGTTCCGACGCGAGCCCTGCATCTCCTACAAATCCCGGAGTGAACGGCCCGACAGCAACTCCCGCGAGCAGATAGCCAAGCAGCGGCGGCAGCTTCAGTTTCGCCGCGAGAAAGCCGAACCCGAGCGCCAGCACGAATCCCACGGCGATCAGAGCGATCAGGGTGGATTCGTGGGGCATCGGTGACCTGCATATACGGGAATGGAAGGTTGTCCACTTTAGCCGAATGCCGGCGACGATAGGGCGCGGGATGTGAGCCTTGGGTTCCGCGGATATGATCGCTCGGGTAAGCCCGGAGGAGGTATTCAATGTCATCACGAGACACGCACTTGCTCGAAGGGGAACTGCTGCCACCTGCCGGCCCGGTGCCGCTGCCGCACTATTCCGCTGAGACCTTGGAAACTCTCACTGTCGCAGAGCTCGTGGATCTGTTGGTCAAGGATGAGGACCGCGTGCCACTCGCCCTCATCGAGGAATGCGCGCGGCGTGGCCTAGAAATGGAAACGCGGCTCGCTGCATGTTTTGCCGCTCCGGCGCACGCCGAAAGCCCGGTCGGTGTGCAATGGTTGCCGCTGCACGCCATCAACATTCTCGGACTGATATCCGATACTGCCGGCGCCTTGCTCCTGACTGCCATGCGGTGGCTGGAGGAGAACGAGGAACTCATGGCGGACGGATGGGCGGGATACTGGCATGCCTGATTTCGTAACAAGTCCGAAGCGGTACTCAACCGGCTCAGGGTCGGTCTTCAGGATCGGCGCAACAGTATCCGCATACGATCCGACTTGCTTGAGGCTCTATTTGAAGTAGCCGCGCAACGCGGCCACAACGAACTGGAAACGGAACTCGATTTTCTGGCTCGCTTCGCTGCCGACGACGGCGAAGATTTTGGGATGCGCATGCTCGTCGCCCAAACGCTGCTCGACTTTCCGCGGGACCCTATGTGGTCGTCGAACTCAAAGCTGTCTCGTTCAATCCGGCGTTCGTCAGCAAGGTTGCGATGTGCCCAACTCAACCAGGTTTGGCGAGGAGGAATTCCGCACCTCTCGCAAAGCCTCTCAGGACCCGCGCCGGCCGTGGCTTCCGGCTCGGGCCGAGATCCACAGCGAAACGCTGTGGCCTCATTGAAGCGAGCGCCATCCGCCGCGCAAATCGATTGCCGCTTCGAGATCCACGGCGAAACGCGTGGCCTCATTAAAACGAATCGCGATCCTCTCCGCCGACCAAATCCATTAGGTTTGCGCTTTGGCACGGCCTTCCCGCTGAACCCCGTAGCACTGACTTGCCGCTTCCACCAAAACCGTCTCTACTACCTTCCGGCCCCCTCCCGGCTGCGGACCCACCCCATGCCCGCCGAACTCCTCACCTTCCTCCTGCGCCAATTCGACATCTCCTGGAAGCTGGCCACCTATCATCTCGATGGCCTCACCACCGACGAATGTCTCTGGCGCCCCGCCAGCGCCGGGCTCCACGTCCATTGCTATGAGGACGGAAAATGGCGGGCCGATTGGCCGGATCGGGAGAGTTACGATCTGGGACCGCCGAGTATTGCGTGGGTGACGTGGCACATTGGGTTCTGGTGGTCTACGGTGCTCGACTACTCGCTGGGCGAGGGCGAGCTGACCAGGGAGAATGTCCTCTGGCCTGGAGATGCGGACGCCACGCGGGTGTGGCTCGCTCACTTGCAGGAGCAATGGCGTGCATTGCTGAACGGACTCAGCGACGATGATCTGCGCTCTGACGCACGAACGCGCTGGCCGTACCAGCATCGTCCGTTCGGCGATGTGGTGGCGTGGGTCAATGTCGAGTTGATGAAGAATGCGGCGGAGATCGGCTATGGGCGATTCCTCTATGGCGTCAGGCTGAAGTGAACATGGACCAGATACCCGACGAACTCTCGTCCGCGGCGATTGAAGCCAATGCGCAGCGAATCGCGCCGTATGTTCGTCGCACTCCGACGATCGATGTAGACGGTGCGGATCTCGGACTGCCTGGCATTCGCCTGGTATTCAAACTCGAATTCCTGCAGCGAGCCGGTTCGTTCAAGACTCGCGGTGCGTTCACTCACATGTTGACTCAGCCCGCGCCGGCGGCTGGTGTCGTTGCGGCGTCGGGCGGGAACCATGGTGCTGCGGTGGCGTTCGCGGCAAAGCAGTTGAATATTCCAGCAACCATCTTCGTGCCCACCGTAGCATCGAAGGCGAAGATCGAGCAGATTCGTTCTTGCGGCGCGAAGCTCAAGATCGTCGGTGAGCGGTATGCGGATGCGCTGGCGGCGAGCGAGGAGTTCGTGCAGCGAACGGGAGCGACTGCCATTCACGCGTACGAGCAGATCGAAACGTTGCTCGGGCAGGCGAGCGTGGGCGTGGAGTTCGAGAGGGATGCGCCGCATCTCGATGCTCTGTTCGTTGCAGTGGGCGGTGGGGGATTGATCGGTGGCATCGCCTGCTGGTATCGAGGCCGCATTCCCCTCATCGGCGTCGAGCCGGAGCTGGCTCCGACGTTGACGCGAGCGTTGGCTGCGGGGGAACCCGTCGATTCACCGGCGGGGGGAGTCGCCGCGGATTCCCTGGCGCCGCGTCGCGTCGGGGAGTTGATGTTTCCGATCGCGCAGCGTTTCGTGTCCCAGACTGTTTTGGTGACGGACGATGCGATTCGGGAAGCGCAGCGGCTACTTTGGAATACGCTTCGAATCGTGTGCGAGCCGGGCGGCGCGACCGGGCTGGCTGCGCTGTTGAGCGGTGCGTGGAAGTCTGCTCACCAGCGAACCATCGGCGTCCTGCTATGCGGCGCGAATACTACCGCCGTGACATTCGATTGACGCTGGCGATTGAACTCGTCGATTGAATCCGGTCGTCAGAGCCAACCAGGTTTGCTGTCGAGTATAGGGTGCCATTGCTGCAGCCAACGCATCAGGCGCACCGCGTACTGCGGACCGTAGAAGTTATTTCCCCAGCGATGGTGGCCGTCGAGATGCAGTGAGGCCACCCAGATTCTCTGTATCAGCATGAACGCAGGCAGCGCTTCTCGGTCTACCGCGCTTATCGCTCGCTCGGTTTCGTAGCCTTCCAGAAACGCCTTGATCAGCGCATCGAGATCCGTGCTCGGCAGGCGATGAAGTGCAATGCCACGGGCGAAGGCACCGATGTCGCCGGCTAGCCAGCCCCAGCCGCAACAGTCGAAATCGATGACGGTCGGACGGCCACGGCCGAAGTGAACGTTCGAGTGGTTCAGATCGCCGTGACAGAAGGCGAGTGTGAGCTCGGGACGGTCGACGACATACTGTCGCAGTCGATCGCAGAGGCTCGCGAAGAAATCGCGATGTTCCTCTTCGAGCTTCGCGATGACGGTCTCTCGCGGTACAGCCAACATCGACTCTTCGTCCAGGGGTTGTCGTCCTTCCGCAGATCGAAGATGCGAGGTGGCATTGTGTAGTTGCGCTACTGCCTGGCCATAACGCCGTGCGTTGGCTGGGCCTTCAGGTCCTTCATAAACCAGGTCGACGCCGGGGGCTTCGTGAAACAACACTGCGGGGCGTGGCGCTTCCGGCGCCGGCAGTTCGAGCACCAAACCTCCATCGCGAACGGCGACCGGCCGTGCAACCGAGCCGCCCGATGCGTGCGTCGCTTCGATCGCACGCATCTCCGCTTCGACTTCCTCTCGCGTCCGCCAGCCAGCTTGGGAGACTCGCAGGTAGTAGCGTTGCTCTCCGGCGGTCAGGCGATAGGTGTCGTTGATGAACGAGCGAAAGAACAGGCACGAGTCGAACGGTGGGATGTCGAACTGACCTTGGATAGTGGTCAGCAGGCTGGCCGTATCGAAAATGGAGTGAGCGACGCGCAGCATGCGACCCGGTCGATGACGTAACGGGCGACATGCCCTGGGCTCAGTATAAAGTATGGAGCCATTCACGCAGGGGTCGGTAGCGCCAGCAATCGATCGAGGAACCGGGTCTTGGACGCAACCAAACTACTCAGTCCCCACGTGGGGGCCTACGCAGGCGACGGCATCTGGCACGACGAAGCCGGCGAATCGAAGCGCTATCGCATCGACATGCGGCTCGACGAGCTCGCCGACGGCAAGGTCCAGCAGCGGTTCAAGCACCTGTTCTTCGAAGAGAACGACGATGTGATCGAACAGGCCGTCACATTCCAGAATCTCGCCAACGGCGCTTTCACGTTCTCGCTGGGTCCGCTCACCGGCAAGGGTTATTCATCGGGCGATGTCCTGCACTACACCATCCCGGTTCCCGGCAACTCGGTCGAAGTCACGTACTTCTTCGGCACCGACGGCAGGGTGTGCGTGGTCGGCTCATCGCAGAAAAACAAATTCGGGCGCTACATCTGGTGGGAAGAGAACCTGCACCAGGTTGGCTGAATCCGCGCCGGGAACTTCACTGGTTGATCTTGCGATTGCTCATTGAGCAATCTCCACGTTCAGCTCCCTGCTGTCGGCTCTGCCCCGATCGTCTACCGCCCTGACCATGTAGTGCCCCGTATGCGTCGGCACCCATCCGAGGGCGACTCCCGGCGTCGCTGTGCCTATATACGAATCGTCCACGAACCAATGCAGCCTGCGTACTTCGCTGTCGGCATTCGCCGCTAGTGGAATGGGATCTTCGCCCCAGCGAGTCGTTCGTACCGTATAGGTTGCCGCAACGACGGGCGATGTGATTTTCGGCGGCGTGCCCGATGCGATCTCGCGCTGGCAGTCGGTGGCTGCCGGCGGTTGGCGCCGGGGCATGCCTGCTTGCGCGAATAGCTGCAGCAACTCGGTGGGCCAGAATTCGTAGACGTCGCTGCGAGTGAACTTCGGATCGAACGGCGGACACGCTTGTAAACCGGTGCGCGTGTCGATGAAGACGCGCCGATGAATGGTGCTGGTGCGAATCGGTGAAACGCCAGGGATGTACCACGTCTGAGTTGTCTGCGGACACTCTGCATTCGGCAGGTCTCCCGACGCCGTGCAGACTTCGACGCGAGCCAGCCGCGGTGGCTGGCGGAAAATCGGCTCGCTCAATTTCGGATCGCTCGCTGCAACCGCATCGACGATGCGGAAGAACAGCGGTGCGGCGGCCTGCACGCCGACGAAGGCGGGATTGCCGTGGCCGTCGAAGTTACCGACCCAGGTCACCAGTACATAAGGACCGAACACACCGGCGGTCCAGGCATCGCGAAATCCCCAGGAAGTGCCCGTTTTCCAGGCGGTGCGAACGCGATCCTGTCGTCGCGTGAACGGATCTTCGGGGCGAGGGGCACTCTTCAGCATCTCGAGCGTCATGAAACTCGCTTCTTCGGACAGCAGGCGCGTGCCTGCATGCCGCGGTTCGTCCTGCATATAGCGGGTGTCCGCGAGCTGGCCGCGATTGGCCAGCATGGCATAGAGCCTGGCGGCTTCCTCCATCGTGACTTCACCGCCGCCAAGTGCGAGTGCAAGGCCGTAATGTCGTGCGCTGCGCATACGGGAAATACCGGCGCTGCGCAGGAACTGAAACAGGTCCGGCTGGGCGAGCTGCGATGACAGCATCACCGCCGGAATGTTGCGGGAGCGGATCAATGCGTCGGTAGCGGTGATCGGACCGACGAAGCGGCCGTCGAAATTCTCCGGACTGAAGACACCGAACGCGGTTGGCGCGTCCTTGAGAACGGTCTGCGGATGAATCAGTCCCTGGTCGATCGCCAGTGCATAGATGAACGGCTTCAGCGCCGAGCCCGGCGAGCGCTTGGCTAGAGTACCGTTGACTTGGCCGGAGATCGCAGTCGATCGGAAATCGGCTGAACCCACCATGGCGCGGACCGACATGTCGCGCGTGTCGACCACCAGTGCGGCGGCATTGTGAATGCCTATGTCGCCTCGTTCGCGCACATAGTTGGCCAGTACGCGTTCGGCGATGCGTTGGAGCGGCAGGTCGAGCGTCGTCTCCAATTGATGCCGATCGCCTGCGTTCGCCAGCACCTGGTCGGTGAAATGCGGCGCGAGGAACGGCAGGTCGGCGATGCGACGATAGGTGAGCGGCAAGGAGACATACTGATGCGCCGATGCCGAAGCAGGATGAGAGCTACGCCAGCGTTCGAATAGTCGCTCGCGTGCGGCGAGCAGTGCAGGCGGCTCCTGCACTCGCGGTCCCCGGCGCATGGGAGATTGCGGGATGAGGACGAGCGACAACGACTCTGCGAGCGCAAGGCGATCGGGAGCCTTGTTGAAGTAGACGAGGCTGGCAGTCGCCACACCCTGTACGTTGCCGCCGTACGGCATCAAGTTGATGTGCGCTTCGAGAAGGTCGTGTTTCGAATAGCACGCCTCCAGTTGCAGCGCCCGGGCGATCTGAATCAGTTTGCCGGGCACCGTTCGAGTGTTCAGGTCGTACATCAGCCGTGCGAGTTGCATCGTGATGGTCGATCCGCCAAGGCGCACACCGCCCGTATAGGTGGAGGCGGTGGCGCGAACCAGCGATGTGGGATTGACGCCGATGTGTCGGTAGAAATGCTGGTCTTCATGCAGCAGCAAGGCCGCGACGAACTCGGGCGAGACTTTCTCCAGCGGGATCCACAAGCGGTATTGATCGTCGGCGGCGAGCGTGAGCCGGAGCAGGTGGCCGTTGCGGTCGAAGACTGCGGTGGACGAGGGGATGCGGGAGGAAAGAGGAGCGCGGGGCCAGTGACGAATGGTAATTAGGATCAGTGCGGCTGCGATCAAGGGAGAGAAGAGAAGGAGCGCAGTGCGCTTTCGGACGCCCCCACTCTTTCGCACGCCCCCACCCTGGCCCTCCGCCGAAGACCGGGGGAGGGAAGCAGAGTGCGGAGATGGGGTCGAGGCGTCCACATCAGGGCCTGTCGACGGTGAGCTTCCCGGACGTCGATCGACCGATCACGCTGCGGTCGTACATCGCTTCTCCATAGGCGGGCGGCGTCGTATAGACGCCCACGTTCGTTGCCTTGATGCGGTAGACGATTTCCGAGACCTCGTCATTCGGGTAGACGTAGAAGACCACGCGGTCTTCACGCATGTCGGCGTAGTCGAGCTGGGCTTTGCTGCTCACGCAGATCTGGCATTGCCAGGCTGAATACTCGCGTCCGCTGCCTTCCTCGCTTTCGGCGCCGGCTTCGGCAAAGGGCGTCGACGCGGGTTGCGAAGGGACGACCAGCTCGAAGCCGCCGGGCAGCAGGTCGACCATGGCGACGCTGCCGACATAGCCGGGCTTGAGCTTGCGGAACTTCAAGTGCACGTCGATCTGCCGGCCCATGCCAACCTTCGCAATCGCCTTGCCGTTTTCGTCCGTGTACTCGCGCAGGACTTCGAAGCCCTGCCTTATCGCGGTCGTCGGCGGCTTGCGGTCGAAGCCCGACTGCTCGACGGCGTAGTAGCCATTCAGTCCGGTGTTGTTGCTGAAGCGCAGGCTGGTCGCCGGTTCGCTGAACGTCGTCTTCGGGAACAGTCCTGCCGGCAGCGTCAACGCACGCACGCTCTTGTCCTTGAGTACTTCGGCGATGGCGAAGTTGCGCTCCGTGCCTTCCGTCGCTTTGGCGTAAGCGTCCAGCGCGAGCAAGGTCGTGCCCGCCGAGAGCGAGTGATAGAAGCCGTCGTTGATGCGCTTGGCAAGCGTGGTGAGCACATCGTCAGGAAGCGAACGTAAACGTTCCGGGAAGTGCCGCGCCGTGATGAACAACAACAAGGCATCGCGCGTCATCGGATCGTTGTACATGTCCGGCTCGCTATCGACAGCAGTGCTCGCCGTGAAGCGCAGCTTGCTGATCAGCTGATTGGCGTCGTTGTCCTGCTTCATCAGGTCGAGAGCTGCCGCCAACCAACCCGCAGTGAGATCGGACTCCCATTGACCGCGATAGCGTTCGGTCAAGCGTTTGCGTGCAGCTGCGATTTCAGCAGTCATCCGCTGTCCCTGGCGCGTCAGCAGGTAGATCGCATATGCACCCTGGCGCTCATCCGTGATGTTGTTGCCATCGCGTGCGGCGACGGAGCGCAGGTAGGCGTTGCCGTTCTCGATCAGATCACCCGGTACGGGCTCGCCGCGATCCGCCGCTTCCAGCAGCAACTGCTGTGCATAGAGCGAGACGAACTCGACGACCTGGCCGCTGCCAGGCCAGAGTTTATAAGCGCCCGCATCGTTCTGGCGTGAGCGCAGCTCTCCGATCAGTGCCGACAAGTCACCGCCCTGAAGCGTCTTGACGTAGCCGAACTCAGGTCGCGACGCGAGCAGCACCGCGGGCATGGCCTGGCTCACGATCTGTTCGGTGCATGCATAGGGATAATCGGAGAGATAGCTGACGAAGCCGTGCGCGAATTGCAGCGGCAGGACTGAAATCCCCGTGTCGAGCTTGCGATGCTGTGGATATAACGTGCGGTCGAGCGCCACTTCGCGCTCGCCTTTGCCGACGACACCCGCCTTGAGCGACGTCATGTATGGCGTCGCCGGGCGAATGGTCAGGTCGATCTGCCGGCGAGCGGAGCTGCGCGCGTTGTTTACGAGCTGCGACGTGAAGGTCATGTCGCTCGGTCCAAGTTCGTCCCGAGCCCGCAGGCGGAAACGCGCCGAGCTTTCGTGTCCTTCGCCGATGGCGATGGCCTGGCGTGTATCGCCGATGATTTCCAGTCCCTTGTCGGTTGCGATGGCCACTGCGACCTGGGCAGTTGCGCCCGAGCCTTCGGCATTGTTGGCGACGCCGACGCTGACATCGAACTCATCGCCCGGCGTGACGGTCGTCGGAGCGCTGGGCGAAAGGACGAAATCTCCGCGTACAAGAGTGCGGCTGTCGTGCACGCCGACACGATCGTCGGCAACTGCCACGGCGAGGACTCGCAGCGTGCCATTGAAATAGTCGGGCACGGTGTACTCGACTTCACGCGCGGTCGCGTCTGCATCGAGAATGCCCGACCAGTAGGCGACCGGCTTTTCTCCCTTGCGGCGGAACGGATTCAGATGTTTGCCCAGCGCGCCTTCGGCATCGCCGCCCGGAGCTGCGCCCATGCCCAGGTGTTTGAACTCGGGAAGGATCAAGTCGAGGATCTGTGTGGTCGATACTTCCAGCGCGCGTTTCTGGAAGAAATGTCCAAGCGGATCCGGCGCCTTGTAGTTGG
>Ga0157380_10000769_pt1 | contig 20027 bp, 17 predicted proteins | sample S35metaG_FD_119757 | JGI IMG/M metagenome (GOLD analysis project Ga0157380, IMG submission 119757) | Switchgrass rhizosphere microbial communities from Kellogg Biological Station, Michigan, USA - S3-5 metaG | ecosystem: Host-associated > Plants > Roots > Rhizosphere > Soil | place: USA...
GCCTGGCTCGCAAGCCTGCCCGAGGCAGATCGTCCCGCCGCGACCGGCTTCTTCACGACCATACGCCGCGACTCGTCGGGCAAGTTCCTCGCGGTGCCGTACAGCCTCGAATACCAGGGAGAGCTTGCCGGGATGGCGGACGACCTGCGTAACGCCGCCGCGGCAACGGCGGAGCCGACCTTGAGAACTTTCCTCGAGGCGCGCGCCGACGCTTTCCTGACGAACGACTATTACGCGAGCGACGTCGCCTGGATGAAGCTCGATTCTGCCATCGAACCGACCATCGGGCCCTACGAGGTATACGAGGATGGCTGGTTCAACTACAAGGCAGCCTTCGAGGCCTTCATAACGGTGCGCGACGCGGATGCGACCGCAAAGCTGGAACGCTTCGGCCGCGAGCTGCAATGGCTGGAGGACCGGCTGCCGGTGGATGCGGCGTTCCGCCGCAAGCAGCTCGGCGGCCTTGCGCCGATGCGCGTGGTGAACGTGGTCTTTTCGGCAGGCGACGGCAACCATGACGTGCAGACCGCCGCCTTCAACCTTCCGAACGACGAACGCATCGTCGCCGAGATGGGCTCGAAGCGCATGATGCTCAAGAATTTCCAGCAGGCGAAATTCGACTACACGCTGGTGCCGATCTCCAAGGTCGCGCTCGCGGCGCCCGACCAGGCCGAGGTCGATTTCGACGCGTTCTTCACGCACATCCTGATGCACGAGGTCATGCATGGCCTCGGGCCGACCAACACCGGCAAGCACGGCTCGGGCGGCGGCGTGCGTCCCGCGCTCAAGGAGCTGTACAGCACGATCGAGGAGGCGAAGGCCGACATCACGGGGTTGTGGGCGCTGCAGCAGCTGATGGACAAGGGCGTCATCGACCGCGCCGGCGAGCGGCGCATGTACACGACATTCCTGGCCTCGGCATTCCGCACGCTGCGCTTCGGCATGGACGATGCGCATGCGCGCGGCATGGCGCTGCAGGTGAACTGGCTGCTCGATGCGGACGCCTACCGCGCGAATGCCGACGGCACGTTCAGCGTCGACGTCCGCCGCGCGCGCAAGGCGGTCGAGGCGCTTTCGCGCGAGCTGCTGACGCTGCAGGCGAACGGCGACTATGCAGGCGCCGAGCGCCTGCTGAAGCGCATGGTCGTCCTGCGCCCCGAGGTGCAGGGCGTGCTCGACCGGCTGCAGGGTGTGCCCGTCGACATCCGGCCGCGCTTCGTCACCGCAGACGCGCTCGAACTCGAATTTCCCTGACGCCGGGCCGTGAACCGGAAATACTGATACCTCGCCCGCGCGAAGTTAGTTGCCGTCGGCGCAAAACCGGCGTACAAGCCGCGCGAATGGGTGACCTCGGAATCCACGTCTGGACCGGGCAGTCCGGCCAGAAGTACCGCTATACCGTCTACATGTACGGCACGGCCTTCGGGCCGGGCCCCGCAAATTTCATCTTCGCGCGCGAGACGCGGGCCGGCCAGTACCAGGTGCTGTTCGTGGGGCAGACCCAGGACCTCTCGGAGCCTTTCGACGATTCCGTCGCGGTGGACTGCATGAAGCAGGGCCGGGTCACGCACATCCACGTGCGCCACACCGACTCGCGCGAGGAGCTGCGCCGGGCGGAGCGCTCCGACCTCATCTCGGCACTCAGCCCGCCCTGCAACGCCATGCGTTGAGCGGCGGGGCGCCGCCTACTCGAGCGGCTCCATCAGCGCCTTGAAGCGCGGCAACTCGCGCAGCGACGCGAGATCCGGGTCGGTCTCGTACTGCGCGCGGCGCCGGAAGCCGCTCGCGATCGCGCGCTCGACGCTGTCCAGTGCCGCGTCAGGCTTGCCCGAAAGAGCCTGGGCGCAGGCGAGGTTGTAGAAGTCGAGTCCCGATCCGCCGCCCGACTCGATCGCGCGCCCGAAGCTGGTCACCGCCTGCGGGTACTTCTTCTGCTGCAGCTGGCTCGTGCCGAGCCGGTTCCAGGCGAACGAGTTGCCGGGATTGGCATCGAGGTAGGTGGCATAGGCGGTTTCCGCCTCCGCCCAGCGTCCGGCGAGGTAGGGCTCCTCGGCACGCATCAGCTCCGCCGTCAGGGGCTTTACGCCCTCGGGTACCGGGCTCACGGTATCCATGACGATGCGCCACTGTCCCCCGGAATCCCTCTTCCAGACGCGGGCGAAATATCCGGCATCCGGTTTATCGCCGGCTCTTTCGTAGCTGCCCCAGGCGTAGCCGAGATCACCCGAGCGCGCCACGTCCGCAAACAACGGCTCACCCCGGTACTGCGCTTCCTGCCGGGACGACCATTCGCCGAGCGCGACGCCGCCGACCACCGGCATGTTGCCGGGCCGGTGCACGCGGGCATCGTCCGCGAGCCGGCTTGCATAGGCACGGCCGATGCCGCCCGCGGCCGCTTCGGCAAGGAATGCCCGCTCGACGGCGAGCAGTTCGGAACGTGCGGCCGCGAGGTCCGCGGGGGCCCCGGCGGTCCGTCCGGCCTGCCAGGACGAGTGCGCGGGCTCGTCGAGCGGCACGACTGCGGAGGGCGTGTCCGAGCCGATGTCGAGGACGACCTTGAAGTTCCCGTCGGGCTGCCGCTTCCAGACAGAGAAGAACATGCCGTGCCGGCCAGGTTCGCCGTTCCGGCCCGCGAACAGGAGCGGCCCGGTGTTCCAGCCGAGGTCGCCCGCCGCCGACACGTCGCCGTAGACCGGCGCCCAGTCCGCGCCCATCGGTGCCGGCGTCGAGGGCTGGCCGGCGAGCGCGGCGCGGACGCGGAACGGGTGCGGGTTGAAGGCGATGCCGTCGTCCGCGAAGTAGGCATAGAACGAGTCGCGGAACCCCCGCTCCGCCGCGAGGCGCACGAAGGCGCGCTCGGTGTCGAACAGTTCCTGCTGCGCCGGCGGCAGGCCCGGATCGGCCGCGAAGCCGGCCGCGGGGAGGAGGGCGAGCGCGGCGAAAAGCGATTTCATGGACGGTTCCAGGGTGGAGATGCGGTGCGAGGAGGCTACCGCCCGCGGGAGAGCGCCTCAATACGCGACTTTGGGATCGGTTAAAGTGACTGGCGAGGCGCGTCGCAGCACGCGCGGGAGATCTCGAATGCCTTGGTGGGCCTGGATCGTCCTCGGTATCGGACTGCTCGGCGTCGAGCTGTTCTTCGTCGACGCGCAGTTCTACCTGGTCTTCATCGGCCTTTCCGCGGCCGCCGTCGGGCTGCTGGGACTCGCGGGCGTCAATCTGCCCGAATGGTCGCAATGGCTCGCGTTCGCGGTCCTCGCGCTGGTCACGATGCTCGCGTTCCGCAAGCGGGTGTACGAGATGCTGCGCAGGGGCGTCGGCCACGTGGACGAGCGCCTGACCGTCGGGGACCGGGTCCTGATTCCAGTGCGCCTCGACCCTGGCCAGAGCGGGCGCGTGGAACACCGCGGATCGAGCTGGACCGCGCGCAACACGGGGGCGGTGGCGATCGAGGCCGGCCGCGAGGCGGTCATCCACGGGGTGGACGGATTGACCCTGCACGTCAGGGCGGAGTGACCGGCATGGAAAGCATGTACGTCGTCGGCGTGGTCGCGCTGCTCGCGATCATCATCGTCGCCAAGACCGCGGTGGTCGTGCCGCAGCAGAGCGCCTACGTGGTCGAGACGCTCGGGCGCTACAACCGCACCATCCAGGCCGGCTTCCACATCCTGAAGCCGTTCTTCGACCGCGTCGCCTACAAGCACAACCTCAAGGAAGAGGCGATGGACATCCCGGAGCAGGTCTGCATCACGCGCGACAACGTCCAGGTGGGCGTCGACGGAGTGCTCTACATGCAGGTGCTGGACGCGAGCAAGGCCTCCTACGGCATCACCAACTACCGCTTCGCGATCATCCAGCTCGCACAGACGACGCTGCGCAGCGAAATCGGCAAGATCGAGCTCGACCGCACCTTCGAGGAGCGCGCCACGATCAACGCCAACGTCGTCAACGAGCTCGACAAGGCCTCGGCGCCCTGGGGCGTCAAGGTGCTGCGCTACGAGATCAAGAACATCAACCCGCCGAAAGACGTGCTGTCCGCGATGGAGAAACAGATGCGCGCCGAGCGCGAGAAGCGTGCGGTGGTGCTGACTTCGGAGGGTGAGCGCGACGCCAAGATCAACCAGGCCGAGGGCGAAAAGCAGCGCGTGATCAAGGAATCCGAGGCCAACAAGCAGCAGCAGATCAACGAGGCCGCCGGCGAGGCCGCGGCGATCCTCGCGGTCGCGACGGCGACCGCGGAGGGGCTGAAGCAGGTCGGCGAGGCTCTGGCGGGACGCGGCGGCGCCGAGGCGATGCAGCTCAGGATCGCCGAGGAATACGTCAAGCAGTTCGGGACGCTCGCGAACGAGGCCTCGAGCACGCTAATCGTGCCCGCGAACCTTTCCGACGTCGCCTCGATGATCGCCCTCGCGACCAACGTCGTGAAGAATCAGAAGGCGGGGTCCTGAGATGTCCCGTGGCCTCGCGGCCGGCGCACTCGGCGCAGCAGCCGCGCTGTGTGCGGGGCTCGCCGCCGCTGCGCCGCCGGCACTGCTGCTCGAAGGCGCCACGGTCCATACCGGCAATCCCGCCCAGCCGCGCGCCGAGGCCGTGCTCGCGATCGGTGCCCGCATCGCCTACGTCGGCGACGCGGTATCGGCGCGCGAGCGCGCGCCTGCGGGTACGCGCGTCGTGGACCTCTCGGGCAGGACGGTGCTGCCCGGCCTCACGGACTCGCATGCTCACCTCGCGGACATCGGCTGGCGCGAGCTCGGCTTCGACCTGACGGGCGTCGAGAGCCTCGCCGCGCTCCAGCGCCGGCTCGGCGAGCGCGCCGCCCGCGACTCCTCACCGTGGATCGTCGGCTCGAACTGGATCGAGTCTAAGTGGCAGCCCGCGGCTTTTCCCTCGCGCGCCGACCTCGACGCGATCGTCAGCGACCGGCCCGTCTACCTCGACCGGGTCGATGGCCATGCGGCGATCGTGAACTCGAAGGCGCTCGAGATCGCCGGCATCACGCGCGACACGCCCGACCCGCCGGGCGGGCAGATCCTGCGCGACCCGGCCACGGGCGAGCCGACCGGCATGCTCGTCGACAATGCGATGGACCTCGCCTGGCGGCATGTTCCGCCGCGCAGCGATGAGGAACTCGCTCGCGCGCTGGAAGCGGGCGCCGCGCACTACGTGAGCCTCGGCTGGACCCAGCTTCAGGAGGCCGGAACAACCTGGCACGAGATCGAGCAGCTGTGCCGGCTGTACGCGACCGGTCGCGTGAAGCTCCGGGTGTACGCGGCCATCGGCGGACCTTCCGAGGACGCGGAACGGCTGCTCGCGGCCGGTCGCGACTATCGCAGCTGCGATCCGCGCCTGACGGTACGCGCGATCAAGCTCTACATCGACGGCGCGCTCGGTTCCCGGGGCGCCGCACTCGAGGCGCCCTACGCCGACGCGCCGGGGAGCCGCGGCCTGTACGTCACGCCGCCGGAGGAGATCCAGCGCATCGCGATCGCGGGACTGCGGCGCGGCATCCAGGTCGAGACGCACGCGATCGGCGACCGCGGCAACCGTGTCGCGCTCGACCAGTACGAGCATGCATTCGCCGCGGTCCCGCCCGGCGAGCGGCGCGTGGCGGAGCCGCGCTTCCGCATCGAGCATGCGCAAGTCCTGGCGGACGCCGACATTCCGCGCTTCGCCAAGCTGGGTGTGATCGCATCGATGCAGACCTCCCACGCGATCAGCGACATGCTGTTCGCGCCCGCGCGTCTCGGGCCGGAGCGAATCGGCGGCGCCTATGCCTGGCGCAAGGTCCTGGCCGCGGGCGGGCGGATCGCGGGCGGCACGGACGCACCGGTCGAGGCCGGCGACCCGCGCGTCGAATTCTATGCCGCGATCACGCGCAGGACGCTCGAGGGCTTCGCGGGACCCGACTGGGGGCTCGACCAGCGCCTCACGCGGGAGGAAGCTTTCGCCATCCTGACGACGGGCGGCGCCTATGCCGCGTTCGATGAGCTCGAGCGCGGCACGATCGAGGCCGGCAAGCTGGCAGACTTCAGCGTGTACGCGTCGGACTGGATGGAAGTCGCGGAAGCGGCGATCCCGCAGTCGCAGCCGGTGATGACGGTGATCGCGGGCGAGGTGGCCTGGGAAGCCGCGGCGGGGACAGTCCCCTAGGCGACCGAGCGCGTCCGCCCTTCGCCGCCGGCCACGTTGAAGCGGCCCGTGGCGGTCAGCCGGTCATGACCCGACTGGGCATGGCGCAGTTCCGCGCGTCGCGCGGCGAACGGCAGCGCGGACACGACCTTCAGCGAGCTCGAACGTGCAAACAGGAATCCCTGGGCCGCCACGCACCCGAGCTCCAGCAGCTTTTCGACCTGCTCCTCGTGCTCGACGCCCTCGGCGACGGTCTCGAGGCCGAGCGTCTCGCCGAGCATCACCACCGCCCGCGCGAGCTCCGGCCCGTCGCCCTTTTCGGTCAGCCGGCCGACGAAGGAACGGTCGATCTTGAGGATGTCGATCGGGAACCGGTGCAGGTAGGAAAGGGAGGAGTAGCCCATCCCGAAGTCGTCGATCGCGAGGCGCACGCCGAGCGCCTTGAGTTCGCGGAAACGCTCCAGGTTGACTTCGGTGTTGTGCATGATCGTGCTCTCGGTCAGCTCGATCACGAGGTTTTCCGGCTCGAGGCCCGAGGTCTCGAGGGCGTTCCTCACGTCGGCCACGAGGTCGGCGTGCTGCAGGTGCCGGCCCGAGATGTTGATCGCGACCCGCAGGCCTTCGCCCGCGACGATGCCGTCGCGCCAGGACTTGACGGCGCGGCAAGCCTCGGAGAGGACCCAGCGCCCGAGCTCGACGATCTGGCCGGATTCCTCGGCCGCCGCGATGAAGGCGCCCGGCATGACCAGCCCCTGGTCAGGGTGGTTCCAGCGCACCAGTGCCTCGACGCCGAGCAGCTCGCGCTTGGCGAGGTCGATGACGGGCTGGTACTCGAGGAAGAACTCGCCGCGCTCGAGCGCGCGCGTGATGTCCTCCTCCAGCCGCAGTCGCTCGCGCAACTGCTCCTGCATCCGCGGCTGGAACACGACGAAGCGCGCCTTGCCGGCGGCTTTCGCGTTGTACATCGCGATGTCCGCGTTCCGGAGCAGCTGCTCGGTGTCGTCCTCCGGCTCGGAGAACGCGATCCCGATGCTGGCCGCGACGTAGGTGTCGCTGCCGTCGAGTTGCAGGGGCTCGTCGAACGAGCGCGTGATCGTGGCCGCGATGCGCTCGACGTCCGCCGACTCGGCGATGCCCTCGAGCAGGATCGCGAACTCGTCGCCGCCGAGGCGCGCAACCGTGTCGGAGGGCCGCGTCGACTTGACGAGGCGCTGCGCGGCGGCCTGCAGCAGCCGGTCGCCCGCGTCGTGGCCCAGCGAGTCATTGACGTTCTTGAAGTTGTCGAGGTCGAGGAACATGACGGCGACGCGCTGGTGCGCGCGCTGCGCGAGCGTCAGTGAATGCTGCACGCGGTTGCGGAACAGGCTGCGGTTCGCGAGCAGCGTCAGCGGGTCGTGGAAGGCGAGCTGCCGCAGCTGCTCCTCGAGCGCCTTGCGCTCGCTGACGTCGCGGAAATTCAGGGCGAGGCCCGCGATCGCCGGGTCCTCCATCAGGTTGCTGCCGACGGTCTCGAGCGTGCTGCGCCGCGCGCCGTTGCCGACCACGACCTCGACCGGCCCGATGGTCCGGCCGCGCGTCGCCGTGACCTCCGCCAGGAACGCGGCCAGCCGCTCGCGGTCCGACTCGGCCCACAGGTCCAGCAGGTTCCGGCCCACGAGGTCGTCCGGGTGCATGCCGAAGGTTCGCTCGGCGGCGGGCGAGGCGAAGCGCAGCCGTCCGTCGACGTCGGCGATCATGATCACGTCGGAGGCGTTCTTGATCAGCGAGGCGTAGCGCGCCTCGACGATGCCGGCCGCGCGGCGCTCGCGCAGCAGCGCGTCGTCCCGCGACATCACGCCCTGGCGCAGCATCACGAGCAGGGTCAGCGCGAAGATGATGACCGTCATCGCGGTCGCCGGGCTCGACATCGAGCTCTTCTCGACGTACACGAGCACCAGGAAAGACACCAGCATCGCCACGTACGGCATGCCCTGGACCATGACGCTGCCGAGCGCGCTCGGCTCCTGGCGCATGGCCGGCGCGCCGCGCAGCTGCTCGCGTGCCGCGGCGATCAGGAACGCGTAGCACGTCAGGTAGATCGTGTCGGACAGGCCGCCGGGCTGGTAGCCACCGGTGACCTTGGCGAGCGCCCAGACGATGTCCGCGAGCGACATCGTGGAGAATCCGATCGTGAGCATGATCAGCGTGCGGCGCGCGATCGCGCCGGCCCCGGCGTGCATCAGCAGGATGCCGAAGGCGAGCAGCATCAGGCAGTTGAGCGCGATGTAGCTCTGGGTCAGGACGTACTTGATGACGTCCGGGTCGCGGTCCGCGGAGGCGGTCGGCGCGATCACGAAGAACCAGAAGAACGCGCCGAAACCGAGCATCAGGATGGTCGCGTCGAGTGCGAGCCGGCCCCAGTGGATGCGCAGTGCGTCGGCCCGGATTGCGTTCAGGATGCCGGCGAACAGCAGCGGATAGAAGCCGCTGAAGAAGACGTCGCCGACCGAGGGAAAGGGGTCGACACCGAACAGCCAGCAGGTCGAGTTCTGCAGGTTACCGATGCTGTAGACGCCGATCGCCGCGGCGAACCAGCCCCAGGTGCGGCGCACGGCGGGGTTCGGGTCCCGGATGGCCGCAAACGCCGCGAGCACCGCCGCGCCGATGCTGGCCGGCGAATCCGAATAGAGCTGGAAGACCTCGAACGTGCGGGATCCGGAATTGGCCAGGGCGGTGATCAGCAGGGCGATCGGGATATAGAGGAATAGCCCGCCCGCAAGCCAGCCGGTCCAGCCGCTGAAGAACGGCTGGCGATCCGGCGTCGGTTGCGGGGATTCTGGGGGCGGGGACATGTCTTCGGGCACAGACTCCGGCTTTCGGCCCTCCCGGCGGGGGGCTCCGAGTCGACATATGTAGCCAAAGGCGACGTGCCCCTAACTGTGAAGCGGGTCAGGAAACGCAGGCAGGGCGGTGACGGGCCGCACATTCTGCTCTTGCCGAGGGGCGGGGGAGCCTACATCTGCCCGAATCGGCCGCCCTGGAAGTCGGCGAACGCCGTGGCGATCTCGCGCTCGCTGTTCATCACGAACGGCCCGTAGCCCACCACCGGCTCCGCGATCGGTTCGCCCGCAAGGACCAGTGCCGAGAGTTCACCGTCGCTCCCGGCTTCGACCTTGAACTCCCCGCCCTCGCGCGCGAGCCGGACGAGCTCGGCCGCGCCGGCGGAGTGCGTGTCGTTGACGCGCGCCCGACCCTGCATCGGCACGATCGCCGTGGTGTGACCCTCGGGAGTCGCGAGCGTCACGGTGCGGCCAGCCGCGACGCGCAGGTCCCAGACCTCCATCGGCGTGAAAGTCTCCGCCGGGCCCTTGCGGCCCGCGTACTCGCCGGCGATGACGCGCAATGACCCGGCGCCGCCGTCGAGCTCGAGGCGTGGGATGCTGGCGTCGAGGAGGGTCTGGTAGCGCGGCTTCGACATCTTGTGTCGCGCCGGGAGGTTCACCCAGAGCTGCATCATCGACATCGTGCCGCCCTCGCGCGTGAAGCGCTCGGAGTGGAACTCCTCGTGCAGGATGCCGGAAGCCGCCGTCATCCACTGCACGTCGCCCGGGCCGATCCGGCCGCCATTGCCGGCGGAATCACGGTGCTCGAGCTCGCCCGCGTAGACGATCGTGACGGTCTCGAAGCCGCGATGCGGGTGCACGCCGACGCCGCGGCGGCGCTCCGCGGGATCGAAGTGGCGCGGGGCCGCGAAGTCGAGCATCAGGAACGGGGAGAGCGGCTCGCGCCCGAGCCCGTCGTAAGAAAAGATCGAACGCACGGGAAAACCGTCGCCGACCCAGTGCGGCGGTGCAGCCTCGTGCACGGCGATGACCTTGCGCATTCCTGCCAGCTCCTTCAATCGCGCGTCGTCGTGATCGAGGCCCCGGCGCGCAACGTTCGCGTGACCGGCGTCTTCTCCGCGATCTCGACCAGCTTGTCCCATTGCGCCGAGTCCAGCGGCGCGTCGGAAGACAGGCGCCGCGCGATCGACGTGTTGCCGTCCTCGTCCCTGTCCAGCGTCAGCGCGACCCTGAACTTCCCGATCGACCAGCCCTTGCGGTCGGCGTACATCTTGAGCGTGATCGCGGTGCAGGCGCCGAGCCCCGCGAGCAGCAGGTTGAAGGGGCCTGGCCCGGCGTTCTGGCCGCCCGCGCCGAGGGGCTCGTCCGCGACCAGGTTGAAGCCCGCGGTTTCGACCGCGTGGACGTAGTTCGCGCCGGCCGACGTCACGACCGCTGAAGCAATCCGTTTCATCGCTTTTCCCGCAGCCGCAGGCCCTTCAGCTCCGGCGCGACCAGCCGCGCCCCGCGCGCGCCGTGGACTTCGCCGAAGCGGTCGCTCTCCTGCCAGTCGCGGGTGGCCTGCTCCATCTCGCCGTATGTGCGGGCGACGAAGTTCCACCACAAGAGGACTTCCTCGCCGAATGGCACACCGCCGATCAGGAGCAGGCGCGCGTCGGACGCGGTCTCGATGGCAAGCCGGTCGCGGCCGGTTCCGACGTAGAGGAAGGTGCCGGACGCGAGCGGTTCGCCGTCCACGGTGATTTCGCCTTCGAGCGCCATCAGGCCATGCTCGAAAGCGGGGTCCAGCACGAGCTCCGTGCGCGCCGCGCCGGCCGACGAGAGGTCGACGCCGACGAGCGGGGAGAAGACTTCGGCCGGAGCGCGCTCGCCCGCGAAGCTCCCGGCGAGCACCGTGAGGCGAAACCCGCCGCGCTCGAGCACGGGCAGGTCGGGATAATGGTGAAAGGAGGGCTCACGGCGGCGCTCGGCGTCCGGCAAGGCGATCCACAACTGGGCGAGCTGGAATCGGCCCGCCTCGTCGCCGGGCGACTCCTCGGCGTGCGAGATGCCCCGGCCCGCAGTCATCAGGTTGACCTGGCCGGGATGGATCCACTGCCGGTAGCCGAGGCTGTCCGTGTGCAGGATCCGGCCTTCGATCATCCAGCTGAACGTCTGCAGGCCGATGTGCGGGTGCGGGCCGATCGTGAGCCCGCGGCCCGCGGCGTAGTCCGCGGGTCCCGCATGGTCGAAGAAGCACCAGGCGCCGACCATCCGGCGATGCCGGTTCGGCAGCGCACGCCGGATTTCGAAGCCTTCACCGACGATTGCGCGCTGCGCTTCGAGCCTTTCCACGGTCATGTACCGATCATGCAACGGCTGGCAGGGACAGACAATCGGCGCTAGTCTCGGCCGTCCTCACGGAGTTCCCCATGGCGCGCATGCCCGGCCTGCTGCTGTTGCTATCATCCGTTCCTGCCATGGCGAATCCGGCCGACACTCCCGAAACCCGCCTCGCGGCGGCCGGTTACCAGTTGCCGCCGCCCCCCGCGCCCGTCGCCACCTACGTGACTTCGGTGCGCACCGGAAATCTCCTGTTTCTCTCCGGCCATGGCGAGTGCGGTGAAAAATACACGCGCGGCAAGCTTGGCCGCGACCTGACGGTCGAGCAGGGCCGCCAATCGGCCGAAAAGGTCGGACTGTGCATGCTGGCGACGATCAAGGCGGCGGTCGGCGAACTGTCGAAGGTAAAGCGATTCGTGCGCATCCTCGGGATGGTCAACGCGACCGAGGACTTCACGCAGCACCCGCAGGTCGTCAACGGATTTTCCGATTTGATGGTGGTCGCTTTCGGCGATGGCGGCCGAGGGGCGCGTTCGGCCGTCGGCATGCAATCGCTGCCGTCCGACATCGCGGTCGAGATCGAGGCTACGGTCGAGTTGCGGGAGGAGTGACCGGGTCAGGCGCCAGGCAGGGCGTCCAACAATTCCGCCATGCGACGGCGCATCGTCTCATCCGGGACTCGACCCGCGCCTCCGGCGAGGTTGTCGGCCATATGCCCGGCCTTGCTGGTGGCGGGCGTCACGACCGTCACGGCCGGGTGGCCCAGTACGTACTTGATGAAGAACTGCGCCCAGCTCGCGGCGTCGAACTGCGCCGCCCAGGCGGGCAGCGGCCGTTCGCCGACACGCTGGAACAGGCGCGTCCGTCCGAAAGGCACATAGGCCATGACCGCGATCTTGCGATCGATCGCCAGCGGCAGGATCGTTTCCTCGGCGCTGCGGTTGTCCACCGCGTAGTCCACGCCGATGAAGTCGAGCGGCTCCTCGCGCATCACGCGCTCGAGCGCCCCGTACTGTTCCTTGCTGGTACTCGTGACCCCGATGTAGCGCACGCGCCTGGCGGCCTTCAGCTCCTTCAGGATCCCGAGCTGGACCGGGACGTCGCCAAGGTTGTGGACCTGGATGAGGTCGATCGTCTCGACGCCAAGGTGGCGGAACGATGCCTCGATCTGCGCGCGCGCGGCCTTCGCGTCGGCGTTGCCCCCGCCGCGCGGGGCGACGTTGACCTTGGTCGCCCAGAAGAGCTTCTTCGCGAGGCCGAGCTCACGCGCGAGCCTGCCTGCGACTTCCTCCGAGGCGCCGTAGGACGGGGCGGTGTCGAACACCGTGCCGCCGCCCTCGACCAGCGCGGCGAGCACCGCGGAAAGCCCGGCGACGTCCTCGCTCTCGGCAGCGCTTCGGAAAGTGGCGGAGCTGCCGAGGCCGATCACCGGGATGGGCTCGCCGCTCGCGGGGATGGGCCGCGCCATCAGGGGCGCGCGTGCTGCGCCGAGCGCGAACCGCGACCGCAGTCCGAATGCCGCGCCCGCCCCGAGCGCCATGGCCATCCAGTGGCGGCGATCCATCACAGCTGGTCGAGCCCCGTGCGCCGGTGCACGGCCGTCTGCAGCATCCCGAGCGCCTGCACGGCGATCGTGTCCTCGCCCTCGTGGGTCAGGACCGTAAACCAGAGCGTCAGCTCGTCGAGCTGCAGCGCGCCCTGCGTCATGAACCGGAACTCGCCCTCGGCCGGGTTCCGCTCGGTCGCCGTGAAATACCAGCCGCTCGCGTTTGCTCCGCCGAGCGGCCGCACTTCGAGGTAGGGCTCCTCGGCCTGCGGCTGGATGCGCTCCGCCAGCTCGCGGATCGCGTCGCGCAGGGCCGCGGGCTCACGGATCCCGTTGGCGACCGGGTCGGGCCATTCCGGCGTGATGAAGACCTGGCGCGCACCGCCCTCGGTGACCGCGATCTCGATGGTCGGGGGACCGCCACCGGCGGGTTCCTGCAAGTTCTCCGACCAGCCTGCGGGCAAGGTCAATTCGAGCGTGTCGCGGTTCGGGAGCTCGAAACGGCGCGGCGCCATGTCATCCGCAAGCGCAAGCCCGGCTGCGCCGAGGGCGGCGGCGAACAAGGGCAGGGCAATCACGGACCGTGTCATGGCCCGCGCGCGAATGGCTCCGCGTCAGGGCGTGGGCGCGGGTACCGGGGCACCCTCGCCGGAAACGAAGCCGACCTTCTGCAGGCCGCCCCGCTGCAGCGTGAACAGCACGTTCGCGACGTACACGTACGGCACGCGGCGATGCGCATCGACGTGGACTTCCGGCTGCTGGTCCTCGGGCCTGGCGTGCTCGATCGCGACGTAGTCGCGCAGCGTCTGCGCGTCGATCGGCGTGCCATTCCAGAACAGCGAGCCGTCGAACTCGATGAAGATCCGGACCACAGGCGGCGGCTCGGTAGGCGGATTCGGGTTGTCGCGCGGCAGGTCGATCTTGACCGCGTGGGTCATGACGGGGATGGTGATGATGAAGATGATCAGCAGCACCAGCATGATGTCGACGAGCGGAATGACGTTCGGCTCGACCATCGGATCGCCACTGTCGCCCTTGACCGAAATCGCCATGCGTTCCCCCGCCGGCCCACTGTGCCGGGGCCTTGATCTTCAGGTCTCCGGAGTTTGCCCGTCCACCCCGGGACGTGCAAGCCAGCGGGGGGCTTCGGTGCTATCCTTTTTGAAAAACCGGCGGTCAGCGGCCCGGCGGGGGACAGGATGACAAGAGCGACCGGAGACATACGCAACCTGGCCCTGGTCGGGCACGCGGGTTCGGGCAAGACCCTGCTGGCGGAAGCGCTGCTGCTCGGGGCGGGCAGCATCCGCGCCAAGGGGAGCCTCGCCCGCGGCACGACGGTCACCGACCACGATCCCCAGGCGCGGCGGCTGCTGCACTCGGTGGATGCCACCCTGTGCTGGCTGGAAACCGGCCAGTGCCACGTCAATCTCGCCGACACGCCGGGTTATCCCGACTTCATCGGCCGTACGCTGCCGATTCTGGAAGCGGTCGAGACCGCCGCGGTCGTCGTGAGCGCGGTCGCCGGCGTGGAGCCGATGTCGCTGCGCATGATGGACGCCGCGCGTGACCGGGGGCTCGCACGCCTCATCGTGATCAACAAGATCGACGCCCGCGAAGCCGATCCCGAGGCGGTGCTCGCCGAAATCCGCGAGCAGTTCGGCAGCGAATGCCTGCCGGTCAACCTGCCGGCCGGCGGCGGGGCCCGGGTGGTCGACTGCTTTTTCCATAACTCCGGCGAGACGACCGATTTCTCGTCGGTGCAGGAGGCGCACACGCGGATCATCGACCTGGTCGTGGAAGTCGACGACGAGCTGATGGCGCTCTACCTGGAGCAGGGCGAGGAACTCGCGCCCGAGCAATTGCACGACCCGTTCGAGAAGGCATTGCGAGAAGGCCACCTGATGCCGGTCTGCTTCGCCTCCGCGGAGACGGGCGCGGGCATCGCGGAGTTGCTCGAGGTGATCGCGCGGCTCATGCCAAATCCTGCCGAGGGCAACCCGCCGCCCTTCCTGAAGGGCGAGGGTGCCGCGGCGGAGCGCGTGAATGTGGTCCCGGATCCCGGCCGCCACGCCATCGCCCACGTGTTCAAGGTGATCATGGACCCGTTCGTCGGCAAGCTCGGGCTGTTCCGCGTCCACCAGGGGACGATCCGGGGCGGCGCGCAGCTGTTCGTGGGCGATGGCCGCAAGCCCGTGAAGGTGGCCCACCTGTTCCGCATGCAGGGCAAGGAGCACGCGGAAGTGCCCCAGGCGGTGCCGGGGGACATCTGCGCCGTCGCGAAGCTCGACGAACTGCATTTCGACGCGGTGCTGCACGACTCGCACGACGAGGACCACTTCCACCTGGCGCCGATGGCGTATCCGCCGGCGATGCTCGGGGTCGCGATCGAGCCCGAGCGCCGGGGGGACGAGCACAAGCTCGCCGAGGCCCTGCACAAGCTCACGGCCGAGGATCCCTGCGTGCGCGTCGACCACAGCGCCTCGCTCAATGAGACGGTGCTGTATGGCATGGGAGACCTGCACCTGCGCGTCATGACGGAGCGCATGACCGAGCGCTACGGCGTGCCGGTCAGGACGCGACCGCCCTCGATCCCGTACCGCGAAACGATCACGCGCCCGGCCGAAGGACACCACCGCCACAAGAAGCAGACCGGCGGCGCCGGCCAGTTCGGGGAGGTATACCTCCGGATCGAGCCGCTCGCGCGCGGCAGCGGCTTCGAGTTCGTGGACGATGTCGTCGGCGGCTCGATCCCGAACCAGTTCATCCCGGCGGTCGAGAAGGGCATCCGCCATGCCCTGGCAGAGGGCGCCGTCGCCGGCTTCCCGCTGCAGGACATCCGCGTGTCGGTCTACGACGGCAAGTACCACACGGTCGACTCGAAGGAGGTCGCGTTCGTCTCGGCCGGCCGCAAGGCCTTCCTCGACGCGGTGCAGAAGGCGCAACCGGCGGTGCTGGAACCGATCGTGCACGTCGAGATCAGCGCGCCGGGCACCGTGATGGGCGACATCACGGCGGACCTCGCGACCCGCCGCGCGCGCATCGACGGCAACGAGGCGCGCGCCCGCGGGCGCATCGTCGTTTCGGCCTACGTGCCGCTCGCCGAAGTCACGGACTACCAGAACCGGTTGAAGGCATTGACCGGCGGGGAAGGGAGTTTCACCTTGCAGCTCAGCCACTACGACCCGGTCCCGCCGCGCAAGCAGCAGGAACTCGCATCCGCCTGGAAGCCCGCGGCGGGCGAGGAATGAACGCCGCGTCCCGGTCCGACACCCGCATCATGGCCGTGTTCTGCGACTTCGAGAACGTCGCGCTCGGCGTCCGCGACGTGAAGATCGCCTCGTTCGACATCCGCAAGGTGCTCGAGCGGCTGCTCCTCAAGGGCAACATCGTCGTCAAGAAGGCCTACTGCAACTGGGAGCGCTACCAGGACTACAAGCGCCCGATGCACGAGGCGGCCTTCGAGCTGATCGAGATTCCCCACGTGCGCCAGTCCGGCAAGAACTCCGCCGACATCCGCATGGTCGTGGACGCGCTCGACCTGTGCTACACGAAGGCGCACGTCGATACGTTCGTGGTCATCAGCGGCGACTCGGATTTTTCGCCGCTGGTCGCCAAGCTGCGCGAGAACAACAAGTTCGTGATCGGCTGCGGCGTCAAGCATTCGACGTCGGACCTCCTGATCAGCGGCTGCGACGAGTTCATCTATTACGACGACCTGGTGCGCGGCGAGGGCCGCGCGAAGAGCGCGCGCAAGGAGAAGGTCGCGAAGACCGCGCCCAAGGCGGCGCCCGGCGGCGACGACCGGCGCCAGGAAGGCATCGAGCTCATGATGGAAACTGCCGAGGACCTGTTCGCGGAGCGCGACGCCGAGGAAAAGGTCTGGGGCTCGATGGTCAAGCAGGCGATCAAGCGCAGGAAGCCCGGCTTCAACGAGAGCTACTACGGCTTCAAGACCTTCGGCAACCTGCTCGAGGAGGCGCGTGACCGCAAGCTGATCGACCTCGAGTTCGACGCGAAATCCGGCGGCTACATCATCACCCGCGTCGCCGCGGCCTGAACCAGAGGGGAATTGACGGTGAGGACATTGACAATGGCGAAGTGGAGCTTGCTGCCGCTGGTGCTGGCGGTCGCCGGGACGGGCGCCTGCCAGGACGCACCGCACGTCGCGCCGAGCGGCGAGACGAAGGTCACGGTGACGACCGTGGCGCCCGGGCTCGAGCATCCCTGGTCGCTCGCCTTCCTGCCGGATGGCCGCATGCTCGTCACCGAGCGCCCGGGCCGCCTCAGGTTTGTCGCACAGGATGGCGCACTCTCGGCGCCGATCGGCGGCGTGCCGGCGGTCGATGCGCAGGGCCAGGGCGGCCTGCTCGACGTGATCCTCGACCCGCGCTTCGCCGAGAATTCGACAATTTACCTGTCGTATGCCGAGCCGGGTCCGGACGGGACGAACGGCACCGCCGTCGCGCGTGCGCGGCTCGACGGCGAGCGGCTCGCCGACGTCAAGGTCATCTTCCGCCAGCAGCCGAAGTTCAAGAGCAACCACCACTTCGGCTCGCGCCTCGTGTTCGCCCGTGACGGGAACCTGTTCGTCACGACGGGCGAGCGCAACTCGCAGCGCGACAAGGCCCAGGACCTCGGCACGCACATTGGCAAGGTCCTGCGCATCACGCCCGACGGCGGCGTGCCGGCGGACAATCCGTTCGTCGGCCAGAAGGGCGTGCTGCCCGAAATCTGGTCGTACGGCCATCGCAACCTGCAGGGCGCAACCCTGCATCCCGGCACCGGCGATCTCTGGACGCACGAGCACGGCCCGCGGGGCGGCGACGAAATCAACATCACCCGCGCGGGGCGTAACTACGGCTGGCCGGTCATCACCTACGGCCGCGAGTACAGCGGGCCCGCCATCGGCGAGGGCACGGCGAAAGCGGGGATGGAGCAGCCCGTGCACTACTGGGTGCCGTCGATCGCGCCCTCGGGCATGGCGTTCCACGACGGCCGCGGTTTCCCGGCCTGGAAAGGCCAGCTGTTCGTCGGGGCGCTCGCGGCCGCACAACTCGTGCGGCTGGTCGTCGAGCCGGACGGCAAGGTGCTCCACGAGGAGCGCATCGCCATCGGCAAGCGCGTGCGCGACGTTCGCGAGGGGCCGGACGGCGCCCTTTATCTCGTGACCGACGAGGACGCGGGGGAGATCCTGCGCGTCGTGCCGGCCGGCTGATTCCGTGGACCGGACCGAGCGCTTCTACCGCATCCGGCGGCGGCTGGTCGAAAAGGGCGCACTGACGCGCCGGGAGATCGAGGAGGACCTCGAGGTCTCCCACGCCACGTTCAAGCGCGACCTCGAGTACTTGCGCGACCGGTTGAACGTCCCTGTGATCTGGTCGCGCGAGCGGCAGGCCTACGTGCTCGATCCCGCCGCGGAGCAGGCTGAGCTGCCCGGCGTCTGGTTCAGCCCCGCCGAGGTGTACGCGCTCCTCGAGATCGATCACCTGCTCGACACGCTGGGTTCGGGCCTGCTCGCGCGCCGGCTGGCGCCGCTGCGTACCCGGCTCGCCGCGCTGCTCGAGGCCGGCGACCTCGGCCACCGCGAGATCCGCCGCCGTATCCGCGTGCTCACGCTCGGCACGCGGCGCGTGAACCGCGACGTGTTCGAGGCGCTGTCGCTCGCGTTGCTCGGGCGCCGCCAGGCCTTCATCCGCCACCTGCGGCGCGGCGATGGCGAGGTGACCGGGCGCACGGTGTCCCCTCAGCGGCTCGTGCACTACCGCTACAACTGGTACCTGGATGCCTGGGACCACGGCAAGAAGGCGCTGCGCACCTTCGCCGTGGACGCGGTGCTGCACGCGCGCGTGGAAAAGGCGGCGGCAATCGACCTCCCCGACGCCAAGCTCGACCGCGCGCTGGGCGCCGGCTACGGGATCTTCGCGGGCGAGGACACCGAGACGGCCGTGCTGCGCTTCACGCCCGAGAGCGCGCGCTGGGTAGCGGACGAAGTCTGGCACTCGAAGCAGGTCGGGCGCATCGAGGCGGACGGGAGCTATGTCCTCGAGCTGCCGTACAGCCGGGAGACCGAGCTCGTGATGGACCTCCTGCGCCACGGCGCGGGCGTCGAGGTGCTCGCGCCGCCCTCCCTGCGCGAGCGCGTGGCGGAGGAGCTGGCCGCCGCCGCGGCCCAGTACGCTTGAGGCCCGTCGTTCCCGCGATTCCTGCGGCGAGCCGTGCGCGGGACGGGACCAGGCGTTGCGCGGGCCCGTCTCCGGTACCTATGGTGGCCTGATGAATCTCGAACGCCTGCGCAAGAACCGCGACCTGCTGTTCTGGGGCCTGCATGCGCTGGGTTGGAGCACTTACGGTCTCGCCCAGTACGTGGGCGCCGCCGTCTACGAAACGAAGCCCGGCTACGTCGAGGTCGTGCTGATCGCCGCGGCCTCCGGCTTCCTGCTCTCGGCCCCGCTGCGCTGGCTCTATCGCCGGTTGTGGGAGGCCGGCCCGCGCACGATGCTGGTCTGCTCGCCGATCGCCTGCTGGATCATCGCGCTCGCCTGGCGGGCCATCGTCAATACCGCCTACATCCGGATCCTCAAGCCGGACTGGGCGGCCGAGCACGCGCCGCGGCTGCTCGACATATTCGTCAATACCCTGCCCGCGACGGTGCTGCTGCTGTGCTGGTCGGGCCTGTACTACGGCATCAAGCTCTACGAGCATCTCCAGTTGCAGCGCGAGGCGACGCTCAAGCAGTCGGCGCTCGCCCAGGAAGCCCAGCTCAAGATGCTGCGCTACCAGCTGAACCCGCATTTCCTGTTCAACACGTTGAACGCGATCTCGACGCTGGTGCTCGACGGGCAGAATCGCACCGCGAACCTGGCAGTCTCGCGCCTGTCCGAGTTCCTGCGCTACACGCTCGACCAGGACCCGATGAAGAAGGTGACGCTGCGCCAGGAGCTGGACGCCCTGAACCTCTACCTCGGCATCGAGAAGCTGCGTTTCGGCGAGCGGCTGCGCCTCGAGTTCGACGTGGACGAGCGCGTCGAGTCCGCCCTCGTTCCGTCGCTGCTGCTGCAGCCGCTGGTCGAGAACGCGATGAAGTACGCAATCGCGCCGCGCGAGCAGGGCGGGTCGGTGACGATCATCGCCGGCGTCGAGCGCGGCGGCCTCCGGCTCGCGGTCGTGGACGACGGGCCGGGCCTGCCGCCCGCGGTCGCAAACGGCAA
>Ga0157380_10000772_pt1 | contig 20013 bp, 14 predicted proteins | sample S35metaG_FD_119757 | JGI IMG/M metagenome (GOLD analysis project Ga0157380, IMG submission 119757) | Switchgrass rhizosphere microbial communities from Kellogg Biological Station, Michigan, USA - S3-5 metaG | ecosystem: Host-associated > Plants > Roots > Rhizosphere > Soil | place: USA...
GCTGAAGCCGTAAAGTTGCCGGCACGTTCCAGGGCGGTCGGAACGCGGGCGCCGCTCAGGAATGTGCTCGTCGCCTGGCGCAGTCCCGAATAAGAGAAGAAGAAAAAGGCTTTGTCGTGCTTGATCGGACCGCCGATAGTGCCGCCAAACTGGTTGCGATGAAAAGGCGCCCTGGTCAGAGTGGATCCCCAGTCGTTGGCATTGAACACCGTGTTGCGCAGGAACTCAAAGACCGAGCCGTGAAACTGATTGGTGCCGGACTTGGTGAGCACGTTGATAACGCCGCTGGCATAACGGCCAAATTCCGCGTTGTAGCTGTTGGTCTGAACCCGGAATTCCTGGATGGCATCAGGGTTGGGCAAAATGTTACCGGTGTTGCGGAGGTTGGTCATGTTTATGCCGCCGTCCAGATAGTAGTTCACTGAGCCGGTGCCGCCGTCGGTGCCGCCATTGATCAGTGTTCGCTGTTCCGGATAACCAAGGATGAATGTGCTGGTGCCGGTGGACGCAGTGGATACCCCGTTATTGTTAGACTGCACGCCGGGCGTCAGGTCGAGCAGCGTGTAGACGTTTCGCTCAACCAGCGGCAGCTGTGCGATCTCGGCTGATTGAATGGTGCGGCCTATTTCAGGCGTGCTCGTGTTAATCGTCGGCGGAGTCTCGGTGACAGTAACTGTCTCCGTAACCTGCCCAACGGTGAGCGCGACATCCAGGCGAATGGTATCGTTGATCTGTAAGGTTATGTCGCTGAGATATGATTTCTTGAAGCCGGTTGACGTGACTTCAAGTGCGTAGGTTCCCACAGGAAGAAAGTCAATCCGGTAGGTTCCGTCGTCGCCGGAAGTCACGGTGCGAGCCAGGCCCGTGTTGACATTCCGAGCTGTAATAGTTGCTCCGGATACATTAGAACCGCCAGGGTCAGTAACCGTACCAACGATAGTGGCGGTTGTGATTTGAGCATTAGCTGCGGCGGGGATGGCGAGCAGCAATGCGATCATTAGAAAATGGACTTTCCGTAAGCCAAAGTTTCTTACGCTTATCATGTCAGCGACCTCCAACAGAATTTGGAACCGAATAGCAACTCGGCTGCACTCACGCGAACCAGTTGCCACAAAAAGTTTTCCGCCTTGTTCTTTGATCTAACCGAGTGCGTCTAGGCAACTCGAGGCGCCGCGAAGTTCGGCGCCGCTATGAGCGCTGCCGCGCCCTTTAGTCGTGGTGATTCCTGGGTCAGGCTCACGCGCAATGGCGTGCGGGCGGCGTTCTCAGTTAAGGCGCGCTCCGCCAGAGCCTGTCTGACTGTATGATCAATCAAGTCCCATGCAGTCGTGATCTCGCCGGCCAGATAAATGCAATCAGGATTAAGGACGTTCACGATGGTCGCCAGCCCGAGGCCAAGGAAGCGCGCCGTTGCCTGAATCGCGGCATTGGCTTTCGCGTCTCCCCCTCGCGTACGGGCAACCAGATCCAATACAGTGAAAGAACTCTGCTCAGCATCGCGAAGTCCATTTGGACTGAGTTTGGACAAATTTGCGCCAAAATAACGAGAGAGCGTCGCGAGATTTGAAATGTAGGCTTCCCAGCATCCGGACGCTCCGCACATGCATCTTGGTCCGTCCAGGTTTAGTGGAATGTGTCCAAACTCGCCGGCGATGTGATCATGTCCTCGAACTAACTCTCCGTTGACGACCATGCCTACGCCCACGCCATCCGAAACGTTAATAAAGACAAAACTATTCGGACCCATGGTTTCGCCGCGCACCAACCACATCTGCGCGAGCGTGCAAGCCCGTCCGGAGTTCTCTATCTGTACCGGCAGGCCAGTAGCTGCGGCCAGCTTATCTCGGATATCGACGCCACGCCAATTGAGTGCAGGCGCGTTAAGAATCAGACCGCTTCGCTGGTCGACCATGCCGGGAATAACGACGCCAATACCCTCACAATTGGCTTTTTCACTGTGCGTTTTCAGCATCCTGCGAATTCGCGTGGACAAATCCTTGATGAACTCCGGAACACTGAAAATAGTGTCGTGGGCTTCCAACGCCAGCTCTCGACCGGAAAAATCACAAAGCATTATGTAAGTTTTACTGAAACGGACATCGACGGCCACTGCCAAACGATCGCGTGTTCTGATATGAAGGAACGTCGGTTTGCGGCCACGCGCTGCTTCTCCGGTCGCACCCTCGTAAATCACTCCCTGACCAATCAGTTCCTGTACCAGAGTGCTGACTACGCCCCTGGTCATGTTCAAATGGCGCGCGAGGTCAGCCCGAGAGATCGGTTGATGTTCTCTAATTACGTTTAGAGCAATGCGCCTGTTGATGTCCCGCGAGGTGGTGCGGGTAGCGACGTGAAAATCTCGGGTGTTGATCTTGCGAATGGGGGTGCACCTCTTTTGTTCGAGAAGCGAACAATATCGCTGCTCGCGGAGCCCTGTCAAGAACTTTTTTATTTTATTTTTCAGGAGGCGTGGAACTGTTTCGAGGCCAAGCTGACTATGAGTTTCAGCTTGCGCGGCCCAAGATCTTGTGTCGTCACTTCTTTAGTGCAACTGCAATGGCTCGCTCGGCCAGGGGAGCCATCACATCGTAGCCCTTCTTGTTGGGATGTAAACCGTCTTCGCTTAAGTCCTCTTTTAAGAAACCTTTGTCGTCAACCATGGCCGAGTAGTAATCCAAATAAACGGCGCTGTGCACAGCCGCATAGTTCTTCATCCAGACGTTCAATGCCAGGATTTGCTCGGGCGGTCGCTGTTTCGAGCGAATGATTGGCTGTCCATCCTTGTTCTTTTCGTAATCACTGATTGGCAAAACCGAGGCAAGCACCACTCGAATCTTATTTGCCCGGGCTAGTTCGGACATCGAAATCAGGTTGTCTTCAATCGCTTCCAGCGAAGTTGGCCCCGTGTTGCCGGAAATGTCGTTGGTTCCTGCAAGAATGAGAACCACCTTCGGCTTCAAGGCGATCACGTCAGCGCGAAAGCGAATCAACATCTGAGGAGTCGTTTGTCCACTGATGCCTCGATCTACGTATGGCTTGTCCGGAAAGAAGCCGCCATATTTAGGATCGTCCCAGGAATCTGTGATGGAGTCGCCCATAAACACTACGCGCTGGCTGTTCTTCGCAGTGGGTTCGAGTTTACTGTTCGCGTCTCGATAACGCGCCAAAGCCGGCCAATCTCTTAGTCTGCTCTCAGCTCTTGCCGCCTGAGCCTTGATATCAGCGCACGGGTCCGTCGAGGGTGCGCTGGTCTGCGCGGAAATCACTACTGAACTAATCAGAACAAAGCCAAAAGAGATTAATCTTTTCATTGGTGTGTATCTCGTAGGGTCAGATTAAGAGACCGTGGCGCGGGCGTCCCGCCCGTGAACGTGATGTGCCACTCAAACCTCATGGGCAGGATGCCCATGCCACGCCACTGATTATCGAATCGTGAACTCTCCGGTTAGGCGAATGTCCTCGGAAGAGGATCCAATCATCACGCGAAAAGTCCCAGGCTCGACAACAAAGTGCATTGATCGATTCCAGAGTGCAAGATCATCAGACGTCAAAGTCATCGACACAGTTTTAGATTCGCCCGGCTTCAAATGAATTCGTTCAAATCCTCGCAGGCTCTTTTCGTACGTCGTGACGCTGCTAACAAGATCGCGGGTGTACAACTGGACGACTTCATCGCCTTCCACCGTCCCGGTATTCTTGACATCAAACTTCACCGCGACATTACCTCGCGGTGGCGCGTTGATTTGCAGGTTACTGTAAACGAAGCTCGTGTAGCTCAAGCCGTGACCGAAGTAGTAGAGAGCGCCGTTCACGCGCGTTTTCTCCCCTTCCCACTGAGCATTTGGCTTCGTCGGAAAGTTGAACGGTATCTGGCCGACAGTCTTGGGAAAAGTCATCGTTAGTTTGCCGCCGGGATTGTAATCGCCGAACAATACTTCTGCGATTGCGGTTCCTCCCTGCGCCCCGGGAAACCAGGCTTCAACTATTCCCGGCACATACTTGTGTACCCAGTTAATACTCATCGGGCGACCATTTATTAAGACCACCACCACGGGTTTTCCGGTGGCAACGATTGCTTGCACAAGATCGAGTTGATGCCCGGGTAAATCCAGACTGGTGCGCGAAGCACTCTCGCCAACAGTACTCATCGAGTCACCCAGAACTACAACGGCAATGTCAGAGGCTTTCGCAACCTCGACAGCCTTCGCGATCTCTGTTTGCTCACTCGCGGTTAAAGGCTCGGGCAATACTTCCGTTTCCGGCCAATGTGCATCCGCGATGTCACAGCCCTTTGCGTAATTAACTCTAACGTTGCTACCGAGCAGGTTTCGGATTCCCTGCAAGACGGTAACGCCCTTGCCTGCAGAAGGACCATACCGATAACGAGCGGTACTATCATCGTCCGCATTTGGTCCAATGACTGCAATCGAAGTAAGTTTTTTCTTCAATGGCAGAACATGATTCTCGTTCTTCAACAGAACGATACTCTCGCGAGCAGCTCGAAGCGCGGTGGCCTGGTGTTCCGCGGAATTGACCACGCGCTCAGCCGTGTCCGCATCGCTCATGTACGGATGATCAAAGAGACCAAGTCGAAACTTCACTCGCAGCACATCGCGCACTCGAGCGTCGAGAATTCTTACCGGCAACTTCCCTTCTTTAACCAACTCGCGCAAAGGCAGGATGAAATCATCGGGCCTGGTAAAGTTTGTCTTCACATTCAAGCCCGCCTCGATCGTTTGTCGGACCGCCTCTTTCATATCTGCGGCGACGCCGTGCTTGTTGTACAAATACTCGACTGCAGCACTATCGGAAACCACGTAGCCTTTGAAGCCGAAATCATTTCGCAATCGTTCGGTTAACCAGTAATAGCTTCCGGTGACCGGCACACTGTCGTAATCGTTGTAAGAGCTCATCACTCCCATCAAGCCGGCTTCCTTAATCGCCGCTTTGAAGGGTGGCAGAAAGATATTCTCTACTTCCCGTGGTGATGTTTGTGGATCGGTTCGCGCCGAGCCTTCTCGAGCTCCCTTGCCATTACTGTAGACTGCGAAATGTTTAGCCGTGGCCGCGACAGTGAGATCCTGCTGTAGGCCTTTGACCATTTCGACGCCGAGACGAGCAGTTAAATAAGGATCTTCGCCGTAAGTATCTTCGACCCTTCCCCAACGCTGGTCGCGAGCTACATCGAGCGTCGGTGCGTAAATATTTGTGTAACCCAATGCCCTTGCTTCGACGCCGGTGATGCGCCCCATGGCGCGCACCAACTCACGGTCCCAGGTCGAACCCATACCCAACTCTGAAGGAAAGCTGGTCGATGTCGGAAACGCGAGGCCTCGCAAACCTTCATTCGTGAAGTCTACCGGAATGCCCAGATGCGTTTCCTCGATGAAGAACCGTTGCACTTCATTCATCGCCGAAACATGCTTGCGAATGTCCGTCGCATAGATACTTTTCGAGCCCGGGCCCCAGCCATTTAGATGTTCATCGATGTTCGCAATGCCATCTTTCCAGATTTGGTTCTTCCACTCAGCAGTTGGCAGCTCGTCTTTCAGCACTCTGTTAAAGCCGTAAAGAGTGGCGGTTTGACAAGTCTTCTCTGCCAACGTCATTTGCGCTAGCAGATCCTCCACCCGCTTGTCGATGTTTGCGTGTGAGTTTTCATAAACATCCATCTTTCCGTTCTTGTTCAAGTCGATCCAACCCTCGTGATACATCTTCTTTTCCGCCGGCCCTACCGCTTGAGCAAGTGACACCAGCATCAACGTACAAATCAGACCAAGAACTGCGAAGACTCGAATCATTAAACGCTCCTGGAATTGCTGACTGCTGATTTACGGGTGTTTAGAGTTCAATCTTTAGATTGCGAGTGAGCGAAATCACAAACTAAAGTTTGAACTCTAAACGCCCGGGCTGATTACTGATTGCTGATTACTTCGTTTCTTAGCGTGCCTAAACCTTCGATGGTAACTTCAAAAACGTCACCGGCTTTTAAGAGCACTGGCGGGTCGCGAAAGACCCCGACACCTTCGGGAGTTCCTGTGGCAATCACATCACCCGGCTCAAGAGTAATGCCCTGAGAAATGTACGAAACCAAATAAGCCACATTGAAAATCATCTTGGCGGTGTTCGAGGATTGCATTACCTGCCCATTCAATCGCCCTTCGATATTCAACGCCTGAACATTTGAGATCTCATCTTTGGTAGTAATGAACGGTCCGATAGGCGCAAAAGTGTCGAGACCTTTTCCGCGGACCCATTGCGTGTCGCCGAACTGCAGATCGCGAGCGCTCACATCGTTGATAAGCGAGTAACCAAAAACATAATTGAGTGCCTCGGCTTCGCTCACTCTTTTTGCCCTGGTCCCGATCACTACCGCAAGTTCTGCTTCGTAGTCGACCTTTTGACTGATTGTCGGCAGCTCAATCGGCGCATTGTGCGCACTCAATGAAGTGGAGAGCTTGTTAAAAATCAGCGGCGCTTCGGGCAAAGGCGCGCCACCTTCGCTTGCGTGATCAGCATAGTTGCGGCCGATAGCGAGAATCTTGCCGGGATAGACTGCCGGCAGGAACTCGATCTCATCAAGCGCTAACGAACAACGTTCATCCTGATCGAGACCGGGGCCTTCGGCAGCCGTTATGAGTCTCTTCAGATCGTTAAGCGCTGACTCTCCCAAAGCAATTACATCCATGGTACGGTGGGCTGAAAGTAACCAGTCTGCGACTTCTTCGCCTGCTGCTTTGACTGCGAAAGCCAGAGCCCCAACGTCAATGACTTTTTCACCTGCTGCTAATCCCAACCGAGGTTCGCTTAGCGTTTTCTTTGTGAACTGCGCCAGTTTCATAGATGAAGACACTCCTCAAAAGTTTAAAGATTCACCAATTATTGTGCTGTTGCTTCCAACCGTCGTCGTTGGAATTGATCGAACGTTACCGCGAGTACGATGACGGTCCCAATCACTACTTGCTGAGTGAATGATGAGATCCCTAACAAGTTAGCGCCGTTAGCGAGAACGCCCATGATTAATGCGCCGATGATTGTTCCCACCACGGTGCCCTGACCTCCGCTCAAAGATCCCCCACCAATGACCACGGCAGCAATCACTCTTAATTCATAACCTTCGCCCGATGTTGGTTGTCCAGTGACAAGCCGCGCAGATTCAATTGCCCCTGCCAGGCCCGTGAGCGTCCCGAGAATCACATAAAAGAGAATCTGGTACGTCGAAACTCGAATGCCCGCGTAACGCGCAGCCTCAACATTACTACCAATCGCATAGCAATAACGTCCCGGCCGCGTACTGTTAAGAATGAAGTGCGCAATCGCAGCAACCAGCACGACGATCAACAAAGGCAACGGCAGCACACCAAACAAATTTGCTTGAGCAAGATTTCCAAAGCGTAGCGGCAAATCCACCACAGCCTTGCCTCCAGTCACCAGCAAGGCGACGCCTCGATAAACTCCCATCGCACCCAACGTAACGATGAAAGCAGGAATACGAAGCGTCGTGATAGTAGCACCATTAATGAAGCCGCAGGCCGCACCAGCCAAACAACTCGTGAGAATTCCAACGAGGATAGGACCTCCGCTGGCCATGACGAACGCGCCCAAAACACTAGCTAACGCCATCATCGATCCTACCGAAAGATCAATTCCGGCTGAGACCATAACCATCGTCATACCGATCGCCATGATGGTAATCACTGCCGTCTGCCTGGCTATTCCTGCCAAGTTCGATCCTGACAGAAACTTTGGCTCAAGCGCCGCGATTACAACGCATAGCACTATCAGGCTCACGAAAGGCAGAAAGCGCTTGATTAATTGAGCCATAGATTCATCGCCGTAAGACTACGCGGCTTTGTCTACCACCGCCGCGTTTTGCAGCACTTCTTCCTGAGTAGTGAGCTTGGCATTAAGTTCTGCAACCAGATGACCTCGTCTCATCACCAGAATACGGTCTGACATTCCCAGGAGCTCAGGTAAATCCGACGATACCATTAGTACCGCAGCTCCAGACTCGACCAGGTTATTAATCACCTGATAGATTTCGGCACGCGCGCCCACATCAACCCCACGAGTTGGCTCGTCTAGCAGGAAGATCTTCGAGTCAGCAAACAACCACCGGGCCAACAGAACTTTCTGTTGATTGCCGCCACTGAGCAAAGCCACGATCTTGTTGGGCTGCGGCGGGTTGATCCGAAGCTTGTCGATAAATTTCCTGGCGATGTTCAGTTCACGACTACGATCCAGCATCCAGCCTCGCAACAGCGCTCGCACATTCGCCAAAGTGAGATTGTGTGTCACCGACAAATTCAGACCGAGCCCGGTACGTTTGCGATCTTCAGTCAGCAGTCCCACGCCATGCTTCACCGCGGCTGACGGCCGCACTGAATCAAAGCGCGTTTCATCAAGATAAATCTCGCCCTCGTCGGGTGGGGTTACTCCAAAGATTGCTTCAACAAGTTCGGTCCGGCCTGATCCCGCAAGGCCAGCCAATCCGACAACCTCGCCAGCTCGAATCGAGAAGGTGACCTCGCTAAACTTATCCAAACGAGATAACTGATGAACTCGCAGCCGCACTGGACCAGCTTCCACCTCTCGCGCCGGAAAGATCTCTTTAAGTTCACGTCCGGCCATGTGTCGAATAATCTCGCTGGTCGAAAGCGAGCCCCAACTACCGGAGTGGACAACTCGGCCGTCACGCAAGATCGTCAGGCTATCAGCGATGTGCTCGAGCTCTTCGAGGCGGTGTGAAATGTAGATGATGGCCAGGCCGCGTGACTTGAGTCTCTCAATCAAACGGAAAAGGTTACGCACTTCCTGGGTGGTTAGTGAAGAAGTGGGCTCGTCCATGACGATGACGCGGCGCGCTTCAGCCGTGGCCCGTGTTATCTCCACTAGTTGCCGGTTGGCAGCGCTCAAGTATTCGACTAGTTTTCCCGGGTCAATGTGGAAATCATTCTCGGCTAACAAAGCCCTGGCTCGCCGCACCAGCTCGCGACGATTAATGATTTTCAGCAGGGGCACGCTGAGTGGTTCGCTCCCGAGAAGAATATTCTCAGCGACGCTGAGATGTGGCGCGAGTGATAGTTCCTGATAGATCATGGCAATGCCATGCTCGAGTGAATCAGCGGGACTATGAAAGGTCACTGGCGTGCCGTCGATCAGAATTTCACCGTGATCAGGAAGGTGCACGCCAGCGAGAACTTTCATCAGCGTCGACTTGCCCGCACCATTCTCTCCCACTAATGCGTGGACCTTGCCGGGCTCGACGTCGAGGTTTACGTCTGCGAGCACTACATTTCCCGCAAACGACTTCTTAATCGAGCGCATTTGTAATGACATAGGGGTTTATTTCTTGGTTCTTGGTTCTTAGCTCTTGGTTCTTCTCGACACCCCGGAGGGGTGAAATGTTTATAGCCGCGAGCAAAGCCTCCAATCCATCGTCGTTCGGCGGGGCGGAACTCGGCTTGAACAGTATTAATCCAGTCTCATTCCGCCCCGCCGAACGACGCCGAGTTTCAGCGAGGTGCTGGAGGCTATAAACATCTCACTCCTACGGAGTGGGAACGTTAGCAAGACATGCAAAGAACTAAGAACCAAGGACTAAAAACGGCATTAGGGCGCTTTCAATAGCTGCTGCATCTCCGGAGTCTCGAGATTTTCTTTCGTCAATAGCTTTACTCCGGTGTCGACCTTGCGCGGTGGAGTTTGACCATTCAACTTCGCGACTATTGATTTCACAGCCTCGTAACCCATCTTGTAAGGGTTCTGCAAAACCAGCGAATCAATTGCTCCTGCTTTCAGGTCTTCAATCAAATTCGGACTTGAGTCAAAGCCGACCAATACCACTTTGCCCGCCTGGCCTTTCTGCTTGAGCGCCTGGACCACTCCAACCGTTGAAGATTCGTTTGAAGCAAAGAAGCCATTGAGATCGGTGTGGGCCGTCAGGATATCACTCGCCCTGTCCAGCGAGAGGGCTCGATCCGATTCGCCATATTGAAAAGCCACAATCTGGATGTCGGGATATTTTTGTTTGATCGTCTGTTGAAAGCCTTGCTCGCGTTCGTCGGTTGAAACCGAACCCGCCTTAACACCAAGGATTGCGACTTTGCCTTTCCCTCCAAGTTTTTGCGCAAGCCTTTCGGCTGCTGTAGCGCCGCCCTGCAAGTTGTCGGTCGCCACATAAGAAACGTATTGCTCAGTGCCAATTCCCGAGTCGAAGATGGTGACAGGAATACCTTCACGCTGAGCGCGTTCCACCACGGGCACCAGCGAATCACGATGAGTGGGCGCGAGCACGAGGCCGTCGACGCGACGGTTGATGGCGTCCTCGACGATGTTTATCTGTCCGGTGTAATCCGTCTCACGCGCGGGACCGTTCCAAATGATTTCTACGTTTGTTTCTTTTGCGGCAGCTTCCGCCCCTGCGTGAACACTCTGCCAGAAGAAATGGGAAACGCCTTTCGGAATAACTGCGATAACTTTCTTCCCCCCCGACTTGCTACGATTACACGAGATGATTGCCAAGCACATCAAGGCACTCAGCATTCCTAAAAGGATCGTGTTTCTAATTTTCATTTCGTCTCCTAACCGACAAGGCTAAAAGTGGCGTTGCCCGAAAAGTCTTAAAATCCCCTCAGCGTCAGCTGGGGGATTGTTAAATTCCAGCCTAGCAGCAAGATGCAGATTGTTTTGAAAATCCCCCTTGCGCAGCTGGGGGATGTTTTCAAGTTCTACCTATTTCCGCCGTAAGTTCTGCCAGCAAGGCTGTACCTGAAAGATCCCTCAGCTGCCGCTGAGGGGATTCAAACAACCAATCCACAACCTTCGCTTCGCAGGTCGAACTTGAAACATCCACCAGCTGCGCAGGTGGGATTCAAGACTTTTCCTCTGTAAATTCGAACCTACAAATTTATTTATTACGTCTCCAAATCACTCGTGTCGAGCAATCCTTCGGCGTCGAGCTCTCTGAATCTTGAAATAGTTTTGCGCACGCCTTGAGCCAAGGGTGTTGCCGGCTGCGGACCCAACGCGGACCTGATTGCAGCGTCATCCATTTCAGCCGGAATGGGTAACGGCGTGTCGGCGAAAGTTATCGAGCCGCGCGCAGCGGGAATGATCTCTTCGATCTCTTCCACCACCTGCTGCACATGAATCGTTTCGCCATGCAAGTTGAACACGTGCGCCCCGTGTAATTCAGAGACAGCCGCGTTAATAAAGATATCGGCAGTGTCACCTACAAATTGAAAGTCGCTGCGTCCGCCGAAGCGAATGTGAAAAGGCCGGCCTACAACCGCTGCCTTCATAGCTTTTGTTGGATCAGAAGTGAGTCCCACGTCGCGTCCCACTCCATAAATAGTCAACGGCCTCAGGCCAATACTGTCGATACCGTGGTCCAGAAAATAAACTCGGGCATTGCCTTCGTTACATCGCTTGAAGACACCGTAATGTGAGTTTGGCAGGGCGTCATCGCGCTCTGTCAGCGGGCGATCTTCATCGGTCTGTCCAAACACGGCGGCCGAACTCGCGTAAACAATCTTCTTAATTTGCCCGGCCGATTGTTTGACTGCTTCGAAGGCGTTAATCGTACCCATCACATTCACCGCCGCGCCCAAAAGCGGATCGGCGCGGCAAGTAGGAACTTGCAAACCCGCCAGATGAATAAAATTCGTAACGCCGAACTTCTCGATTATAGGTGTGAGTGAACCTGCTACCGTGATGTCTCCGACTTCAAACCGGACGCGCGAGATCTGCTCCGGAAGCATGATCAAGCGGAGCCGTTGCGCATCGGTGCTGCGATCAAGAATGATTACCTGCGCATCGGCATCAAGCAGTCTTTTCGTAATCCATGCGCCGATAAAGCCATGAGCTCCGGTAATCAAAAAGGTTTGAGACGAAAGTGAATCCATTCAGTTTCCCGTGACGAATCTCTCTTTCCCCACAATCGCTCCAATCTGCCGAGTGATGCTGGTAAGCGCTTCGTCAATCTCGATTCTTCCGACAATCGCTTCCTGTATGGTTCGCCAAATCACTTCTTCAATTTCGGGATAGCGCGCAAGTTTTGGTGGAACCAGAATGTGCTCGCGGACGACTTTTTCAAGTAACTGCAACCGCGACCGGTTGGCTTCGTCGGCTTCCGCCTGCATTGCTCTCATCACTGAATGACGCACCGGCACGCAACCCTGCCGGGCCTCGCGAGTCTGTTGTTCGACATTCGTCAAATGCATCAGCAGCTGGAGAGCTTCAGGTTTCTTAATTCCCTTCTGCGTTAATGCGAACGTATGGCCTCCGCCGTATGCCAGGGATTGTCCTGCTGGACCAATGGGATAAATGCTGACCGCAAATCGATCATGCACTTTTGAAATCTCGGGGTTCCGATAGAGGCTGTAGTAACCGGGCCAGTCACCAACCATCGCCGCCTGGCCACTCCGAAAACACTCATGGATTTTGTCGTAATGCCAGTCGGGCAATTCTGGTGGCGTAATCTGCTCCGCATAAAAAGTGCGCAACAAGTTGAGCGCCCAACGTCCACCTTCATTCTCGATCTCGGGCACACAATTCTCGGGAAACAATTTTGCGCCGGCCATTTCGGCGAGCTCATAGAAAGTGCCAAAGAGTCCAGACTCACGTCCCGGAAAAATGAAACCGTAATGATCGGGCGGTGAATTTTTTTCGCGCGCGACTGCCAATAACTGGTCCCACGTAGCCGGAGGCTGCTCGATCAGATCGGTTCGAAAGTGCAGCAGCCGCACGTCAATATTTCGAGGAATGCCATGCAGCTTTCCATCAACTCGCGCGAGTTCCAGTAATAGCGGCTCAAAGTCTTCGAGCACCTCGGGACCGACGACATCATCCAGTGGAGCTAAGAACCCTTCTTGTGACGGCGCATATTTTGAGTGAGTTGAAACCAGATCGTACGGAACGTCTGCTAACCCGGCCAGATGATGATTGAGCGTGGGATGATCGCCCTGGAACGCCACGTTCACTTCGACTCCAGTAGCAGCTGTGAATGAAGGCAGACACTCGTAAAGCGAATCGTACGCCGGCCCACCTATCAAAGCTATGTTTAGTTCACTGGTCATAGGTTTTCGCTCCAGCGGAGCGAGATGTTTCTAAAAGAACTCGTGCTCCTTGAGGAGCCTGCATCGCGAACGCCCGATTCAAGCTCCTAAAGGGGCTATAGAAGTTAATAAGGCGGTTTCGGGCTATAAACATCTCGCGCCTCCAGGGCGATGCGACACCCTACGCGCTACTCCACGCGGCGCCGTTCGGAAACTCGTAATCCCGAAGCGACTCGGCCTTCATCGTGATGCTGTAGCCAGGAACCATTGGCGCTTGATAGCGACCTTTGCAAAGCCTCACCGGATCGACAAAGTGCTCGTGGAGATGATCGACAAATTCCAGCCTTCGATTCTCGAGTGACCCACTAATGGCGATGAAGTCGACAATGGAAAGATGCTGCACGTACTCGCACAACCCCACTCCGCCTGCGTGCGGACAAACCGGCACCTGAAATTTCGCGGCTAACAAAAGCACAGCCAGTACTTCGTTAACGCCTCCGAGCCGGCAACTATCGATTTGACAAAACTGCATCGCACCAGCCTGGAGGAATTGTTTGAACATGATTCGGTTATGACAGTGCTCTCCAGTCGCAACACCGATCGGAGCGACGGCTCGAGAGATCTCGGCGTGCCCGATAATGTCATCGGGGTTGGTAGGCTCTTCAATCCAAAGCGGCTTGAATCGCGCTAGAGCTTTCACCCACTCGATCGCCTGTGGCACATCCCAAACCTGGTTGGCGTCCATCAACAAGGTCCGTTCCCAGCCAATCTCTTCGCGAATCAAATGCGCCCTCCGCAGATCATCTTCGAGATTGCGACCGACTTTCATTTTGAAATCGGTCCAGCCCTGCGCCATCGCTGCTCTCAAAAGGTTGCGGATCTTGTCATCGCTGTATCCAAGCCAACCTGCCGAAGTCGTATACGCTGGATAGCCTTGCTCCAGAATTTCCTCTTCTCGCTGAGTCTTGTTCGATTCGTTTCTGACAAGGATTTCGAGAGCCTCTTTACGCGTAAGCGCGTCGCTGAGATAGCGAAGTGGAATAGCTGAAACCAACTGCTCGGGAGACATATCAACCAACAATTTCCAAAGTGGCTTGCCCTCAGCTTTCGCATACAAGTCCCAAACTGCGTTGACTAAAGCGGCGGTGGCTAGATGAACGATGCCTTTCTCGGGACCGAGCCAACGAAACTGACTGTCTCCGGTTAAGTCATTCCAAAAACCCTCCAGGTTGGCGGTGATCGAATCGAGACTCCTTCCAATTAATCTCGCTCCTAAAGCCTCGATTGCGGCGCAGCAGAGATCGTTTCCGCGGCCGATCGTGAACGTAAGACCATGCCCTTCGAGTCCCGCTGTGCTGTCGGTCTTGAGAATCACATAAGCAGCCGAATAGTCCGGATCGAGATTCATCGCGTCCGAACCATCAAGAGCACTTGATGTGGGAAACCGAATATCTCTAGTTTCAATGCTGGTTATCGTTAGACTCATTCGGTTCTCAATCGTATTTTTCGAATTTGGTTTCTGTTCCCCTCTCCGTAGGACGGAGAGGGGTTAGGGGAGAGGTTAGAGCTGCCGTTAACCCCACCCCCAGCCCCCTCCCCACGCAGTGGGGAGGGGGTTAGTTCCCAGCTTGGACACTACCTCTCAATCGCTTACGCTTCGCCTCGCAAACGCGCTGCTGCCTGTTCCGGGGTTACATCGCGCTGCGGCTCTGCCAACAACTCATAACCAACCATGAATTTCCGCACGGTCGCTGATCGCAATAAGGGCGGATAGAAATGCGCATGTAAGTGGTACCCTGGATATTCCGTGCCATCAGTCGGCTGTTGATGAAATCCCATCGTGTAAGGAAACGACGACTGAAACAACTCGTCGTACATTGTGGTCAAGCGTCTCAAGATGTCGGCCAGCCCGTTACGATCCCCCTCGCTTAACTGATCGAGACCGGTTACATGACGTTTACCAATCACCAGGGTTTCAAAAGGCCAAATTCCCCAGAACGGAACTACGGCGACAAAGTCGTCATTTGTACAAACCACTCGTACTTCCTTACTCAGTTCTAATTTCAAGTAGTCACAAAGCAAGCATGAGCCGTTCGCTCGAAAGTAATTTTCAGTAGCGGAGCATTCCTTTGCCGTTTCATCGGGGATATGAGAACTCGCCCAGATCTGTCCGTGGGGATGGGAGTTGCTTGCACCCATCATGGCTCCACGGTTTTCGAAGATTTGAACTGAGTTAATAAACGAAAGTGATCCGAGTTGAGAATATTGGCTGGCCCAGGCATCAACGACCTTACGGACCTGAGCTTGAGTCATCCCAGCAAGCGTCAGGTCGTGACGAGGTGAAAAACAAACTACCCGGCAAATACCTGATTCGCTTTCAGCAACCAATAAGCCTTTCTCATTAGTCTCGTGGGAAACAGTGTTCGGCTCAAGCGCAGGAAAATCATTGTCAAAAACAAACGTGTCTTCGTAGTGCGGGTTTGAGTGACCTGCGGACCGCGAATTACCCGGACACAAGTAACAGGTCGGATCGTATTCAAGAATCTTCTCATCTTTCGCTTCTTCAACCTGACCTTGCCATGGTCGCTGCGTTCGTTGCGGCGACACCAACACCCACTGCCGCGTAAGCGGGTTGTAACGACGATGCGGATGCTGTTGCAAGTCGACCATTTCTTAGTAAAAGTTACAGCACCCTCGCTGCGCCTTGTGATGCCGAGCAAACGAAAACCTGCGGTTTTAGTCCCGTGTTCTTCTCATACTCAGCTGTTAGCAATTCCTGAAAGTCACGTACGCTATCGTTGCTAACTAAATTCACTGTGCAGCCGCCAAACCCGCCGCCGGTCATCCTGGCTCCGAACACGCCGGCATACTGCCGCGCTAATTCGACCATGAGATCGAGCTCAGAACAACTTACTTCAAAGTCATCGCGCAGACTTTGATGGGACTCGTTCATCAGGTTTCCGAACGTAGCCAGATCACTTTCTTCGAGTGCCGAGGCAGCTGCGGTCACCCTCGCGTTCTCGCTAACCACATGACGGCAACGCCGGAAGACAACCTCAGGCAGCTTAGATTTGTGCTCTTCAAGATCGGACAACCCTACGTCGCGCAGAGTTCTTACCTCGGGCATCTGTTCACCGATCAATCGCACACCTTCTTCGCATTCGGCCCTGCGAACGTTGTATTCGCTAACGGCCAACTGGTGCTTAACCATCGTGTTACAAACGACCACCTTAGCCTCTGAAGGCATTTGCGGCCTGCGGTACTCGAGCGAGCGACAGTCGAGCATCAGAGCGCGACCTGCCACGGCAAAGCAAGAAACAAACTGGTCCATCAATCCGCAGCGCATCCCAACGAATTCGTTTTCAGCCCGCTGACAAATCAACGCCAACTGCATCGGATCGACTTCAATTCCTGAACAGTCGAGCAGAGCGAATCCAGTGGCAACTTCGGTCGCCGCTGATGAACTCAAGCCCGCGCCGATTGGGACTTCCCCTTCCAAAAGTATGTTCGCGCCTCGTAATCGGTAAGCTGCGGCTTCGAGCATTTGCGCAACGCCCCGAGGATAGTCAGTCCAGTCACCACGGCGAGATGGCGGGGCTTCATCGAGATCGAACTCAAAAGTCTCGGAGAAGTTCTCGGAACGATAGACAATGTGCCGGTCATCGCGCGGCGCAATTGCTACGTAAGTAGCTGCATCGATCGCCATCGGCATCACCAAACCCTCGTTGTAGTCAGTGTGTTCTCCAATCAAGTTTACGCGGCCGGGCGCGCGGTAAACGCGGGGTTCGGCGTCGTACAGTTCTCGAAAGCGTTGCGCGAGGTTCTCAACGTTACTCATCGTTCGCTTTCCGCTTCAACTGCTTCGATCTTTTTTCCTTCCGGGCTATCTTCAGTGAGTCTCGCTGTTGACGTACCTCGACGACCCATAATGAACATGACCACACCAAACACCAGCATCACCAGGCCCCACCAGAGATTTACGTTGATTCCCAACGAGCTTTTGTACTCGTACTTGTCTCCAATTAAGCCGAAGACGGACAGAATCAAACCCAACAATCCAAACATCAAACCGATTGGCAGCCGAATGTCGAGTCGCATCGTTATCTCCTTTCGGGCGCTACCAGAAAATGATGTTAAGCACGAGCGCAGCAAAGAGGACGGCCACAGCGAGAGTTGCCGGTCGACGGAACCAGGAAATCTCGTCGTCTTTCGGTCGCGTCGTTAGCGAGTAAACCAGACCCACAAGATCTTTTTCAGCTCGTGCCCGGGTTACCAGGCTTATTAAGATCGTCACCACGAAACATGATGACCAGGCAAAAATTGCTGTCCAAAAGTTCTGGGCCATCTCACTTGGATACACATGCTGCACACCAAACCAGCCGCCCTTGACTCCCACCACTGCGCCGACCGGTAGCGTCAGCCCGTGATGAATCGCAGCCGCAATCGTCCCGGCCAATAATCCGGAAAATGCTCCATGACCGGTGGTGCGTTTCCAAAACATTCCCAACAAAAACGTGGCGAACAAAGGCGCGTTCACGAACGCAAAGATCAGCTGCAACATGTCCATGATGTTGTTGAAGCGAGTAGCCACATAAGCGGCTGCAACTGAAACTCCGATACCGAAGACGGTAGCCATGCGACCCATCCAAAGGTAATGCTCGTCAGTCGCGCGCGGCTTTATGTAGGACTGATAAATGTCGTAAGTCCAAACTGTGTTGAAGGCGGTCACGTTTCCGGCCATGCCTGACATGAAGCTGGCCATCAACGCCGTCAAGCCAACACCCAACATGCCGGAAGGAAAGTAATGACCGAGCATCATGGGGATGGCCATGTCGTAGTTAAAGGAACCATCTACCTTTTTGGGAAGTGTAAAACCACTCGCACCTGACTTGTAGGTGAGCGCAATTGCGATCATTCCCGGAAGGATGACCAGAAACGGGAAGAACATTTTTGGTACCGCCGCTATCAAGGGGGTGCGTCGCGCTGCTGACATCGACTTTGCTGCCATCGCTCGTTGCACCACGAGAAAATCGGTGCACCAATAACCAAACGAAAGCACAAAGCCCAATCCCATTGCCAAACCAAACCATTCGACACCCATTGGATTAGTAGAAGGCGATCCCATGTACTGCCACGAATGGGTCCACGCACCCGCTCCGTAACCTCCACTTGTCGCAACTCCAGCCAGCCGCGTCTGCAATCCACTCCAGCCACCTGCGTCTCGCAAACCTAAAAACACCAGCGGAGCGAAGCCGAAAACAATGAGAAAGAACTGGAGGACCTCATTGTAAATAGCCGAAGTCAAACCACCCATAAAGACGTACACGAGCACAATGGCTGCGGCCATCAAGATACTGAAGCTGAAGCTCCAACCGAGCAGAACATTCAGCAACAACCCCATTGCATAGAGTGAGATCCCCGATGAAAAGATTGTCATCACTGCAAACGAAATTGCGTTGAGTCCGCGCGTCTTCTCATCAAACCGGAGTTTGAGATACTCAGGCACGGAACGAGCTCGTGAGCCGTAATAAAACGGCATCATAAAAATTCCCACGAACACCATCGCAGGAATGGCTCCGATCCAGTAGAAGTGACTCGTGGCAATTCCGTACTTCGCCCCGGAAGCGCCCATGCCAATGACCTCTTGCGCGCCGAGGTTTGCCGAAATAAATGCTAGTCCGGTAATCCAGGCAGGAATGGAGCGTCCTGAAAGAAAAAAGTCGGTGCTCGTCTTCATGTATCGTTTTAGCGCCACCCCAATACCGAGGACAAAAGCGAAATAGATGACCATGATGGTCCAGTCGACGAAGGTTAGATTCATATGTGACAGTCTCCTGCTCTCGGAGAGCACTGGTCGATCACTGGATCTGACTCAAAGACTTAGACCCACAACACTGGTTGACGAATAAAGAAGTTCCTGATCACTTCTTCCACGTTCGAATCCGGCGGCAAGCTCTTCCACAACTGGATGTATTGATCATCTGCCAAAGCCAATCCACCAAACAACAAGCAGTTTTGGCGCATCGGCCATTCGCTGTCATACATGACATCGGGCTTGTGTGGCCATCTCTTTTTGTCCTTGATAAAAGGAGCCATGAACTGTAGCGCTCGCTTTATACCACGACCATCTTCCAGTTCGAAGGTCCAAAGATTTTGTTTGGGGGTTGAAAGAATTTCACAAACCATCGACATCGCCTCGAGATTGAAAAGCGAGTAGCCGTATGGCTTGGTTCGTCGTAGCTCCTGAGGAAAGCTGCCGTCCGCTGCAATTTGATCCGGCACCAACACCTTCTTGAAGCGTTCACGACAATACTCCAAAAGCTGGTGATCATTAGTGAGGTGAGCAAACGCGGCCACCTGCATTACCCAACAAGTGCCATGATTGTTCTTAGCTTCGCGCTCCTCAATCCCGTTCTTGCTCGTCGTCATCCAATGCAGGTAATCCTGAAACCATTTTCGTAACGTGGAAAGTTCATGTGATGAAAGAGTGTTCGAGCCAGTTAGGACTTCGATTGAACGGGCGACCTCGACCAGATGAATTGTGTCGATGATCCCGATACCCCGGCCAGTTGAGCGTCCATGAATTGCCTGTGCGAATTCCAGGCTCGGGTTCATCAGCGTGGCCGCTTCGATAAACCAGGCGCGCAGATGTTTGGCCGCATGCTTCGCATAGCGCGGATCTTTCGTTAGCTTCCACGCAGCAGTCAGCGCCGGGACCTGCATACTTAGCCGCATCAATGCCCGGCGATGATCGTTGAAGTTGTCCGGATTAGACATCCCGTCGCGTTGGACATAAGGCCCATTTGGATTTTGTGGATCCGGCCACCAGTAATCCCCCTCCGAGAAAAAATCATGAGCACCGCCGGTGCTGCGTGAACTGCGCGATTCCGTGATGGTAATAGGTTCCTCAGTTAAGTATTGGTTTGCAGCTTTTAGAATTCGGGCTCGATCCAAC
>Ga0157380_10000773_pt1 | contig 20010 bp, 17 predicted proteins | sample S35metaG_FD_119757 | JGI IMG/M metagenome (GOLD analysis project Ga0157380, IMG submission 119757) | Switchgrass rhizosphere microbial communities from Kellogg Biological Station, Michigan, USA - S3-5 metaG | ecosystem: Host-associated > Plants > Roots > Rhizosphere > Soil | place: USA...
GAAAATATTGCCGCCGTCGATTAATGGCCCGCGGTTGTTGATGCCCACAACTCCGCCCCACGAGCGTTTGCCGATAAGTGGTCCAAGACCAGCCTGGCGAAACATGAACGGGAAGATGTCGCCATCAGAGGCTGAGTTTCCATCAAGAATGGCAGCCATGGGGCCGAGAAATACTCCGTCCGGATAGGTACTGCCAATGTCATCGACGCGCGAGTAATTAACGCCGAGGACTTTGCGACGCAGACGCTCAATCAGCATGCGCGAGACATTGCCGCCACCATTGGCGCGTACGTCGACAACCAGACCTTCCTTGTCGAGTTGTGGATAAAACCATTTGATGAATTCCCGGAGGCCCGGCGCGCCCATGTCGGGAACGTGAAGGTAACCCACCCGTCCGCCTGACAGTTCAGACACGCGACGGCGATTGGCATCAACCCAATCGAGATAGATCAAACTGGTTTCGTCAGTTATCGGACGATAAGTAATTGTCCGGGCACCGTCCATCGAGGGCTTGCTATTCACAGTGAGGGAAACCGGATTGTCCGCCTTGTTCCGCAGCAGTCGATAAGGATCGTCCGTTCCTTTCAATTCTTCACCGTCGACAGCGAGCACGTAATCGCCGACTTTGACATTCACGCCAATGTCGCGGAGCGGTGAACGATAAATATCTTCTTCGTTCTCTCCATCAAAGATCTTCGAGATGCGATAGCGTCCGGCACTTTGATCCAACTCAAACCGTGCTCCCGCCAAGCCAACGCGTGGCCGCGGCGGAATGGTAAAGTCGCCACCTTCAATGTAGGCATGCTGAATCGTGAGCTCGGAAATCATTTCGCTGATTATGAAGTTGAGATCGGAACGGTGAGCGACGTATTGCAGCAGCGGCTTGTACTGCTCGCGCAATGCTACCCAGTCGAAGCCATGCATGTTGGGCACATAAAAGAAGTCACGGTAACGCCGCCAGACTTCGTTAAAGATTTGATTCCACTCTTCGGCTGGCACTCGATCAACGACGAGTCCAGTGGTGGGAACCGCCTTTCGCGACTTGTCTCCCTGGGGAGTGGCGTCGTAGAGGTTGTAAGCTGGTCCTTGTGGTACCAGCAGTTTTGAACCATCCTTCGAGAGAGCATAGCCGCGCACATCTTCGGCCAGTGTCGTCTCCTTTCGATCCTTCATTGAGTAGATGCGCAACTGACTGGGTCGATCGCCAGCGCGTCCGTTGTACTGGGCAGGCACGACGGCGTAAATGATATGTCCAGCCTTGGCGGAAAGACCGCCATAGTTTTCAGCGCCAAGCGGAAAACGCGCCCCGGTTGGAAATTCCATCAAAGTCGATTGCGGCACTAGCAGCTGCCTTGGTTTCATCTGGTGTCTCAGCAGCAGCAGGTTTTGCCTCGTCTGTTTTTGGCTTCGCACTATCGTCGACCTTCTCCGATTTAGTAGAGACTTCGTCACTTTCAGGTGGGAATGGATGTTTGACATCCGGGCGCAACGTCACCGCATAAATGTAGGTAGGGCGGTTGGTGGCGAAGTTGAACTCGATATTCGAAATTTGCGGCGCGTACTCCCTGTCGGCCAGGAAGTACAGGTAGTTTCCCTGTGGATCCCAAGCTGGGTTATAAGAATTGAACATCGGATCGGTAATGCGATGGACCTTGTTGTCGCTTGGGCTCCAAACGTAAACAGACGTGAAGCCATTGCTTGATGTCCCCATCGTGAATGCGAGATAGTTGCCCTTGGGCGACCAGACATAGTCTCTAATTTGGTTTCGCGGGGTGTCGACGATCTCGGCCATTTTCTTATCGGCCATAGTCACTACCCAGATCTTGCCGTCTTTGTCGCTAAAGGCGATGTACTTTCCATCGGGTGACCAGGCTGGCTGATAGCGAAAAGCCTTCCCCCCAGTCGTGATCTGCTCAGCGGGCTTGGAACCATCCTGAGCAATTACATACAGCTCTTCTTCCCCGGTCATATCTGAAATAAAAGCGATGCGCGATCCATCAGGCGACCAGCTCGGCCACTTGTCATGAGCGCCTGAAGAATGCGTTAAGTTTCGCGTCGGCCCTTTTTCGATCGGCGCCGTAAAGATATCACCGCGCGCGCAGAAAACAGCGCGTTCGCCTTTGGGGCTGAGACCGGCAGATTCGATGTTGTTGGCTGCGGAGATACGACTGGGCCTGCGATTGAGACCATCATCGGGAACGTTGATCGAAATCGGATTACTCTTGCCGGATTGCGTGTTCAGCACCTGCAACTCGCCGCTCAATTCGTAGATGATGCGACCAGAGTGGTCGGTGCTGGGCCAGCGGATGTCCCAGGTCTTGTTAGTCGTAACCTGAGTTGTTTTACCGCTCCCGACATTGTAGGCGTAGAGATTGAAGTGTCCGTCCTTGTCGGAATTGAAGTAGATCGTGTCGCCGATCCACATCGCATCTCGAGTTGCACGCGGACCTTCGGTGATCTGCCTGGTGTCGTTCGTCTTCAAGTCGAAGATGTAAAGCTTGTTGGCCTCGCCACCGCCGTAACGTTTTTCCGGACGGAAATCGCGCGATTGCGGTGAGTACACCATGCGACTGCCGTCAGGTGAGAAATCACCCGATCCGGCTTCCGGCATTGGCAACGGACTAGCGGCGCCACCGTCAACCGAAACGGTGTACAGTCGCGCTATCGGCAGAGTCCACGAGTCGCGCTGTGATTTGAAGATGATCCGTTTCCCGTCCTTCGTCCAACCGAAGACCTGATTGTCCCAACCCCAGCGTGGTGTGAAAGGGCCTTTGGCTGGGTAGAACGTGAGCTGCCTGGGGACGCCACCGCTCGCAGGAATCACATAAACTTGTTCATCGCCGTCGTACTGACCGGTGAATGCGATCCACTTGCCGTCGGGCGAGAACCTGCCGAAGACTTCGACACCGGGATGGGCGGTCAGTCGAATAGCTGAGCCGCCATTAGCGGATGCTGTCCAGAGATCGCCACCATAGGTGAAGACGACCTGATCGCCGTGAATATCTGGGAAGCGCAGCAACTTTGTTTGAGCTACTGCTGGGCTGATCGTCAAAAGCACCAAAGCCATTGCAAAGATAAAGGCGGCGCTACGAAAAGAGACAAACAGATGTCGAGTTAACAAGGAAAGATCCTCCTCAAATTAGCGGTGAATTCCTGGCGCGTAGGCGCAGATAAATCTGGCCCGGGTTAAGACCCGGGAGAGCGGGAGCAGCGCAGAGTCGAGCCGAGCAGATTATTACTTCTTACTTCCGATTCTTGAATGCGTCGTTCAATTCTGTATGACGACTGGTAAGCGGGACGCGTCTCCCATCAATAAATAGGTAACGAACATGAGTCTTTGCTTCCAGTAGATCGCCATCAGTCACTACCAAGTTGGCGATCTTGCCTTTTTCAATCGAGCCCAAACGATCTCCCACATTCATAATTTGAGCTGGATAAAGGGTGACCGATTTTAACGCTTCGTCCTTGGGCAAGCCAAAAGCCGCTGCCATACCGGCGTTGTAGGGCAGATTCCGAACCTCCGCCCCTTCGTCGCCGGTGGAGATACAGAAGCGCACGCCAGCTTGCTGCAGCTTAGCAGCATTCTCGTAGAGCGTGTCGTAGGCGTCGTCTTCACGCAGCGGCAGGCTGAGCACGCCGGTAAGAATAACGGGGACGTTCTTTTCTTTTAGCAAGCTCGCAACTTTCCAGGCGTCATCTCCACCAAGGATGATTGGTTTCAGCTTCATTTCCTCGGCGAACTTGATAGCGCCACGGATTTCAGCTTCGCGAGAGGCGCGAATGATCACGGGACGTTCGCCACGCACATAGGAAACGAGAGATTCAAGCACCAAATTCTTATCGGGACGCGGCAGAGACTTGTCCTTCTCATAGGCATCTTGCGCTCTTCCATAAGCCTCGCCGTCGCGTAAGAGTTTGCGGATTTGTTCGAGTTGTCGTTCGGCGGCTGTAAGCGCCGCAGCAATGTCCTGGGTTGCCTGAGGAGGACCGAAATCACCCCGGCGGCCACCCAAAGTGGGATAAGTGATTACGAGGGCAGCTTGAGAAACGACTGCCATTTCGGTTGGCGTGGTTCCGACCAGATTGATTACTGCCGCTTGACCTGAAATTTGACCACCGCGCGGAAGTGTAACCGCATGGGTTATTCCGTCGACGCGTGTTACCGCCATATGAGCGCTGTGCTGATTAACCGCGATGATGGCCTTGGCGTTGGGATTCATGTCTCCCGTTTCAGTCGTATCGACCGTTCCATTCGCGCCTTGTCCAACCTCGGATAAGCCAAGTGAGGTGGCGGCATCCATCATGCCCGGATAAACAATCAGACCGCGGCCTTCAATCGTCTGCGCGCCGGCGGGGATGCTAACGGTGGCTCCTACTGCATCAATTTTCCCATCGCGAATCACAACTGTGCCGTTCTCGATGTCGGGGCCGGCGAGCGTGACGATGCGCGCGTTACGAATCACGTAGATGCCGCGGGGATAGGAGACGCCTTGTTGTGTGGTGGGATTGCCGATCTGCTGAGCGAAGACTGATGTGGTTAGGACGAGGCCTAGGGCTATCCAAATCAGCGATGGCAAGCCACCCTTCCTGACTTCGAGCAGTTCGAACGGTCTCGCTGTTGCATAGTCTTTGTGTTTTTCCATCTCACTGGTCTCCGTTTCTCCCTGTCCCTCTTCTCCCCATCTCCGGATTCGTCATCTTGGCTGATCCGCCTGGTCCATGTCGTCATCGTGAGCGCCGGGTCGACGGCCACGTGGAGCTTGAGGCGGCCGGCCTCCAGCAGAAGGACGATTGGGTTCAGCCTGCTCGAGTTGGGTGCGTTCCTTAGCCAGCTCGGCACGGTTCGCCAAATCCTTCTCGCGGTCGAAGAAGATATCGCCGTCAATGAAAGTCTTATCAACACGCGCATAGACGCTGAGCGGATGACCGTTCCAGATGGCCAGGTCTGCGTCCTTGCCAACTTCAAGAGAGCCGACACGATCCTGAATTCCCAGCTGAATGGCCGGGTTGAAAGTGATTAACTTCAAAGCTTCGTCTTCGCTGAGGTCGCCGTAGCGCATTGCTTTGGCAGCGTCGATGTTCAAACGACGAGCCCGTTCGTCAGAATCTGAGTTGACCGAAGTGACGATACCTGCGCGAACCATGATGGCGCTGTTGTAGGGAATTGCGTCGTAGGCTTCGATCTTGTAAGCCCATGAATCTGCAAAGGTCGATGCGCCGGCGCCGTGCTCGGCAATCTCCTTCGCTACTTTGTATCCCTCGAGCACATGCTGAAAGGTTTTTATCTTGAAACCAAAATCATTTGCGATTCCGATTAGCATCAAGATCTCGTCAGCTCGATAGCAATGCGAGTGGACATAACGCCTGCCTTCGAGTACTTCAACCAGGGGTTCGAGCTGCAGGTCACGTCGCGGCGGAATCAAATTCTTTTCGCCGCGCTTCGTACCCGCGTTGTACTCGTCCCAGGTCTTCTTGTAGTCGCGTGCCCGCGTGAAGGCATCTCGAATCGTTTCTTCCACGCCCATGCGCGTGGCTGGATAGCGGCGCGTGGCACCCGGGATATTCTGATTGTTGGAGCGCTTTACATTTTCGCCGAGCGCGAACTTGATACCCGGCATCGCACCGGGAAAGATGAACTCTTCCGCCGGACGCCCATACTTGATCTTCACAACTGTGTTGAGACCACCGATCGGATTTGCCGAGCCATGCAGCAGATTCAGAGTCGTTACACCGCCCGCCAGCTCTCGATACAGGTCAACATCATTGGGATTCAAAACGTCGCGTGTCCTTACCATCGAAGTAACGGCGAGCGTGCCTTCATTGATGGTGTCGAGCATCGAGTGTGAATGGCAATCCACGATACCGGGCATCACGTATTTGCCGGTGGCATCGATGACTCTCGCGTTGGCGGAAGCTTTTAGATTCTTGCCGATGCCTGCGATTTTGCCGTTACGAAGCAGGACATCCGAATTCAATAACGTTCCATGCGTCACGGTCAGCACGGTGGCGTTTCGGATCAGCGTTTCAGGGGCGCTACTCGAGCGCTGCGCTGAGGCTTGGTTCAACGGCAGCGCCGCGAGCAACGAAAGCAAGAGTAGTTTTGCGACTAAGTTTTTCATCTTCACTCCGAATCTTTTTGAGAGATGAATCCTCAAATCAATGAATCCACATCCACACCCGACACCCTAACCCCTACACCCCAATTCATGGGTTACGCGTGCCGGTCACAGTCTGCGTTCCCAGTGCTGATTGCACAGTTCCCGAAAAAGTATCGCCTTGAACAGTACCGCTGATGTTCAATTGCACTGACTGTCCTTGAATGGTGGCGTTTGAAATAAAACTGAAACTGTTCCCGGTCAAAGTTCCATTGCTGAACTCGGACGCCCCCAGCTCAGTTGAGATTGATCCCGAAAGAGTCGTGCCCTCCTGACGAATGATCATGGTTCCGGGCAAAATCTGACCGCCAGCGTCAACACTGATCGTCCAGGTTCCGGCCATGCTTATGCGTGGCTCAGCCGCTCCGGAAGCGCCTGGCGCCGGAGGCGTTGGCACCGGACGCAAGTCGACCGGGCGTCCATCAATGAACACATTCGTAATGCGAGTGTTGCGATCGAACAACTCACCGCGGGTGACGGTCAAGTTCGCGATCTTTCCAGTCTCGATCGATCCAAGTCGATCACCTACGCCAATAATTTCAGCAGCCCGCAAAGTCAGCGCTCGCAGAGCTTCATCCTGCGAGAGGCCATTCTCAATCGCTTTGGCAGCGTTGATGCGGTAGTCGGCGAGATTGGAAAGACCACCCGACTGGAATGCAAATCGAACTTTCGCAGCTGCGAGTTTGGCGGCGGCCTTCTGAGCCTCAACGCGGGAACGTAGCGTGCGCATCGTTTCAGGTTCAGCTTCGGGAGCCGCAGAGGTCGTGCGCTTCGGAAAGTTGAGGGAAAGCAACACCGGTACATCTCGTTCGCGTAATCGATCGGCAACCGCTGCGGCTTCAGTGCCGCCGGCAATGATTACCCGCAGCTTAAACTCCTGAGCCAGATCGAGCGCGCGCTCAATTTCACGCTGCTGATCCGCGTGCATTACCACAAGCATCTTCCCTTCGATTACTGGAATCAACGCTGCGAGTGAGCGATCCAGGTCAGGGCGGCGCGTTCCTCGCGGCGAGCGCTCGTAAATCTCCATTGCCTTTTGATATCGCTGCGCATCGAGCAACATCTGTCGCAGCGAAGCAAAGACTCCCATCAAAGATCCCGGGTAACCTCCAGCTCGTAACGGAGCGAAACCAACGTGCATTGCCACTGGCGAGCGCACAATCATTTCTTGTGAGGTATCGCCGGCAAGATTGATCAAAGCTGACTGGCCCATCCAGATTCCCGAGCGAGGTGCAGTAAGAGCCGTGGTGATGCCATTCGTGCGAGCTGATTCGATGTCAGTGCCGCCAGGTTTGATGGAGTCCTCAACCATGACTTCGGGCTGCAATCCAGGAGGCTGGGTCGAGTTCGGACCCGACGTAGCAGGCGTCGCCGCGCGAAGTTGAGCTTGCACAAAGCCTCCGCCGCCTCCCGTCGGCGAAGGTAATGGTGACGGCGCCGGCAAACCAAGATTGGTGTTGGTATCAAAGAGACCCGGATAGACCGTCAAGCCTGTTCCATCGATCACGCGCGCATCAGCCGGCGCGCTGACCTTGTCGCCCACCGCGGCGATCAGTCCATCGCGAATAACAACGGAGCCACGCTCGATGACGGGACCGGCCACGGTAACAATCTTCGCGTTGGTGATCGCATAGGTGTCGATGGCGCTTCGCTGAGCTTTGACCCGAGTCGATAGCGAAAGAGTTAACGAGGCGAGCGTTAACAGAGTAGTGAACAGGCGGATTCTTGGCATGGTCAAAATCCACTTCCAATCTTGAAATTGATTTGGCGACTCACCTCACCGGCAGAAAGCACCCGGCGAGCTTGCATGAAAGGAGGGGACAGCTTAACGCAGAACGGGAAATGAGTAAATAACGAGAAGAGATTAGCCGCGGGTCAGTTTGAGATGCCACGGGCTGGTCCCGTGGTTTCTTCACGCTTAGCTCTGTAGAAACAATCTAGCTAGCTACCATCGTGAACTACCACGGGGCAAGCCCGTGGTAGACCGTCACGTGGTCTGCAATTCTTCTTAGGAGCCAACATGATTCTCCACCGTGCAAGCCGGTGGTATCAATGTTGATCCGTAGCATCCGTGTTTATCCGCGGCTTATCTTAGTAACCCCAATCCGACTTACTTTCGTGTGGGTGAAGGGCTGGCAGCCGGCTTCGGCGGCGCAACCTTCAACATGTTCTTGACGCTGGTCACGCCCTCGACAGCTTTGGCAACAGCCTCTGCCCGAGCTTTTTGCGCGGCAGTTGGAACCGTGCCGGTCAAAGTCGCAACTCCATTTTCGAGATCGACGTTGATGGTCGAATCGCGCAAGTCGTCCGCGGCGGCAAGTTCATATCGTGTTTTGACCCACAACCAACCGTCGCTGACCCCGGTTCCTACTTTGCGGCCGGAGGACTTAGCCTCCTGCTCGTACTTCTCTTTGTTCCTTTCATAATCTGCCCGCGTCATGCCGCCCGGCCTCGTTGCATTGGGGTCGGTGTTCGAATTGTTATTAGCAACGGGCGCGGGTGAGTTGGCGTTCACCGCAGCGATGTTGGCGTTGGTATTGGTGTTGGCGTTCTCGTTGGCGTTGTTGCACGCCGTCACCAACAGGGTCATAGCGGCCACAAAAATCGTGACGATCTTAAGTCCTAGCATAATGGCTTCCTCCTAATCCAGATGAAAAAGTTCGAAATGAATACGAGTGCATCAACTCTCGTTCGCATCAAAGACATGCACTCTGATCCCAGTTAAGGGGCTAATGCTTTGGAACAGGAGCATCCGGGGAGACGCTCGTTGATGGGCTGGCAACTAGCAGGCCACCGCGTGCGGGAAGGAAGTCAGCTAAGGAGAATGAGTTTGCCAGGAGTTAGATCAGGTAGATTTTCCAGATATCATTTTCCATTAACCAGTTTTCATTGCCGGATTCAGATCGGATCGAGTGGCCTCGCTCCGCCCGAGCGAAAATAATCGGGGTATTGTCTTATTAGATTGAATCGAGCAAATGAAAAATGGCTACTGGAAAATGATATATGGAAAATCATGGCGGGCGCGGTGAGGATGAATGTTTAGCTTATCAAGTCACACCCTTACCATTTGACCGTTCCTTCTTTTGAAGTATCGATCTGAGCGAGTTGAGGTGAGTCACCGAACAAGTAGCCCTTGATGTTATCGAAAAGAAAATTCTGGGCATCCGTCGTGGAAAGGTCGAGACCGTAGTGATTGATGATCTGAGATTGTTTCTGTAGCCACGTCGCCCAACAAGGTTGGCAAATCTCACTTGCGATTTGCTGCCCCAGTTCGTTTGGAAAAGGCGCAAACCCGAGCGCCGGACGTTTCTCTCCGCAGTGTTTGCACTGAACCATGTCTGCCATTGAATTTCTCCTTGTGCGGATTATAGCTTCCCGGGAAATAAGTTACGAGTTGACTCGAAAGTACAACAGGCTGCCAGCCGTTGGGATTGACCTCATTCAACGCGACTGCAGGCTGGCAACCTGCAGTACCAGTCAGTTTTGCGCGTCCTTGATAGCCTTGATGATCTCGTCATCTTTTGGCCGGAAAAGTCCGAGTGGGCGAACATCTCGATAACGAACCGTACCTTGTGAGTCGATTATGAAAACCGATCGAGCTACTTTGCCGGGAATGAGAGATTTTGCGCCGTAAGCATCGGCCACTTTGCGGTCCACATCAGCCAGCAGACGAAGCGGGAGACTGTGATGCGCCGCGAAGTCGTGGTGGGATTGCACACTGTTCGTGGAGATACCTACAACTTCAGCTCCGGTCGCCTGGTAGTCCTGCCAGTTGTCTCGAACCGAGCAAAGTTGACGCGTGCAGATTGGCGTCTCGTCACCAGGATAAAAGAGCAGAACTACGACTTTGCCGCGATGGTCTGACAAGGTCCATTGATTCCCATCGCCGTCGGATAACGTAAACTCCGGCGCCGTCGAATTAACGTTTGCAGTGGTTGAGTTGCTCATAAGAATTTATCCGCAGATTAGCAGATGACACAGAAGAGGCTAAGGGCAAAGGGCTCGGGGCAAAGTGGCGACGTGCTATCCCAAACGCCAGAGAGAGAAATCTTGGAAAAGATGACGATGTTTTACCCTTTGCTCTTCGCGCTTTGCTCTTTGCCGTTCAGTGTCATCTGCGAAATCTGTGGATTCTTCTTACTCGAAATCGCGAATATCCTTGAAGGGTTTTTCGTTGTCAGAAAAGTCGGGGCGGTAATAAAAAGCCGCGCCATCGTACTCTTGCATCCATCCTTCTGTCATTTCCACCTCGTCGAGCGCAGCGATCGCTTGCAGCCATTCTGTTTCTCGAATACGTCGCGACAGTAGCACATAGCGAGGGTTAGTCCCCGCCACGTTCGTAGGATAGTACTGGGCCATCAGCGAGATTGTGACGCGCGGACTTAACTCATCTCGAATCCACTGCAAAGACTCATTTACTCCGCCAATCTCGTTCGGCAGCACCAGCAGCCGAACCACCAGCCCTCGCTTCAGCAGCCCATTCTCGTCATAGATCAATTCATCGCCCGTTTGACGATACATCTCGGCGAGCGCCATCCGAGCATAGTCTTTATATCCGGGAACTTTTGAGTAAAGATACCCGGCGTCGTTTTCAGCGTATTTCAAATCCGGCAAATACACGTCGACGATCCCATCGAGCAGTCTCAAGACTTCCACTGAATCGTAGGCGTTAGTGTTGTAAACAATCGGCAGACGCAGGCCGCGCTCAACCGCCAGCAAAAGTGCTCGCGCCATTTGAGGCACAAAGTGAGTCGGAGAAACGAAATTGATGTTGTGGCAGCCACGGTCCTGCAGCTCGAGCATCATGTCGGCCAGTCGCTCGTGGGACACTTCATTCTTGATTTGTTCTTTATGTGTTTGTGAGATTTGATAATTCTGACAATACACACACCGCAAATTGCAGTTGCCGAAAAAGATATTGCCGGCTCCGTTTGTTCCAACCAGCGGCGGCTCTTCTCCGAAGTGCGCGGTGTATGAACTGACAATTGGGAGTCTACCCGAATAGCATCTGGCCAACTCGTTCTTCAACCTGTTGTTGCCGCAATCGAGCGGGCAGACGGTGCAACGCTCCAGCAACGCCTCGAGCGCTTCAACGCGACGCCCGAGTTCGCCGGAGCGCCACAACGCAAGGTATGAAGGTTCGTGATTAGGAATGATTGAACTCATAAAACCGCAAGCGCGCAGACTGAAGTCTACGCTACTTAGCTCTAGTTGTGGCGGCGGAAGTGGACGAAATGGGTCTTATGACCTTTGACCACTTCCTCCGGCGCGATCTTCTTCGAAAGATTCCAGACAAAGTCCATTTCAGAATGAATCGTACTCAGCGCCAGTCGCGCTTCAAAAATCAACAGCATGCTGCCATAGAAAAGAAAGATCGCGCCAATCAAACCACAAATGACCGGAGCGAGTGTGTAACCCGGTGACCCAAGTACGGCGACGATGCCGATTGCGACGCTGGTAGCCACGAATGCTCCCAACGACAGGTAGAACGTAACCATGCAGCGCTGGAGTATTCGGGCTCGACTGGTCAGCTTGTCCAACTGACTAAAGATCGCGGCTTGTCTCTCCTTAGTCAATTCAGTTGGTTGCGCGTGATTCGAGATCTCCTCGAGTTTCTCTGAAAGCGCGCGCACGCGGTCAACCACTCGGCCCAGGCGCGACGAGGTCGAGAGGATCATGCTGCCGCAAGCAGAAATGAGTACCGCCGGCGTAATCATTGCCGTCAGCACAGTGATCGCAGAAGACAAAGGATTCACTGGATGGCCCTTACTAATTTATAGGGATTATTTCCGCTCAGGGCAACTGTCAGCCTGCCTAATCTTATTGCCTACTTGACTCTTGTTAGTAAGAGAGACCACCGGCTTTAGCCGTGTGGAGCCTCAATTTCAGCCTAACGCGTTCTTTTAGCAAAGCCCGCTAGGAGACCACCGACTTCAGTCGCGTGGAGTCTCAATTTCAGCCTTCTCTAGAAGTCCTATGCTTAAGCCAAAATTGAGACTCCATTCGACTGAAGTCGGTGATCTCTGAAGATAGGAGACGATATTGTGGTTAGGTAAAAGTTGAGACTCCACGCGGCTCAAGCCGGTGGTCTCTGTATAAGATTTGTCTGTCCGTAGTCAGGCTGAGTTCCGCAAGCAATTCATCTAGTTATTCTGGGGGTGCAATTGAATAAATCGCAGATTGCTAATTCTTCGCTCGAGGATGCGAGTGTCTTCTGAAGGAGAGAGGGGAAGCACACTCACCGTCCATGACAACTCAAAGTCATGCCTGGAGGTTCGAGCGTACGAGTCGAGTTTAGACATCAAGCGAGTTGAAATCTTGTCGATTGCCTGCGCCGAGACACTTCGCGCGAGGACTGCGAATTGGTCTGGGGGAATTTGCTTAATCAAGTCCGACCGTCGAAATGTTTTTCTCAACATTTGATCGGCAATCGCGACGGCTTGCGTCTGATGGCATCCGGCGGAGACATAATCCAGTTTGATCAAAAACAGCAACGAACCGAAGTTCTTGAGACCGTCGCTTCGTAAAGCCTTCCCGTCTGTCGCCCTCATTCCTCGCCACCCGAGTCCTTTCGCGTGTCGAGCACCTCGCGCACCTTGCGGCTCAAGGCTTCAGCTGCAAATGGTTTTTGTAAAAACTGTAGGCCCTCACTCAATAGTCCGTGTCGCACTATCGCGTCATCCGTGTAGCCGGACATATAAAGCACCGGCATATCTGCACGAACTGAAGTGATCTGCTCAGCCAAAACGCGACCGCTCATGCCGGGCATGACGACGTCGGTTAACAACATGTCAATTTCATCGGGACGATTATTGAAAATCGCAAGCGCAGCGGATGCATGCGCCGCCTCCAGGACTGTGTAACCGCTCGATTCCAGAATCGTGGCGACCATCCGCCGCACTCCAATGTCGTCTTCAACGAGCAGAATCAGTTCGGTACCTCGGGCGTCAGCTTTACCAGAGTCAGCTTTAACGTTCTCTCGCTTGCCTGAGGTTCGCGGCAGGTAAACTTTGAAGACTGAGCCTGAGTCGACTTCGCTATACGAAGAAATGTAGCCGCCACTTTGTTTGACTATGCCATAGACTGTAGACAAGCCGAGGCCGGTGCCTCTGCCAGCTTCTTTGGTCGTGAAGAACGGCTCGAAGATTCTTTCGAGCGTAGCCTCATCCATCCCCTCGCCCGTGTCACTAATCGCAAGCATCACGTAGTCACCGGGCAGGATGGTAGAGCGGCCCATGACGAAAGATTCATCAAACGTCACGTTGCTGGTTTCAATCGTTACCATGCCGCCTCCGGGCATAGCATCGCGAGCGTTCACGATCAGGTTCATTATTATTTGTTGCACCTGACCCGGATCCGCCGTCACCTTTCCCAGCATCGAAGCGAGATTTGTAGAGAGGACGATGTCTTCACCAATAAGGCGACGCAGCATCTTGAGCATGTCGTTTACTATCAGGTTCAAATCGAGAATCTTCGGCTCAAGAATTTGTTTCCGACTGAAGGCAAGCAACTGGCGAGTCAATGAAGCTGCGCGTTCTCCCGCCTTCTTGATCTCATCGAGGTTTCTTCGAACGGGATGTTCGCTGCCTAATCTTCGCAACGCGAGATCGGTGTAGCCAATGATCGCGGTCAAAAGATTGTTGAAGTCGTGCGCAACGCCACCGGCAAGTTGCCCGATAGCTTCCAGCTTTTGTGATTGTTGCAGTTGTAACTGACTCGACCGCAGAGCTTCTTCGGCCCGCTTTCGTTCAGTGATATCGTGGGCCAGCATCAGACCGGCGCGCCGGCTAGCGAATTGAGTAACGTTGGCAGTGATCTCTACGTTGATGATATTTCCAATCGCAGTGCGATGTTGCCACTCCCCGAGATCAATCAAGCCGTCGATGCGGCTCAGCCGATCTGCGATGGAGTCAGCTTCTTCATCTGAGGGATGAAGATCTCTTATCTTCAATGATAGGAAAGCTTCGCGAGCAAAACCGTAGTGGCGGACCGCGGCTTCATTGAGGGCGAGGAGTGCCAGCGTTTCCAGGTCGAAAACCCACATTGGTAATGGGTTACTCTCAAACAGGATCCGGTATTGTTCTTCAGATTGTCGCAGCGCCTCTTCAGCACTCTTGCGCGCGGTAATATCGCGAGCGCTACCCTGTACGCCGACGACTTTCCCGTGCCGGTACAAAGAACGAGAACTGATTTCAAACAACACACGACGCCGTGACTTTGTGATGATGTCGAGCTCGTACGTTGTGGAGACATCAGCCGCGGACTTGCGGCTGAGCATCTCGCGAGCGATATCAAGATGTTCGGGTGCTACGACCTCTGCGAAGTTCAGCCCGATCGCTTGCTCACGCGAGTACTCAGTCAAGAGCTCGCCCGCGCGATTGAGAGACGTGAAGTTCCCTGAAAGGTCACAAGTAAAGACAACATCCTTCGCATTCTCAAAAAGAGTGCGAAAACGTTCTTCACTTTCGCGTAGGGCTTCTTCAGCGCGTCTTCGTTCCGAGACGTCACGGGCCGTCCCTTGTACACCAACCGGTTCGCCGCCCTCGTAAATTAACCGGCTGTTTACTTCAATCGGGATCGTTGTTCCGTCTTTTCTGACGATTTCAAGCTCGTAAATCGTAGGTTCGTGGTTACGCAGCTTCTCATCGAATTTAGCCTTAATCTCACCGATGTACTTTTGAGGGACGACATCCCAAATATTCATCTCCAGAATTTCAGCCCGGCTATAACCGATTAGCTTGAGTCCGGCATTGTTGACGAGCGTATAACGGCCCGTGAGATCGTGGACGTAAATCGCATCGGTAGCGTTGTCAAAGAAATCACGGTAGCGTCGCTCGCTCTCGAGCAAGGCTCTTTGGCTTCGCTCGGGTGCGAGAGTTTCCTCTGAGTCGATATTTGCACTTCCACCTTCGTCTAACTTTCCCCCGGCTTCGTAAGGTGGAGCTAGCAGAAGACTGCCTGAATTTAAGTCGCGACCCCTACTCATGTATGTACCCCTGGCTCTCTGTCAGCTCTTCAATCACTTCACGCAAGCGCTGAGCGTCCGTTGACTTTGAGAAGAAATAGTCAGCCCCTAATTCAAGACACTTTTGACGGTACTGAAGGTAAGGATGATTCGTGAGCATGATTGCGATCGTGGAAGATCGCTTTTCCTTTACTGCTCGTAATACATCGATGCCGCTGCCACCCGGCATTTGAATGTCAAGAATCACGACATCCGGAGAAAGCGTTCTGATGGCGGCGTGCGCTGAGGGAACGTCCTGGGCAAGGCCAATGACTTCGACTCCCTCGAGCTCTGCAAACATATTGACGAGCCGATCGCACAACGCGGCGGAGTCATCGGCAATAAGCAGTTTTAGGCGCCTGCCAGGTTGCCTGGCGGAATTGGTTTCAACTTTCATATCCGTCACACTCACGCAGTAATCAAACCAATCCTGATCGCATAGCGCACCAGACCGGCCACGTCGTAAATATCCAGACGTTCCATCAGCTGCGTTCGACGTGTTTCGGCGGTTTTGACGCTGATATCCAGGGTCGTGGCAATACTCTTTGTATTGTGGCCGTCAACCAGGAGCTTCAATATTTGAACCTGATCAGCAGTCAGTTGATGTAGCTGCACTCGATCAGGCCTCGTGGTTTCTTCTGAGGGCGCCGTCGACCGGGGTCGCGGACGAAGCGAGTCAAACACCTTGCCATCCAGCGCTAGTTGAATCGCCAGGGGAAGATCCGTGGCTGCCGCGCTCTTTGATATGTAGCCAATTGCCCCAAGTGAAAAGGCATACTGTGCGATTTCACCGTCGTCGTGAGCAGTGAGCATGATGACGCGCATGCCTGGATACAGGTTTGACGTTTTTTCCAGCACTTCAAGCCCACTCATGTACGGCATTGAGATATCGAGAATCACCAGATCCGGTTGGTGCTGTTCAATCAGGCGCAGGGCTTCTAACCCATCGGTTGCTTCCGCGACAACTTCCAGACCAGGTATGTCTTCAAGGAGACCGCGTATTCCAGCACGAACGAGCGCATGATCATCGGCAAGCAAGAGACGAGTGTTGGGATTAGTATCATTAGCTGCACACGACATTCTCAAGAAAAAAACCTGCCTCTATATGTAAGTTGTAAATCGAAAACTACGGTCGATTTACTAACCATAAATTAGAGGGATCTCGCCTTGTTGGGCATCGGTCAGCGGCTGAAAGTTCTGTAGGGATTCGAGCAGCGCGTTGTAGTTGTTTGCCCTACACGAGAAGAGCACTATCCGCAGATTACGCAGATGACACAGATGTAAGACGGAAGAGACAGAGTTCGGTGGTGGCCTAGTTTGGTTTCGTAACGCAAACTGTTAGTTTGCGGATGCGTTGAATGCCATCAATCCACGCAAACTAACAGTTTGCGTTACAACTTAGGCCACTACCCAGAGTTCTTAGTACTTGGTTCTTTGCTTGTTTATCGTGGGTGCCCGGTCTCAGAGCCGGTTGAATCCCAATGTCAGTAAAGTTCAAATGGCATAACCAAAGCAGTCAGGCGCCAACTACCAAGTACTAAAGTATTTCGTCTTAATCTGTGTCATCTGCGTAATCTGTGGATAGGTCTTATTCGACGAGGCCGTTGCGGATGGCGTAGTGAGTAAGCTCCGCATTTGTCTTGAAATCCATCTTGTCGAGAATTCGACGCCGGTAGGTACTAATAGTTTTGTCGCTCAACGACAGCTGCTCGGCGATCTCGCCAACAGTTTTGCCGGAAGCAATCAGTCTTAAGACTTCAAATTCACGATCCGATAGAGCCTCGTGAGGATTCTCCGTGGTCGTGCCGAGATCAAAAGCGATTGCCTCGGCGAGGGATGGACTGATGTAGCGCCCACCTTTTATCACTTTAACGATGGCCTGCCGAAGTTCATCTCTCGAGCACGCCTTATTAATGTAACCATTGGCGCCTGCCTTCAGGGCCCGCCGAGCGTATTGAGTTTCGGCGTGCATACTAAGAATCAGCACCGGCAGTTTTGGTTTTAGCTCTCGAATCTCTCCCAGCACATCCAGTCCGCTTCGCCCTCCAAGCGATATGTCCAACACAGCGATATCCCAAGCCTGTTCGCGCAGGAGTTCGAGCGCCTCCGAACCGCTGCGAGCCTCGCCGAATGTTGCTGAACCAGGGGTGAAGAGCTCTTTCACGCCGCCCCGTACAACTTCATGATCGTCGATGGTCAAAATGCGAAACATTTTCTGGTGGAAAAGATGGTGCCACTAAGTGCGACCCGAGTCCATAATTTTGAACCGTCGACACCCGGTCAATAGTGATACGCTGGCAACTCAAAGGAAATCGGCTGACTGCTTAATAGAAGAATGTCACCAATGCTCTTCGACGTTTCCTTAAAAGGAGAGAGTCTATGAGTTCCCCGGAAGTAGCACTGCAATCGATGATTCGAAAATTGGAAGAGCAAACAGGAAAGTCGCTTGCCGACTGGATCAAGATCGCAAGGGCCAGCGGCCTGACCAAGGCGGGCGAAATTCGAAACTACATCAAAAGCGAGCATGGCCTGACCTTTGGATACGCGAATCTAATTGCGCTGAAGACGCTCGGTTCTGATGCCGGCTCTTCCAGCGCTGATGATCTGATTGCTACTCAATACTCTGGAGCAAAAGCGCAACTTCGACCAATCTATGACACGTTGCTGGCGGCTGTGAAAAAGTTCGGTGATGACGTCGAGGTCTCGCCTAAGAAAGGCTATGTGAGTCTTCGTCGCAAGAAGCAGTTTGCGATCTTTCAACCGTCAACGGCCACGCGAATGGATGTTGGTATCAATTTGAAGGGCACTCCGGCGACGGCAAGGCTCGAAGCGTCGGGAAGCTTCAATGCAATGGTCAGCCACCGGGTTAGACTCGGTGATAAGAAAGAAATCGATAAGGAATTGATCGGCTGGCTGCGACAAGCTTACGACGCTTCGTAAGATTTCTTCATAGGGTTTTTTGGCCGGCACTTTAAAGAAACAAGTTGTTCCGCGTAATAGGAGTCAAAGCCAACTTTAGGAGGTGAAGCAGTGAGACTCTTATTTACATCGTTAGCATTGTTGTTGGTCTTGTTCACGGGCGCCGCCGCCCAACAGCCTGAACGAACGATTCGTGCCGAAATCGTCGTTAACAAGAACATTGATTCAGTCTGGAAAGCCTGGACAACCGAAGAAGGAGTAAAGACCTTCTTTGCTCCCGACTGTCATGTTGATGCTCGCGCCAACGGCGATTACGAAATCTACTTCAATCCTGCGGGTGAGAAGGGCCAGCGCGGAGCCGAAGGGACGAGAATTCTGGCGTTACAAGCTCCGACCATGATCTCGTTTACCTGGAACAATCCACCGCACATTCCCGCGATTCGCTGGCAATACACTTCGGTCGTAGTCAGGCTCGAGAAGATCTCAGAAGGCAAGACCAAAGTTATGTTGTCTCAAAGTGGATTTGGCGACGGCAAAGACTGGGACGAGTCTTTTTCATTCTTCAGTGAGGCCTGGAAAGTTCAGATACTACCTTTCCTGAAACAGAGCCTCGAATCCGGCCCCATCAACTGGAAAAACCCACCGAAGGCAAGCGCCACCACGAACTAACGCGCAAAAACTATGGATCAAAAAAGGCGAGCTCAAGCTCGCCTTTGAAAAGTATTTGGCTGGGAGGCAGGGACTCGAACCCCGATAGCCAGATCCAGAGTCTGGAGTCCTACCATTGGACGACCTCCCAGCAGGGAAAGCTAATCTACGAACTAGGTTTGGTTGTTGTCAACTGATCCAAACGGTACAGAACCCGAAGCCGTAGCGACGGGATCAAAGACTCAACTCAACTAAGCAAAGAATGTGTTTCAGGATCCCGTCGCTACCGCTCCGGGTACTGTAACGAGAGCTCTTCCAACGCACTCCAGCCTTTCACGTAAGACAAAGGCTCAAAGTTAACACTCACCACGTGAGCAAACTAACAGTTTGCGTTACCGGTCGCATTGGCCGAAAAATCTCTATTGCCAGCGTACCCACTGTCGGGCACAATAGCTCATCACCCCACCTCGAAGTTTGCGGCCCGCACTTAAAATCAATCCCACAAACGGCGGAGCTTTCTTCACTGTGGAAACCTAAATGAGCCAACAAGAAAAAAAGCCCCAACATGTCGGTGACGAAACGCAACAGTTACGAATGCAGATCACAGAATATGAAAACCGGATCGATCAGATAGCTGATCTGGTATCGCGCATTCGTCACGAACTCAACAATCCGCTCACAGGAATATTAGGGCAGGCACAACTCTTACTACGCGAGGATCTCAACGACAAAGCTCGCCAGCGAGCCGAGACGATTGAGCAACTTGCGCAACGTCTGGCAAAGACCGTCGCGGATTTGCGTCAGGTGCAAAAGCCCGCCCGCGTCAACATGGCAGACTCTGGCGAGTTTTAAGCAAGTATCAAGTTAGGAATTCGATGACGAGCATGGTCGCGTGCTCAGCCCCTTCGGCTCTGCACTGCGACGGCGATCATTATTGTTTGGGACGCCGCATGATCGTAACAACTTCATTTCCGCCAAAGAAGGTGGACCCCGTGGAAAACCCGACAAACTGATAGCCCACCCCAACAAACCGGACACACACCTGTGACTGAAGTTGGACCTACAATCTCATTCACACCGAGGCTTTAGCCCGGTGATTCAAACCCACCTTACCAATCGGGAACCGTTTTAATGGTTTCTCGTCTGCTGTTCGCGCGATAAACTGTTGAAACGGTATTGACATACTTGACTCAGCAAAGACCACCGCCCGTACTTAGTTCATAATCGGCCACAGATGAACACGGAGTAACACGGATCTAAATTCCAATTTATTCAGATCCTTTA
>Ga0157380_10000774_pt1 | contig 20005 bp, 17 predicted proteins | sample S35metaG_FD_119757 | JGI IMG/M metagenome (GOLD analysis project Ga0157380, IMG submission 119757) | Switchgrass rhizosphere microbial communities from Kellogg Biological Station, Michigan, USA - S3-5 metaG | ecosystem: Host-associated > Plants > Roots > Rhizosphere > Soil | place: USA...
GTGCGCGGCCCCACGCCCAAACTCAGACCGAGCCTGCCCACCACACACTCTGGACGGTGAAAGGCAAGACCAACACCGTCTACATGCTCGGGTCGGTGCATTTCCTCAGCCCGGCCGAACAGCTGCCCAGCGTCGTGGACCAGGCCTATCGCGACGCCGAGAAGCTGGTGATGGAAATCGACATGGATGACCTGGATCCGCACGTGGTACAGCAGCTCACCGTGGATCTTGGACTGCTGCCGTCGAACGAAACGCTCGAATCGAAACTGGGACCGCAGGTGTACACGCAGGTCGCCAAGCAGGCGCAGGCGGTGGGATTGGATCCCGGCCTGCTGACTCGCCTGCGTCCCTGGTTTGCAGCGCTGACATTGGTGCAGCTGAACCTGAAACAGATGGGGCTCGATGCGGAAGCGGGCGTCGAGCAGAAGCTCGTGGCGCGTGCCGCCATCGATCACAAGGAAATTCTCGGCCTGGAAACCATCCAGCAGCAACTGGGCATGCTGTCGGGGCTCGCGGATAAGCAGCAGCGCGAATTCCTGCTCTACAGCGTCGAAGACATGGACCGCGCCAGGAACGACATAGACGATCTGATCGCGGCCTGGCGCAAGGGCGATACCAAGACGTTGGCGCAGCTGCTGAGCGAAGGACTGGATGAATATCCCGACCTCTACCGCCCGCTGACCATCGACCGCAATCATCAATGGCTCGGCACCATCGAGAAACTGCTCGACGATCGCGACGACTACCTGGTGGTGGTCGGCGCGTTACACCTGGTGGGCAAGGACAGCGTGATCGACCTGTTGCAGCAGCACGGACACAAAGCTCAGCAGCAGTGATTCAACCGGCGGATTCACCGCCGCTCGCCAGTGCATAACCGAGCCATACCACCACCAGGCACAGCACCACCGACGCAACGACGTTCGCCACGGCGAATCCCAGCCTGCCTTCGCGAAGGAAGGCAAAGGTCTGCAGGCTGAACGATGAAAACGTGGTGTAGCCGCCCATCACGCCCACCATCAGCAGTTCGCGCAGCAGCGGCGAGTTGGCCCAGCGTCCACCGGGATCGGTGCAGGCAGCGAATACGCCGATCAGGAACGATCCGCTGACGTTGACGAACAACGTACCCCACGCAAAATCCGAGCTGACGCGCTCGGCAATGAACAGTCCGCAGACATAGCGCGCCAGGCCGCCGACAGCGCTGCCCAGTGCTACGACAACATAGGCAATGAGGGGTGTATTGGCGAGCTGCTGCAAGCGGCTATTCCCGCAGCGCCGCTATCAGACTTCCACCATCTCGAAGTCTTCCTTGCCCGCGCCGCAGTCCGGACAGCGCCAGGACAGGGGCACGTCGTCCCAGCGCGTCCCCGGCGCCAGGCCGGAAGACGGGTCGCCCTTCTCTTCCTCGTACACGTAGCCGCAGATCACACACATGTATGCTTTCATTTTGTCCGAAGAGAACCCGCACGGGAGCGAAAAGGAGCGGGGATTATAGGAGACGGCCGGCCGGAAAGGTGAATAGTGAAGGGCCTGCCCGTACACTGCGCGCCAGAACTTTTTCCGGAGCCCTCCCGTGTCCCTTTTCACCGAAGCCTCGCGTTACATTCCAGGTGGCGTGAACTCGCCGGTTCGCGCTTTCCGTTCGGTCGGCGGCGAACCGATCTTCATCGAACGGGCCGCTGGCGCTCATGTCTATGGACACGACGGCAAGCGCTACACCGATTACGTCGGCTCCTGGGGGCCGATGATTCTCGGCCATGCGCATCCGGATGTGATCCGCGCTGTCGTGGAACGCGCACCCCTGGGACTGTCCTTCGGCGCACCCACGGAAATCGAAACACACGTAGCCAAGCGGATCTGCGAACTCGTACCGTCGATCGAACTGGTCCGCATGGTGAGTTCGGGAACCGAGGCGACCATGAGCGCGATCCGGCTCGCCCGCGGCTTCACCGGACGCAGCAAGATCGTGAAGTTCGAAGGCTGCTATCACGGCCATTCGGATTCGCTGCTGGTGAAGGCGGGATCGGGCGCGCTGACGCTCGGCGTTCCTACTTCCCCCGGCGTGCCTGCCGAGTTGGCGGCGCACACGCTCACCCTGTCGTACAACGATATCGCGCAGGTCGAACAGCTGTTCCAGGAATTGGGAAGCGAGATCGCGTGCGTGATCGTCGAACCCGTTGCGGGCAACATGAATTGCGTGCCGCCCGTGCGTGGCTTCCTCGAAGCGCTGCGCAGCGCCTGCACCAAGCACGGCGCCGTGTTGATTTTCGATGAAGTGATGACTGGCTTTCGCGTGGCGCTCGGCGGCGCCCAGGCGCTCTATGGGATCAAGCCCGACCTCACGACGCTCGGGAAAATCGTCGGCGGCGGCATGCCGGTCGGCGCGTTCGGCGGCCGGCGCGACATCATGGAAAAAATTTCGCCGCTGGGCCCGGTGTACCAGGCCGGCACGCTTTCGGGCAATCCCGTTGCCATGGCCGCCGGCCTCGCGACTCTCGATGGCATCATGGCTAGCGGATTTCACGAGCGATTGGCCCAGCGCACGACACAACTGATGCAAGGCCTGCAGCGGGCGGCACGCGATGCCGGTGTGCCTTTCGTGACCAATCATGTGTGCGGCATGTTCGGCCTGTTCTTCACCGATCAACCGCGCGTGGAAAGTTTTGCACAGGTCATGGCGTGCGACGTCGAGCGCTTCAAGAAATTTTTCCACGCCATGCTCGATGCGGGCGTCTACCTCGCTCCCTCAGCGTTCGAAGCGGGATTCGTATCGGCGGCGCATACCGAGTCCGACATCGCCGCGACAGTTGAAACGGCGCGCACGGTATTCAAGCAGCTCTGAACGATCGCCTGCGCAGCATGCGAGTCACTTGCCAATCCTCATGAAGCCGAACGGCGGTGCTGGTGCGGGCGCGCCTGCCCCAATCGCCCCACATGTAAATAGTCCGGGACAGGCGGCGCGCCCGACGATTTCAGTCGTCATTCCCACCTATGAACCGGAGCCGTTCCTGGTCGACACGATCAGGAGCGTACTGGCGCAGGATCCCGGCGCCGCAGCGATGCAGATCGCCATCGTCGATGACGGCTCAACCCGGGTGAATGCAGCTACCTTGCTCGCGGACGTCGCGCCGGCGGGACGTATCGAATACTACGATCGGAACGACAACGTCGGCCTGGCGGGCAACTGGAATCGCGCCATTGCGCTGGCGCGCGGCAAGTTCGTCCACATCCTGCATCAGGACGACACGGTTCGCGATGGTTTCTATACCCAGCTGCTCGCGGGCCTGGAGCATTCCGAGCGCGTCGGCATGGCTTTCTGTCGACATGCATTCATCGACGCGGGCGACCGTATCCAGCGCATATCGCATCGCGAGCAGCGCTCGGCAGGAGTTCTGAATCGGTGGCTCGACCGGATCGCCGTCGCGCAGCGCATCCAATGCCCTGCGGCCATCGTGAGGCGCGACGTATATGAGACCCTCGGCGGATTCAGGGCCGACCTGCGCTTTGCGCTCGATTGGGAAATGTGGGTGCGAATCGCCTCACGCTGCGAGGTCTGGTACGAACCGCAGCTGCTGGCGAACTATAGACGGCACGACAGCGCTGAAACCGCGAGGCTCCAGGCCGCAGGCCGCACGACGACGGACATGGTGGCTGCAATCGAAGTGTTCGCCGCACATCTGCCTGAGGCGCGGCGCGCTTACCTCGTGCAGAAAGCGTTTCGGCGGATGGTGCATTCACACACGCGGCGCGCATCCAAACTGCTGAAAGCCGGTGCCCCGGATCTTGCGATGAAGCATGTCGAGAGCGCACGCCTGGTGTTGGATTGCATGGCACGGGCCGGTGACCGCGCAAATGTCTCAGGTGTCGTCGCAAGTGTCATTAAACGCTGGATGCAGTGGCGCCTGCTGCGCGTCCAGGCGTGGCTGGTATCCCGAACGGGCGATACGTAATTCGGCAGGCTGGTCTCATGCCGATACTGCGCTTATTCTTCGCCTGCGCCTGAACTCGGCCCGCGAGCATTGCCGGGATCCGCCATGATGCGCCACCTGAACTTGCACCTGCAATCCAACCCCTAGAGCCGACACCGAGCCCGACGCCCCCGACGACCGATGCGCAGATTTTTTCCCTACTTCAAATTCCTCAAGGCCGTGCGGCGGCCGCTGATCGCGGCGATCCTGTGCGGCGTCCTCTACGGCGTCGCCAACGGCGCCGGCCTGCCCCTGATGGCGAAGGAGATCTTTCCCCGGATTTTCGGGGAGAACGCCGAGGTGCTGAGCAAGTGGCAGCTGATCGGAGTCGCGTTGTGGCTGCCGCTGGTCTTCACCATCCGCGCCATCGCCGGGTATGCGAATACTTACCTCATCCAATACTCCGGCGTGCATGTGCTCGAAGCCCTGCGCGTCGAATATTTCGACAAGCTGCAGCGGCTGCCGCTGTCGTTCTATAGCAGTCGGTCCAGCGGCGATCTCATCGCCCGCGGCCTCGGCGATACCAACCAGTTGCAGAACACGCTCATCGCCGTCTCCAACGAAATCATCAAGCAGCCTGCGACACTGATCGGCGCGCTCGGCTACCTGGCATGGCTCGCATACCATGAGCAGGGCGTCATGCTCGTGCTGCTGGTCCTGACCATCGTGCCGGTCTGCGTTTTCCCCATCCGCTACGTGGGCCGCAAGCTGGTCGACAAGGCTTGGATGCTGCAAGCACAGGCAGGCTCGCTGACCGACCGCTTCACCGAGAACCTCGCCGCCACCAAGGAAGTGCGGGCGTTCGGACTGGAACGACACGAAGTCGAGCGCTTCACCAAGCAGACCAATGCGTTGGTGAAGGCGCAGATGAAGCTCGTGAAGTATTCCCAGCTGCTCGCACCCGCCATCGAGATCATCTCGTCGGCCGGCATCGCGGTTACGTTCGTCTACGCTTATCGCCTGCGCATTCCGCTCGAATCGTTCCTGGCGATTCTCGCGGCGCTCACCGTCTGCTACGACCCGGTGAAAAAACTGGGAGCGCTCAGCAACGAAGTGCGGCGCGGCGAAGCCTCGTTGGGGCGCCTGGAAGAAGTGCTCAACGAGCCGATCGCCATCGACGACCCGGTCGATCCGGTGCCGGTGGAACGCCTGCGCGGCGACGTCTCATTCAACGACCTGACCTTTGCCTACAAGCAGGGCGAACCGGTACTGCGCGACATTTCGATTCGAATTCCAGAAGGCACGGTCTGCGCGCTGGTCGGACCGAGCGGCGCCGGCAAGTCCACGTTCGCCAACCTGGTGCCGCGATTCTACGATGCGCAGGCCGGTTCGGTGACCATCGACGGCATCGATGTCCGCGACATGCGGCTGGCCGAGTTACGCCGCAACATCGCGATCGTGTCGCAGGATCCGGTCCTGTTCAACGATTCGCTCTACAACAACCTGCTGTTCGGCCGCATGGATGCAACCCGCGAAGAAGTCGAACGCGCCGCCAAAGATGCGTTTGCACACGACTTCATCGTATCTCTGCCGAACGGCTACGAGACCATGGCAGGTGAGCGTGGCAACCAGCTTTCCGGAGGACAGAAGCAGCGCGTTGCACTGGCGCGTGCTTTCTTGCGGCAGGCGCCGATACTGATCCTGGACGAAGCCACCAGCGCGCTGGACTCGGAAAGCGAAGCGTTCATCCAGAAGGCGCTGAAGAAGCTGATGATCGGCAAGACGGTACTCATCATCGCGCATCGCTTCAGCACCATTCGCGATGCGTCCATGATCCTGGTGTTCCAGAACGCCAGGATCGTCGCCTACGGCTCGCACAGCACCTTGTACGAATCGAATGCGTTGTACAAATCGCTCTACGACCGCCAGCAGACTGCCGCCTGAGGTGCGCTTCCGCGTATAGAGTTACAAGCCTCGACGCGCCAGCGATGCGATCGCCTCGGCATGTTTCGACTCAATGCTTGGCTGCGATGACCAGGTCCTGAAAGCTCAGGAACCGCGGCCGTCCGCACCATGAGCCGTACCGGATCGGGGGCAGCACCTGCATTCCCGCTTCCCGCCATGCTTGCACTACAAACTCTTCCGGATAGGCCATGCCCTCCTCGGGGCGCTCTGCGTGAATGGTTCGATAGCCATCGCGGACGTGCTCGAAGTTGAGCGTGCCCTTCTTTTCGGCGATGAGCGCGCTCGACTCGGCGTTCAGAAGAAAGAAGGTGCTCAGGCAGCGGCCCGATGGCTTCAGCACCCGCTCGATTTCTCTCATGTACTGCTTTATGTCGGCAGGAAACATATGAGTGAATACCGACGCGAGCAGAACCACGTCAAACGTGCCGTCCGGATAGGGAAAGCGAAACTCCGACGGCTCGTATCTGCCCTTGGGGTTGTACGGACCGTTGCGAATATCGGCGACTCTGAACTCGAAATTGGGGAAACGCCGGGTGATGTGCTGCCTGCACCACTCGATCGCTTTGTGAGACACATCGAAGCCCTGGTAGCGGCCCGCAGAGTCCAGGAACCGGGTCAATGGAACTGCAATCCTCCCGGATCCGCACCCCACATCCAGGATGGCCTGATGCGGCTGGAGTCCGGCGAGTTCGCCCAGGTAGCCGCGAAACTCCTCCCCGACTCGCTCGTAATCGCCACCGACAAACTCCTGCAAGACGCGAGGCGGGATCATCCGCCCTTGCGACTTCGCATCGGCAGGCTCGTGTCGAAACATTTTCAGCACACGCTTCAGCATGGTGAATCCCGTCCTTTTCAGCACAACCTTGCGAACGAATATGTGTCGAGCACGGCTGCGTTCAGCCGAGCCCCAGTCCCCAGAATAGCCGCCGACAGTAACGTTTCTGTTTCTTTTCCGACATGCCGGTCATTGCGAGTAACCGACGACGGTGGCGCATCATGAACCAAGTCAAGGAGGGACAGATCCATTGCTCTGCCCGCGCACTCCACAATCGATGCAGTGTCGCAATGAATGCCTGATGTCGTCCCGGCAATCGCGCCAGCGAAGCCAGCCGCTCACGCGTCTGCCTGAAATAATCGAGCTTTGCGTTGCTTGCGCCGCTGCGTCGCTTCGCTGTGCTGTGCGCCGCATGCTCTTCTTGCCGAGGCTGCCGCGAGTCGATGCCAGCCTCCCGAAGCATTTCGCCAATACGAACGTTGGTAACGTTCGCACCATGTTGGCGGTATAAGACCAGGCTCTGCTGGACACGCACTATGCCGCCGGCAGACGCCGCGATAGCTGCGATCCACCAGTCGTAAAAGAATTCCGGGGGAACCGGTAGCGCACGCTCCCGCAGCTCGCGTCGAAACAGCATCGCGTGACCGGAGACGCAATTGCCGAACGCGAACATCGACGGATCGTCGGTGCTGGGCATCGGCACGATGTCGGACATGCGATGTCCGGTCGGCTTGCCGTGCTCGTCGATGAGCGTCGAATCGCAGTACGCCAGCGCGTGCTCGCCAATCGCCGCGACCAGCGCGGATATCTTGTCGGGCAACCAGACGTCGTCCTGATCGCAAGGTGCAATGAACGTCCCACGGCATCGAGCCAGTGCGCACTCGAAGTTTCGTGCGAATCCCAGATTGGTGGGATTCACACTGACGCTGACGCGGGGATCGAGTCGCGCGTACTGTTCCAGGATGGCCACGGTGTCATCGGATGAAGCGTCGTCGGCGACCACGATCTCGAGCAGCGGATGAGTTTGCGACAACAGGGAATCCAGCTGCTGCGTCAGAAAACGGCTGCCGTTGTACGTGCACAAGGCAATCGATACCAGCACCGGATCAGCCCTCGAGCAGTCGCCGGTGGTATTCAAAGCATCCATGGTTACAATTGACGGCTCCGTGACAGCCGGCTGCCGATTACTTTCTACTCTGCAGCTCGGCGACGGCTGCGCGTATGGTCTCCAGGAAGAACATTCCGCGAGCTTCATCGGGCTCCAGGTAGGCGCCCTCCGCCCACTCGTTCCAGGCATTGATGAAGACGAACTCGGAGTTCGCTTCCCGCGCCTTGCGCAACTGAGCACGTATGCCGGCTTCGAACGCGCTGCGACTGAAGTTACGCATGATCATGCTGCGCTCCAGTCCACGACGCGGACTGTTATCCCAGTCGACGAACGCGCCCGGATACGTCTGCGGCGGCAGTTTGCGTGCGCCTATCGCGCGCCACAGGGAGCCATAGTCGTAGCTTTCGGGAGGCCGGAATATGCGTCCCGACATGCGGCGCCCGAGCTTGACGAGCTGTCGCATCCAGCGTTCGCGCTTACGCAGCAGATACGGGCGGCGATGTGTAAACGTGTACATGGGCTCGAACTCGGCGAAGGCATCGACGATCGCGGTACGCTGGTCCATCGGAAAAGCCGTCAGCATGCTGACGATATGCAGGCCAGGCAAGCCCGCACGCTCCGCGAGGCGACGCCACGTCTTGAGCATGGCCTCGAATACACCGATGCTTGCGCTACGATAAATCAGCAACATCGGCTTGCCGTCCACGCGGATGTAACGCGTATCGCGAAACGCCTGCAGCAGATACTCGAAATGCTTTTCCCACTCCGGTTCGCTGCCGTAGTCCTGCGGCATCAGAACTTCGCTGTCGCCACCGTCCCAGGCGCGCGTCCAGGGCTCGTTTGCCCAGGCGAGACAGAATGGAATATCGGGTTGCCCCCGACTCAGCAGCAGCTGCACCGGTTTTTCCAGCAGCTGCTTGCCGCTGAACCAGTAGTGGTAGTAGCAGAAGCCGTGCACTCCGTGGTCGCGCGCCAGCTGCGCCTGCCAGTCGTGCACCGCCGAGTCGAGCAGATCGTAGTAGCGCTGGCCCGCCGGCACTCTCGGTTGCAGATGTCCGGGAAAACAAGCCGACGCCTTGCGTACATTGGTCCACTCGGTGAACCCTTCGCCCCACCACGCGTCGTTCTCGGCAATGCGATGGAACTGTGGCAGAACAAATGCCAACAGCTTGGGATTGACCGGCGAGCGCGCGGTCGGATCGCTGTTCGCTACCATCGCTTGCTCAGGTACAGGCTCACGCCCCTGATGTCCCACACACGTCGCGGCAATTGCAGAGTCGCTGGCGGATCCGACGCGAGCGTCTTGTCGCGCGTGAATTTATCGTACTGACGCAAGTCGACACCGATATCCCAGCCAGGCAGTACGTCGCGATACTGAAGTCCCGCTCCCCAGTAGTAACTGTAAGCCGGCAAGCCGACGTCGTAACGCGCAGCACCGATGAACGCGCCCAGAGCAATCTGGCGCCACAACCGGTAGCGATAGTCGACTGCTCGTAGCGAAACCAGGCTGCCGCCGGAAACCTGATCGAACTCGACGCGCGCACCGACGTCATGTCGATCGGCGACGCGGCGACGTGCGCCGACAGCGGTATGATAGTTAGCCTCGTAGCCAGACGGAAGATTCGGCCCCGCGTCCAACCGGATCTCGCGCACGTTGCTCTGCTGCGCACCGACGTCTACGAAGACATCGATGGAGGGAGTTTCATCGTCGGTCTCGATGTTGTATGGATTCGATCCACGCGCGAATGCCTTGCCGAAATCCATCGACAGCCCCAGGCGTGCGAACGATTCTCCGAAAATATCCTGGCCCACGCTCAACTCCGCATCGACGGGCCTGCCACGCCAACTAGTGGAATAGTCGATACCTAGGGTCTGGTAGGTGTCGTACGGGCGCGTGGCGCCCACGCCAGCCCACCTCGTATCGTACGAAAGGCGTCTATAAGTGCCGCGTGCATAGTCTCCGGAAGGCAGGCGCCAGCCGAGGTTGAGCGTCTGGCTGTTGCCACCGATCGCATCGCCGAAGATACGGTTGTCGCCGAACCAGTGTCCCAACACGTGGCCGCGATTGACGAGTCCTTCGGGATAGAGATGGTGGATGTACCAAACGTTCTGCCATTCGGAGACTTCGAACGACAGATCGAACGCCTGCCATACCACCGGGAAATCCAGCCCGAGCGTGAAATTGGTGGCGCCCAGTCGGTACTTTCCCTTGAAAGCGTTGTCCTCGCCCGCGAATTCCATGCGCACCGCGAACGGCACCTTGCCTGGGAACAGCAAGCTGCTGGTGAGGGCGGCGACCTGGTTGCCGAACTCGGACTGGCTGCCCTTGTCGGAACCGTTGACCGTTTCGGTGATCGCGTCGAGGAACTGCGAGGTGCCGGTACTGCGGGCGCCGCCGCCAAATTGCGTGACGCGATTGAATGCCAGCGCGTAGCCGAAAGCAGGTTCGGCGACCAGCTGCACGCCGGTCATGCGAGGCTTACCGGAAGTGGTGGTATCGAAGTATTCGATACCATCCTGCCGCGACATCTCCGCGAAGAACACTTCGTATCCCAGGCCCAGCGGAGTCAGTGGTCGATAGTTCGACAGCGTGACCGACGGCATGGTCGGAGCCTCTGTCGAGATCAGCGAGGCGCTATCGGGGGAAGGCGAAAACCAATGATCGCGGAAGCCCACGTCGAGCTGCGCGAAATCGAAACCGGTGCTGAGAAATGAGCCGGTGGCCGTGGCATTGCCATCGTAGGCAACGCCGCCCGCATTCAGGATCAGGGAATCGAAGGGCTGGTAGTAGCCGCTCGCGGCGACCTGCCATGCGGAGTCGAGCGGCTGGCCGTGACGATTCGGCAGCGTCGCGGAGGAATCACCGGTCGATGCGGATACCTGCGGCCGCACGCTCGTCACGGCATAGTCCTGCGTGTACGCCTCTAGATATTTTCGTACCTCCTCGCACAACGGCAGATCGCGCCGGCATGCCAATGGCAACGCATCCAGCACCGTCGCGGCGGCAATCGGCCGGCGCATCACGGGCTTGCCTGCGAGGATCAGCACTCTTTCGATCCGGCGCTCGATACCGGGTGCGAGATCGAGCGGCAGATAAGGCGACGGACCGCGGGCGTGAACGGCAGGCGAAGCAACGACGGCGATAGCGGTAGCGGTGCGACAAACGACTCTCGCGAACTTCAAACGCGCCCCAGGTACCTCGCTCATCCCGTCGCAGACCTCATCGTTCGACCGCCACTCGCCCGGCGTCGCGGACGTTCACAATTGGACGCGTATCTTCTCACACCCGTCACCCTGTTCGCTGCCCAGCAAGCGGTAGGTCAGGGTCGACAAGCCATCCGCCTGCGGATCGTCGAGGCCGCGCAGCAGCCGGCTGCGACGCTGTCGGTTAATGCGGACATGAGGCGGTGTGCCGGGCGACTTGCGCGGTACCTGTTGATGCGTGGGATTGGGCAGGTCCTTGAACACTCCCTGAACGTCGAAGTAACAGACCATGCCGGCGAGCAGCAGCCGGAAGAAGAAATCGTCATCCTCCTTCCCCCAGCCGCGGTATTCGTTGGAATAGCCGTTGGCGTGAAAGACCTGTTCTCGCGTGATCGAGACGGCACCCGAGAAATAGTAATCGGTGCGTTGCGACTCGCCTGCGCCAGCCGACCCTTGCGAAGTTAGTAACTTGTTGACGAGGCGCAGCGGCTGCGACGGACATAGATAGTTCGCTGCAACCGGTACAGCGTCTACATCGTGCAGGCAGTAGTAATCGGTCCGCGCGGCCGCGTGTTTTATGCCGACGTTGATGAGCTTGCCGCGATTGAACAGGTCGTGCCCCGCCTGTTCCACGACCAGGACGGTCGCCTCGATATTCTGGTCGCTGAGAGTGGTCCTCAACACGGGGAGCAGCTGCTGCAGGTGAGCGTCCCGGTCGCGGAACGGAATGACGATCGTCAGACGCTGCCCGCTTGCGAAAGTCAGCGGCTTCGCGACGCGCTCACGCAGCAGCACACGCTTCATGTGCGGAGTCAGTTTCCAATTGGCGATGCTGACCGGCCGATAACGGGCGTCGACCAGCACTCCATCCAACGGATCTTTCCCGAGCCGCCGGCTGGGCCACCAGCTGTTCAACCATCGCTGTGCCGCCGGCATCGACCGGTTCGCCATCTTCCCTACCCACTCGCACACGGACTTATGGCGCAGATGAAAGCCTGGCTGCCTGCCGGAATGCGCGGCATGGTAACAGCAGGCTCGTCATCGACGCCTGTCATCGCCCAAGGGACGCGCCGGCATCGTGATTTGCGTGACCATTGGAAGGACGATCCGCGACTCCGCCCGTACCGTGATGTCCTCCGCGTGGCACGCGTTGCGATGGCCGTCCATCGGTTTGCGGCAACAGCCGGCCATGCCGCTCGAGCCGCGCCTGGATACCCATCGGCGTTCTCGCATGGGCTTGCGCGATGGCCGCGATGTCCAGGCCTCGATCGAACTCCTGTAACAGTTCCGCGTCTTCAGCTTCCGTCCAGGGTTTCCCTGCATTCGCCGGCGCATCGGGACGCCGCCGCTGGGCCGGATGAGCCTGCATGGCGCGGATCGCGACGAACAGGGCTCGCACGATCTCCGCCGACTGGTAGGGACTGTCGCCGGGAAACACTTCGCCAGTCTGTGGATTGACGCCGTTGGCCAACGCGGTAACGATATTCAATGCTCTCTGTTCTTCCATGACCTTCGCTCCTCGATAATCGCACCAGGAATCATGATCGCCGCCGGCAGTATTCAATCACGCAGCAACTCGCCAGCGACGCGGCAAATCTCGGCGTTCATCGAGAAATGCGGGGTTCGTTGTCCAGCCGCTCACGCTGGCTGCTGAGCCGATGCGCGTTTTCCTGCTATTCGTGGCATTGCTGGCCGGCTCGCTCGTCTGCGCCGCCGCCCTGACCTATCCGACCTGGCTGCTGGTGAGCCTCGTTTCCATCGAGCCCGTGCATCGCGTGATGCATCGGGTCGCCATGCTGGTCGCACTCGTGGGACTGGTGCTGCTCACGCGGCGGCTGGGGCTGTCGAGTCGCGAATCGCTCGGCTTCGGCATGCCGCGCCGGCAATTCCTGCAACAGATCGCCGTGGGCTGGATCTGCGGAGTGCTGTTGATGACGCCGCTGGCGTCTTTGCTGCTGTGGCTGGACATTCGCGGCATGCGGCCCGACCAGGACGGCGAGCTGCTGGCGCTCTTCGCGAACGCCATCCTGTCGGGATTCGTCATCGCCTTCATCGAGGAGATTTTCTTTCGCGGCGTGCTGTTCACCGCCGTGCGGCGCACATCGGGGAAGATCGCGGCCATCGTCGCTCCGAGCCTGCTGTATGCCTCGCTGCATTTTCTCGGCGGCAAGCTCAGCGTTCCCGCCGACCAGGTGACCTGGAAGCATGGCTTCGAAGTGCTGGTGAACTTGTTCGAGCGCTACGCGGACCCGGCCGGCCTGCTCGATTCGTTTCTCGCGCTGTTCACTTTGGGAGTATTGCTATCGCTGGTGAGAGAGCGCACCGGCGCCACCGCGGGCGGCATCGGATTGCACGCTGCCGGCGTTGCGGCGATCTTCATCATCCGCGCTATGACACTGGTCAATCCAGGCGATGCGCAGGCCGGCTGGGTCGGCAACTACGATGGAGTGATCGGCTGGGCGGCGCTCGTCTGGTTCGCGATCATCGCCGAGGTGGTGGCGACGAGGAAACGATCAGACCGTCCCGATGCCGGGAATCAGCTCCCGTAGCAACCGCAGCCTCGCCACCGGATCGTCCATCTCCAGGCATTGCTGCCGGTCCAGGATGTCGAGCGGCAGGATTTCAGCGAGCCGCGACGCCACCCACAATGCTTCGTCGTATCGCGGTGGTTCCGTATCGCGACCTTCGGTGAGGCGAGGCCAGAGTTCACGCAGCGCATCGGACAGGTCTTGATGCTCGGGCGGCACCTGCGTCACTGCATCGTCGGCCAGCCATTCGACTTCGCCCACGTTCAAACCATCGGGCTGACGCCGTGCGTTCGCCATTCTGAATCGCTGCTGGCCGCGTGTGGTGATGCCGAGCAGTCCGTCGCTGAGCCGCTCGAAATCGGTGACGCGAGCCAGCGTGCCGACCTCCACCGTCGTCACCGGATCGCCTGCTTCCGGGCCTTCGAGGATCAGCACCACGCCGAACCCGGTGTCTTCCCGCATGCAGCGCCCGATCATGTCCACGTAGCGCGTTTCGAAAATACGCAGCTTCAGCACGCCTTCCGGAAACAGCACGGCGCGCAGCGGAAACAGCGGAATGGTAACGAGAGACATACTTAAGCGTAACGCAGAATGGCGCGGGCCGATTGACTAAGAGGACCGGCCCTGGAGCGCCGTCAGCAACTTGCCGTGAATGCCGCCGAACCCGCCGTTCGACATGATGAGGATGTGATCGCCAGGCGCCGCAGAGCGTGCCAGCACCGCGATCAGCTCGTCGAGATGTTTCGAGGTGCTGGCGCGATCGCCCAGCGATGCCACTGAACCGGCGACATCCCAGTTCACGCCCGGCCCCTGGTACATCCACACGCGATCGGCTTTGCTCAGCGAATTCGCCAGCGCGTCGCGATGCGTGCCCAGCTTCATCGTGTTGGATCGCGGTTCGAGCACTGCGATCAGGCGTGCCTTGCCGATGCGGCGGCGCAAGCCGTCGATGGTGGTCTCGACCGCAGTTGGATGATGCGCGAAGTCATCATAGACAGTGACACCATTGACGACGCCTCGCACTTCCATGCGGCGACGTACGCCCTGGAACAATCGCAATGCCTCGATCGCCGTCGGCACCGCAACGCCGGCATTGCGTGCAGCGAGCATCGCAGCGAGTGCATTCTGCGCATTGTGCTTGCCTACCAGTTCCCAGTGGACTTCGCCGATTTCCCGATCGCCCGCGATGATGCGGAACGACGAGTAGTCGCCGCCGTCGGGCACTGCCGCGTACCACGCATCGCTGCCTGCCTCGGCGGCAAACCGTTCGATCGGCGTCCAACAGCCCATCTCGATCGTTTCCTGCACGTGCCGATCGGAACCGTTCGCCACGACCAGCCCGCCGTGGGGAACCATGCGCAGCAATTGGTGAAACTGCCATTGGATGGCGGCGACGTCTTTGTAGATATCGGCGTGGTCGTGCTCCAGGTTGTTGAGCACCGCCGTGCGCGGACGGTAATGAACGAACTTCGCCCGCTTGTCGAAGAACGCCGTGTCGTATTCATCGGCTTCGACGACGAAATGCTTGCCTCCACCCCCGCTACCACCCTCGCCACCACCAAGTCGCGCGGTGACCTGGAAATTTCCGGGCACGCCGCCGATCAGGAATCCCGGCTGCAGGCCTGCGTGCTCGAGGATCCACGCGAGAATGCTGGAGGTCGTGGTTTTGCCGTGAGTACCGGCCACGGCGAGTGTCCAGCGCCCGGCGAGAATATGGCGAGCGAGCCATTCGGGCCCGGACGTGTAGGGAATCCTGCTGTCGAGCAACGCCTCGATCAGCGGATTGCCGCGGCTCATGACGTTGCCGATCACGACTTCGTCGGGTTTCAGCTGCAGTTGCGCGGCGTCGTAACCTTCGATCAACTCGATGCCCAGCGCAGTCAACTGGTCCGACATCGGCGGATAGACGTTCTGATCCGAGCCGGTAACGCGATGTCCCGCGGCCCGCGCGAGCGCTGCGATACCTCCCATGAACGTGCCGCAGATGCCGAGAATGTGAATGTGCATAGGAGACGCCGTTTCCCGCGGAAATCGAAGTGCAGATAGAATGGGCCGCAACCGCGCCCCAACCATGGCCTACCATGGCCCATCATGGTAAGTACGCGTGCGTACCTACCTTCACCCACATCTTACCAACACTGGCCTTGCATGCAGCCTGCGCTTTACGCCAGCACCGAAGCCGAACTCGACCACGCCCTGCAACAGCTGGCGGGCAGCGATTTCGTTGCGCTCGACACGGAGTTCATGCGCGAGAGCACGTACTTTCCACGCCTGTGCCTGGTACAAGCGGCCACGGCGGATTGCTGCGTCCTGATCGATCCTCTGGTCATCGCGAACCTGCGAGCGCTGTGGACTTTCCTGCTCGACCGGCGGCGGCTGAAAGTGCTGCATGCCGCGCGCCAGGATCTCGAAACCTTGTCGTTGAGCATCGCCCGCACGCTGCCGGATGACGGCCCGACAGTGCCCGGCCCCCTGTTCGATACGCAGATCGCTGCTGGATTGCTAGGTCACGCGGGCCAGATCGGTTACGGCGGACTGGTCGAAGCAAGACTGCAGCATGTTCTGACCAAAGGGCACGCCCGAACCGACTGGGCGCGTCGACCGCTCTCGGCAGAACAACTTTCCTATGCTGCCGACGATGTTCGCTACCTGGTGCCCTTGTATCGCGACCTGCGCGATGCGCTCGATGCAGCGGGACGGACTTCATGGGCCTTCGAGGAAAATGCGGCGCTCGAAGATCCTCGCCTTTACCGCACCGAGCCGGCCGATGCCTGGCGGCGCCTGAAGGGATTGGAACGCCTGCAGCCGGCGCAGCGAGCTACGATCAAGCTGCTTGCGGCGTGGCGCGAAGTACGAGCCATGAAGAGCGACAAACCGCGTGGCTGGATTCTTCCCGACGAAGCGCTGCGCGAAATTGCCGAACGTCGTCCCCAGTCGCTCGGCGAGCTCGAGCAGATCCGCAGCCTCGCCGAAGGCACGCTCAAGCGCCAGGGTGAGGAACTATTGCGGCTCGTGAATGAAGGTCAGGCGGCGGCAGCCTCCGAAGGCGCATCGTTCACTCCGCAGCGCCCCGAGCCGCGAGCCGTCGCTCTCGTCTCGCGCTTGATGACTATCGTACGCGCCGAAGCCGAGAAATTACGGATCGCTCCCGAACTGCTCGTCACTCGCAAGGATATCGAACAGCTGGCCTACTCGGGCCTCAGCGATCATCTGCGTCGCGGCTGGCGACGCGAAGTGATTGGCGAGCGGCTGATCGCGCTCGCCGGCGAAGCTTGAATTATTGGACGGGGACATGCGTCGCGCAGCGACGAAACAAGAGCATGCCCCCGGAGCCGCTACTTCTTGCGGGCGGCCTTCTTCGGCGCTGATTTCTTCTTCGCAGCGACCTTCTTCTTACTCGCTGCCTTCTTCTTCGGCGCTGTCTTCTTGGCTACCGCCTTCTTCTTGGCGGCAACCTTCTTCTTCGCGGGTGCCTTTTTCGCGACCTTCGCCTTGGCTACTTTCTTCTTCGCCGCAGGCCTCTTCGCAGCTTTCTTCTTCGCAGCCGGCTTGCTGACTGTCGCGACCTTCTGCTTCGCGCCGGTTTTCCAAGCTTCGATCACGGCGCTCTGCACCGGCGTAGGCTTTGACTCGACTTGCGGCTCAACCATCGGTGCTGGTTGCTTTTTTTTCACCGCACGCGGCTTCGGAGGCTCCGCGGCTGCGGGCTTGTCTTCCTCGACTTCCGCATCGACCGCCTCAACCGCGGCGGCAGGCACTTCTTTCGCCGCAGGCTTGGGCTTGCCCTTGCCGCTGCCATTGCTCTGACGCACTTTCACTTTGCCTTCGGGCGCACCGCGCGTCAGTGCAGCTGACTCCATGCGTTCGAACACGTCTTCGAGTTCGCCTTCGCCTTCGACGGTGCGCAGCAATCCAAGCTGGGTGTAGTGATCGACCAGCGGTCGCGTCTGCTGTTCGTAGACTTCCAGCCGCCTGTCGACGACGTCTTCCTTGTCGTCAGGACGTTGCAGCAGTTCGGTGCCGTCCTTCGAACAGCCGGTCGCGCCGGGCGCCATCGAATGTATGTTGTACACAGTGCCGCACTTCGGACAGACGCGGCGGCCGGCGAGCCGTTCCTTCAACGTCGACCTGCGAACATCGAGCAGCAGCACCGCGTCCAGCGGCTGGCCGATATCGTCCAGCAGGGCATTGAGCGAATTCGCCTGGTCGATATTGCGGGGGAACCCGTCGAGGATGAAACCCTTGGCGGCGTCGGGACGACTGAGCCGATCGCGGATCAGGCCGAGCACGATGTCGTCGGACACCAGCTGGCCGGAGTCCATGACCGCCTTGGCCTTGAGGCCGAGCTCGGTTCCCTGTGCGACCGCTTCGCGCAGCAGGTCGCCCGAGGATACTTGCGGTACGCCATATTTGGCCTGCAGCCGCTGCGCTTGCGTGCCCTTACCCGACCCCGGCGCCCCCAGCAACACGATACGCATCATTCGCTCGCGACTCCCGCAAAAAGAGCGCTACCCTACAGAAAATAGCGCTTTTGCGCTACGCGTTGCGCTGAGTCCGTGGACCAGGTCCGCAACGCCGATCGCCCGAAACTAAGTCGACGCCATTATCTGGTCGGCTGGTCCGAGATAGGATCCCGTCTGCTCCGCAGTCTCTCTGACCGGCTGACCAGCTTCCCCTCGTCTGGCCCGCCGCCCAGCGGCCACTGCGCTATCCTGCGGCCCCCTTTCCCGTTGCTGCCACAGGTGCTTCATGCCCGCACTCAAGCCCCGTAACGCTTTCTATGCGCAATCCGGCGGCGTGACCGCCGTCATCAACGCTTCTGCCAGCGGTGTCATCGAGACCGCGCGCAAGCAACGCAAGATAGGCAAACTGTATGCAGGCCGGCACGGCATCGTCGGGGCACTCCAGGAGGACCTGATCGATACCAGCAAGGAAAGCGCGGCCCTGATTCGCGGGCTGCGATACACGCCATCCGGTGCGTTCGGCTCGGCCCGCTACAAGCTCAAAAAATTCCAGGACGATCCCAGGGAATACCAACGCCTCATCGATGTCTTCCGCGCCCACGACATCGGGTATTTTTTCTATAACGGCGGCGGCGATTCCGCGGACACCTGCCTCAAGGTCTCGCAGCTCGCGGATCAGCTCGGCTATCCGATACAGGCCATCCATGTGCCCAAGACGGTCGACAACGACCTGCCGCTGACCGATTGCTGTCCGGGTTTCGGCTCGGTCGCGAAATACGTGGCGGTATCGATTCGCGAAGCGGGCTACGACGTCGCCTCCATGGCCAAGACCTCGACCAAGGTCTTCATCATGGAAGTCATGGGGCGCCATGCCGGCTGGATCGCCGCCGCGGGCGGATTGGCTGCGGACGAGGAAGGCGCCGCGCCGCACATCATCCTGTTCCCCGAAATCGTCTTCGACGAAGAGCGCTTCTATGCGCGGGTCAAGGAATGCGTCGAAAAATACGGCTACTGCGCCATCGTCGTATCGGAGGGCGTGCGTAACAGCGAGGGCAAGTTCCTCGCCGATGCCGGCTTGCGCGACGCTTTCGGCCACGCACAGCTCGGCGGTGTCGCGCCGGTCGTAGCCCAGCTGGTCAAGGCCAAGCTCAATTACAAGTATCACTGGGCGGTCTGCGATTACCTGCAACGGGCGGCCCGCCACATCGCCTCGAAAGTCGACGTGGAGCAGGCGTATGCGCTGGGCAAGGCCGCCGTTGAGCTCGCAATGAAAGGACACAATTCCGTCATGCCGACGATCGTGCGCACGGCCGATAAACCTTACAAATGGAAAGTAGGCATGGCACCCCTCGACCAGGTGGCCAACCAGGAAAGAATGTTGCCGCGTGATTACATTACTGCCGACGGCCTGCACATCACGGCCAAGGCGCGCCGCTATCTCTCCCCGCTGATCAAGGGCGAGGACTATCCTCCTTACAAAGACGGCCTGCCGGCTTATGTGACCCTCAAGAACGTGCCGGTAAAGAAAAAGCTGAAAGAGCCCTTTGTGTTATAGTCCCGCGCGCTTTTCCTCGTTGACATCGCATCCATTGATCGGTTTTCTCCGATCGATTGTCGCGGACGATCTGTAGTCCACGCTACGGTTCGTGCGCGCGTGAGTAGTCCTCACATGAGGAGGCTCGCGCCCGAGGCGGATATGCAATGAAGAAGAGCGCGTCCATAACATTGCTGACAACGAAAGTCCGTTCGGGAGGGAGTGTTGATGTCGACAGATCTCGCGCTTTGGCTGGCAATCGGTGCTGGTGTACTGGCAGTGCTGTATGGAGCATTCGCCTACGGATGGATCAACAAGCAACCGGCCGGCAACGAACGCATGCAGGAGATAGCGGCAGCTATCCAGGCCGGCGCAAGGGCTTATCTCAATCGGCAGTATTCGACCATCGCGGTGGTCGGCGTCGTGCTCCTCCTGGTGCTGGGGCTGGCCCTTGACTGGGCAACCGCGGGCGGCTTCGCGGTCGGCGCCGTGCTCTCGGGACTGACCGGCTTCATCGGCATGA
>Ga0157380_10000775_pt1 | contig 20002 bp, 21 predicted proteins | sample S35metaG_FD_119757 | JGI IMG/M metagenome (GOLD analysis project Ga0157380, IMG submission 119757) | Switchgrass rhizosphere microbial communities from Kellogg Biological Station, Michigan, USA - S3-5 metaG | ecosystem: Host-associated > Plants > Roots > Rhizosphere > Soil | place: USA...
CCGCCTCCGAACCCTCCGCGACGGCCACTGCTCTAGCCACCGACGCCGACACCACCGAGTAAGGTAAACAGGAATGCGAGTAACGCAGCGACGACCGACATCGTCAGCGCGCTGATGAGGAACCAGACGACCACGCCGGCGACGCCAGCAGTCAACGATGCGCCACCAGCACGCCCGAATATCTGGCGCAATATGCCGCTGGCGAAGAAGACCACCACCAGCAAGATAGGAAATATCGAGCCCGGCGCGTTGCGCTGCCGATGTTCGAATCGTGCTTCGGGCGCAGGCGCGGGCAACGGTTCGCCCTGGAGTACGGCAACGATGCGATCGACCGCCGCATCGATGCCACCGTAAAAGTCACCTTCGCGGAAGCGCGGCACGATGACCTGTTCGACGATGCGGCTGGCAATCACGTCGGGCAGCGCACCTTCCAGGCCATAACCAACTTCGATGCGGACAGCGCGATCATTTTTCGCCACGACCAGCAGTACGCCATCGTCCACTTTCTCGCGTCCGAGTTTGCGAGCTGCGGCGGCACGCACTGAGTACTGCTCGATAGTCTCAGGCTCCGTAGTCGGCAGGACCAGGATCGCGATGCGAGCGCCTTTGCTCGCATCGAGGTCACGCAGCTTCTGGTCGAGCGCCTGTTGCTGCTGCTGCGACAGTGTGTCGGTGAGGTCCGTGACGGGCCGATCGAGTGGCGGCACGGCCACTTCGGCGCGAACGCCGAAGCTGACGCAGCACGCGACCAGCAATGCGGTAACGAATGCGCCGAACCGGAAGATCGGCGCCGGTAGCGCCCATCGTGGCGAAGTACTCAGCATCGCAAGCTGTCGTTTCTGTCGTCGTTCGCTGCCAGCGCGCTCAATTCGTCTTCTCGAGCTTCGGCGGCGTCCGCACCGGCTCGGTCGTCGGAGCTCCGAAGTCGACGGTCGGCGCACGCGAGATCTCCGCCTCGTTCTCGACGGTGAAGTTCGGCCGCAGCTGATGGCCGAACATTTTCGCCGTCAGGTTGGTGGGGAACGAGCGCACGGTGGTGTTGTAGGTCTGCACCGCTTCGATGTAGCGCTTGCGAGCTACGGCGATACGATTCTCGGTGCCTTCGAGCTGCGCACGCAGATCGGCGAATCCGGAGATCGACTTGAGGTCCGGGTAGCGTTCGACCACCAGCATCAAGCGCGACAGGGCCGAACTCAACTCGCCCTGCGCTGCCTGCCATTTCTGGAACGCAGCGGGATCGTTAATGAGCTCCGGCGTCGCCTGGATGGAGGTCGCCTTGGAACGCGCATTGATGACGCTGTCGAGAATGTCTTTCTCGGCGGTCACGGCGCCTTTCACGGTATTGACCAGGTTCGGCACCAGGTCCGCGCGCCGCTGGTACTGGTTCAGCACCTCGGACCACTGCGCCTTGACCTCTTCATCCAGCTTTTGCAGCGAGTTGTAGCCGCAGCCTGCGAACAGCGACGACACCAGCATGAGCAACACGAGACGCACTGCGTACATGGAGAGTATCCCTTTAGATTGAACCTTGGATCGAATACGTGCAGCAACGGCGGCCTCACGGCGCCAGTTCCCAGTGTTGGGGATGTCCTGGGGATAGACAAGCGACTTGCCGGTGAATGGACCCCTGGCGCCGGCCAATCCGCCTCAGCTCACCCTTCCGGCTCTCAGATACAACGGCCAGACCACCGGCAACGCATCCGTCCCGTCGGGCCACACTGCTTCCAGCTGCTCGCGCAGCGCCGGCAACGGGTCCTCTCCGCGCGCTTTCTTATATCGCTGCACGGCAGACCAGGTACTGATGTAGCCGACCAGCGAGTCCAGGTCCCATTGCAGGTTCAGGCGAAACGGCGGCGCCTGGATTTCGTGCAACGGAAACGGCAAGTCTCGATAGGCGTTCTCGACGTAGTGCCGCTCGGGTGGCCAATACGGCCCAACTCGGTGCGCATAGAAATCGGCGACGACACGATCGACCACGGGAGTGATTTGCGCCATTCCATATGTCCACAGCGCCAGCACACCTTGCGGCCGCAATACGCGCCGCACTTCGCCATAGAATCTTTCGTGATCGAACCAGTGAGCCGCCTGGGCCGCGGTCAGCAAGTCCACGCTGCCCTGCTTGAACGCAGGTTGCTCGGCGAGATTGGCTACATACACGACGCGTCGATGTGCTTGCGCGTTGCGCAGCTGTTCAACACTCCCGTCGGTGCCGATCACGCAATCGAAATGCGCTGCGAGACCTACCGCCGCCTGTCCACTTCCCGTCGCACAGTCGACTGCGAGTTCGCGCCTGCCCGGCAACGTCGCGAGATATTCGTAGAGTTCCGCAGGATAGTCCGGGCGGTATTTTGCGTAGTCGGCAGCGTGACCGGAGAAATGGTCCTTGAATGCCATGGGAGAAGCCCGAAGTCGCACGCAGGCAAGTAGAATACTGCGAAAGGGCTCGGGGCGAGGGCTCGGGCCTGAAAAAAGAACTGCGGCTCATGCCCAAGCCCCATTACCCGAGCCCAGTCGCACCGACGCGGTCCACGTACGTTTCTTCGAGGCAAAAAAAACCCCGGATTTATGATCCGGGGCAGAGAAGCGGACTTCTGAAGGGAAGTAAAGCCCGCTAGGGGATCGTAAGGCGGTACCGGCGTCAGTGCAGGCGCGACCATTGCAGGACCTTGATGTCCCGCGATTCGCATTCGAAGTTGCGCGCCAGTACGGCTGCGGCTTCCTTCACGTCGCCGCGAGGCAACGTACGACTGACCTCGACCACGCCACGGAACTCGCTCATGCCCTTTGGGGTGCGTTCCTGAACCAGAAAGTGCGTGTAGTACTTGATGCTCATGGAGCCACAGACTAGAGATCGACGGTCGCGGCTACCGTGAAGGAATGCACATTTTTTTGGCCATTGGACCTTATCAGGCGTTGCCGTAGACAGGTTTACCCAACGGGATCACATGCGCTATCGCCCACCTGCCCCAAAGGGCTCCCAATTCATCACTCCGCAGGGCGCCGCCAGGCTGAAAGCGGAACTCGATCACCTGTGGAAAGTGCTGCGCCCGCAGGTAACGCAGGCCGTATCCGAAGCTGCGGCGCAAGGCGACCGCTCCGAGAACGCTGAATACATTTACGGCAAGCGGCAGTTGCGCGAGATCGACAGCCGCGTACGCTTTTTGCGACAGCGGCTCGACGGCATGACGGTCGTCGACGCGCCTCCGAGCGACAAATCGCGAGTGTTCTTCGGCGCGTGGGTGACGCTTGAAGACGAAGACGGCACCGTGACGAAAAATCGCATCGTCGGCCCCGATGAATTCGATTCCAAGCTCAACTGGATCAGCATGGATTCACCGCTCGCCCGCGCATTGATGGGCAAGCGACTCGACGACGAAGTGAAAGTGGAAGTGCCGGGCGGAATGCGTACGGTGGTGATCGTCGCGGTCAGCTACGAAGAGAGCTGACGGGAGAACTCAGAGCCCGAACAGCGAGAACAGTTTGCGGACCGAGCTGCCCGCTTTATCGAGATCGCGCTGACGCCTCGCGTGCATCCGCGTTTGCAGAGTCGCGCGCTTCTGTTGGACATGCTGCCGCACCAGGTCTTCGCGACCGGCACGCCGCGTCCGCTGCGACTCGCGAAACTTGCTGAAGTCACGGAACGCAGCGAGATCGTGCTCCAAGTCGCGGCCGACGAGTTCGATCATGATGGCGTGATCGAGCAATCCCACCGTCGAGGGCTGGCCGTTCGCTTCGGGTGGCGCACTGAAACAGGCGAGCGCGTTGATGAGCCGCTGCTGGTCCTCGCCGTTCGCTTGCCAATCGGGATCGGTCGCCATGTCGAGCATCGCCCGCAGCCGGGCGAAACGCTCTTTCACGAACTCGGCGAGGTGCGCTCGCTCACCGCTCTCCAGGACTTCACGCGCGGCGGCGATAATGGACTCAGCCGAACGCTGCTTTGCGAGCGACTGGGTCTGCTGCGCCAGTTCTTCGAAATGGCGCAGGTCCGCTTCACGCAGGTCGAAACTGATACGCAGCGACATCGGCGTTTATCCTGTTCGACTGTGCGGCTGTTCGATGCGTGTCGCGCTTGCGATATCGCCAGGGTGCCAGAAGACCTTTACACCAGGATGTTCTTGAACTGCCACGCATCGCTGCGATCGAGTTCTTCCTTGAACAGGCGTTCGCGATCGACCAGCGGGGTCCAGCGACTGTATTCGCCCACCACCGATCCGAGGTATGGCGCGCAGATTTCCAGGTTGCGGCGAAAATCCATTTCATCGGGTTCCACCATGCCTTCCTCGGGATTTTCCATGGCCCAGATCATTCCGGACAGCACCGACACGCACACCTGCAGGCTGGTGGCGCTGTTGTAAGGAACCAGTTTGCGCGCGTCCTGGATCGACAGTTGCGATCCGTACCAGTACGCGTTCTTCGCGTGCCCGGCCAGCAGCACGCCGAGTTCGTCGATGCCATCGATGATCTCGTCCAGCAGGATGCGTTTCTTGTCCTGGAACTCCCAGTTGCGGCCCGCGAATTCGTGCACCGACAACACTGCATCGTCGCAGGGGTGATAGGCGTAGTGCACGGTGGGCCGATACACGACCTGGTCTTTCTCGCGATAGGTGAGGTAGTCGGAAATCGAAATCGATTCGCCGTGCGTGATCAGGAAGCCGTGGAACGTTCCAGCTTTCGGCGTCCACGTGCGCACGCGTGTGCCCGCTCCAGGCTGCAACATGTAAATGGCGCTGCCCCGACCGAAATCGTGACGACGACCCGCCGGCGGCAGTTCCTTCTCGTGCGTGCCCCAGCCCAGTTCGGCCGGTTGCGAGCCTTCGCTGACGAAGCCGTCGACCGACCAGGTGTTCACGAATTCGTTCATGCGCTTGGGAATGTTGGACACCTGCGTATCGCGCTCGGCGATGTGAATCACTTTCACGTCGAGCCGATAGGCCAGCTCGGCCCATTCCTTGCGATTTTCCGGCTCGGTCACTTTCGCGCCGGTGTCGGCGGCAATGTTCAACAGCGCCTGCTTCACCAGGTGCGACACCAGTCCAGGATTCGCACCGTGTGTGATCACCGCCGTCGAACCTTTCGGACGCGAATCGCGCAGCGACAGCGCCTGTTCGCGCAACGCATAGTTCGTACGGCGCGACGGCGACAGATTCGGATCGGTGTAACCGCCCGGCCACGGCTCGACACAGGTGTCGAGATACAGCACGCCGACGTCGTGGCACAGCTCCATCAAGGCGATGCTCGAAACATCGACCGACAGGTTGAGCAGGAAGTCGCCGCGCTTCAGCAGCGAGTTCAACACTTGACGATAATTCTCACGGGTCAGCGGGCGATTCACGTGCTTGACGTTGAATTCCGCCGCCTCTTTGATGCCGTCCTCATCCGCCGCGAGAATGGTGATCCGGTCCGCCGCGATGCCGATGTGCCGCAAGATCAGCGGCAACACTCCCTGACCGATGCTGCCGAAGCCCACCATGAGGATGCGGCCGGGAAACACGACGTGGACGGGATACTGGGACATTTTTTGGTCACGCTCCTGGGGAGAAAAGAAAGGCATGGTTGTCGTCGCGCAGTCTACTGACTTTTGCGCGGCAGTCGAACGGCGCTGCGGGTCGGGAAATAAAAGTGAAACAAAGAAGAAGGGCTCGGGGCGCGGGGCCACGGGCTCGGGTAGGAGAGAGAGCCCCGATCTTGTCTTGATTCCTACCCGAGCCCGTAGCCCCGCGCCCCGAGCCCTTCTTCTATTACTCGCGCCAATGCGGCGGGTACGTTTTCTCGTATCCCGGCAACGCTTCGACTCGCTTGATCCATGCATCGATCGCGGGATAGTTCAGGTCGAGCGGCAGCCAGCGCGTGCGCAGGTCCTGCGCTTCGCGTCGATCGAGCGCACGCAGCAGCATCTGGATGCCTGGAAAAATCACGATATCGGCGGCGCTGAACCGGTCGCCGACCACGAACGGCGATTGGGCCAGCCGCGCTTCGATGGTCTTGGCCTCGACGCTCACGAAGTTCATGGCCCGTGTCACTTCCTCGAGCCGGGTTTCCATGCTCTGGAACAGGATGGCGTAAATGATCTTCTGCAGGTGATCTTCGACGTACGCGGTGTATTCGCTGATCACGCGCGTGATCACGCCGCATTCTTCCGCGGTCGCGCCGAAAATCGGCCGCTCCGGATATTTACGATCGAGGTAATGCAGGATGGCCAGCGACTCGAAGCACACATAGTCGCCGTCCTTGAGCACCGGCACGCGCCCACGCGGATTCATCGCCAGCAGCGGCGGCGACTTGTGCTCCTGCTTGGCGAACTGCACCAGGTGCGAGGTATAGGGCAGTCCCTTGAATTCGAGAGCCAGCAGCGCACGCCACGAGTACGGGCTGCCGCTACCCCACCAGAGTTCCAGCGCCATGTGCTCACCGCAGTGATTGGAAGGGCGCGGATTGTATAGGAAGGCCGTGCGCAGGTCGCTCGATCCTGCCTCACACCCTGACGGCAGCCTCCCCCGGATCGAAAGCGTGGGTCGAAGTGTGAGTCGAAAGTGGGCCGAGATGGCTCAAAATGGGCTCCGAATGGGTTCAGAATGCACCTCGGAACCGGGCACGAGTTGCCGCCCGGCAATTTCTCCGTTGGACCCGCCATGCACACGACATTGATTTCCGTGCACGAATTCACGACGCAGCGCACCCCGGACTGGCTGGTCGTCGATTGCCGCTTCGATCTTGCCAATCCGGCCGCGGGCGAACGCGCCTACGCGGAAGGACACATCCCTGGAGCGATCTACGCACATCTCGACCGTGACCTGTCGTCACCTATCACGCCGCAATCCGGCCGGCATCCGCTGCCATCGCCCGATCGTTTCGCCGCGACCTTGAGTTCGTGGGGAGTGAGCCGGCAACCACAGGCCAAGACACAGGTCGTTGCGTACGACGCCGACAACGGGATGTACGCTTCTCGACTGTGGTGGCTGCTACGCTGGGCGGGTCACGATGCAGTCGCCGTGCTCGACGGCGGATTCAAGGCATGGACGACGAGCGGTGGCGCGGCGTCAGTCGATCTCCCGCGCCGGCAGCCAGGCGAATTCCATTTCACGCCGCGCGCTGATCTGGCAGTAACCTCTGATGAAGTGGCCGACCTCGTGCGGCGCGCTGACTGGAGAGTGCTCGATGCCAGGGCGCCAGAACGCTTCAGCGGCAAAGTGGAACCCATCGATCGAATCGGCGGTCACGTTCCGGGAGCGCGGAATCATCCGTTCGCAGGCAACCTCGGCGCGGACGCGAAGTTTCTACCGGCCGAGGAATTGCGCGCCCGCTTCGAGAAGTCGCAGGACGGCGTTGCAGACGAGCGGACCATCGCCATGTGCGGCTCGGGCGTCACCGCCTGTCATCTGCTGCTGGCGCTCGAACATGCCGGCAAGCGCGGAGCGCGCCTGTATACGGGCTCGTGGAGCGAATGGATCCGGGATCCGCAACGACCCGTTGCGAAGGATTAGGTTCATGATCGGCCGGAGGATTAATCTACAATCAGTGCGCTGGTACACACACTGCCGGCCTGACTGCCGATCCGCGCTTTCAGCGTGATATCTTCAGCGGCTTTCATCCCATCCGACTACTGCAGCTAGAGGACACTTCGCCGTGGACAATGTCGCCAAGAAGTTCACGCCGAACTCTGCCTGGAGCGTCGACGACTCCGCCGAGCTGTACCAGGTGAATGCCTGGGGCAAGGGCTATTTCAGCGTCAATCAAGCGGGCCACGTGGTCGTGCGTCCCGACAGCTCGCCCGATCGCGAGATCGACCTGTACGAAATCGTCGAGGGCCTGCGGGCTCGCGACCTGACCACGCCGGTGGTCGTGCGGTTTTCCGACATCCTCAAGCACCGGCTCACCCGGTTGCACGATGCCTTCGCCCAGGCCATCGCCGAGAACGAGTACAAGGGCGCCTACACCGCCGTGTTCCCGATCAAGGTGAACCAGCAGCGCCTCGTGGTCGAAGAGGTGTATCGCTACGGCAAGGAATTCAATTTCGGACTCGAAGCCGGCTCCAAGCCCGAACTGCTGGCGGTGATGGCGCTGACCGAAGACGCGCCCGGACGCATGATCGTCTGCAATGGCTTCAAGGACGACAGCTACATCGAGGCCTGCATTCTCGCCACCAAGCTCGGCCGCACCATCATTCCGGTGGTCGAGAACTTCGAGGAACTCGACCTGGTGCTGAAGAACGCCGCGAAATACCAGGTGAAACCCCGCATCGGCGTGCGAGTGAAACTTGCCACCGAGGGCGCCGGGCGCTGGCGCGATTCCACCGGCGAGAAATCCAAGTTCGGGCTGTTCGTCAGCGAAATCCTCGATATGGTGCGCGTGCTCAAGCAGCACAACATGATCGATACCCTGGAGCTGGTGCATTGCCATGCGGGCAGCCAGCTGCAGGACATCCGCCGCGTGAAAGATACGATCAACGAGCTCGCGCACGTATATGCCGAACTCAAGCTGATGGGCTGCTGCGGACTCAAGTACATCGACGTCGGCGGCGGCCTCGGCGTGGATTACGACGGCAGCCGCACCAACTACGAATCGTCGATGAACTACACCATGATCGAGTACGCGAGCGACGTGGTGTACCGCATCGCGAGCGTGTGCAACGCGCGGCAGATCGAGCATCCCACCATCGTCAGCGAATCCGGACGGGCGACTGCTGCGCATCACAGCGTGCTCGTGTTCAACACGCTCGGATCGTCGGCGCTCGATCAGTTCCGCGTCGCCGGTCGCGTCGAGGAAGATTATTCCGGCGCCGATGAGCTGCCGCAGCCGGTGCTCGATCTGTTCGGCGCCTACCGCGCCGTGTCGGAGCGGCGCCTGGTCGAGTGCTATCACGATGCCCTGCAGGCTCGCGAACAAGTGCTGCAGATGTTCAATCTCGGCCTGTTGAGCCTGGAATTCCGCGGTCTCGCGGAGCGGCTGTACTGGGCGACCTGTGCCCGCATCCGCGACGCCTGCCGCAAACTCGAAGTGGTGCCGGAGGAACTCGAAGGCCTCGAGCTGATCCTGTCGGACACCTACTTCTGCAATTTCTCGGTGTTCCAGTCGCTGCCCGACAGCTGGGCCATCGGCCAGCTGTTTCCCATCATGCCCATCCATCGCCTCGACGAGAAGCCGACACGCAATGCGGTGCTCGCCGATATCACCTGCGATTCGGACGGCAAGATCGACCGCTTCGTCAGCCAGCGCGAAGTCAAACGCACACTCGAACTGCACGAACTGAAGCCGGGCTCCGAGTACTACCTGGCGACCTTCCTGGTCGGCGCGTACCAGGAAACGCTCGGCGATCTGCACAACCTGTTCGGCGACACGCATGTCGTGCACGTTCGACTGCACGCCGAAGGCGGCTGGTGGATCGAAGAGATCGTCAAAGGCGACACGGCGCGCGAAGTGCTGAGTTACATGCAGTACGACGTGGACCAGTTGTTCCCGCGTTTCTCACGCGACTGCGAACGGGCCACGCGGGAAGGCCGCATGACGCTGGCCGAAAGCCAGGCGCTGCGGCGTTTCTATGAAGAGGAATTGAACGGGTATACGTATCTGGAGCAGGACTAGGAAAGAAAGGGCGCGGGGCTACGGGCTCGGGCAAGAAAAGCAAAAACTACGTTTCTGATTCCTGCCCGAGCCCGTAGCCCCGCGCCCCTTCTTCATCATCGCGTCACACTGCCCGCAGATACTCGCCGGCGAACGGCTGCTTGCACTCGCTTCACTGGAGTTTCGCGATGGACTCGTTCACTACCCTGTACGAAAAGCTCCGCGAGCGCGCCCGCCTCGCCCAGTACACCGTACAGAAATTGCCCGCGGACCCGCCCACTCTCGAAGACTGGCTGCGCTACTGGAACGACGCCGACACGGACCTGTCGAACCTGCGCAACCTCGACCATTGGATGTCGCGGACGCGACCGGAACGCGGCAACGGTAAGCGCACCGCCACGGGCTGACTTTTCCTCCTTCCCTCGCATTAGGTAGCCGCCTGTCCGAGAGTCGGCTATCTTCGCCGCGATGAAGGCTCTCCCCTCACGGCGACACTTCGCACTGACCGCCATCGCGACCGCGATGCTGCTGATGGTCGGCGCCCGTGCCGCCGAAGCTCCCGCACCGGATCCAGCAACAGCCGCCCCCGAAGCATCGGCGGCCTTCAAGCAGAAGGGCAGGATCCGCCTGCTGGGAGCCGACGTCGCTCCGGGCACTCGCAAGCGCCTGACGTGGACCAGCGGCACCGCCATCGAGGGGTTCGTGGTCCCGGTGCCGGTCATCGTGGCCAATGGAGCCGGACCGGGGCCGGTGCTGTGCCTCACGGCAGCAGTCCACGGCGATGAACTCAATGGCATCGAGATCGTCCGCCGTGTTCTCGAGAACATTCACGAGGACGAACTCAACGGCGCGGTGATCGGCGTGCCCATCGTCAACATCCAGGGTTTCTATCGCGGTACCCGCTACCTTCCGGACCGTCGCGATCTGAATCGCTATTTTCCCGGCAACAACAAAGGCAGCGCGGCAACGCGTATCGCGCATTCGTTCTTCACGGAAGTCATCCAGCATTGTTCGGCGTTGATCGACCTGCACACCGGCTCGCTGAACCGCACCAACCTGCCGCAAGTCCGCGCCGACCTGCGATCGCCAGCCGTCGCACGCATGACGCAGGGATTCGGAGCCACGGTGGTCCTGCATGGCGCCGGTGACGCCCATTCCTTGCGTCGAGCGGCCAGCGAAGCCGGCATTCCTTCCGTCACCTTCGAACTGGGCGAGCCGCTGCGCGTGCAATCCGAACAAGTGGAGCATGGCGCGAAGGCCGTCGAGACCCTGCTCTATACATTGGGTATGACCAAGCAACGCCGCTATTGGGGCGATCCCGAGCCGGTCTACTACGCATCGAAATGGGTGCGGGTCGACAACGGCGGCATCCTGTTTTCGGACGTCGCTCTCGGCGAACGCGTCAGCGAGGGAGAATTGCTCGGCGTCGTCACCGATCCGATTTCGAATCAGCAGCATCGTATCTATGCGCCCACCAGCGGACGCGTGCTCGGTATGGCGCTGAACCAAGTGGTGCTGCCAGGCTTCGCCGCTTATCGCATCGGCACGGCGACGTCGAAGGCCGGCATGCCGAAGCGCTCCAGCGATGGGGACGACGACGAGGCGGCGGATTCCGCCGAAGATGAAGAAGAAGCGCCGGCAACGTCGCGCGAGTGAGGAATCATGGCGGAAAGATTCACTGCAGCTAAATTCGGCATTCGCGCGTTGTGCGCATTGCTGCTGGTGTTGCTGACGTTCAATCCGACGGGCTATTCCTTCGTCCACATGGTCGCGCACGATTTCCCGAAGGTCACGCCGGTGGCAGCGGTGTGCGGCATCCTGCTGCTGATCGGCTGGTTCGTGTATCTGAGTGCAACGCTGCGTTCGATCGGCCTCATCGGCATGGTGCTGATGCTGGCGCTGTTCGGCGCAGTGATCTGGATGGTCCTGTCATGGGGATGGATCACGCTGAACGATCGTGCCGCACTGACGTGGATCGGACTGATCGTGCTGTCGCTGATCCTGGCGGTGGGCATCTCCTGGTCGTATCTCTATCAACGCTGGTCGGGACAGGCGACCGTCGACGACTCCAACGGGCCCGGCTGATGAGCACAGTGAGATCGAGATGAGCATCGAATCCGTCACCAACGTTTTCACGGGCCGCGTCATCCAGGTGAACGTGGAGCGTGTGCGGCTACCCAACGATAGCGTCGCCGACCTGGAAATCATTCATCATCCGGGCGGGGCCGCCGTCGTCGCCATCGACGAGCAGCAGCGCATCTGCCTGCTGCGTCAATTCCGTCATGCGGCGAACGGCTGGTTGTGGGAATTGCCTGCCGGCAAGATAGACAACCGCGAACCGCCGCTGCAGACGGCGCAGCGCGAACTGACGGAAGAAGCAGGTAGAACGGCACAGCACTGGGAAAGCCTCGGTGACGTTGTCTCATCGCCCGGCGTCTTCACTGAAGTGGTTCACCTGTTCCTCGCGACCGGACTGTCGGTGGCCGATGCCGCACCGGAAGAACACGAAGTCCTCGAAGTGCACTGGAAGACGCTGACGGAAGCCGTGGCGATGGCGACCAGCGGCGAGCTGCGCGATGGCAAGTCAGTGGTCGGTGTTTTTCGCGCAGCGGCAAAACTTGCCCCCACCCTGGCCCTCACCCGGCAGCCGGGGAGGGAATGAAGAATTACGTCAAACCTTGCAGCGTTTGCTTGTCATTCTCTCGATACACATCACACTGTCGGCCCGTGATTTCAGTGCTGTCGCACAGTTAAAGTAACTTCATGCGGCGCGTGACCTCGCACACAGCGACATTTCACTTGTCTCAGTAGTATACGACCCGGTAAGCAGGACACAGGATCGACCATTGTGAAGCTGAAGGAACAACTCCAAAAGCTAGGTTTGCAGGTACGCACGCGCCCGAACGCAGACGGCGCCAGCAAGCCTGGAAAAATCGTCTTCGACGAGAAAGGCAATGCCGTTCTCGATTGGGGCGACGATCGCCTCAAGAGCGATAGCCCCACTGGCGAGCGTCTGCGCGACCGTGCCCTCTCGCATCCGGGTCTTGCCATCGCCGATGAAGATCCGCAGCCCAACGCCGCCATCCGCCCGAATCCCAAGGGCCTGCGCGTCGGCTACAACCCGTACGAGAGCGGCATGCTCGCGAAAAAAGAGCGGAAGAAAAAAGTCGACCTGGCGGAGCTGTCGCGAGTGATCGAACTCAAGCGCAAGATGGAAAAGAAGTCGCAGGAGTGAGTTCGCCCGCCGGTCCTTTCAGACTGCGAGCTGCCTGATCTTCTCCTGGTGACTGCAGCGGAAGAAGCGCCGCAGTTCCGATAGCCATGCTTCTGGACGCAGTTGCCTGCGTCGCAGGAATCTTTCTTCCAACGATCGGCAGAAGCGCGCCGCGTGGCGATTGGCTTCTTCGTATCGACGGCGACTGGCTGCATCGAGATGCGGCAGGAAACTGATGCGGTCGAACAGGCGCGAATGCAGGCTGCCGGGGAAGCGGCCGGCGTGCTGCCGGGTCATCAGCGTCAGTGCGCTGGCGTATTTGTCGACCTCCGCCTGTAATTCGAGTTCGAGCAGCGTGACTTCACGGCCGCGCTGCAGGCTCCAGGCCAGGTAGTGAAAGTGACTGACGCCTTCGAGCGCCGTGCAGAAGTCATGCAGGTTGGCACCGTCCAACGCGACCGTGGGATCCTGATCCGCGAGCCGTCCGATCACGGCGGCGTCGATATACAGGCCGATGCGAACGCCGTCGCGATCGTGTACGACGACCACCTGCTCATCGCTCACTGCGGCGGCCGAACCGTCGCCGCGGTCTCCCGCATCGCCGACGAGTTCGTCCAGCGCCTTTCGATCCGTGATCAGGAAATCCTGGGCGTCGTACGCCACCGGCGCGTCGTAGAGAGTAGCGAGCAGGGCCTGCAATCGTTGCAACAGCATCCCGCTATAGCCCTGGTTGGTCACGTGTGGCCCACGGCTGCTCAATGCGACCCACGAGGCCGCGTGGCGACCGGTTGCACGCCCAAGCGGCGCAGTATGTTGTACGCACGTGGACTGCCGGTCTTCATCCAGATCTCGTACTGCCGCAGGATGTCTTTATCGCTGTGCGAGTACGCCATCTCGGCAACGTCGTTCAGCACATCGACCAGCCGTTGAAATTTCGCTGCCAGTTCACGGAACACGCTGGCAACCGATTGCCCTCTCATGGTGCCGCGCATGCTCTCAGCCAACGTCCCGTAAGCCCGTCCGCCCATGGCGATGTGATAGTCGACGTCGACCAGTTTGCGGGCAAAGCTCTGCGCAAAGAATCCGGCGATGAAGAGCGAGACATCGCCGAGCCGGCGGAGCGCTTCGTCGCGCTGGGTGGTGGTGGGAGCTTCGGCGGCTTGCGCCAGCATGTGAGCGAGAGGCTTGAGACGAACGCCTTCGGGCGTCGTGTCATACAGCTCTTCCGACCGAGAAAACATCGTGAGTACGTTCACGACATAGTGTTCGGTGTGATCGTCGACGGCAACCTGCTGCTTGCGCAACGCCGTCTGCACGGAGTCATGAAAGAACTCGCGCAGATTGTTGACCGCGACGAGAGATCTAGACGGACCATCCTCCATAGCGAAGCACCCCATGTAGCCACTGATGAAGCATCAACCGCGAAACCTCTATTCCAGATTCGTTGCCATTGCCGTTGCGACTTACAAGTTTCATACCAGACAGCGATTCCGGCGGAGTTGCATCGTAGTACGGACCTGCGGCCGTACCGTTCAAAACCACATGTCTGTCAGTAATAACTTGGCAGTATCCGTCGCGGTTCCCATACCGTGACGCTACCAATCTCGCGATTGACGATTCATCGCCGTGCTCGCCGTCGCAGTTCGACAAGATTTTGTGTTGTTGGCAGACGATACAGGCGAGTGCCAGATACCGGAAAAGAAAGACCCCGCGGCACTGTCCGCACCGCGGGGTCTTTTATCTACATCTACTGCAATTACAGTTTGGCTTACCAGCGGCCACCGCCGCCGCCGCCACCACCGCCGCCTCCGCCCCCACGCGGACCACCGCGACCGCCGCCGCCGCCCTGACGCTCCTGCGCTTCATTGACGCGCAGAGGACGACCGCCCATTTCCTTGCCGTTCAAGGACTGGATGGCGCGTTGTGCATCGGCCCGCGGCATTTCGACGAAACCGAAACCGCGCGGACGTCCCGTCTCCCTATCGTTGATCAGTGCCACTGATTCCACTGTCCCGTGCTGTTCGAACAACGCGCGTACCTGTGCGTCGTCCGCCGAGAACGGCAGGTTACCTACATAGATTTTCGTCATAGCAATTCAGTCTCTCTATCTGAAAAAGCCTCTCCAGCGTGCGTCGTCCGCTCGTGACGAATCATCACTGCGAGGCCCGGTTCACAAACGGGCTCCGCCCCGGCAGGTCGCCTTCCCTACGGTCGACATGACGGTGAGATCCCAGGCCTAACGTTCGCTGTCTCGTCGGATTTTTCAGAAGTTGGCCTATGTCTAACTTGGGGTCTCCATGACCCGGCTGGCCAAGCCAGAGAAAAAGCGGTCAAAGGCACGAACGCGCGCAATCTACGCCAAACCCTTATTCAAGGCAATTCTTAACCTAGTGCCAAATGGCCTAGGAATCGCCTTTATTTCAAGGTTTCTGACTGATCAACAGCGGCGGCAGGAATGCCGCGCGCCAAAACAGGTCAACGGTGCGACCGGGGACTTAACAACCGAGCAGCGTAGCCAAGTCGGTAATCGAGGTGACGACCAGGTCAGCGGGTTCGAACGCTTCGGGCCACTGCGCGGCGGTCCGGTTGATCCATGCGGTACGCATGCCTGCATCGCGGGCGCCGACGATATCGTGGACGGGATCGTCGCCGACATAGAGGACCTCGGCCGGAGCCAGATCGGTGCCTTCGATGATTTTACGGAACATGGCCGGATCCGGCTTCAGCGCGCCCACTTCGCGGGCGTACAGGCTGCGTTCGAACCAATGAGCAATCCCGATACGGCGCAGGTCGGCGTTGCCGTTGCTGGCCGTCGACAAGCGGTAGCGACGACTCAGCAATTCCAATCCGGGGAGCACGTCGCTATAGAGGTCGACCTGGTTGCGTGCCTGGATGAATATCTCGAACGCTTCCTCGGCAAGTTTTTCCTGGTACCCCGCCAGCCGGGCGTGATCCCGCAACGACTGCATGCGCAGGAACGAGAAGTCGTGTTGCATTTGCGGATACTCGAGCGCCACGCGTTCACGGGCCGCACGCATGGCTTCGATGGTCATCTGGGCGACGACGCGCGGATACCGTTCCTCCAGGAACTTGTACATCTGCCGCTCGGCACGCTGGATGACCGGCAATACTTCCCAGAACGTATTGTCGAGATCGAAACAGACGGCACGCAGCGGCCTGCAGGTGCCATGTCTAGTTGTCGATTCAAACGACACCTTTTACCGCCTCCAGCCCACGCTGTAAGTCGGCCTTCAGGTCGTCGAGGTGTTCGAGTCCTACCGAGATGCGCAGCAGGCCTTCGCTGATGCCGGCTCGCTCGCGTTCTTCCGGCGTGATCCGCGAGTGCGTGGTGGTGGCCGGATGCGTGATGGTGGTCTTGACGTCACCCAGGTTGGCCGTGATCGACAGCAAACGCGTGGCATCGACGCAGGCCCAAGCTCCTGCCCGCCCCTTCTCGACTTCGAACGCGACGATGCCGCCGAACCCTTTCTGCTGGCGTTGCGCCAGTGCGCGCTGGGGATGAGATTCGAGCCCGCCGTAGAACACCTTGGTGACACGTGGCTGTCGTTCGAGCCAGGTGGCGAGGGACAACGCAGCGGCCGAGTGCGCCTGCATGCGCAGCTCCAGTGTCTCCAGCCCCTTGAGGAATACCCAGGCATTGAACGGACTCATGCTGGGACCGGCGGAACGAATGAAGCCCAGCACTTCCTTTCCTACCACTTCGGCACTCCCGACCACAGCACCGCCGACGCACCGCCCCTGTCCATCCAGGAACTTGGTGGCCGAGTGAATGACCAGGTCGGCTCCATGGTCGAGAGGCCGCTGCAGCGCCGGCGTGCAGAAACAGTTGTCGACGGCGAACAGCACGCCGCGTTCGTGGGCTATGTCGGCGATCGCACGGATATCGGCGATCAGCGAGAGCGGATTCGACGGCGTCTCCAGGAAGAACAGCCGGGTGTTGGGCCGGATGGCCCGGCGCCAGGCGTCGTTGTCGTGCGGCGGAACGTACGAGACCTCGACGCCGAACTTGACCAGGTAGCGATTGATCAAGGCGATGGTCGAACCGAAGACACTATCCGAACAGACGATGTGATCGCCCGCCTTCATCAGCGCCATGCAGGTCGCCAGGATCGCCGCCATCCCCGAACCGGTCGCGACGCAGGCGGCTCCGCCTTCCAGGGCCGCCAGCCGTTCCTCGAAACAGCGCACGGTCGGATTGGTGAAGCGCGAATAGATGTTGCCTTTGGAGGTCTCGGCAAACCGCGCCGCGGCTTCGGCTGCATTGCGAAAAACGTAGCTCGACGTGGTGAAAATCGGTTCGGAATGTTCGCCCTCTTCGGTGCGAACCTGGCCGGCACGAACGGCGAGCGTGGCGAGTTGATAGTCGGTCATAGGCTACGGCGAGGAGAGGGTTGGAATGGCGCCGGTCGGCGGACGCGTAGTTTAGCATCGGGATTTAGCACAGGCCTGGCGCCGCCAGGCCGCCGGCCGACGACGATGCATACAGGACGACCGGGACGTGGGACCATCGGACTCGGACGAGCGAGCCTGGACTATCGAAGCAGGGACCGGGCGAGCTGAATGAGCCGAGGCGGTGCAGTCGGTCGACTGCCGACGGTATCCAGTGGCTGGAATGTCAATGCGCCGTCGCGTACTTCGCGCAACGGACAAACCGGGCGGCGCGTCGTTAGAATCGGTGACCTTGGGATTCTCGAGCGCGAGGCATACGCATGCGTTGGGCTTCTGCCGTCGACACGGACATTTCGCTCCCCGCGGCAATCGAGCGCGCAGCGGAGAAGATCTTCCACGACCTCGGGAAACAGGATCCCGACCTGCTGATGGTCTTCGTCAGCAGCGAACATTCGTCGCGCTTCGAGGCGGTGCTGGAGCTGCTGAAACGCGAATTCGAGGGCGCGTTCCTGTTCGGCTGCTGCGCCTCTGCGGTCATCGGTGCGGGGCAGGAAGTCGAAGACCGGCCTGGCATATCGCTGACGGGAGCGATCCTGCCGGGCGCGAGATTGCGGGGCATTCACCTGGATGCGGCCCAGGTGCCGCCGGTGTACGCCGAGCCGCACGTTTGGGAAGACATCATGCACATGACGGCCACCCAGCAGCCGTCGTTTCTGATTCTCGCGGACCCTTTCAGCTTCGAGACCGAGACCTTCGTGAAAGGGCTCGACCGGGTCTTCCCCGCCGCCGTGAAAGTCGGCGCACTGGCCAGCGGCGCACGCCAGGTCGGCAGCACGGTGCTCTACCTCGGCGATCGCATGTATCACTCGGGCGCCATTACGCTCGCGCTGACCGGCGCCATCCAGATCGATGCCATCGTCACGCAGGGCTGCCGTCCCATCGGCGAGCCGATGTTCATCACCGCCGCCCATGAAAACCTGATCCGGGAAATCGACGGCCATGCCGCCCGCGACGTGCTGTCGGACCTGTTCGAGAAACTGTCGCCCGCCGACCGCGACCTGTTCAGTCAATCCCTGTTCCTCGGCCTGGCGATCCGCGGCGACGCCAGCGAATACGCGCCCGGCGATTTCCTGATCCGCAATATCTTAGGGATGGATCCGCAAAGCGGAGCGCTGTGGGTGAACGCCGAAGTCCCGCAACGAAGCGTGGTGCAATTCCACTTCCGCGATGCCGCTGCCGCGGCGCTCGACCTCGAACGCGCACTCACCGAATATCGAAAATCGCCCTTATTCATGCCGTCGGGCGGCGCCCTGCTGTTCTCGTGCACGGGACGAGGCACCGATCTCTATGGCCAGCCGGATCACGACAGCAATGCGTTCCGCCGGCTGGTTGCCGATGTGCCGCTGGGCGGCTTCTTCGGCAACGGCGAAATCGGGCCGGTGCAGGACAGCACTTTTCTACACGGACACACCAGCGCATTCGCCGTCTTCCGGCCTCGCTGAGTCTGGAGCGGGTTTCGCAGCGACCGTTGCAGCTTTAACCGTGACGGCGTGGGCCCGAAGCGGGATACTGCGCGATCTGTTGGTTGCGGAGTTGTCTTTCCATGGATCGATCGCGCCCGGCTTTGATCGCTGCGTCTGCTGTGACTTTGTTGACTCTTCTCGGCTCCATCGATTCCGCTGGCGCCGCCGACGCCAAAGCGCCGTTCTCCGTACAGGAACTGGTGCGATTGCAACGGGTGTCCGAGCCGGCCTTGTCGCCCGACGGCAAGACGGTCGTCTTCACCGTGCGCGAAACGGATATCAGCGCCAATCGCGGCCGCACCGATCTGTGGGCTCTCGACCTGGCAACCAAGGGAGCCGTGCCGCGCCGGCTGACTAGCCATCCAGAGAACGACGGCAGCGCCCAGTGGTCGCGCGACGGCCGCTTCGTCTACTTCCTATCCAGCCGCAGCGGATCGAGCCAGGTCTGGCGTTTGCCGAACACCGGTGGTGAAGCGCAACCGGTGACGCAGCTGCCGCTCGATGTAGGCACCTTCAAGCTCGCTCCGGACAATGTGCATCTCGCCGTCAGCGTCGATGTGTTTCCCGACTGTCCCGACTTCGCCTGCTCCAGCGACCGGGCGGAGAAGGCCGGGAAGAACCAGCCCAGCGGCAAAGTCCACGACCGCATTTTCGTGAGGCATTGGGATACCTGGAGCGATGGCCGGCTCACGCGCCTGTTCGTGCTCAACCTGCAGGACGGCCGCGTCACCGGCGATCCGGTCGCGCTCACGGGAACGCTCGACGCAGACGTTCCCTCGCGGCCCTTTGGCGATGCCTCGGAATACAATTTCTCTCCGGACAGTTCGACGGTCGTCTTCAACGCCCGCATCAAAGGTGCGTCCGAGCCGTGGTCGACCAACTTCGATGTCTACGAAGTTCCGACGCAAGGTGGCGAACCTCGCAATCTCACTGCTGCGAATCTCGCCTGGGATGCACAGCCGACGTTCTCACCGGACGGCAGTCAGCTCGCCTGGCGCGCGATGCGGCGCCCCGGCTTCGAGGCCGACCGTTTCGAACTCATCCTGATGGATCGCAAGTCCGGCACGCGCCGCGAACTGACTTCGACGTGGGACCGGTCCATCGATACGTTCGCCTTCTCCACCGATGGCAAGTCCATCTACGCATTGGCCGATCAGTTCGGCCAGCATCCGCTGTGGTCCATCGACGTCAAGAGCGGCAAGCCCACCATGGTGACCGGGCCGGGCCACGTGGAGAGCTTCGCTGTCGGCGAGCGCGATGTGGTCTATACCTTGTCGTCGCTGAAATCGCCGGCTGA
>Ga0157380_10000776_pt1 | contig 19996 bp, 19 predicted proteins | sample S35metaG_FD_119757 | JGI IMG/M metagenome (GOLD analysis project Ga0157380, IMG submission 119757) | Switchgrass rhizosphere microbial communities from Kellogg Biological Station, Michigan, USA - S3-5 metaG | ecosystem: Host-associated > Plants > Roots > Rhizosphere > Soil | place: USA...
GCCAGCTCGGCGCAGCCGACAACGCGACCGTCGGACGTTGTGTCGACGGCGACGACGAAGCGGGGCGCGTGGATGCCGAGCTCGTCGAGCGTGCGCGGCAGCAGGCGGCCCTCCTCAAGATGAGCCGCAATCAGCGCGTGGAGCGCCGGCGCATCAGCCGCGGTCGCCGGACGAATGGCGATCTGCGGCTTTGCCGCCTTCAACGCACGGCCGGACGAAGCGCGACGCTTCCGTCCCGGTCCGTTGTCAACAACAACACGCATCGTCATCGTTACGCCTTCACCTCTTCCACCGACACCGATCGAAGCGCGCCGTCGAGAATTCGCGTCGCCTCTTCGATCTCCGCCGCCGTCACCGTGAGCGGCGGCAGCATGCGCACCACGCGTTCAGCGGTGCGATTGACCAACAACCCTGATTTCAACGCCGCCTCGACCACCGGCGCCGCGTCGACCGCGAGCTCGAGGCCGCGCATCAAGCCGGCCCCGCGCACCGAGGTGATCACCCTGTGCTGCTTCTGCAGCGCGAGCAGCGTCTGCTCGAACAACGCCCCCGCTTCCTTGATGTGGGGCGCAAGCTGGTCGAGCTCGTCGAGCACATACAAGGCGGCGCGCGTCGACAGCAGGTTGCCGCCGTAGGTCGTGCCGTGGTCGCCGGCGAAGATTTCCTTCGCGACGTGCTCGGCGACGAGCGCGGCGCCGATCGGGATGCCCGATCCGATCGCCTTGCCGATGGTGACCAGGTCGGGCGTCCATCCGAAGGACTGGAAGTGGAACGAGCGCCCGGTGCGTCCGAGACCGCACTGGATTTCGTCGGCGATGAGCAGGGTGCCGGTCGCCTTGGTGACGCGCGCGATCGCGGCCGCGAACTCCGGAGAAAGCGGACGCACGCCGCCTTCGCCCTGGATCGGTTCGGCGATCACCGCTGCCGTCTGCTCGGTCACCGCCGCTTCCAATCCTTTGATGTCATCCGGCGCAATAAATGTCACGCCCGGAATCAAGGGACCGAACGGCTCTCGATAGTGCGAGTTGGCAGTGACCGAGAGCGCACCCATCGTTCGTCCGGAGAAGCCGTGCTCGAGCGCGACATACTGTGTGCGGTTCTTGATCCCCTTTGAATACCAGTAGCGGCGCGCGAACTTCAGGCACGCCTCCACCGCTTCGGTGCCGCTGTTGCAGAAAAACGTGCGCTGCAGTCCCGACATCGACGCCAGCCGGGCCGCGAGCTGACCCTGCAGAGGGTGGTAGTACAGGTTCGAGGTGTGAATCAGCGTCTTCGCCTGATCGGCGATCACCGCGGCGAGCCCCGGATGCGCATGGCCGAGCACGCAGACGCCGATGCCAGAGATGAAGTCGAGATACGAGCGGCCGTCCTCGTCGAACAGGCGTGAGCCCTCGCCGCGGACGAACACCACGGGTTGCCGCTTGTAGGTCTGCAGCACGTGTTGCGCTTCGAGTGCCGTTACGTTGCTCATCTCAGTTCTCTACTTTCGTCGTCGCCGTGGTCTTCTCGCCGGCAACGGCCTTGACCAACCTGCCCGGTGCCCGGCCGTCGATGATGACGACGTTCCTGGCGCCGCCCTTCAGCGCCGCCTGGCACGCAGCCAGCTTCGCGACCATACCGGCATTGGCCGTTCCCGACTTCACGAGCTTGTCGATCCGCTCCTTGTCCAGGCGCGGGATCGTCTGGTTCTTCTTGTCGAGCACGCCCGGCGTGCCGCCGGCGATGACGAGACGCTTGGCCTTCAAGCGGGCCGCAAGGTTCCCTGCCAGCGTATCGGCGTTGACGTTGAATAACTTTCCGTTCTTCGACGCGCCGACACAGGCGATCACCGGGACGTAACCGGCTCTGCAAAGCGTCTCGATCAAATCGACCGAGGCCGTCTTCAGCGGAGTGCCGACCATGCCAAGGTCAACCGTCTCGCCGCTCGTCGCCTTGTGCGGCGCCGCCTTCTCGACCGGCGCGACGCCGGCGTCAGCGCCGGTCAGGCCCACGGCCTTTCCGCCGGCCGCATTGATGGCCGCGACGAACTTGGTGTTGATCGACCCCGCGAGCACCGACACGACGATGTTGAGCGTGTCGGCGTCGGTGACCCGCAGGCCATCGACCTGGCGCTTCGGAATGCCGACCTGCGCCAGCGCCGCGTCGATCTCGCGGCCGCCGCCGTGCACGATGACGAGGCGGGCCTTCAGGGCCGCACTCTTGATCGCTCTGCCCACCGCGACCAGTCGCTGATCGGCTTCGAGCAGCTCGCCCCCGAGCTTCAAGACGACGACACGCTTCACAGCAACCCCGTCTTCTGATCGAAGCCGTACATCACGTTGAAGTTCTGGATCGCCTGGCCCGACGCGCCTTTCACCAGGTTGTCGATCACGCTCACCACGAACACCCGGCCAGTCGCTTCGTCGACTTTCCAGCCGATGTCGCAAAAGTTGGTGTGCGCGACGTGCTTGATTTCGGGCAACGCGTCACCGGTGATGCGGACGAATGGCGCATCGGCGTACGCGGTCTCGAAGACCTGGCTTACTGCCGCAGCAGTGGTGCCCGGCACGAGGTGCGCATACATGCTCGAGAGGATGCCGCGGTCGAGCGGTACTAGGTGCGGCACGAACGTCACCGATTGGCCCAGCGCCTGTTCCATCTCTGGAACATGGCGATGACCGAACGGGTTGTAGGCCGCCACGCTGCCGTGGTTCTCGGAAAAATGGGTGCGATCGGTCGCCGCCTTGCCCGCACCCGAAATGCCCGACTTGGCATCGATCACGATGTCGGCGCCCGCCTTCAGGAGTCCGGCGCGCTCCAACGGCAACAGGCCGAGGAGTGACGCGGTCGGGTAGCAGCCGGGATTCGACAGCAGGCGAGCCGATTTGATCGCCTCGAGCTCGAACTCGGTGAGTCCGTAGGCGACGCCCTGGGGCAGCGATGCCGTCGCTGGATAAAACTTCGCGCGCTTCGCGTCATCGCGAAGCCGGAACGCGCCCGACAGATCGATGACACGCAGTCCGCTGGCCAGTAACATCGGCGCGAGCTCCGCCGACGCGGCTTCGGGCAGCGCCAGGAATACGGCATCGGCCGCGAAGGACGCCGCGTTCAACGGCACCACCGTCCCGTCCCAGATCTTCGAGAGCGCTGGAAGGCGGCGCGGCGCGCTGGTGGCTTGCGAGCCGGTGGCTGCGGTGATCGTGACGTGAGGATGGCGCGCGAGCAGACGGATCAGTTCCTGCCCCGCGAAGCCGGTGGCGCCAGCCACGGCCACACGAATGGGCCCCTTCGCGCCCCGAAGGTCCCCTTCCGTTTCAGTCACTACTTCCGTATCCATCGCGTTTCTGTGCCCTAGTCTTCTATGGCGCTCCGGAAAACTATGCGCCCAGAAGAATAGTTATACATGCATACTTTTCCGGGTGTCAACAGTAAAACACACGTTTCTTATGCATTGTGCTGTATACTGATTCACTCGGACGCATAAATATGAAGGCCCGTAGGCAATCAGCCATTCTCGACGTCGTGGAGCACGAGCCGGTGCGCAGCCAGGAACAACTGCGCTTGCGTCTATCGTCGCGCGGCTTCGACGTCACGCAGGCGACGCTCTCCAGAGACATCAAGGAGCTCGGCCTGCTCAAGCGCTCGTCGGACGGGGCATATCAGCCGTCCGGAGTCGACTCGACCTCGCAGGCGAGCGCGCTCGATACACTCGGCCGCGCGTTATCGGAATACCTCGTCAACATCGAGCCGGTCCAGCAACTCGTTGTTCTGAAGACGGGGGCCGGACAAGCGCAGCTTCTGGGGCTGGCGATCGATCGGTCGCGACTACCCGAAGTGGCCGGCACGCTCGCCGGCGACGACACCATCTTGATCATCGCCCGCGACGCCAAGAGCGCGCAGGCGGTGGTCAAGCAGTTGAGGGACCTCGCCACTTGAAACCTATCGTCGTACTCGCATATTCCGGCGGCGCGCGTTCAACCGCCGCCATTGCCTGGCTCGCTGATCGGCATCGCGCTGACGTCGTCACCGTCACGATCGATATCGGGCAGTCGGGCGACATGAACGAGATTCGATCGCACGCCCTCTCGGGGGGCGCGTCCCGCGCGCACGTGATCGATGCCCGTGAGGAATTTGCACGGGAGATGGTATTGCCATCGCTCAAGGCCGGCGCCCTGTCTGATACGCGGTATCCGATGGCGACCGCGCTGACACGGCCGCTGATCGCGAAGACGCTCGTGCAGATCGCGGCGATTGAGAATGCCGCGCACGTCGCACACGGCGCGATTGGGCGCGATCGACGCCGGCTCACCCAGCCGATCTCGACGCTTAATCCGGCGCTGAAGGAAATCGCCTGCGCCGAGGAAGAGGGATTCACGGCGCCGAAGGTCGACCCGGCCGCGAATCGCATCGACGACAACCTGTGGGGACGCACGATCGGGCGCCGCGACGACGATGGCTCGGCGGAGCCCGACGAGTCGCTCTTCAAGGTCACCAAGCGCCTCGACGAGGCGCCCGTCAAGCCCGCGCATGTCGCGATTGAATTCGAGCGCGGCGCCGCCGTCGGGATCAACGGCGTGACGATGCGACTGGGCGAGCTGATCGAGAGCCTGCAGACGATCGCCGGCGAGCACGGGGTCGGCCGTCTTGACCGCATCAAGGTGAAGGCCGACGGCACCCGATCGCGCGCGTTCTACGAGGCGCCGGCTGCCGTCGTGCTGCACCTCGCGCATGCCGAGCTCTGGCGCTACGTGTCGTCGGAATCGCAGCAGCGCTTCGATACCGCTGTCTCGGCGGCCTACGTGGAAGCGATTGATCGCGGTGAATGGTTCGATCCGCTGCGCACCGGCCTCGACGCGTATGTCAATGCGACGTCGGAGCAGATGACCGGCACCATCCGCGTGCGGCTGCTCAAGGGCGCGGCGCAGGTTGTCGGAAGAAAGACTCAGCATGTCTAAGCCGTTGTGGTCGGGACGATTTGATTCCGCGCCGGATCCGGCCGCCTTTGACTTCGGCGTGTCGTTTCCCTTCGATCGCCGTCTGTTCGACGACGACGTGACCGGAAGCCTCGCCTGGGCCGAAGCGCTGGCGCGCGCCGGGGTGCTCGATGCCGCGGACAGCAAGGCGATCGCCGAGGGTCTGACCGCGATTCTCGAGCAGGGCCGCAAGGATCCATCGTGGGTGAACGGTGACGACGAGGATGTCCACTCGTTCGTCGAGCGGCAACTGGTGTCGCGCATTGGCGATGCGGGGCGTCGATTGCATACCGGGCGGTCTCGCAACGAACAGGTCTCGGTCGATCTGCGGCTCTATCTGCGCCGCCGCATTCCGTTGCTCCAGGAAAAGCTGCGCGCCACGATCGCGGCGTTCGCCGATCAGGCGGAGAAAGCGGGCGATGCGCTGATGCCGTCGTACACGCACCTGCGCCGCGCGATGCCGGTGCTCGTGTCCCACTTTCTCTTGAGTCACGCAGCCGCGCTGCGGCGCGATTGCGGGCGGCTGGAGGCGGCGCGCGAGGAAGCGAATGCGTTGCCGCTCGGATCCGGCGCCATCGCCGGCACCGGCTACGCCGTCGACACGAACTTCCTCGCCGACAGGCTGGGCTTCAGCCGAGTCGTGACCAACAGCATGGACTCGTCGTCCGATCGCGACTTCGCGGTGAGCTTCCTGCACGCGGTATCGCTGTCGATGGTTCACCTCTCGCGCATTGCCGAGGACTTCATCCTGATGACGGGCGAAGAGTTCGGATTCTTCGAGCTGGCCGATTCATCGGCGACCGGCAGCAGCATGATGCCGCAAAAGAAGAATCCCGATCCCCTCGAGCTCGTGCGCGGCAAGTCAGGCCGGGCCATCGGGCATCTCACCGGCTTCCTGATCACGATGAAGGGGCTGCCAACGGGCTACAACAAGGATCTGCAAGAAGACAAAGAACCGCTGTTCGACTCGGAAGATACGCTCGCGGTGTCGCTCGACGCGACGGCTGCGGTCGTCAGAAACTTGACCTTGCACCCCGAACGCACCGGTCGTGCCGCCGCGGGACTCCTGCTTGCCACGGATGTCGCCGACTACCTCGTGTCGCGCGGGATGCCATTCCGCCAGGCGCATGAGGTAGTCGGGGCGATGGTGCGCCAGCTGGTCGCTGAAAAGCGCGACTTTGAATCGCTGTCACTCGACGAATGGCGTAAATCCAGCGCGCTTTTTGGCGACGATGTGAAGCAGCATGTGACGGCGGCAGCGTCGGTTCGGGTCAGGAAAACGCCGCAATCGACGCATCCGGATGCCGTCCGGGCCGCCTTGAAGGAGCTTCGCAGTTGGCTTGCCCGGGGCACGGGCGTCTGATATATTCCGCCTTGCCCTGCGCCCTGGGCCTGTCGGCCCACAAGCGCTTCCCGCATTCACAAACCCTTCGGCTGCGAGTCAGGCACCACGCTGGCGGCCTTTGGATCACGGTTCGAAGCAGTAGATAGACCAGTACCGATGCGGCTTGGCGGGAGGCTGATTCGGTTTTCGGGGGAGTTGCATGCAAGACCGCCGGTATCGGCCCGGCGACGTGCTGGACGATTATTGTCCACGCGAGCGCCGCATCACCGATCACGCGATTGTCGCGATGGTCGATGATCAGATTCAACGAACGCGTTGCGGCATCTGCGACGCGGAACACGAATATAAGGAAGGCAAGGTGCCGACGCCGCGTCGCAAGACGCAGCCGCCGGCGCTCTTCAACCAGGTCCTGGAGGGCATGAACGGACCGGTGCCTCCCGTGCCTGCACCGCCCGCTGCGACGGTGGTCGCCGATGCTGAACCGGTGATGATGGCCGCCGCGATCGAGCCAACGCCTCCAGCCAGCGCCGAAGCCTCCCAGCCCGATCAGGATGCCGGCGAGAACCAGGATGCGCCCGAGGACGAGAACGAGCGCGAAGGCGGTTTCCGACGATCCTTGATACGCGCGACGTTCCCGCGTCCTGACGGTCAAGCCCCGACGCCCCGTGCGAATCCCGAATTCACCATTCAATCCCTGAACAACCGTCGCAACAATGGCGGCCAACGACACGCCGGCGGACAGAACAAATTCCGCGGCGGTCGTCGTCGTCCGGGCGCCGGCGGCGGCAGCCAGGACAACCTCGGGCCGATGCGTTTCCGCGATGGCGGCCACAGCCAGGGTCAAGGACAGGGACAGGGACCAGGCCAGAATCAAGGCGGTGGCGGACGTCGTCGGCGCGGCGGCAAAAAGAATCGCTGATGGCGGACTTCACGGGAAAAGTTGGGCTGATCGTCGGCGTCGCGAATCACCGATCGCTGGCGTGGGCGATCGCGCAGGCGACGTCGAAGGGCGGCGCCAACCTGATCCTCACCTATCAAGGCCGCTTCGAAGAGCACGTCGCCGAGCTCGCTGACACGTTGACGCCGAAGCCGATGGTGCTGCCGCTCGATGTGACGAGCGACGAGCAGATCGCCGCGGTCTACCAGAAAATCCAGGAGGCGCACGGCGGCCTCGATTTCGTCGTGCACGGCGTGGCGTTTGCCTCGCGCGAGGAAATCACCGGCCGTTTTCTCAACACATCGCGTGACGGCTTCAAGCAGGCGCTCGACATCAGCGCCTACTCGCTGATTGCGCTGGCGCGCGGCGCTCAGCCGCTGATGGTGGCGCGCGGCGGCGGCAGCGTGCTGACTTTGACGTTCCTGGGCAGCGATCGCGTCTTCCCGAACTACAACGTAATGGGTGTCGCGAAGGCGGCGCTCGAATCGTCGGTGCGCTATCTCGCTTCGGATCTCGGTCCTGAAAACATTCGCGTCAACGCCGTCTCGGCAGGACCGGTGAAGACGCTGGCGGCCGCGGGCATTGGCGGCTTCTCGTCGATCCTCGGCGTCGTGCGCGAGAAAGCGCCGCTGCGGAGAGCCATCGAAACATCCGAAGTCGGCGATGCGGCGGCCTTCCTGTTGAGCGATGCGGGACGCGGCGTCACCGGTGAGGTGATGATGGTCGATGCCGGCTTCCACGTGCTGGGAATGTAACGCCCTGAGGGTCTTAAGGTCTTAGGGTCTTAGGGCCTGCATGATCACCGTTCCCGTCCGACAGATCACCCACGCAACCCCACGAACCCGCCTTCTGAGTCTCGATCTGCGCGCTGCCCAATTTCCATTTGCGGCGGGGCAGGCGGTGATGATCGGCTTGAGCGGATCGCCCTTGCGTAAGCCCTACTCGATTGGCTCGGCGCCGTGGGAGGTCACGAAGTCGGGCATCATGCAGGTGCTCGTCCAGGTCGAGGACAGCGGCGGGCTTGATCCGCACCTGGAGCTCGCCTCGCCGGGCACGCCGCTCGATCTCGACGGACCGTTCGGGTCGTTTGGCCTGCCCGATCGGATCGAAACACCCCTGCTCTTCATCGCCGGCGGCACCGGCATCGCGCCGCTTCGCTCGATGTTGATCGAGCACCTGTCGCGGCCCACGAAATATCCTGCGTCGTTGATCTACAGCGCGCGCTCGGTGGACGAGTTTGCGTTTCGCCCGGAGCTTGCTGCGCTCGAAACGGCGGGACGAATCACGTCATATTTCACCGTCACCCGAGAGGAAAAACAGGAGTGGCAGGGACGAAGAGGCCGCATCAGCGAGGCGCTCCTCAGAGAAGCGCTGCCCTCGACCACGGCGACATGCCTGGTGTGCGGTCCGCCGGCGCTCGTGAGCGACACGCGATCACTGCTCACGAGACTCGGTGTGGACAGCGAACGAATCCTGACTGAAAAATTTTAGCTAGAGCACGCCGAAGCCGGCGCGCTGGATCTCGTTTTCGGTGATCTCTTGCGGCGCTTGCAGCGGCACCGAGACGGCAAGCAGGCCATCGGTGCCGGTGGCGGCCGGCTGGACCTGCACGCGTTGTTTGCGTCGCGTCTTGTCGCGATACATGCGGCTGTCGGCGGTCGCCAGCAGCGCTTCATACGAATCCCCGTCGTGCGGAGAGATCGCCGCGCCGATGCTGATCCCGAGCGGCAGGCGACGTCCGGGCCTGGCTTCGAACAACACTTCATCGACCGTTCGCTGCAGCTCGACGCGCTTGCGCTCCGCTTCGTCGGCGCCGCAACCGGACAGGACGACGATGAATTCGTCGCCGGCGTAGCGCACGCAAATGTCGTAGGGGCGGATGCCGGAGCGGAGCACCGTGGCGACCTCGCGCAGCGCGCGATCGCCGACGTGGTGGCCGTGGTTGTCGTTGATTTCCTTGAAGTTATCGAGGTCCATGACGAGCAGCGCGACCTCGGCCTTCAGGCGTTCCGCCCGCGCCAGCTCGCGCGTCAGGTGCATGAACATGAAGCGCGTGTTCGGCAGGCCGGTCAGCGGATCGGTCAACGAATCTTCCTGCGTCTGCTCGAACACGATCGAGTTGTGGATCACGGCGGAGGCCTGTTCGCTGACGCGATCGAGCAGGCGCCGGTGATCGTCGGTGTAGAAGTCGGACTGCGTCGAGTAGACGGCCAGCGTGCCGATGAAGCGATCGCTGAAGACGAGCGGCGCCACGAGCGCCGATTGCAGCGCCGTTGACTTCGACAGGCCCGCGGCCTCGAATTCCGCGCTCGGGCGGGCGTTGACGAGCGGGCGGCGATTGCGTGCGACCCAGCCGGCGAGACCCTGGCCGGCCCGCACCATCATCGTGCCAATCGCGTCGGCTTCGACACCGGTCGCAAACCGGCAGCGCAGCGTGTCCGACTCCTCGTCAAAGAGGAATAGCGCGCAGGCCGAAAACGGCACGAGATTCGACAGCTTCGACGAAATGAGCGCCATCGTGTCGGCGACGCCGAGGCTGGTGCCCATCGTCTGCGCGATCTCATAGAGCGCATAGATCTCTTTGTGGGCGAGGGCAATGTCGTCGAAGACCGTGTTCTTGATCGACTCGGGCTGGAACCCGACCGCGGGAGTGCCGCGCTCGTTGGTCGGCTCGAGCGAGAGGCGCCGCGGCGTCGCGGTTTCGACCGTGCCTGCGGCGGCTTCCATGTCGGCCGCCATCTTCACGAACATCTGCACGACCGCCGGATCCAGCGCGCGGCCCGCTTCCTGTTGCAACAGCGCCAGCGCCGCATCGGGTGTCATCGCCTTGTGGTACGGACGATCGGACGTCAGCGCGTCGTAGTAGTCGACCACCGAGAGGATTCGCGCGCCGAGCGGAATGTCTTCGCCCTTCAATCCCTGCGGATAGCCCTTGCCGTCCCACCGTTCGTGGTGGCTCAGGATGAGCGGCGCGACCGGATACGGGAACGGCACGGCGCTGATGATTTCGGCGCCGACCTGCGGATGCACGCGGATCTTCTGGAACTCTTCCTGGGTCAGTGGACCTGGCTTCGAGAGGATGTGCTCGGGCACCGCGAGCTTGCCGATGTCGTGCAGCAGCGCCGCGGTCTTGACGCCCTGGATCTCGTTGTCCGACATGCCCAGTCCACGCGCGATGCTGGTGGCATAGACCTGGACGCGACGGATGTGCGTCTGCGCGGTCTGATCTTTCGCATCGATGGCGAGCGCCAGCGCTTCGATCGTCGCGAGGTGCAAGTCGGCCATCTCTTCAACGTGGCGACGCTCGTCGTCGATGCGGCCGAGGTACACCTTGTAGCTCCGATAGGTGAGATAGAGCGGCGGGAAGGCCAGCACCGCCAGCCACACGCCCGAGCTCATCACCGTCCAGGTCGCAATCGCCGCGGTCAGGGCGCCGACGAAGTAGCTCGGAGCGCTCCACAGGAAATTCTGATTCCACACCCCGATGAACGGCTGGCGCGTCGTGAGGGAGACGGCGACGGCAATCAGGCAGGTGTTGAAGATGAAATACATCGTCGCGGCGCCGACGAGCGGACGCGCGACCCCGACCACCGTGTGTGCGAGCGCGCCGGGCACGCCGCCCAGCGCTTCATATGCGAAGCCGGAGGCCTGCACCGTGATTGCGAGGCAGGCCATGCTGAACATCGTCCGGTAGACCGGGTTCTTGGTCTTCATCCGGAACGTGCATTGGCTCCACGCGCTCGTGACGGCGACGAGCATCGTCTCGTTCGGCCCGAGCAGCAGCAGCGACGCGAAGTCGACTGCGTACGACACCGACATCGTCGATCCGCTTTTCGCGAGCGGGAGGCTGACCTTAAAAGCCGAGGTGACGGCCGATGCTATGAGGAGAACGGCGAAGAGCGCCGGATTTGCAAAGCTTGAACGCGGTCCCAGCGACACCACGAGCAGCGCGCCGACGACGATCGTGGCGCCAACATAGAGGCGTGCCGGCAGCGGTAGGGAGCGCATATGCGCAACGTCTAATTCAGTGCGTTACTTACCCCACACCGCCTTTGACCGTATGGCCACAACCGCAGCTGGCCGTTCGGGTCCACGACCTAATCGGGGGCGTCGGTGAGGCGAAAACATCATCAAACCCAGTGGAGCATAACTGACCAAAGAGTCGCATAACAACTGAAAATTAAGCACAATACAGGCCTGAATTTAGAGTGCAACCGTATAAGTTAATTGTTTTCAGTGCTTTGAAGATGACGACTTTCGGAGATGTTTGTGTGCAAAAATTGACATTCATATGACTTTAAAGTCTATTGTGTCTGTTGAGGTTAGCTTTGGGGCCGACCACGACGGCGTCCGGTGCCGGCGGCTGGCTCCAAGCCGTATTCCTCAATTTTCCGATAGAGCGTGCCACGGCTGATGTCGAGCACCTTTGCCGCTTCGAGCTTGTTCCATTCCGTCGCTTCGAGCACGCGGATGATATGAGCGCGCTCGGCGTCGCGAAGCGAGGGCAGCCGCGTCGAGCTTTCCTCGGGACGCGGCATGGCGTGACCATGCAGGAACTCGATGTCGGCGGCGCGGATCGCGCGCCCTGGCGCGGACAGCGCGGCGCGCGAGACAGTGCTTTCGAGCTCGCGGATGTTACCGGGCCAGTGGTACGTCATCAGCAATTCCTGCGCTTCGGTCGAGAACTGCTTCGCGTCCAGCGGCAATCCATTCGCCGCGCAGTACCGCGCGAGGAAGCGATTGGCGAGAACCGGAATGTCGACAGCGCGCTCCCGCAGCGACGGCAGGCGAATCGCAAACGCGTTGATGCGGTAGTAGAGGTCCTCACGGAAGCGGCTCTCGCGCACGAACATGTCGAGCGGGCGATTGGTCGCCGAGATCAGCCGGAAGTCCACGTGGATTGACTTATTGCCGCCGAGGCGTTCGAAACGCCGTTCCTCGAGCACTCGCAGCAGCTTGGCCTGCGCCATCAGCGACATGTCGCCGACCTCGTCGAGAAACAGCGTGCCGCCGTTGGCGAGCTCGAGTCGTCCCGGCTTGCGGTCGTGCGCGCCGGTGAACGCGCCTTTTTCGTAGCCGAAGATCTCCGATTCGAAGAGGGTGTCGGGCAGGGCCGCGCAGTTCACGGCCTGGAAGTTCTCGGGGCCGCGGCGTGACAGCTCGTGGATCATGCGCGCCACGACTTCCTTGCCGGCGCCGGTCGGCCCCAGGATCAAGACCGAAATGTCGGACTTCGCGGCCGTGCGGATCCACTCGAAGATCGCGAGCATCTTCTCGTCTCGCCCGATCATTTCGCGGAAGCGCTGCACCGATGGCGACGACTCTTCGATGCCGAGGTTGGCGCGGCCCTCGAGGAAGATCTCGAGGAGCTTGGCCACCGGTTCGTGCTCCGGCGTGACCGCGCTGTACGTCGGCGGATCGCCCGCGGCCTTCTTTACGACGCCGAAGTCGACGAGCTCGTTGACGCAGTTATCGACGTCGAGGCGCATGCGCCCGAACGCCTGCATGATGGTGTCGCTGTCGAAGGCTTCGCCTGGCCTGGCGGTCAGGAAGCGCAGGATGCCGGCGCGCAGCGGCGACTGCACCAGCGCCTTGAACCTGGTCTCGAGATCCGGCGTCTCCGACCGGTGCGTGCCTTCCCTGGCGCGGCGCGCGGCGAACGTCACGTCATCCACGCGACACCTCGACCTCGCGGCCGCCGGCGGGCTTGCGATAGATCTCCGTCTGATACTGCTCGATCAGCTGCTTCATTCGGACCGCATCAGCTTTGCGATGGCCGTGGCACGTCACCGCCGTCTGGCCGCCAGTGGTCTCGATGATCACATCGGAGAAAAACAGGTTGGTATCGATGCTGACCGAGGCCACGTGAACAACATGTATCGAATGTTCTTTTCGGCCGAACAGCTCCGGTGTGTAGTGAACCACCGAAGTGGGGGTGATTAGCACCTGGGTCGGGAAGTAGCGGTTGCCCCTCGACAGCCGGCTGGCGCGAAACACGTCGCCGCCGGCGAACGGCTGACCTTTCCACCAGAAGAAGAGCACGAGCGCGACGACGATGGCGGCCAAAACGCCCGCCGCCGGAATCCAGAGGCCGTCAGCCACGCTCCAGATGCTACTCTAAAGCGCGATGCCGTATCGGTCCCCAGGCGCGCCGAAGGGCGCCAAATCGTTCCTCAAAGGCAAACCAATCCGTTATTACCGTCCGAAAGGCAGCGCGGCGGTACGTACCCTGATCGATGAAGGCTTCCAGGCATTCAACGCCGCGCGCCTCGGCGAAGCATGCCGGATCTTCAGCGACAAGATGCTCGCCAAGCAGCACGACACCACGATCGCGCTGACGCTTGCCGGGGCCATGACGCCGGCCGGGCTTGGCGGCTGCGTGATCGAACTGATGGAACGGGGCCTCATCGACTTCGTCATCAGCACCGGTGCAAACCTGTACCACGACCTGCATTACGCGCTGAACTTCACGCTGCGGCGCGGCTCGCCCTTTGTCGACGATCGCATCCTGTATCAGGAAGGCGTGATTCGCATTTACGACGTGCTGTTCCCGGCGCAAGTGCTGCTCGATACCGACAGTTTCATCCGCGACTTCCTCGTGAAGAGCGGCATGGAAGGTCCGGTGTCGACGGCGGAGCTGCACGAAGCGCTCGGCCGGCACCTGTTGAAGGTGCGCCCGGGTTGCGCGAAGTACTCGGTGGTGGCTGCCGCGGCGAAGTACGGCGTGCCGATCTACACCTCGTCGCCCGGCGACAGCTCCATCGGCATGAACATCGCGTATCACGAGCTGATCAACCGCAGCACGTTGCAGGTCGATCCGAATAAGGATGTCAACGAGGTCTGCGCCATCATCCGCGCGGCCGAGAAGAACGGCTGCGTGATCCTCGGCGGCGGGTCGCCGAAGAACTTCTACCTGCAGGGCCAGCCGACGCTCTGGGAGGTCTACGGAATCCTCAAGGGCGGCAACGACTACTTCATTCAGATCACGACCGACTCGGTGGTGTGGGGCGGCCTTTCCGGCGCCACGCCGGCAGAGGCGGTCAGCTGGGGCAAGGTCAACCCCAGCGTGCTGCCGGATACGGCGGTCGCCTATTGTGACTCGACGATCGCGTTTCCGCTGTTCTGCGAGTACGCGGTCGGGCACAAGAACGGCAGGCGCAAACGGAAGGCGTTACTGGCAAAGCGCGTCGAACTGGTGAACGAGCTCGAAAAAGAGGCGCGGAAGAAGATCAAACAATCCAAGAACTAAATCAGCAATCTGAGATCTGAGATCTGAAATATTTATGGGGACCTTGTGGTCTGAGCTCGGGCCCATCGCGGAATCGGTCGCTGATCGACCGCGCGTCTATGTGGACGCCAACGTGCCGGCAGGTGTCGTCGCCTTCATGCGAGAGACCCTGCGCTGGGATGTGTTGTGCGTAATGGAGCAGCCTGACTTGCGCCGTGCCCGCGATACCGAGCACTACCGCCTGGCGCACCAGCTGCGGCGCACCCTCGTCACGATGGACCGCGATTACCTGGATGATCGTAAGTTCCCGCCGGCACTCGGCTCGGGCGTGCTGGTCATTGCGGCTCCGGACGAGCGCGGCCTCACGGCCTTGCTCGCGCGGCTCGATGCGCATCTGTTTGCGAACGACGTCCTCCCGCTCGACCGGCGCAAGCTGCATGCGCACTCCGATTGGAGCTCCGCCGCTTACGAAGGTGGAACGATTCCGCCGATGATGGAGCGCGATGAGTGACTTGACCCTTGGTATCGATGTGTCCGATCACATCGCCCGCCTGGCCATCGTCAGCGGCGATGACGTGATCGCGCAAAGCATCGTGGCGGCGAATCGTGCCGGCGCCATCAAGGACGCGGCGAAGAAGGCAATCGCGGCGGCGAAGGGCAAGGTCGGGGCCGTTTCGGTCGCGCTCCCGGTCGCGAACATGGCGGTGCCGGACGATCTGATCGCCGCTCTAGGCGGCATGGGCAAGGGGGCGCCAACCGCGATCGCGGCCGGCACTGCGGCGGCCATTGCCGAGCAGTGGCGCGGCGCCGCACGCGGCGTAAAGCAGGTCATTTCGTTTTCGATTGCCGAGCACGTCACGGCCGGCCTTCTGGTCGACGGCAAGCCATGGCGCGGTGCGCACGGACTGGCATCGTCGGTTGGATGGCTCGCGCTCAACCCGGTCGAGCGCGAAGATTACCGCCGTCTCGGCGCGCTCGAAGCGGAAGTCGCGGCCGCGGGCATCGTCCGCCGCTTCGTCTGGCGCATCAAGTCGGGCGATGAGTCGAGCGTCTCAGATCAGGTCAAGGGTGACTTTTCGAAAATCGCGGCGGCCGATGTCCTGCAGGGCGCCCGGGCCGGCGACGGCGTCGCGATTTCGGTCGTGCGCGATACCGCGAAATATATCGGCATGGCGGTTGCGAACCTGGCGACGATGTTCGATCCGGAAGTGATAGTGCTTGGCGGCATCATCGCCTCGTCAGGCGACATCATGCTCGAGGCGATCCGCACGGAAACGTCGCGCCGGCTGATGCCCGAGCAGAACGATCAGGTGCGCATCGAGCTGTCGACACTCGGTGACGATGCGGTCGCGATCGGCGCGGCCCGTGCGGTGGCATGATCACGCTCTCCGGCGCGGACCTCGTCCTGCCGGATCGGGTCATCCGCCGCGGCTCGATCGTCATCCACGAGGGCCGCATCGCCGCGATCGAGACTGGCGCGATTGATGCCGGCGCCGGCCTCACGGTCATCGATCTTTCCAATCACACGATCGTTCCCGGTTTCATAGACGTGCATGTCCATGGCGTGGAAGGCATCGACGTGCTCGACGGCGATGACGCCGTCGCCGCAGTCGCAAGCCGCCTGCCGAAGTACGGGGTGACGGCGTTTTGCCCGACCTCGGTGGCATGCGCGCCGTCGAGATTGACGACCATGCTCGAGAGCGCGGCGCACGCGCGATCGTCGGAAGCCGCAGGCGCCGCTCGCGTCCTGCCGGCGCACCTCGAAAGCAATTTCATCAACCCTGAATGGAACGGCGCGCAGCCGGCGCAATGCCTGCGCACGTACAAACCGCAAGGCAAACGGCCCGAAGGTGATTTCATGGGGCACGAGATCCTCCAGGCGATCCGGGCGCATCGCGACGTCGTCGGCATCGTCACGCTTGCCCCCGAAATGGCCGGTGGTCTCGATTTGGTGCGCGAACTGGTGCTCGCCGGGCATCGAGTCTCGCTCGGCCATACCGGCGCGACCTACGAGCAGGCGCGCGATGCCATCGCCGCGGGCGCGAATCATGCCACCCATCTCTTCAACCGGATGTCGTCGATCACCTCACGATCGCCCGGCGTCGTCGGCGCCGTGCTCGAATCGGATGCGGTGGCCGCCGAGATCATTTGCGATGGTCATCACGTGCATCCGTCGCTCGTGTCGATGGCGATTCGCCTGAAATCCGTGACGCGAATGATGGCGATTACCGACGGCACGGCCGTCACGGGATTGCCTACTGGCTCGCGGAGCCGCCTTGGCGACCAGACCATCATCGCCGGCGACAAGACCGCCGTGCTCGAGAACGGCACGCTTGCGGGCAGCATCCTGACGATGGATGCGGCGTTCCGGATGCTGGTCACACGCATCGGCCTGTCACTGACGGACGCGGCGCGCATGTGCGCGACGACCCCTGCGGAGTCGATCAGGGCGGCCGACTTGGGCGTGATCGCTCTCGGAAAATGGGCTGATCTCACGGTCCTCAACCGGGACCTGGACGTGACCCATACCTACATCGGCGGCGAAGCGGCGGGGAACTAGTTCCTGCCCATTCCGTCTACTGTCCTGAGGTGCAGATGAAAGCTTTGACGCTCGTGGCCGCCGCCGTCGTGCTCGCCGGGTGCGAGGTCAACCTGAATACCGAGGGCCTCTCAGCTCGCGAGGTCAAGACGTTCAAGGTCAGCGGCCAGCCCGAAGTGGTGCTCGATACATTCGACGGTTCGATCGAGCTCCACTCGTGGGATCGCAACGAGATCGAAGTCGAGGTCGAGAAGCGCGCCATGGAGCAGTCGCTTCTCGACGAGATCAAGATCGACGCTCAGCAGGAGGGCGACAAAATCGTCGTCAGGGTCACCGGCCCGCGAGGCGAACGGCACGGCGTCACGATCGGCATGCACATTTCACCGACGGCGCGGCTCCGCGTCGCGGTGCCGAAGAACGCCAACATCAATGCAGTGAGCGGCGACGGTTCGATCAAGGCGGAAGCGATCGAAGGAACGATCGTCCTGCGGACCAGCGACGGCAGCATTACCGGCACGCGCCTGAGTGGCGACATTCAAGTGCGCTCGGGCGACGGGTCGATCAGGATCGACAACACCACCGGCAAGCTGGATCTCGAGACCGAGGACGGCAGCGTCGGCGTGGACGCCAGGCCGAGCGTTCTCCGCCTGAGGACCGGCGACGGATCGGTGCGCGTCACGCTCGAGCCCGAGACGGTGATGACCGACAACTGGGAGATCACGACCACTGACGGCAGCGTCGTCGTGACCCTGCCGGGTCTCTTCAACGCCGAGCTCGACGCCGAAACAAGCGACGGCGCCGTGCGGACCAATCATCCGCTGCTGGACGGCGATCGCGACGATCGCCGCGACGGCGAGGGCAGCGACGATCGGCGCGAACGCCGCCGCACGCTTCGATCGAAGATCGGCGAAGGCGGCAAGATTCTCAAGATTCGCAGCGGAGATGGCTCCATTCGAATTGATAGATAGATGGCCGCCGTGCTTGACATGACGGCAACCGAAGTGGGATAAGGACAGTCAGTGTTCACGGTCTCGACCTGCGCATGTTGTCGCTGCGGAGAACAAGCCTCCGTCGGCCTCGCAGTGTCCTCAAAATGACCACCGTGTAACAGACACTCTCTACACGAAACGGTTTTCGAGTTCCAAGGCCCGGAAGGCTCATAGCTTTCCGGGCCTTTTGCTTTCTAAGGACTCCATTATGGCGACGCCTCCAGTTGTGGAGTGGTTCGGCGGATACGCGCTGGCACTCATCGTCGGCTATGCAATCGGCGGCTGGCTGTACTCGCGCCAGGCGCGACTCGACGGCACGACCGGTGACGGGCTGCCTCGATTGCCCGTATTCCTTCGCTTCGACAGACACCGCGTGGTCGTGGTTGGCGGTGGAGCAGTAGCGGCCGCGAAGATCCCGGCGCTCGTTGCCGCCGGCGGCAATGTCACGGTGATCGCGCCGCGGGTGTCCACGGCGATCGATCCGGCGGGGGTGACGGTCCTCCAGCGCGAGTTCCAACCCGGTGATCTCGACGGCGCATGGTTCGTCACCGCAGCCGCGACACCGGAGGTCAATCGCCGGGTTCGCGAAGCGGCCGAAGCGCGCGGTGTGTTCGTGAACGCGGTGGACGATCCCGCGAACGCGACGGCATATCTCGGCGGCACCATCGCGCGCGGGGGCGTAACGGTGGCGTTTTCGACCGCGGGCCAGGCGCCGGCGCTCGCAGGCTTGTTGCGCGAAGCGTTCGACGAGCTCTTGCCCGCCGACATCGGCGAATGGGTCGAGCGTGCTTCGGCGCTCAAGGGACACCAGCGTGCAGAGGGAGTGCCGATGACACGGCGCCGACCGCAGCTTCTCGATGCGCTCAATCGGCTCTACGACACCCGGGATGTCGGCCAGCGACGGGCCTCATGATCGGACCCGGCCTGGTCTCGCTCGTCGGCGCCGGCCCGGGTGATCCGGACCACCTGACACAAAAGGCCGTGCGCCGTTTGCGCGATGCGGACGTCGTTTTGCACGACGCGCTCGTATCGACCGAGGTGTGCGCGCTCGCCGCTAACGCCTTGCGCATCAACGTCGGCAAGCGCGCGGGGCGCGATCAAACTCCGCAGGGCGAAATCGAGCGACTGATGATTGAAGCCGCGCGCCAGGGACTGAAAGTGGTTCGCCTGAAAGGCGGCGATCCATTCGTGTTCGGCCGCGGCGGCGAAGAAGCGCTCGCGCTGCAACGCGCCGACATTCCGTTCGAGATTGTGCCCGGTATCACTACAGCGATCGCCGCGCCCGGGCTTGCCGGCATTCCGGTCACGCACCGCGGTGTGTCGTCCGGCTTCATCGTGCTGACCGGCTCGGATCTCGAATCGGTCGATCGGGTGTTGACGTCGATCGCGCCCGGATCGCTCACCGTCGTCCTTCTGATGGCCATTGGCGCGCGCGCGAAGGTAGCCGAGCTTCTCGTGGCGCGCGGCTGGGACGTCAACACCCCGGTGGCCATTGTCCTCGGCGCCGCGACGCCGGAGATGTGGACGTGGCGCGGCCGGCTGACCGACTTGGCGACGTCGCCGCTGCCCGACTCGTCCGCGGCGGGCACCATCGTCGTCGGCGGGGTCGCAGGTCTTCCGATCGCGATGCCCGCGTTGGTCGAAGAGGTGGCGGGTTGAGTCGGCGTGCTTGCGCGAGCATCACGTACGCCGCGGCCACCCAGTCATTGAAAGGTCAGGACCATGTCCGCGCATAAGCCGTCCGCGAGCACCTTTGGGCGCGCGCGCCTGTCGTTTGCCAGCGAAGCCGACATCGACGAGTTTGCCAGCGTCCTCGGGCAGTTCGAGCGCGGCGAGATTACGCCCGAGCAATGGCGCGTGTTCCGCCTCGTGCGCGGTACCTACGGCCAGCGGCAGACCGACGATGCGCAGATGATCCGCGTGAAGATTCCGCAGGGGGCACTGAGCGCCGAGCAGCTGCGCGCGCTGGCCGACGTGGCCGAGCAGTATTCGCGCGGCTTCGGCCA
>Ga0157380_10000777_pt1 | contig 19984 bp, 22 predicted proteins | sample S35metaG_FD_119757 | JGI IMG/M metagenome (GOLD analysis project Ga0157380, IMG submission 119757) | Switchgrass rhizosphere microbial communities from Kellogg Biological Station, Michigan, USA - S3-5 metaG | ecosystem: Host-associated > Plants > Roots > Rhizosphere > Soil | place: USA...
GCGCCTCGGCGATGGCGGCGGCGATGGCTTCGCGGCGGCCGCCGATCTCGGTGGCGCCGGGAGCGCCCGCCAGGACATCCTTGCGGATCGCGGCGGGGTCCTCGCTGCGGGGATTATCGTCGGTGACGATAACGCGATCGGAAAGCTGCACCGCAACCGCGCCCATTTCCGGCCGCTTGCCGCGATCGCGATCGCCGCCCGCCCCAAACAGGGTGATGAGCCGGCCGGTCGCGTGCGGGCGCAGCGCCTCGATCGCGGCGCGCAGGCCATCGGGGGTGTGCGCATAGTCGACATAGACCGGCGCGCCAGTGCGGCTGATCGCGGCCCGTTCGAGACGACCGCGCACCGGCTGGACGCGGGAAAGATTGTCGAGGGTCTGGGCAAGCGGGCCGCCGGTGGCCAACACCAGCCCGGCGGCGGTCAGCGCATTAGCGGCCTGATAGGCGCCGATCAGCGGCAGCTTGACTATGTGCGTCTTGCCGTCGGCCTCGATGGTCAGCGTCTGGCCAAGCTGGGTCGGCTCACGCTTGACCAGCTTGAGCGTTTCGCCCTTGGTGCCGATCGTAAGCAGCTTCAGGCCACGCTCGGCTGCCAGCTCGGCGACGCGAGCGGAGGCATCGTCATCCATCCAGATGACAGCGGTGCCATCCTCGTCGATCACCTCGGTGAACAGGCGCAGCTTGGCCTCGAGATAAGCCTCCATCGTCCCGTGATAGTCGAGATGGTCGCGGCTCAGATTGGTGAAGGCGCCCGCCTGCACCGGCAGGCCCTCGGTGCGATATTGCGACAGGCCGTGGCTGGAGGCTTCGAACGCGGCGTGGGAGACGCCTTCGCGCGCAAGACCTGCCATGTTCGACAGGAAGGTGACGATGTCGGGCGTGGTCAGGCCGGTCGAGACCTGCTCGTCGGCGGTGGTGACGCCCAGCGTGCCGATCGAGGCGGCATGGTGGCCGGCCATCCGCCACAGCTGGCGGGTCAGCTCGACCGTCGAGGTCTTGCCGTTGGTGCCGGTGACGGCGACCACCGTTTCCGGGAAGGGCGCGAAGAAGCGGGCCGCCAACCGGGCGAAGGCGCGGCGCGGCTCGGCGTCGGCGACATGCGCGGCACCCGCCACGGTCGCTTCGGGCCGTGCGACCACCGCAACCGCGCCCGCCGCGACGGCGTCGCCGATAAAATCCTCGCCGTTGAAGCGGCTGCCGCGAAAGGCGCCGAATATCGTGCCGCGCGCTACCTTGCGGTGGTCGATCGCGAACCCCGTCACTTCCGTCTCCGCAGCTCCCTCACCAATCAACATATCGAGCCGCATCACCAGTTCCTTCCCCTCCCTTTCAAGGGAGGGGCGTAGGGGTGGGTGCGCGCGTCTGCGCGCCTAAAGGACTCGGGGGAAGAAAGCCCTTCAGGGGCATTGAGCCCCATCAGGGCTACCCCACCCCTACGCCCCTCCCTTGAAAGGGAGGGGGAAATAAGTAAGAACCGGCTCACTATGGCTTTTCCGTCTTCAATAGCGCTATCGCGTCCTGCAGATCGCTCATGTCGACATCACGGGTTTCGTCCGGGATGACACCGAGCAGCGGGCCGATCCGGTTGATGATGCGGCCCACGCTGGGCGCCGCCACCTGGCCAGCCGTCGCATAGCCGCCCGTTTCGGCCGTGCCATGCGGCTCGTCAAGCATCGCGACCACAACATAACGCGGTGCGTCCATGGGGAAAACACCCGCAAAAGTCGAGACCAGCGCGTTCCGCTTATAGCCGCCCTGATAGGGCTTTTCGGCGGTGCCGGTCTTGCCGCCGATGCGGAAACCGGGGACGTTGGCCTTGCGCGCGGTGCCGTTGGTCGCGACCAGCCGCATGAGCTGGCGGATGCGCGCGCTCGTCGCGGGCGAAATTACGCGGCGGCCGCCGGGGATATGGTCGGCATCGCGACGGATCAGCGTGGACGGCCGCCAGATCCCGCCATTGGTAAGCGCGGCATAGGCGTTGGCGAGGTGCAGCGGCGTCACCGCGATGCCATGGCCATAAGCGACCGTCATCGTCGTCACCCGCGCCCAATATTTCGGCCAGAGTGGCATGCCCCGCGCGCCGAGCTCGACATCCGCCGGCTTGTCGAAGCCGAGCTTCCGGAACATCGCGACGGTGCGCTGTGGCCCCAGCTCGTCGGCGACGCGGGCAGTGGCGATGTTGGACGAATGCGCGATCAACTCCGGCAGGTTGAGCCAACGCCTGGTCGGGTGGTCATCCTTGATGGTGAAGCGGCCAACATGGAGTGGCGCTGTCGCATCCCAGCGCTCGGCCATCGAATGGATGATGCCGCTCTCGAGCGCGTTGGCGACGGTGATCATCTTGAAGGTCGAGCCCAGCTCATAGACGTTGAGCGTGACCTTGCTGGCGAGATTTTCGGTAGGCGCCCGCGACGGCGCGTTCGGATCGAAATCCGGCAGCGACGCCATGGCGAGGATCTCGCCGCTATGGACATCAAGGACGATGCCGGTGGCACCGATCGCGCGATAGGTCGCCATCGCCGATTTGAGTTCGCTCTCCATCGCCGCCTGGACGCGGCTGTCGATCGAGAGCGCGACCGGCTTGTCGAGCCGGGTGGCGTCGGACAAACGATCGTTGAGCGCAAGCTCCATGCCGGAGACCGCCTTGCCGTCCTGATCGGTCCAGCCGATGACGTGGGCGGCGAGCGAGCCTTGCGGATAATAGCGGCGCGGCTCGCGTTCGAAGACGATGCCGGGTTCGCCGATCGCGTTCACGCGCTGGACCAGCGCGGGCAGTGCCTCATGCTTCAGGTAGAAGAAGTTGCGGCCGGATTTCAGGATGGCGAGATATTCGGCCTCGCTGCGGTTGGGCATCAGCCGCGCCAACTTCGCTGCGATCGCGGCGCGATCGCCGATGATCTCCTTGGGATGGACGCCAATCCGCCAGGAATCGATCGTGCCGGCCAGCACGACGCCATTGCGGTCGACCAGGCTGGCGCGCGGCGGGATGAGACCCGAGGCGAGATTGCCAGCGGCGGGGCGATCCGCGAACACCGAAAGATAGGCAAGCCGCAGGCCGATCACCGAGGTGACCCCGACGAACATCAGCATCACCACCATCAGGCGGAAGTGCACGAGCGCGACGCTTTGCTCGCGCTGGCTCCCGATACGCTGCCGGACTGGGCGGGCTACGAGTGCTGTCACTGCCCCCCGCCGCCCCCGCGCTTCTCGCGCTGGGCAGCGGTTTGCAGGTCGGCAAGCAACGACGCATCAAGCAAGCCCGCCGGGCGCGCCTCCGCGAACTGCTCACCAGCAGGCTTCACGTAAGTGGCATGGCGCAGCATCGGCTGCTCGACGACAGCAGGCTCAGGCGCGGGCGCGGAAACCGGGATGATTTTGGCGGGCTGCGGTTCGGCCGAGCGGACCACGCCGGGATCGTTCGGCGCGACGGGAGCCCGCCCAGGCTCGAAGCGGGCAAGCTGGACCTCGCCGTGGAGATATTGGCCGGCCGATGGCGCGGACAGCGCCAGCACGTCGCTGTTCCACTGCTCCAGCACCGGCATGCGGCTGCGGGTGCCGAGCTCGGTTTCCAGCTTGCGGATATCGAGCTTGGCCATGAGGATCTGCCGGTCGAGCCGCTCGGCGGCGCCGCGCTCGCTGGCGACCCGTTGCGAGATCAGATAACAGGTGAGGGCCGCGGCGGCGACGCAGCCGACCCATCCCATCGAGCGGAAACGCGATACTATCATGGCCTTTTACCCTTTACAGCCGAAGCCCAGGGCGCGGCGGCGGTGCGCCGTGCCGATCTCAAGGTTGCGGAGCGCGCGCGCGGATTGCGCGACAATTCGGCCTCGCCGGCGCGCACCGGCTTGGCGGGCGCGGCGAAGGTCGCGACCGGCGCCTGCGCGCCCGCATCGGGGCGATGGCGTGAGCCGGCGGGCATGGCCCCGCCACGTTCACGCAGAAAGCGCTTCACAATGCGATCCTCGATCGAATGAAAGGTGACGACCGACAGACGGCCGCCTTCGGACAGAACGCGCTCGGCCGCATCCAGTCCTTCATTCAATTCATCGAGCTCGCGGTTGAGGTGGATGCGGATCGCCTGGAAGGTACGGGTCGCCGGGTCTTTCTTCTCACCCGGATGATGTCCGAGCGCCTTGCGGACCACCGCCGCCAGCTCACCGGTGCGCGTGATCGGGCGCGCGGCGATGATGGCGCGGGCGACGCGGCGCGCGCGCGGTTCCTCGCCCAGCGTGTACAGCACGTCGGCGATTTCTTCCTCTTCGGCTTCGTTGAGGAATTCGGCGGCGGTCATGCCGGATTGCGCCATCCGCATGTCAAGCGGGCCGTCGGCCTGAAAGGAGAAGCCGCGATCGGCACGATCGAGCTGCATCGACGAGACACCGATATCGAGGACGACGCCATCGACCGCCTCGATCCCCTGCTCGGCGAGCGCTTCATCCATCTCCGAGAAGCAGCGATGGACCAGCGTCAGCCGGCCGCCGCTCTCGGCGACCAGCGCCGCGCCCTCGGCGATCGCATCGGGATCCCGGTCGAAGGCGATGACGCGGCCGGCGCCGGACTCGAGGATGGCACGGCTGTAGCCGCCGGCGCCGAAGGTGCCGTCGACATGCGTCTCGCCGGGGCGGATCGCGAGCGAGGCGATCACCTCATCGAGCAGGACGGGGACGTGGCGGGGGTCGGAGGCGGCCGAGGCGATCATAGCCGCCCTTCCCGCTCGGCGATCAGCTCCTCGGCGAACTCACGGATATCGGGGCGATCCGTGGAGTGGAGGGCGATCTCGGGACTCCAGATCTCGAAGGTCTCACCGGTGCCGATGAACAGAGCGGCGTCAGTGATCGCGGCGCGGCGGCGCAGGCCGGGGGGCAGGATGATTCGCCCGCTGCCGTCGATCGCGATCTCCTCGGTGCTGCCGAACAGCGTGCCGGCATGAGCAAACCGCGCGTCGGTGGGACGACCGGCGTTGGTGTCCGCTTCCTGCTTGGCCCGCATGTCGCGATAGGCGAGCGCGAGATAGCTCTTCTCGAACCCCCGCATGCACTGATCGCGCTCGTGCCGGGCGAGCATGAGCGTCTTGGCGTCGGGCGTGCGGGCGGTGATGATCTTGCGAATCGGGGCAGGCACCGAAACGCGACCCTTCGCATCGACGGTGTTCAGCCATTTGCCAGTGAAGAATTCGAGTAATTCCACTGTTCGCCCCTTTGGAGCGCTCGGCACCCGTCACCCGCCTGTCCCTCGTTTCCGACTCCCCGACAGACATCCTCCGGCCGCATTGCGCCGCGCATTGGAATATCAGTGCGCTTATGCCTCAGCAATGCCTAATCATGCCCTAAGATGGGTTTTAAATGCCTTTTTGTGGAAAAATGATGCCTTAGGCTGCCATCACACGCCCAAGCGAGGACGAATGATGCCGGAATTTGGCGGAAATGCGTGGGTAGGCCATTGCCTACTTAAGGGAATGATCCTGTGGATAAGTCGGGAATAATATCCCGCCATGCTGGACCTATTGGGTCGGCTGTTTCGCCGTATTCGCGCCGACCTCGGGCGCGTTGCCGGGGGTGATGCCTAGCTCCGCCAAAGGCTCCTTCGGCGCTTCTGTCGTGTCTTCGGCAACGGAGGACGGCGCTGATCCCGATGCGATCATCGTGTCAGACTGGCGCGCAACCTCGCCATCCCGCACGAATTTGACGAAGATCGCGCCCAGCAGAACGAGCAGGAACACGCATGCCAGACCCGTCAGACCGATCCGGACTCTCTGCATCAGGCAGTTCCGCTGCTGCTCGTCATCGTTAACGATTTAGCTGAACCGGTAATATTTGTCGATATTCGGAGAAGGGCTTACTCGCGCCGCAGATAATCCGGCACCGGCAGGCCCTTTGATTCCAGCCAGAGCGGGTTGAACAGCGAGGACAGATACCGCATTCCCGAATCGCACAGGATGGTGACAATCGTTTTGCCCGGCCCTAGCTCGCGAGCGAGCGCGATCGCGCCGGCGATGTTGATGCCGGATGACAGCCCGACGCAAAGCCCCTCATGCTCCAGCAGGCCGAAGAGCTGGTCGAGCCCCTCCTGGTCGGAAATCCGGAACTGCGTATCGACCGGGGCACCTTCCAGATTGGCGGTGATACGGCTTTGGCCGATACCTTCGGCGACCGAATTACCCTCGGCCTTCAGTTCGCCATGCGCGAAATAATTGTAGAGCGACGCGCCATAGGGATCGGTGAGGCCGATCACGACGTCCGGCTTGCGTTCCTTGAGGCCGAGGCCAACGCCGGCCAGCGTACCGCCGGTGCCGACCGCGCAGGTGAAGCCATCGACCTTGCCGCCGGTCTGCTCCCAGATCTCGGCGGCGGTAGTGCGGATATGCGCCATGCGGTTGGCGGTGTTGTCGAACTGGTTGGCCCAGAGCGCGTTCGGCGTCTCCTCGGCGATCCGGCGCGAGGTGTGCACATAATGGGCCGGGTTCGAATAGGCGGTCGGCGCCACCAGCACGAGTTCGGCGCCCAGCGCCTTGAGCGTATCCTGCTTCTCGCGGCTCTGGGTGTCGGTCATCACGATGATCGTGCGATAGCCCTTGGCATTGCCGACCAGAGCGAGACCGATGCCGGTATTGCCGGCGGTGCCTTCCACGATCACGCCGCCCGGCCCGATCTGGCCCTGCGCCTCGGCGTCCTCGATGATCGCCAGCGCCGCGCGGTCCTTCACCGATCCGCCCGGATTCATGAACTCGCATTTGGCGAGGATCTCGCATCCGGTCGCCTCGCTGGGGCCAGCGAGGCGCACCAGCGGCGTATTGCCGATCAATTCGAGCGCATGGGGCGTAACAGTCATGAATTTCCGCTTAGCCGAGCAGCCGCATGAGGAGCAAGGAAGCTTATCTTCGAACCCGTGAACGGCGGATCGCTGCCCAAGATTCGATCAATCCACTGCGGAAGCGATCAAAGCGTGTGCATATTAATTTTTTTCTTGTTTGTGACCCGAATGTCACAAGAGTAGAGCTTGACGCGCAAGCCTCGATTGGCCATTGGCGCGCGCCATGACCACACGCAAATCTGCCTTCACCGCCGCTCCGCTTGCCGTGCTTGTATTGCTTTCCGCGTGCAACAGCGAGCCGGAAAATCTCACCGCTTCGGACAATGATCCGGACGCAGCCACCGTCGCGGCCGCGCCGAAGGTCGAACTGCCGCCGATGATGACCGGCAGCCGCACCTATCGCTGCAAGGACAACAGCCTGGTCTATATCGACTTCTTCAACAACGGCACCGCTGTCTACAAGACGAAAAAGGAAGATACGACCGGCGTCACCCTCAAGTCGGAGGCCGAGGGCAAACCCTATGTCGCCGAGGGCTATTCGGTCAGCGCCAACAGCGACAATATCTCGCTCACCGCGCCCGGCAAGGGCAGCACCACCTGCAAGGCCTGAGCGCGGTCCAATCCGTAGCGAGGCCGGCGGGAGCGATCCCGCCGGCCTTTTTCATTTGAACTCCTAACGATAGTCCCGCCGTCATGCTGAACTTGTTTCAGCATCCACCGTCTCGCGAGCGCAGCGCTTGTTGCCTGGTGGATGCTGAAACAAGTTCAGCATGACGAAAATGAGCCGGCGCGCTTTTTGACTTCGAACAGAAAGATGTCCCCGCTTGGCCACGGCGTTTGTCGCGGTTAGGAGGCCGCATGGCCGAATCTCCGATCACCCCCGAAATCGTCGCCGAACACGGCCTCTCCCCTGAGGAATATGAACGCGTCCTGCATGCACTGGGGCGCGAGCCGAATCTGACCGAACTCGGCATCTTCTCGGTGATGTGGTCCGAGCATTGCAGCTACAAATCCTCGCGCATCCACCTCGCCAAACTGCCGACCACCGGCGCCTGCGTGATCCAGGGGCCGGGCGAGAATGCCGGGGTGATCGACATCGGCGATGGTCAGGCCGCGATCTTCAAGATGGAGAGCCACAACCACCCGAGCTACATCGAGCCCTATCAGGGCGCGGCGACGGGCGTAGGCGGCATCCTGCGCGACGTCTTCACGATGGGCGCGCGCCCGGTCGCGAACATGAACGCGCTGCGTTTCGGGCGGCCCGATCATCCGAAGATGAAGCATCTCATCTCCGGCGTGGTTCACGGCATCGGCGGCTACGGCAATTGCGTCGGCGTGCCGACCGTCGGCGGCGAGGTCAATTTCCACAGGGCCTATGACGGCAACATCCTCGTCAACGCGATGACGGTGGGCGTCGCCGATACCGACAAGATCTTCTACTCGGCCGCCTCCGGCATCGGCAATCCGATCGTCTATGTCGGCTCCAAAACCGGCCGCGACGGCATCCACGGCGCAACGATGGCGTCAGCCGATTTCGGCGAGGACAGCGAGGAGAAGCGCCCGACCGTGCAGGTCGGCGATCCCTTTACCGAGAAGCTGCTGATCGAGGCCTGCCTCGAACTGATGGCCTCCGACGCGATCGTCGCGATCCAGGACATGGGCGCGGCGGGCCTCACCTCATCCTCGGTCGAGATGGCGAGCAAGGGTGGCGTCGGCATCCAGCTCGACATGGACAAGGTGCCCCAACGCGAAACCGGCATGACGGCCTATGAGATGATGCTCTCCGAAAGTCAGGAGCGCATGCTGATGGTGCTCCAGCCCGGCAAGGAGGCCTTCGCCGAGGCGATCTTCCGCAAGTGGGAGCTGGATTTCGCGGTGATCGGCGAAGTGACCGATACCGGCCGCATGGTGCTGGTCCACAAGGGCGAGACGGTATGCGACATTCCGCTTGGACCCCTTGCCGACGAGGCGCCGAAATATGACCGGCCGCATATCAGCCAGGACGAGTACAAGGTCTGGGCCGGGATCAAGCCGCTGGAGGACATCCCCGAGTCCACCGACATCGCCGCCGACCTGCTCAAGCTGATGGCCTCGCCCGACATCGCCAGCCGCCGCTGGATCTGGGAGCAGTATGACCACATGGTCGGCGCCGACACGGTGCAGCGCCCCGGCGGCGACGCGGCGGTGGTGCGCGTGCACGGCACGCAGAAGGGCCTCGCGATCACCACCGATTGCACCCCGCGCTATTGCTACGCCGATCCGGTCGAGGGCGGCAAGCAGGCGATCGCCGAGGCCTATCGCAACCTGAGCGCGGTCGGCGCGACACCGCTGGCGGTGACCAACTGCCTCAACTTCGGCAACCCGCAGCGCCCCGAGATCATGGCGCAATTTGTGGGCTGCCTCGAAGGCATGGCCGAAGCCTGCCGCGCGCTCGACTTCCCGATCGTGAGCGGAAACGTCAGCCTCTACAATGAAAGCAAGGCGACCGGCGGCGGCTCAGCGATCCTGCCGACGCCGGCGATCGGCGGGGTGGGCCTGCTGCAGGATTGGAGCAAGAGCGCGACGATTGGGTTTAAGAATGAGGGAAGCAAGATCCTAGTTATCGGAGCGGGCGGTTATGGCACGCACCTTGGCCAGTCTCTTTGGCTTAGAGAGATAGCTGATCTTGAGATTGGCACCGCTCCTATTGTTGATTTGATTGAGGAACAGCGAGCAGGCCAATTCATTCGTACACTTATCGCAGAAGACTCTGTGACTGCTGTCCATGATGTATCTGATGGCGGTCTATTGGTCGCAGTCGTCGAAATGGCGCTTGCTGGTATGTTGGGCGCTCATCTCAACCCTTCGATGAAAAGCGACGTCATAGGCGACGGTGCACGCTTGAAGCAGATGATGTTCGGCGAGGATCAAGGCCGGTTCGTTATAGAAGTGCCGCAAGAACATTGGAGCGCTATCGCAGTGCGTGCACACGAGCAGGGTTTGCGATGCCTTTGGATCGGCACCGTTGGAGGCGATAATGTCTCTCTTTATGGCGGTGAGGACAGTTGGAGTTGGCCCCTCGCCGACCTCCGCACCGCGCATGAGGGCTTTTTCCCGAAACTGATGGGCGCGGACGCCGCGCTCGCCTGAAGCAACCAACGTTCAATAAACCGTTCGTTTCGAGCGAAGGTTCGAGCCTGCCGAGAACCGAAGTCGAGAAAGGTTCTCGACAGTCGCATCTCGACAAGCTCGATGCTGCTCGAACCGAACGGATGTAAAGACACACGAAGAAACAACTTTCCTACAGACCGTTGCCTGTGCCAGCATTCCTCGCCGCATCGGCCGGTTCTTTGAAGCTGTTGAATTTCGTCTTGGCCGATAGGCAGCTATTGCCTGCCGGCTTTTCGCCTTTCCGCGACTTCAGTGGATGGCGCATACGGGTTCGCTCCGTTCCGGCTCTTTGACCAGACGGCAGATCCCGTTAGTTCGGCGTCGAAATTGCTCCTTGCCGAACGCGCTACCCCCTAACTTTTGACTAACCTTTCGCGCCGTTGCATCGATATCAGCACCAGATGATGCTATATTTGATACATGCGTACGACGATCACTCTCGACGATGACCTTTTGTCCGATTTGCGCGAGGGACTCGGCATTCAGGAGACGAACGCCCTCGTCCGCAAGGCGCTCGTCGAGATGCGGCAGCGGCTTGCGATCGAGCAGTTGATCGCACTCGGCGGATCCGACCCTGATGCCTGGGCGCCGAATGAAGGCGATGAGCCCCCGATTTGATCATTGTCGATGCCAATATCTGGATTGATCATCTTCGCATCGCTGATGCGGTGCTCAGCCACTTGATGCAACGGCGACGTATCGTGATCCATCCATACACCATCGGGGAGATCGCCCTCGGATCGCTCGCCAATCGCGATGCCGTACTGGAACGGCTCGCCCTTATTCCGGCGGCGCCGGTTGCGGAAAGCCGACAAATGCCGGGGTTCATCGCGCGTCACCGCCTGCTCAGAACAGGTATCGGCTATGTCGATAGCCATTTACTCGCATCGGCGATGTTACTTGAAAATGGCAAGCTCTGGACACGTGACAAACGGCTCGCTGCGCTGGCTGATCGCCTGAGCCTGTCGCATTCAGCCTAATTGGCCGCCAAATCCTGAATTCGAAAAAATTCTTTCGATCGTGGCAATGCCTCCCAACCCGCACCTGACAATCACTCGCACCGATCATTAACCGTACTCTGCTATTGCGAACCAATCGCACTTGAGATATCTCTCGAATCATGGAGAGGCGTCGATGATCGTTTGCGTTTGCAATGCCATTCGTGAGACCGAGGTGCGGGAAGCAGCCCGGCGTGGCGCCAAGTGCCCGCGCTCGGCTTATGAGAGCCTCGGGCGTCGTCCGAACTGCGGTCAGTGCTTCTCATTCGCACGCGAGATCATTTCGGCCGAACAGGCCGCCGCCTGATCCCCACCCCTTGATTTCCGCGCCCGTCCGCGCCCATACCAATCGCTATAACCAGGGTTGGAGGCCGTCATGAAGGGCGACGCGAAAGTCATCGAATATCTGAACGTCGCGCTCAAGAACGAGCTGACCGCGATCAATCAGTATTTCCTGCATTACCGGATGCTCGACCATTGGGGCATCAAGAAGCTCGCCAAGTTCGAATATGGCGAGTCCATCGATGAGATGAAGCATGCCGACAAGCTCGCGGAGCGCATCCTGTTCCTCGACGGCCTGCCCAATTTCCAGCTGCTCGGCCGGCTCAAGATCGGCGAGACTGTCGAGGAGGTGCTGAAGGCCGATCTCGCGCTGGAAGAGGAAGCGATCCCGCTGCTGCGCGAGGCGATCGCCCATTGCGAAAGCGTGCGGGATTATATCAGCCGCGAACTGCTGGAAGAAATCCTCGCCAATGAGGAAGAGCATGTCGATACGCTGGAACGGCAATTCGACATGATCAAGAACATGGGATTGCAGAATTACATCCAGCTCCAGTCGGAACCGGACGAGGCAAGCTGATCAAAGAAAAGCCCGTTCGGGCTGGGCTTGTCGAAGCCCTGCTTTTTCTGGATTTTGAATAGTAAGGAACGGCGCTTCGACAGGCTCAGCGCGAATGGAATTCCTTAACCCGCCTTGCGGCCGAACACCACTGGCCGCCGCACCGGCGCCGCAACCGCAGTCTCGCGATCGAACAGCGCCACCGTCTCGTTGAACAGCGGACGCAGCCGGACGACATGCTCAAGAAGCTCGTCGGGCGACTCGCGGGTTTCGACGCAGCGGCGAGCGGTGTGCTCGATATGCTCGGAAAGGAGCCCCAGCTGCTCGCCGCCGAACTGGAGCGATTCGCCCTTCAGGGTATGCGCGGGGCGGACGAGCGCGGCAGCATCGCGATTGCGCATCGCGTCCTCGATCGCCACGATCGATTTCTCGCCGTCTTCCCGGAAATAGCCGAGAATACGCACGAATTCCCCGCCAAGCTGCGCACGCGCCTGCGAGAAATCCGACCAGTTCACCAATTCGCCAGTCCCAAACGTCATGGCGTGCCTCCACCGAACTCGAACTCCAACAGCCCTGGTTTAGATCAGGAATGTAAACAGGATATTGAGACGGGATCAGAGAATGATGGTGAAGATGGAGTGACCATCTTCCTCCCGCCGGCCGAACGACCACCCACGTTCGCGTGCCAGCGCGCTCACCTCCTCCCGTGCCTTGGGATCATCGGCGATCATCTCCACCTCGTCGCCGGGCGCGGCATGGCGCATCAGCCGCGCCAGACGCAGCGCCGGCCAGGGGCAGCGCAGGCCCCGCGCATCGAGCAGGTGGCGCGCCATCAGTCGAACGGGTTTTTGGGCGCGCGCACCGTGAGGCGGATCGGGACGCCCTCGAAGCCGAGCTCGCTGCGGATGCCGTTGACCAGATAGCGCCGATAGCTTTCGGGAAGCTGGTCCACGCGCGTGCCGAACAGGACAAAGCCGGGCGGTCGCGTCTTGGCCTGGGTCAGGTAGCGGAGCTTGATCCGCTTGCCGCCGGGCGCCGGGGGCGGGTTGCGCTCGACCGCCGCCTCGAACCAGCGATTGAGCTGGCCGGTGGTGACCCGCTTCGACCAGGCGTCGCGGATGGCGAAGGCCGCCTCGACAAGCTGGTCGAGCCCTCGCCCGGTCATCGCGGAAACGGTGATCAGCGGCACCCCCCTGACCTGCGCCAGGCCATCGTCGAGCGCGGCGCGCACGCCCTGGAACAGCGACGGCGGATTTTCCGCGACGTCCCATTTGTTGAGCGCGACGACCAGCGCGCGGCCCTCGCGCAGCACCTGGTCGGCGATGCGCAGATCCTGCGCCTCAAGTCCCTTGGTAGCATCGAGCAGGATGACGACGACTTCGGCAAAATCGATCGCGTGCAGCGCGTCAGCGACCGACAGCTTCTCCAGCTTGTCCTGCACCTTGGCCTTCTTGCGAAGCCCGGCGGTATCGATCAGCCGCACCGGCCGAGCGGTACCGTCCCTGGCTTGCCACTGCCAGTCGATCGCGATTGAATCGCGGGTGATCCCCGCCTCGGGGCCGGTGATGAGCCGGTCCTCGCCGAGCAGGCGGTTGATCAGCGTCGATTTGCCGGCATTGGGGCGGCCGACGATGGCGAGCTTCAACGGCCCTTCGGGATCATCCTCGGCTTCGTCGCCATCTTCATCCTCCGGGCGATCGATATGGGGAAGCAGCGCCTCGAACAGCTCGGCCAGTCCTTCGCCATGCTCGGCGCTGAACTGGATCGGATCGCCGAAGCCAAGGCCGAACGCTTCGAGCAACCCGCTCTCCGCGGCGCGTCCTTCGGCCTTGTTGGCCACCAGCACGACAGGAACATTGCCCGCACGCAGCCAGCGTGCGATCTCCTGGTCGAGCGGCATGATGCCGGCGCGGGCATCGACCATGAACAGCGCGACATCCGCCATGCGCACCGCCGCCTCGGTCTGCGCGCGCATCCGCCCCGGCAGGCTCTGCGGATCGTCTTCCTCGAAACCGGCGGTATCGACCAGCCGGAAGGGGACATTGAGCAGGCTGGCGTCGCCTTCCCGCCGATCGCGGGTTACGCCCGGCCGATCGTCAACAAGCGCGAGCTTCTTGCCGACCAGCCGGTTGAACAGCGTGGACTTGCCGACATTGGGCCGGCCGATGATTGCGACGACGGGCAGTGCCATACATCAGCGCCACGCGCTCAAATGTCCCTTGGCGTCAAGGATATAGAGCGTGTTGTTGGCCACCACCGGCGGCAGATAGACATCATTGCCGATATTGGTGCCATTGCCGATCTTGCCGTCGGCGACACCGACATTGAGCAGGCTACCCCGCGTGTTGGCGAGGATCAGGCGGTCGCCGGCGAGCACCGGACCGATCCAGGAGATGAACTTGTCCTTCTTCTTGGGCTTCCGCCACAGCGGAAGCTGAGTCATCCAGCGCACCTTGCCGCTCGCGCGGGCGATGCACAGCAGCTGCGCCTGATCAGTGACGACGAACAGCCAGTCGCCCGCGATCCATGGCGTCGCGATGCCGCCGATGTTGAGCTCCCACAGACGCTGGCCGGTGACGATATCCATCGCGACCATGCGCCCGCCCTGCCCGATCGCATAGACCTTGCCGTCGGCGATCACCGGATCGGCATCGATATCGGAGAGCGAAGCGACCGCTGTTGACATGGTGGTACGCGACAGCGCGTCCTGCCATACGGCGCGGCCATTTTCGTACCGATAGGCGGTGAGCTCGCCGGATGAGAAGCCGGCGATCACGGTCCCTTGCGCGACCGAAGGCGCGGCAACGCCGAAGATGCCGGAATTTTCCAGCGACCCGGCCTGGTTCCAAATCGTCTTCCCGTCCTCGGCATTGAGCGCGAAGATCTGGTTATCCTGGGTGATCACGTAGAGCTGGCCATTGGCCACGGTCGGCGCGCCGCGAATGGGGCCGGCCGGGCGGACCTTCCACAGCACATTGCCGGTGGTGGCATCGAGCGCCGCAACATCGCCGACGCCGGTGGTGGCGTAGATCTTGCCGTTGTCGAAGCTCGCCCCGCCCCCGAAGACGGAACTGTCGCCGTCCCCTTTGACCCCGAGGTTCGTGCGCCAGCGTTCTGAGCCATTGGAGGCCGCAAAGGCATGCACCACCGCCGCCGTATCGATGACAAACACCGTATCGTTCGCCACCACCGGCGCTGCCGCGAGCCGCTCCTTCTTCGATCCGCCGGCGACCGACACCGACCAGGCGCGCCCGAGCGCGGTGCCGAGCGCGAGATGGCCCATCGCCTTGCGCTCGTTGCCGCCGGGCTGCGCCCATGCGGTATTGACCTCGGCGGGTGGCACCACCACCGGCATGTCCGCCATCGCCGGATCGATCTCGGCGCCGCCTTCATAGGTGAGGATCGGTACGCGCTCGCCCAACAGCGGCGTCTTTGGGCCCTTGTCGCCGCCACCGCGCCCGAACAGGCTGCAGCCACCAAGGCTGAGCAGCAGCATCGCGGCTATGGTAATACGCTTCATTCGCTCTTTTCCTTCTGAGCCGCCGCAGCCGGCTGGATCGCCGCACCCATGTCCAACGCCCCCGAAATCCGCACCGCGCGGGCGCGCAGCGTCTCCGGAACCCGCTTGTCCTTCGCGATCTGATCCAGGATCGCCGTCGCCTTCTGTGGCTGGTTCATCTTGAGGTAGGCGATCGCGGTCATCTCGCCCGCGGTACCGAACCATGGACCGCCGGGCAACGCCAGCGGCCTCAGCCGATCGATCACGGCCTGCGGCGGCAATGTGTCGAACGCGGCGACCGTGCCGCGGATCAGCGCGGCGTCGCGCAGCGGTTGCGCGACGGCGGCGTCAGCGGCAATCGCCGCATAGCCCGCGACGGCGCCTTTCTCGTCCCCGTTCTCCAGCTTGCGCGCCGCCTGTGTCAGCCGTGCGAGCGCGCTGTAGGCGGCGTTCTTGCCCTCAGCGAGCGCTTTCAGCTTGGCATCGGCATCCTTTGGACGGGCCTGACTCAGATCATCGAATGCGCTGACAAGCTGCTCGCCCGCAAGACCCGCCGTCTTCTCGCGATCCGCCTTCCACCAGAGATAACCGCCGAATGCGGCCAGTGCGATAACCACCAGCACGAGCAGCACCCTGCCCCAGCGCCGCCAGAATTGCCCGAGCTGATCGCGGCGCAGTTCCTCATCAACCTCGCGGAGAAACGCTTCGTCATTCTGCGGGGTCAGCGCCAAACATCATCTCCATGGAATATCGACGGCAACGGTTTCGCGCGTTCCTTAGCGGCGCTCGCCGCCGAACGAAAGCGGTTCCGTTGGGGGTTGCGCGGATCAGCCGGGTCCGCCAGCCCAGCTTGTGCGATCACCCTCCTTTATGCCGACCACAGCCGACCGACCGCCGGGGATTTCAAGCACTGCCGCCACATCCTCCCCGGCATCGACCGGTTCGAGCGAAAGCGGCGTCGTATTCGCCGCGATCCGGGCGATGGTGCCGTCCGCGCGGATGAACAGCATGTCGAGCGGGATAAGTGTGTTCTTCATCCAGAAGGATGCGCGTTCCGGCGGATCGAACAGGAACAGCATGCCCGCATCCGGCGCGAGCGTGCTGCGATACATGAGGCCCCGCGCCTGCTCCTCCGGCGTGCGCGCGACTTCGACCGTGAAGACATGGGCGATCTTGCCGCTGTGGATGGTGAGCGGGATCGTCGATACCGCCACCGACTGGCGGGCATGAACCGTATCAGCCGATTGACAGCTTCCGGCAATAGCGGCGAGGAACAGAATCAAGCCGCCACGCGGCCACATGGGCTTCACTCTGGGTTGGACGACAGCGCCACGACCAGAGGGCCTTTCCGCCCTTCGGCGATACGCGCGAACAGCGGCGAATCCGGCTCCAGATCGATCAACCCCGCACGGCGCACAAGCTCCATGTGAACAAAGATATCGCGGTCCTCGGCGTTTTCGCGGACAACGAAGCCATAACCCTTCAGCCGGTTGAACCATTTGACCCGGACCGGCTCGAATTCCCCGGCCTGTTCAACCAGTTCGGCGGGGTTGACGCGGTCATGGGTTCGCCGCGCCACCATATCGGGATCGGGGCCGATCGCCGTTGAAAGATCGATCGAGGAGATCGACCGGGCCTGCAAGCCCCGCGCGCGCCGGACGACGTCACAAACCAGTCGCGCGCCTTCGGGCAGCGCCCGCCGGTCATGATCACGAAGCACTGAAAAATGGATCAACACATCGCCCGCATCTTCATCGGCGACCATGAATCCGAAGCCGCGCACGGCATCGAACCACTTGACCGTGCCGCTCAGCGTCCTTGCTTCCTCGACAGGCTCCGGGCACGCGTAAGCTGTTGGTTCAAAAGCCTCATCGGGCATCAAAACACTTGCTGCGCTGCTCACCGCGGACAAACCCACCCGCTCTGTTACCATTCTACCTCCCCCCGAAGGCTGATCGTTGTCGTTAACACGTTTAACCGTGCAAACGAAGGAGCAAATATTGAAAATGGATCCGTTCGCCCCATGGCGGGGTCGGCAGACCGCTTATTATCGTTCGCTATCCGTAAGGATTTCCTGAATAATGTCCAGAGGATGTCCGGCTCGGGCCATCGCGGCGAAGGCACGGCGCCGCGCGGCGGGGTCATTTGCCGACGTGCCGAACGGACCAAGCCGCTTGCGGCGGGCAAAGGCGAGCGCGGCTTCCCGCGCCGTGTCATCCGAATTCGAAAGCGACGCCTCAATGTCATCGGCGGAAAGTCCCGCATTTCGCAGATCCGCGTCAATCCGGCGATATCCGTATCCTCGGCGGGTCAGCGCGGAAGCTCGCATCTCGGCATACAGCCGATCGTTCACATAGCCCAGATCGGCCATTTGCTCGACCAGGCTGGCTATCGGCGGGGAGCTTTCCCCATCCCAGCCGCGTTCATACAGTTTGCGTTCAAGATAGCGGGTCAATCTGGCGCGCGTCGTTGCATATTTCTCGACGTAACGCAGCGCGAGCCGCTTCAGCGACTCGGCTTCCAGCGCGGGAATGTTGCGATTTGATGGCAATCGTGGCACGCGCCACTTTTGTGCCACAGTCGAGCCGGAATTTGAACGCGCATTATCGACTAGACGAACGGCTGGATTGATGACGGAAAGCTGGACAGCGTGACGCCGCAGAGCCGGCTTGAAGAAAAAAGGGAGCTGCCGACGGTGCTTGAACAGATTGCACGATCGTCGACGGCCACCGCGCCCGAGGGTGCTCTTCAGCCAACCCCCACCGAGGACTGCCTGCCAAGGCGAATGTCCGATTTCGCGACGCTCGGCGAAGCGCTCGATTATGCCGCCACCGGAAATCGCGGTTTCAACTTCCATGACGCGCGCGGCAATCTCGCGCAGTCCTATCCTTATGCCGAGCTTCGGGCCGACGCGATCGATATGGCGCGCCGGTTGATCGCGTTCGGCATCAAGCCCGGCGACCGCATTGCGCTGGTCGCGGAAACTGGCCCCGAATTCGCGGCGCTGTTCTTCGGCGCGATCTATGCCGGGGGGCTTCCGGTGCCGCTGCCGCTGCCGACATCATTCGGCGGCCGGGAATCCTATATCGAGCAGCTGAGCGTGCAGCTTGCCAGCTCGGACCCGAGCCTGTTCCTGTTCCCGGCGGAGCTCGCGGCAATGGCCGAGACGGCGGGAGCCGTACAGGGCGCGACGTCGATTGCGTGGGAAAAATTCGCCGAGCGCGCCGCTCCCGTCATCGAACTGCCCAGGGCCGCGGGCGAGGATATCGCCTATCTGCAATATTCCAGCGGCTCGACCCGCTTTCCGCACGGCGTCGCGATCACGCATCATGCCTTGCTCAACAATCTCGCCGCGCACGGCCACGGCATGGAACTCGTCCCCGCCGATCGCTGCATAAGCTGGCTGCCCTGGTACCATGACATGGGACTGGTCGGCTGCTTCCTGTCGCCGATCGCCAATCAGGTTTCCGTCGACTATCTCAAGACCGAGGATTTCGCGCGGCGGCCGCTGGCGTGGCTCGACCTGATCAGCCGCAATCAGGGCAGCAGCATCAGCTATTCGCCAACCTTCGGCTACGACATCTGCGCGCGCCGCATCTCCAGCCAGACCAACGCGACGGAGCGCTTTGATCTCTCACGCTGGCGGATCGCGGGCAACGGCGCCGACATGATCCGTCCCGATGTGATGCAGGCGTTTGTCGATGTGTTCGCCGACGCCGGCTTTCAGGCATCTGCTTTCATGCCGAGCTATGGCTTGGCCGAGGCGACTCTGGCCGTCTCGATCATGCCTCCCGGAGAAGGCATCGTCGTGGAACTGGTCGAGGAAACCGAGCTTTCGGGTGGCGGTAGCGCAGCCGGCCGCCCTCAACGCTATCGCGCCGTCGTCAATTGCGGCAAGGCGGTGCGTGATATGACGATCGAGGTCCGCGACGAGGACGGGGTGCCGCTGCCGGACCGCGCGATCGGCAAGATATGGTGCAAGGGCCCCTCGGTGATGGCCGGCTATTTCCGCGACCCCGAAGCGACCGCCGCCTGCATGGTCGATGGATGGCTGGACACCGGCGACATGGGCTATCTCTCGGACGGCTACATCTACATCGTCGGTCGCGCCAAGGACATGATCATCATCAACGGCAAAAATCACTGGCCCCAGGATATCGAGTGGGCGGTGGAGCAGCTTCCTGGCTTCAAGGCCGGCGACATCGCCGCCTTCGCCATCACCACCGGCGGCGAGGAAACGCCTGCGGTGCTCGTGCAGTGCCGCACCTCCGACGCTGAGGAGCGCGCCCGCCTCCGCGACGAGATCCGGGAAAAGGTGCGCGCGATCACCGGCATGCACTGCGTCGTCGAACTGGTGCCGCCACGCACCCTGCCTCGTACCAGCTCCGGCAAATTGAGCCGGGCCAAGGCGCGCAACCTTTATTTGTCAGGTGAGATTCAACCCTATGACATCGCCGCTTGAGCGGTAGGGATTCTGGCCGAACCGTCTCGTTCTTATCAGCAATATCGATAATCACGGCAGGTGATCTCGCTGTTCGGCCTCGCGCGCGAGCAGGACAACGAAGCGAAGCTTGCGCTTCACGCCACACGCCGTTAAGAGCCGCCGTTCTCGGGGCCGGAGGAGTGTAGCTCAGCTGGTAGAGCATCGGTCTCCAAAACCGAGGGCCGGGGGTTCGAGTCCCTCCAC
>Ga0157380_10000779_pt1 | contig 19967 bp, 16 predicted proteins | sample S35metaG_FD_119757 | JGI IMG/M metagenome (GOLD analysis project Ga0157380, IMG submission 119757) | Switchgrass rhizosphere microbial communities from Kellogg Biological Station, Michigan, USA - S3-5 metaG | ecosystem: Host-associated > Plants > Roots > Rhizosphere > Soil | place: USA...
GCTGGCGCTGGACCTGTTCAGCGGCGGCGCGCCGGCGCCGGAAGACTATGACGCCGACGAGTCCTCCATCGCCACCGGATTGCAAAACTTCTTCGCCGCCGAGTCGGCCTATTCGGCCCTGCAAAGCACCAAGCCGCAGACCATCGCCATGGCGCTAAACGATTCACCGGTGGGACTGGCGTCGTGGATAGTCGAAAAGCTACGCAGCTGGAGCGACTGCCACGGCGACGTCGAAACCCGTTTCAGTAAGGACGACCTGCTGACCACGATCATGATCTACTGGGTTACACAGAGCTACGGCACATCGGCGCGCTACTACTACGAGGCGGCACATCATCCCTGGACGCCGGTGCACGACCGCATGCCCGTGGTCGAGGCTCCGGTCGGCATTTCGGTGTTGCCGGCGGAAGTCTGCAGCGCCCCGCGTCGTTGGATCCAGCGCTACTACAATCTCAAGCAGAAGCGGCATCACGCCAGCGGCGGACACTTCGGGGCATGGGAAGAGCCGCAGACCATCGTCACGGACGTCCGCGATTTCTTCCGCACGCTGAGCTGATCGGGCCGTCACAGCATCGATGTCGACTACCGCAGCCGTGGACCGTTCGTGAACCTGATGAGGACGTTCTGACCGCGGCTTCCTCGGCTTGCGTGATGAAAAATCTTGCGTACGCGCAACTCGCAGGGAACGCCATCTGAAACCCGACTGCTTTGGTGAGATACTGCGCCGAGCGTTCCTGCATTCACCCTGGTATCCGATATGGCCACAGCAAAGAAAAAATCCATCAAGAAACAGGCCCCGGCCAAGGTCGGCTGGGCCGAAACAATGAAGAAGGCACTCGACAAGAAGCAGCCGGCGGGCGGCTGGCCGGATCAAGGCAAGCCACGGGATTCAGGCGTGCAGAAGGTCAAGAAGAACGCTTTCTGACCCGGATCCCAGGCGGGATCGAGCCCGACTGGGGCGTTTGGCACCGGCATCTCAGTTCTTTTTCCCCGAATCCGCGGGACGAGACGAACCCCAGCCCTGCTCGCCAATCAGCGGCACGAACGCTACGCCACCAAGATCCTCCTCGTCGTAGTCGGTCTCGCCGCTGCGTGTGATCTTGAGGAGCCGTTGCCCGAAGCCTTGCTGTCCCACCGGTATGACCAGCCGCCCGCCGATCGCAAGTTGGACCTTCAACGTGTGCGGCGCATCGGGCCCGCTGGCTGCGACCAGGATGGCATTGAATGGTGCAGCCTCGGGCCAGCCGCGAGTGCCGTCGTCGATGCGGAACTTGATATTGTCGTACCCCAATTCCTCGGTTCGACGCTGCGCCGCCGAGCCCAGCGACGCATGACGCTCGATCGCATAGATCTCCGCCGCAATTCGACTCATCACGGCGGCTGCGTAACCGGAGCCTGCACCCACCTCCAGGACGCGATCGTCGGACTTTATAGCGGCAGCCTCGAGCATCAGCGCGACGATATAGGGTTGTGAGATCGTCTGGCCTTCGCCGATCGGCAGCGGCCCATCCTCGTAGGCGAACTCGCCCATACCCGGCTCGACGAAGGCCTCTCGCGGCACGCGCCGCATTGCTTCCAACACGTTCCGATCGCGGATGCCGCGCCCCGCGATCTGGATATTCACCATTCGCTCACGAGCGCTCAGGAAATCTTTCATGAGAAATCTCTGCACCGCGCCACTTCGTCCGGCGATCACTGACGCCGCCTTGCTTCACTTCGGCTGAGAACTGCTGCTGGATGAAATACGTTTAAGCCGTCTGACAAGTTCGATGCGCTCGTGGCCACCTGGCCACGGGGAACACACTCGTTTGCTATACTGGACGCCATCGCCAATCCGCGTCATATACACGATGATCGACACCCTGCTCCATTTCGTCTGGTGGCGCTCCTTCTAAGGAGCGGCCAGCGTCTGTTTCATCCCTGCAGAAACTGACAGTGCCGCCGTGGTCCGGCTGGCACTGACTCATCGAACACTCAAGTCCAGCTAGCCGCGGCGGTCTTCCAGAAAAGGCAAGACCCATGCTCGACGAGAAATCACCTGCGAAGATCATCCTGACCGGCGATCGCACGACCGGTCCGCTGCATTTGGGCCACTACGTCGGCTCGCTCAAGAACCGCGTCCAGCTGCAGCGCACTCATCGCCAATTCTTGCTGCTCGCCGATGCGCAAGCGCTGACCGACAATGCCGACGATCCGGCCAAGACAGCGCGCGGCGTATTCGAGGTCGCACTGGATTACCTTGCCGTCGGCATCGATCCCAGGCTGACGACAATCTGCGTGCAATCCTGCCTTCCAGCTCTCCCGGAATTGACGCTCCTCTACCTCAACTACGTGACGGTGGCGCGACTCGAGCGCAACCCTACCGTCAAGGATGAAATTCGTCTGCGCGGTTTCGAGCGAGACATTCCAGCAGGCTTTCTCTGCTATCCCGCGGCACAGGCGGCGGACATCACGGCATTCAAGGCAGACCTCGTTCCGGTCGGCGCCGATCAGGCACCGATGATCGAACAGACGAACGAGATCGTACGAAGGATCAATCGGCAGGCAAGCCGGGATGTATTGGTGGAAGCGCAGGCCTTGATTCCGCCCGTGGGCCGGCTGCCTGGGGTCGACGGCAAGGCGAAGATGAGCAAGTCGCAGGGAAACGCCATTCCGCTCTCAGCAACTGCCGATTCCATCCGTGCAGCCGTGCATAGCATGTATACGGATCCCAATCACCTGCGTGTGTCCGATCCAGGTCAGGTCGACGGCAACGTCGTGTTTACCTATCTCGACGCTTTCGACGATGACCAGGATGGGCTCGAAGCATTGAAGGCCCGCTACCGGCGTGGCGGTCTCGGCGACATGGCGATCAAGCGGCGGCTCGACGACAAGCTGCAAGCACTCCTGGCACCGATTCGCGAGCGCCGGAAGCAACTCACCGAGGATCGGGCTTACGTCCTCGAAGTCCTGCGCACAGGCACCGAGGTGGCGAACGCAGTGACACAGGCAACACTGGATGAGGTCAAGGCCGCACTGTGCCTGTTCCGGTTTGAACGATGAGCTCGGAAGTATTCAGCGCCTGACAAATCTGCAGAAAAGTGGCGATTTTTTTGCACGATTCTGCGGCCTCCTGGGCATTTTGAACGGCTTTGGCTTGCCGTGGGAACTCTACGGCAGACAGGATTCGTTATGTCGATCAAGGACGTCTTCGCCAGGACCCCGCGATCGACATCCGTCAGCGTCACTCCAACGAGGATGGGCGTCATTTTGTCACTGGCTGCAACCCTGCGCTGCGTTCGACACTTCGCTATCTGCGGCATCCTGGTGTTCGGACCTGCCTGTTTCTTTGCTCCACCGGCGGTGTGGAAGCTGGACCCGCAACTATGGATCGTACTGGGTGGGGCCACGGTGGCGTACCTGCTCGCTGCGTTCACAGTGCAACCTCCGGCTGCCGACGCAGCTCAGCCCTTCGGACGGGTGCTGCTGTCTTTCTTTGCTTTTTTCGGTGCCTGGGTGCTGGGCATCATGCTGTGGGAATCGGGGATGCTGGGCAGCGTCATGCCTATATATAGACGCGAAGCGCTGGTTCTCGCTCTGGTGATCGGGTTCTTCGGACTGCTGCTGACGACGTATTCGAAGCCGACGTCCTGGCCCGGCCTGGTCGTCATCGGCATCGCAGGCTTCGCGGCACTCGCTGCACAGGCAGCTTTCCATAAACATTGGCTGCCGCGGCCACCACAACCGACTCGAGCAGTTGCCTTTCTCGATACCTCCGTCTACCAGTTGCAGGTCACCAGGTACGCGGATGCGATACCCGATCATTGGCGATCCGGTGGCGGACTGGCCGCCTGGGGCGACGACTATCTGGTAGTCACGGGCGACGGCCGGCTATTTATCTTCAATGAGAATAAGGAAGCGAAGGCTCTGCATGTCACGGCTCTTCCTTACGGCGTGCCATTGAATGCCGCGGAATTCGTGGCAGGCGCGCAAGAGATCTTCAAGAACACTCCGGGCAAGAATGTCGACTCGGGACGTTTTCGCGTCGCGGGAATCCTCATGCAGGACTTGGGCGACACGCGCCGCCTGCTGGTCGCACATCATCACTGGGATGTTGCGAATGCCTGCTTCACCCTGAGACTGTCGGTGCTCGAAGGAACGCCTGCGCAATTCCTCGCCGCCGATGCACCACTGAAATGGCGCACCGCGTATGACGCCGTGCCGTGCCTGAAGCTCAATACGACCAATCCCAGGGGCCCACGCTTCGAAGGCCTCGAGAATGGGGGCCACATGGTCGCACTGGGACGCGACGAGATCCTGATGAGCATAGGCGATCATGGCTTCGACGGCGTAACGCGGCCCGAAAGGCTACCGCAGGATCCCAATACGACTTACGGAAAGATCATTCATTTCAACCTGGCCAGCGGAGCAGCTCGCATCTTTACGTCCGGGCACCGTAACCCGCAGGGTCTGCACATTACGGATACTGGAGAAATCTGGGCACCCGAACACGGGCCGCGAGGCGGCGACGAGCTGAACAAGATCGTGGACGGCAAGGACTATGGTTGGCCATCGGTCACGCTGGGTACCGACTATTCACGGCGGTTATGGCCGCTGAATCCGGTGGTAGGCCGACATGATGAGTTCGAACGTCCCATCTACGCCTTCGTACCGTCCGTCGGCGTATCGACCGTGACATCGGTAACGAGCGATCGGCTATCGCATTGGAAAGGCGATCTGCTGGTCGGGTCGCTGCGGGCGCAGACATTGTTTCGTGTGCGTGTTCGAGACGATCGAGTAGTGTTCGTGGAACCGATGTACTTCGGACTGCGAATTCGCGACGTCAGGCTCGGCAATGACGGTCGGCTGTTGCTGTGGACGGACGAGAGCACTATTGTCTTCATCGAGCCCACGGACGTAAACCGCGGTGAAAGCGTGGCGGCACAGTGCCTGGCTTGCCACTCGTTCGCCGAGTTTGACGCGTCTACGACGCTAGGCCCCAACTTGTCGAGTGTGGTTGGACGGCGTGTTGGCAGTCGCCGCGATTTCGCCTACTCCGCAGCCATGAAGCAACATGGCGGGCGTTGGACCGTCGAGGCACTCGACGCCTTTCTTGCAGATCCGCAGGCCGAAGTGCCTGGAACGGCGATGGCGTTCGGGGGGATTCCCGATGCGGAGCAGCGGCGCTTGCTGATCCAGTATCTTGGCAATCCGGCTCCCAATGAATGAACCGTTCCATACGCCTCGACGGACAATGCGTCGCAGCTGTCCGTAGCCGAGCGCACCGTCGAACAGCCTGTCCAGTCGCCAACCCAGAGCTGCCACGATCGACGAGTTGTAACATAAGCTGCGGCAAGATCTGCTGGGCTACACACTACGAACATTGAAAACGCAGTCGCCGGCTGCGAATTCGCGTCTCACCTGCATCGATGAGTCACGCGAATCCACGAACGTCGGACTGTTGCATCGAATGTCACCGCTTCCCATGTCAGTGGATCGACGAATTACAGCTATCGAGGTTGTTGCAGATAGCAGTAGCGTCGACCGACGTTCGCGCTGGAATGTCAGCTGCGACATTGCACTGTGTTTAGACAGCACATGCGGCGAGGCCTGCAAAATGTAAAGGCACATCGGAATTCGTCTACACGGATGCTGAATCGATGCACGTTGGCACGCGAACAATCAACTGAAAATCGAGAATCTGCTGTTGTATCGCTAAGCATGCGTGTCGTACGATGAAGACATCAGAGGATGTGACGGTGCAGCCTTCCGAGGCAATACAACGGGATTTGCGTGACCATGCATAGCGACCGGCCGCCCGATCAGAAACTTCCACATACGGGCTCGCCTACCAGTGCAATGCGGGGGCTGACTTTCGACGACTTCGATCTAACGGCATTCACGGCGGTGGCATCGAGCTTCGGTCAGGAGTCGTACGGGTTCGTCGTTACACCGAATGTCGATCATATGATCCGTTTCTATGAAGACGCAGCCTTCAGGGCTCTGTACGCGAAGGCTTCTTATGTACTGCTCGACAGTCGCTTTGCCAACGCGCTGTTCCAGGTATTCAAAGGTCGCACGGTCCCGATCTGTACAGGTTCCGACCTGGTCGCCGCCCTGCTGAAAAAAAGTGTACGGGCTACCGATCGCATCGTACTGATCGGTGGATCGGAAATGTCAGCCCAGAGCATCGCCAGCAAGTACGGCCTGAAAGATCTCAAGCATCACAATCCGCCGATGGGATTCATCAAGGATCCGCAGGCTGTTACGACGTGCCTTGAATTCATTGAAGAACACTCGCCCTTTCGTTTCTGTTTCCTGGCGGTCGGTTCACCGCAGCAGGAGGCGATCGCGGCGCGATTGCGAGAGCGCGGGAAGGCACGAGGATTGACGTTATGTACCGGGGCCGCCATTAACTTCATTACGGGAGTGGAAAAGCGCGCTCCGGAATGGGTTCAGCACCTGGCGCTCGAATGGCTCTATCGCCTGGTGCAGAACCCGCGACGCCTGGCCACGCGCTACCTGGTGCGCGGACCGAAGATATTCCGGTACCTGCTGACAACGCGGGTGAACGTCCGCACGAATACCCTCCCCGAAGTGCCCTGTCCCGTCGTCCAGGCCACTCCCGGCGAACAGCGCAGAGCGACTCCCGGAGCTTGACCGTTCGATCCGGGCCGTCCGGTTCGTCGACTCCACTCACACCATCCGGTCGGACTCCTCCGACTCCAACTTCTCTTCAGTCGACGCAGACCGCGGTAGCAGCAAGCTCACGCCAATCCAGACGATGGCAAAGGGCAGGATCGCTGCACTGACGCCCAATCGCAGCAGAGCCCAGGGAAGGGAGCGATCCCTCGCCGCTAACCGCCGTCGGGCTGCACTTCGCGCTCGGAACTCAGCCAGATCGGTATGAAACCTTCCGCCTACGCCGGATAGCGGCTTGCCCGACCGCCTTGGGTGCGAAACATCCAGGATGGCGACATTACGCAGTGGCGATGACTCCATGCACATTTCCCTCGATAACAAACGAAGCAAGGCTACGCGCCTAGCTGGCTTCAAGTACATACGGGTGGATACGTTCGAGAGACGCCGCGCGGGGAGCATAAGTTCCCACGCCCTACGCCGTGTAGTAATACCCCGACACCTCGAACGGTGGGGACTTACACGTTGACGTTCAGCTGGGCAAGCCTGCGATAGAGACCTGTCGGTCGGCGCGTTCGCGCAGCGTTTGAGTGCCAGAGCGTATTTCGGTCACACGGCTCTGAGACACTTACTGGCGCTACGTTTTCCGGACACCGTCATCGTTCGTACATAAATGACTTCAACGACTGCCCAGGCCTTCCTTTGACGCATTCTGCTACGCCCTCGAGCGGCAAGCGCCGCACACTCATCGCGATTGCCGGTGCGGGCGTGCTGCTGTACATGGGCGCAGCGGTCGCCGTCGATGCGGACAAACTCGTCGCTGCGCTGTATCAACTGGGATGGATAGGCTGCGGGCTGATCCTGGCCGCGTCCCTGGTCAACTATCTTCTGCGATTCATGCGCTGGGAGCTGTATGTGCGCCGTCTTGGCGGAGACATCGCCTGGACCAGGCACTTGTTGTACTACATCAGCGGTTTCGCGTTCACAGTCAGCCCCGGCAAAGCAGGTGAGGCAGTGCGCTCGGTCTACCTGCGTGCGCATGGTGTCGGATATTCCGCGAGCCTGGCCACACTGTTCTCTGAAAGATTGCTCGACCTGCTGGTGATCGTGCTGTTGTCGAGCCTGATCGTTCTGAACCACGAATCGATTCGGGCACTCGTGATCGGCGTCCTCGCCGTCGTGCTCATCGCATTGGCCCTGGTCAGTTCGCCATCGCTGCCCGCCTGGCTGGAGCGGGTCGCAAATTGCCAGCATGGCACGCTGGGGAAACTGCTGCACAGCCTGTCGCAGGTGTCGCGCTCCTCCGCGACGCTGCTGAAGCTGCAGCCCCTGCTGATCGGGCTCGCGCTGGGGCTCGTCGCATGGGGTGCCGAGGGGCTCGGCCTGTTTTGGATCTGCCGCGGCGTCCGCATCGAAATCGACGTCATTCCGGCGATCGGCATCTACGCGGTTGCCGCGCTTGCGGGCAGTGCCGCGTTCTTTCTCCCTGGAGGTATCGGCGGAATGGAAGTCGTCATGGCTGCCCTGCTGCACCAAGCCGGCGCGCCGATCACCACCTCGCTGATCGCCACCTTGTTGTGCCGCCTGGCCACCTTGTGGTTCGCAGTCCTCATTGGCGTGTTGACCGCCTGGGCACTCGAATTTCGTCCCTTGCCTGCTCCGACGCGACTGACGCCGTGAACGACATTCCCTTATGCGTAGACCTCGATGGGACGTTGACTCCCGTCGACACGCTGCACGAGAGCATGCTGTCGCTCGGCAAGCTTTCGCCCGCCTCGCTGCTTGCACTGCCGACGTGGTTGAGCGCTGGCAGAGCGCAATTCAAGCGGTGCATTGCCGAACGCATCCAGATCGACGCAACCTCGCTGCCGTTCCGGCAGGACCTGCTCGAATGGCTGCGGGAGGAGCGCGGCAAGGGACGTCGGCTGGTGCTCGCGACCGCGGCCGACCAGACAGTCGCGCAGCGAGTAGCTGCACACCTGGAATTGTTCGACGAAGTAGTGTCCAGCAACGGCACCGACAATCTCTCGGGTGAGCGCAAGCGCCGCGCACTGGTCGAGCGCTTCGGCGAGAAAGGCTTCGACTATGTCGGCAACGACACCAAAGATGAGGCGGTGTGGAAATCCGCGCGCCATGCCATCGTCGTCGGCGCCACAGGACTTGCGAAGCGTGCCCGCCGAGTCGCCGCGGTCAGCCGCGTCTTCCCTTCATCCGGCGGATCACTGCGCACGTGGATCAAGGCGATCCGCCTGCACCAGTGGGTGAAGAACGTATTGGTCCTTCTGCCCGCTGTCATGGCGCATACGATTCTCCAGCCGGGCGTCCTGTGGGCAACGCTGCTCGCCTTTCTCGCATTCGGGCTGTGCGCATCCAGCGTCTACGTGGTCAACGATCTCTTCGACCTGGCAGCAGACCGCGATCACCCACGCAAGCGTAGTCGGCCGTTCGCTTCCGGTGCACTGTCGGCGCGCAGCGGAGGTATCGCGGCGATCCTGCTGATGCTCGGCGCAGTCACGATCGCTTCCGAGCTGCGACCGCTGTTCTGGGCGACGCTCGGTGGCTACTACACGCTCACCTGGACTTATTCGTTGCGGCTAAAGCGCACAGCTATCGTCGACGTGCTGACCTTGGCAGGCCTCTATACGATGCGCATCATCGCCGGGGCCGCGGCTACGCTGACGCCGCTGTCATTCTGGCTACTCGCGTTTTCCACTTTTATCTTCCTGAGCCTGGGCTGTGTGAAACGTTACACGGAACTCGATGATGCGCGGCGCGCCGGTAAGGTGACCAGTCACGGCCGCGGCTACTGGGCAGACGACCTGCCGCTGATCATGTCTCTAGGCACTGCGTCCGCATACAGCACGGTGATGGTGCTGGCGCTTTACATCAACAGCGCAGACTCACGGATGCTGTATGCGCACAGCACGCCGTTGTGGCTCATCTGCCCGCTGCTGCTGTACTGGATCAGCCGCGTGTGGCTGCTGACGACGCGGGGACAGATGCACGATGATCCAGTAGTGTTTGCGTTGCGCGACCGTGTCAGTCTTTTCGTGTTCGCGCTGCTGGCTCTCATCATATTCGTGGCGATCTAACCGCGATGAATCGTGCCGGCACATCGTGGGGCCGTTGGCCGCGATACGAGCATCGAGTCATCCAGCTCCAAGACCGGTTCACCGCGCTTCCCGACACTGCGCCGGTGCTGCCTTTCGGTAACGGCCGGAGCTACGGCGATGTCTGCCTCAACGAGGGCGGTACGCTGCTCGCCACCCGAAGCCTGGATCGCTTTGCCAGCTTCGATCCGGCCAACGGCATTGTCGAATGCGAGTCTGGGGTGCTGCTCAAGGAAGTGATCGATCGCTTCCTGCCGCTAGGCTGGTTTCCTGCGGTCACGCCCGGCACGTCGCTGGTGACGATCGGCGGCGCGATTGCGAACGACGTCCATGGCAAGAATCATCATCGGACGGGAAGTTTCGGCAATCACGTCCTGGAATTTACGCTGCAGCGCTCGGATGGACGCCTGCTACGCTGTTCACCACACGAGAACGCAGATTGGTTCAGCGCCACGATCGGAGGCCTGGGGCTCACGGGGTTGATCGGCAGCGTCAAGCTTCAGCTGCGACGCGTACCAGGGCCGTGGCTGCGTGGTGACAGCCAGCGTTTCCCCGCCTTGGCAGATTTCTTCACCCTGTCCGCCGCCTCGGACCAGAACTACGAGTACACAGTGGCGTGGATCGATTGTTCGGCATCGGGCAAGCAGTTGGGACGTGGTGTGTTCATGCGCGCCAATCACTTGCCGATCGCACTTGCCGAGACGAACCAGCGGAAGCTGCTCATGCCGTTCACGCCGCCGTTCTCCCTGGCCAATCGATTCACCCTGAAACCGTTCAACGCGCTCTACTATCATCGCCCTGCCGCCGCGCAGGATGATGCGATCTGGCACTACAGTTCGTTTTTCTGTCCGCTCGACGGCATTCTCGAATGGAACCGGCTGTATGGACCGCGGGGATTCTTTCAATATCAATGCGTCGTCCCCGCGAGCGCCGCACCCTCGGCACTGCAAGACATGCTGAGCAGAATCGTCCGTTCCGGCAGGGGATCCCTACTGGTCGTACTGAAGAACTTCGGAGACATCGCCTCGCCGGGCATGATGTCTTTTCCCAGGCCTGGCGCAACGCTGGCGCTGGACTTTCCCAACCGCGGCGCGAAGACGCTGCAACTGCTCGAATCACTCGATGAGATCACACGCAGCGTCGGCGGCGCAGTCTATCCAGCGAAGGACGCGCGCATGTCGGCCGCATCGTTTCGCCAGTACTTTCCATCCTGGCAGGACTTCAGCGCCTTCGTCGATCCCCGGTTTTCTTCATCGTTCTGGCGACGGGTCACAGGAAACGCCACATGAGAAGGGTCTTGATCATCGGGGCAACGTCCGCGATCGCAGAAGCGACCGCACGTGCATTCGCGCAGCAAGGCGATGCGTTGTTCCTGGTCGGTCGCTCGGCGGAACGACTGCAGGCCATTGCCAACGATCTCAAGATCAGGGGCAGCGCAGCCATCGATTCAGGAGTGCTGGACTTGCGTGAACTGGCAGCCATTCCGGCGCTGCTGGAGACGGCGGCGTCGAAGCTTGGCGGGCTCGACATGGCGCTCATCGCTCACGGCACGCTGTCGGATCAGAAAGCCGCTGAAGCCTCGGTGGACTGCATGCTCGACGAGTTCATGACGAACGCCCTGAGCGCAATGGCGTGGTGTACTCACCTCGCCAATCGCTTCGAGACCCAGGGACACGGAGTGATCGCGGTGATTTCTTCGGTCGCGGGCGATCGGGGTCGCCAGTCGAACTATGTATACGGAGCCGCCAAGGCTGCTGTTTCCGCATTCACCAGCGGACTGCGCCAGCGGCTCTACGCCAAGGGTGTCCGGGTCGTGACGATCAAGCCTGGGTTCGTCAGCACGCCGATGACGGCCGCGTTCAAGAAAGGCTTGCTTTGGGCGAGTCCCGCGAGTGTCGGCAAGGCGATCGCCGAAGCGATGCTGCGGGGCACGCCGGTGTTATACGTACCGTGGTTCTGGTGGCCCATCCTGGCGATGATCAGGTCCGTGCCGGAGCGCCTGTTTCAGCGGCTGAAGTTGTAAACCACACGAACCGAATAGTGGGCTCCCAGCCGGTCCGCGGTATATCGGAGCCCCTTCGTGAACCCATGGGTCCACTGCATCCGAGCGTAGGAGTCCCGACCTGGCGTGACACGCTGGGCTTCCGGTCGGATACTTCCAAGTCGATGAACGAAACGCCTTGTGGAGCGTACTACCGATATGTAGTCCCTCGGTGCCGAGCCATGACCCGAAAGCCGGGACCCTGAAAGAAACTTTAGATTCTGCGGAACACCACACTGCGCTATGGACGACTTCGCTGTTAAGGTTCCGAGACTTTACATATCGGTCCGACGACTAGCTGACTCGCAGGGAATCGATCAGGAATACATCATGAAAGTGTCGCAAATTAACAACGCATTTGATGAGACTGAGTCGTCGCACATCAAGCTGACCTCCCGGCAAGACGTCTCGTACGTCGAGCCCACGGAGTCAGGGATTCAGCACGGTTGGATCGAATATACGGCCAAGTTTTCATGGGCCATGTTGTGCCTGTGCCTGAACGCACTCGTTCTGCCGTTCGCCCTGGCGTGGGTAGCCAGTGCGTTCATTTTCGGCCGCAACGACCACACGGGCGGCAGCGACGACGAATGACCCAGGCCTAGTACCGCCATTGATCGACTCGGCCAAGGCATTGGCATGAATCGACCACGCGCTGGCGTTTCGGGTAATCCAGCCCGTCGATCCGGCCCAGACATCCCCTGCCATTTCCAGGCCGGCACACTTTCCTCTCGCCGGTATCGGCCGTCGCTATCGCACATGCGCTGCCTATGAGGCATTCTGCCCACGTTCCGGGCAAAGCAGGAGGGGCCCGAGGTGAGCACCGAAAAAGAGACGAAGATCATCGGACTCACGGGGATCGAGTTCGGCGATCTGGTACGAATCACGCTCAAATGGGCGCTGGGTGCATGCGCCGTATTCCTTCTCGCTTGCCTGGTTACCGGTGCGTTTCCACTGTTTGCCCGCTGATCCGGTTCAAACCAGCGCGATTGTTCGCCCCGTTCGTGCTGCTTCATAGAGGGCCATCATGATCCGCACATCGCGCAGACCCTCTTCGCCCGGAACGCGAGTGGCTTTCTTTTCGAGGATGCATTGCGCGAAGTCGTCCAGCTCCGCGACGAAGTGATTCGCCGGTGGAAAGGCGATCGTCTTGCCGTCGCTGCGGCGTCCGCGCATGCCTGTGTAGTTGAATGCCGGTTCGAGCTCGAACCAGCCACGCTGAGCGTCAACGCGCACTCGTCCCAGACCAGACGCGTTGTACGACGTAGTGCAGTTCGCCAACGCACCCCCGGGAAACTTCATGTGCCATACCATCGACTCCTCGACTTCCGCGAACTTGACCGGATCGGTTCGAGTCGTAGTGGCGGACACGAGCGACGGCTCCTCACCTGTAAGGTAGCGCGACGCCTGCAGTGCATAGATGCCTACATCCATCAGCGCACCGCCGCCTGCCAGCGCCCGACGTAGACGCCATTGGCGCGGATCGCCGATGACAAATCCGAAACTGGCTTCCACGAGTCGCAACTCGCCGAGTTCCTTCGAGCGAGCGATGCGCATGCACTGGCGATGGTAGAGATCGAATTGGCAGCGATATGCAATGCCAAGCATGCGGTCGGCGGCCTTGCAAGCATCGATCATCTGCTGGCAGCGCTCGACCGAAACTTCCATCGGCTTCTCGCAGAACACATGTTTTCCGGCCTTGGCCGCGGCGATCGTGTGATCCGCATGCAGTGCATTCGGCGTCACCACGTACACCACATCGATATCGGCATTGTCGGCCAACCCATGCATGGTGTCGTAGCTGTAGACGTTGCGTTCCGGGATTCCATACTTGGCACGCCACAGCCTGGCCTTGTCGGGCGAACCGGTGATGACACCGGCAAGGCGGCAGTTGCGAGTCTCCTGCAACGCCGGCGCTATCTGGCTCGTGCTCAATTCGCCAAGGCCGCACAAAGCGAATCCAAGTTTCTTCTCCGGCTGTCCCGCCCGTGCAATGCCGGCCGTGGTTCCGACGATGAGGGACGAAGCGGTCAACGCCGCTGCCCGCACCATGAAATCGCGTCGCGATGCCATATGCCCTCAGACTTCGGGATCGAAGAAGCAGTTGATGGACAAACGCCCGCTCGCCGGATTCGGGTCCGGCACGAACTGGCGACCGATGCAGCCGGAATGCAGCATGTTGCGCCGATAGACCAGCATGCGATTGAACACGCCCTCTTCGCTCGCGATCTGCTCGAACTCCTCGGTATCGCCATTGATGTAGCCGACAGCCGATGGCAGCTGCGCACGCTGCCGCTCCAAGAGGGGGAAGTAGACGTCCGCACGCGATTCGTCGATGGATTCGAATCCCGTTTGTCTATGTCGATAGAATGCGGTCCCGCCCAGGGGCGCCTTGAAAAGATAGTGAATCGACGCCAGCCCGGTGCGAGCCAGCGAATCCACGTGCGGAACTCGCTGGATCGGCGCCAACTCCTCGGGCGGAGTGGTCACGAGCGAGTAGTGACACATGGAGAATCGAAACGACCTGGCCTCGAGTCCGAAACACTCGGCCAGCGTATCCCGCAGCCCACTCGAGATCATATGCTGATACGAGAGCGGCGCTTCGGCCCGTACACCGGGAAAATAGCGAGTGGTGGGCGTGAATAGCTTCGATGCCGCTCGACGCACCAGCCTCTCGGGATCGGCGACGAAATTGTCGATGACGAGCAACGGCAACCGCTCCGCACCTATTTCGAGCCGGCGCATCTGGATCCCTGGATGCAGCTCGAGGATCATCTCACTCAGATCGTCGCTACGTTCCAGACGGTGGCGCTGGTCTTGCAGTACTGGTCGATGAACGCCGCCTGGCTCGGCAGCTTCGCCACCGACTGGGCAATCGACGCCCTGAACTCTCCCAGGTATTGACCCAGGTCGCGGTCGTTCATCGCCCTGGCGATGTGATGATAATGTTCGGGCATGATGCCCTGGCCCAGCAGGACGTGCGCCCAGGACTCCACGCGGAACAGCTCTCCTTCCACTTGAAATGCGTGCGCGCATTCTTTGAACATCTGGATACGGCGCGCCAGCGACGTGGGAATCTCCATGTTCCTGCAATAGCGCCAGAACGGACTGTCATCGCGGCGCGTCGTGTTGTAGTGGAGCACGATGAAATCGCGGATCTTCTCGATCTCGGTACGCGCTTCGTCGTTGTACTGATCGACGAATGACTGCCTGATGCCGTTGAACGGGAACAACTGCAACAGCCGCAGCGCCGCGGTCATGATCATGTGGATGCTGGTGGATTCCAACGGCTCGACGAATCCGCTGGCAAGTCCGAACGCCACGCAGTTCTTGTTCCAGGCCTTGCGCCGCCGGCCGGGACGAATCTTGAGCAGCCAGGGCTGGCGAACGGTGCCGCCTCGAACGTCGCGTAGCAGTTTGCTCCTGGCTTCATCGTCGGAAAGGTAGCGGCTGCAATAGACCAGTCCATTGCCGACCCGATGCTGCAGGGGGATATGCCAACGCCATCCCGCCTCGTGCGCAATCGCGCCGGTATAAGGCATCGCCGGCCCGACAGATTCGGTCTGGACAGCGACGGCGCTATCGCATGGCAGCCAGTGCGACCAGTCCTCGAATCCCGTATGCAACGCCTGCTCTATCAGCAAGCCGCGAAAACCGCTGCAGTCGACGAACAGATCGCCCTGCACGGTGAGATCCGATTCGAGCGTCACCGACTCGATGTAGCCGGTCTCGCCGTGGAGATCGACCTTCTTGATCTTGCCCTCGATACGCTTGACGCCGTATCTCTCCGCCAGCCTGCGCAGGAATTTCGCATATAGGCCCGCATCGATGTGATATGCGAAATTGATCTCGGACTGCGGGGACGTCGCAAATCGGCCCGCCCTCGCCGCCATCCATTCGAGGCAATACTCACCCAATTCTTCCTGCGAACCCATCTCGCGATTGCGCAGCCAGAAATGGTGGAACTCGCCGAGCCACGCCGATTTGCCGTTTCGGCCGAACGGATGAATGTAGCGATCGCCGATGTTGGCCCAGTTCTCGAACAGGATGCCGAGCTTGAAGGTGGCCGCCGCGGCGCGCATGAACTCCTGCTCGTCGATGCGGATGAGCTTGTGGAAGACGCGCATCGGCGGCACGGTCGACTCGCCCACCCCCACGGTCCCGATGGCTTCGGATTCGATCAGGGTGATGTCGAGGAGGTCTCCCAACTGCTGGGCTATCGCTGCGGCTGCGATCCATCCCGCCGTTCCGCCGCCGACGATGACGACTTTTTTTACCTGCGCATTCATGGCCTCTTCTCCCCCAAAGTCATCGCCAAAGTCATGGCAAGAGTCACGGCATCACCGATTCAGGAGGTTGATCAGCATCGCGCGGATCTGCCGTGCCTTGTTGTCGTCGATCCCGCCGAGCGCTCCGCGAGCCTGCTCTGGAATGTGTTCCACGGCGCGATCGGGTGCTCCGAAAATGTAATAGTCGAAGACTGCCTTCCACGCCTGCTTTTCCCGTTCCGGGCGATCCCGAATCGTCCACAGCGCATAGTGCAGCGCGTGCATCGGGCTCGGCATGAATGCCGGCACGCTGCTCCACCAGTAGTTCACGAGAGCGTTGAACGAACTGAGCGCTTCGACGTGATGCCACCACATGCTGGGAATGAAAATCGCGTCGCCAGGCTCCAAGTCAGCCTGTTGTGCCGACGCGAGCGCGTCGCGAAATCGCGGATGCCTGGTGAAATCGGGAGCGATGAAATCGACCAGGCTGACTGCCTGCCCTCCCGGCGTCGGATCGAGCGGACCGGGATAGAGATTGCCGATCTGCTCAGGTGGAAACAGGGTGAAGCGGCGCCTGCCGACGGCACAGCATGCGAGATTGTTCGGTGCGTCGTAGTGTGCCGAGGCGATGGTGCGATTGCCTATCCAGATCGTCGGCGGAGGATCGACGCCGTGAGGTGCAAACGAAACATCGTTCTCCTCGCGAAATCCCGGCAGGCAGCTGTCGACCAAGGTCGATCCGACATAGATGGTCGGTGGCGAGGCCATGTGCCCGGCGTCTTCGATTCGATCCAGGATCTGGTCGAGCCGTTCGCGGCGGCTGGTGAAATTCAATGCGGTGAGGTCGTCGTCATAGAACAATCTGCCCGCAATGCGCGGTTCGCCAAAGGAAACACCGACCGGCCGCCCGTTGTAGCGCGCCTTGAGATATTCCATCGCATTCGCGTCCGACTTGAGGCCCGCTTTCACGATCGACCAGTCCGCCACCAGCCCTCGCAGCACGATGGGTTCGCCGCCTGACAACAGTTGGCTCAATGGCAAATCCGCCGGCGAAACGCCTTCCCGCACACGGATCGCTTGGCGTACGTCGACCATGACTCAGTGGGGAGAGCCCACGGGAGCAACCAGAGGCGAACCGCGCCGCTGTTTCATATCGATCAGCCTTCTCACGTTGCCTTGGGAAGCGATCACCAGGAAAGCTCCTTGCAGGAATCCCGCACGATTCAAACGCGCCAGGGCATCACCATCCAGCGCGGCCAATCTCTCTTCGCTGATCGTGTATAGAGATCGCAGGCTGTATTGCTCATCGCTGCCGAACCGGACCTCCACGTCCACCGGTTCGATGAGGTCCAACGCGGTGAACGCCGCAAACATAGCCTTGCTCACCTCCAGGCCGTCCCGAATGCCGTTGAGAATGGTAGCGATGCGCTCGAGGTACGGACTGTTCCCACCCTGCGGCAGGAACACGGGCTCGCCTTCTGCTTCGCTGATACGCGGATGATCCAGGTCCACGTGAATGACGGGGTTGCGGCGCCAGTCGCCCTCGACCTGCTGTTCCTGGAAGCCGATCAGGAATGGGCCGCGCGCGACGATCCCTGGAATGTAACTGGCCTCCCAGCCGTGACCATTCAGGAACAGGTTCTCGTCCTTGCGAAAACCGAGCAACGCGATGGATTGAAATTCCGCCGTGACCGGATCCTTCCGGAAAAAGACCGGATACTCACGTTGCACGTCCGCATACTCGGTGGGAAACGTGAGCACGCTGCCCACGTTGTCCCCCAGTTCTGCGGCGTGCCGCGTGATCACACGCAGTCCTCGATGCTCGACGTTGTTGAGCATCGCGTGCCTGGTCATCGTCCGACCCACCCATTGCCCCAGCGACTACTGCCAGCGTTCAGAACTTGTATCTCGCCCCCAGTGCGTAACGCGCACCCTGGTCCTCGGCGAACCAGATCTGTTTGTCGGAACGTCCGTGCCAGCGCACGTCCTCTTCGGTGAGATTGATCCCTTCCACGGTCAGCGACAGATGCGAGTTGACGTCGTAGCCGATGCTCAGGTCGATCTGGTCGTAGGCCTCGACATAGATTGGATTGCGCCACTGGCCGACATTGATGTTCGACAGGAACTCGTCGCGCCAGTTGTAGGCAAGCCGCACCGTGAAATTGTACTTCTCGTACATGAGCACGGCGTTGGCCGAATCGCTCAGGCCCAGCAGCGCAAACTGATTCTCGTTGGGATCGCTCGCGTTGTCGTAACCGACGTCGCCACGCACGATGGTGTAGTTCGCCAATATGCCGAACCCGGTATCGCCAAAGAAATATTGTCCGCCGAACTCCCATCCGTGAATCCTGGCATCTTTGTTGTTCACTGGCTGCGAGACGCCGAACGTGTACAACGGATCGTCCGACGTCGGCAGCAAATCATACCTCGTTGCGAACGCAACGTGTTGGGCGTTGCTGCCATCGTAGTTCGCCGCGCCGCCGGTCCAGACCTTGCCGGCGGCGTCGGTGAACGTCCCCGGATTGTCGATCATGGCCATGAGCGTGAACAACGCCGAATCGTCCGTGCCGAAGTTGTTTTGCTTCAGATAGTTCAGAGCATTCTGCGCGCGCGGCCCACCCGTCTGGTCCCGGATGCCGAACAGCGTTTCGTTGGTCACCGTATTGCCGATGAAGTTGCTCACGCGCTTGTCGAAGAATCCCGCGGCAACGTAGCCTTTGTCGGAGAAATACCATTCCAGCGCCAGGTCGAGATTGTCCGACTCGAGCGGAATCAGTCCTGGATTGTTCGCCGTACCCGGCGGCTGGAATCCGTTCAGCGTGGACCCGCCCGGCGTCTGGGGCGTCGCACCCGCTGCCAACTGGCCATAGCCCGCGCGTGCAATGGTCTTGCTATACGAGAAACGCGCCTTGAGGCTGTCGGTCAGCCCGAGGTCGAAGTCCAGGCTGGGCAGCATGTTGTTGTACTTGGCCTTCTCCGAGAACGGCGTCAGGTCCGTCGGCCTTTGCACCTGGAAGTCGTTGTCGTCCTGCCAGAGCAGCGCCGTTGGAATCAGGATGCTCGCCGTCGACTTCACCTTCGTCTCTTCGTAGCGAGCGCCCAGCACGACGTTCGCCGGCATCGAGCCTAGTTCGCCGTGCAAGGAGAACTGGATATACACCGCGTCGCTATCCTCCTGGATGTTGTTGTTGGTATTGAAACCGGGGTTGTACCTGAGCTGTCCGTCCGGCGCGGTGGCCTCGGTCCAGTTCGTGTAGCCATGCGCCAATGCCCACAGGCCGAGCTGGTCCGCATTGCCCTTCCAGCCGCCGGTCGGCGCACCACCCGTACTGAAGTCGCTGAACGATCCGGTGAGGCTGAAACGACGCAACATCGCGACCATATCCGGCACCGCACCCGAATCGCCGACACCCCAATCGCCCATGGTGAGATTCGAGCCGGACGCCCGCTGACTCATCTCCATGGAGCGCGTCTCCACGCCGAACTGAAAACGTCCGTTGTCGAATTCCAGCTGGCCGTCGAGGCGGGCCTGCTTGATCTCGTTGGTCTGATCCTGATACGCGATGCGCAGAATCTGCGAGCCCAGGCTGCTCGCATCGAAGGAGTAATCCGAGTTGCCGTTGCGGCCCGCCAGCGCATCGAGATTCGTCGGATACAGCGTGCGTGCCGCGATGGGCAGCGAATCGTTGAAGCGGAAGGTCTGGGTCCAGAAATTCGTGCACGTACCGGTCGTGCAATTCCCCGTGCTGGGCACTTTACCGGCGAAGCTGAACGCTGTTTCGCTGCCGCCGGTGATGGGATCGTCAGGCAAGCTCTCGGCCTTCGAATCATGCAGGTCCAGCCCGAGACTGAACGCCTGCGTCACCTGCCAGGCCGCATTGAACCCGATCGACTTGAGGTCATTCTTCTGTTCGCGATGCTGCTGCTCGAAAC